>Ga0208374_1000500_pt1 | contig 16313 bp, 13 predicted proteins | sample RifOxyC3_FD_184037 | JGI IMG/M metagenome (GOLD analysis project Ga0208374, IMG submission 184037) | Groundwater microbial communities from Rifle, Colorado - Rifle Oxygen_injection C3 (SPAdes) | ecosystem: Environmental > Aquatic > Deep subsurface > Groundwater | place: Rifle, Colorado, USA...
CGCGTCAGCAGCCAGCTCGTCGAGTCCAAGGACGAGATGAAGCGACTGGCTCTGGGCGCCTTGCGCCGCATCCAGAAACTGCCAAACTTGGTCAGATCGTTCTTCGGGCATAACGAGTGTCTGTACGCTCGGATGTGACATTACTTCCCGAAAACTTAGTAACAGGGGGTGGATATGCTCGAACGGACACCTCGTACGGCGGGGGTGTCGAGACATGCCCGACGCGCAGGATGCGATGCTAACCGCACCGGATGTTTCCCCCGTATGTGACCGCGTGCGTTGTTCCGAGTGGCGGAGTTGGCACTCCTCTCTACGCCTGAACGCCCGCTTTGCAATTCCCCGACTGTCCGAATTGGGTCGGAGACAGACATTCGGCGCTTCCCCTTGGTTGTCCGGTTCCGACCCATGGCGGTCATTTCACACCAAGCAAAAGACAGTTCTAGAAGTCGACACTTGATCTACAGAGACACCGTTGCTGCATGGGCTCGCGGTCAGTCGACGACAGGAGGGTGCGGCTGACCTCTTCGATCCACGTCAAAGAAGGCGCGTCGATAGGACGAAGGCGAGGTTTTGAGCTGCGCAGCGAAATGCTGACGAAGGGACAAGGACGTACCGAAGCCCGCTGCGGTGGCGATCCGCTCGATGGGCAGGTGGGTGGTCTCCAGGAGTTGCTGCGCCCGCGCCAGGCGCTCGCCAGCCAGCCACTTGATGACCGTAGTGCCAGTAGCCTCTCGGAAGCGGCGGGTGAAGGTCCGCCGGCTCATGTGCGCGACATCGGCCAAGATGTCCAGTGACAGCGGTTCGGCCAGGCGCTCACGCGCCCACTCCAGCACGCCGGGCATTCGGTTCTCGCTGGGGAGTTCCGGCACCGGTTGCTCGATGAACTGGGCCTGTCCGCCCTGCCGGTGAGGCGGGGTCACCAGCAACCGGGCGACCCGGTTGGCCACGTCGGCGCCGTGTCGCTGGCGCACCAGGTTCAGACAACAGTCAATGGCGGCCACTGTGCCGGCGGAGGTGATGACGCCGCCGTCATCGACATAGAGCACATCGGGCCGGAAGTCGGCCTTCGGGAAGCGCTGCGCGAAGAGTTCGCGGCAGGCCCAGTGCGTCGTCGCCTGCCGGCCGTCGAGCAGGCCGGCATCGCCGAGCACGAAGGCGCCCAGGCACAAGCCCACCACCTGCGCGCCCCGCTCGTGCGCCCGGCGCAGCGCATCGGTGAGCGCGGGCGGTGCCGGCCTTTGCGGATCGTTCCAGGCGGGCACGATGACCAGATCGGCATCGGACATGACGTCCTGGCCTTTAGGGATGTTGATCACGACACCTTGCGAGCAGCGCACAGGGCCGGGCCGAGGGGCCCAGTACCTCACCTCATAGGGCGCAAGGCCCAAGGGTGCGGGTTCGACGCCGAACACCAGGCTCGGGACCGAGAGGTGGAACAGGCTGACACCCTCAAAGGCGACGACGGTAACTCGGACGGCTTGCATGGGCGGGCCAGGAGGAAGGATGGAAATGGCCCGATCTTATCGATATATGTCATTCGGGCCTATGGCCAGGAATTACTCTCCCCTGGAGAATCCAGCAAGACATCGGACAGCCGTTCGGTGCATTCGTCTACCTGAATACCGAGACTGACATGAACCTCACTCACCTGTTGCGCACCGTACTTGCCACGAGCAGCGTGGCTTTCCTGGTCGCCTGTGGCACGTCAAGCCCCAGCCCTTCCGCAGCTCAGCAGACGCTGGGCATCCAGCAGATCCGCAATGCCACCCTCAAGGTGGAATACGCCGGCACGACCTTCCTGATTGACCCGATGCTGGCGAAGAAGGGGGCCTACCCGGGCTTCGAGGGCACCTACAACAGCCATCTGCGCAACCCGCTAGTCGATCTGCCGTTGCCCCTCGGAGAGGTGATGAAGGCCGATGCCATCATCGTCACTCACACCCATCTCGACCACTGGGACGAGGTCGCGAGGCAGCGTCTGCCCAAGGCCATGCCGATCTTCGTGCAGGACGAAAAAGATGCCATCAGCATCCGCCAGGACGGCTTCACCGATGTCCGCGTCCTCACCGAGAGCACGGTATTCAACGGGACGCGCCTGAGCAAGACCGGCGGACAGCATGGCGACGACAAGACCATGGCCGTCGCCGGCGAGCTGCTGGGGTCCGTCGCCGGCGTCGTCTTCCAGCGCCCCGGCCACAAGACGGTCTATGTGGCGGGCGACACGGTATGGAACCGCCATGTCGAAGACGCGCTCCAGCAGTACAAGCCGGACGTGATCATCCTCAACACCGGCTATGCACGCATCCAGGGACTGGAGGGCTCGATCATCATGGGCAAGGAAGACCTGCTGCGTGCCCACCAGGCCGCGCCAAAGGCCATGGTGATCGGCACTCATATGGAAGCGGTCAACCATGGCATGCAGACGCGCAAGGAACTGCGTGACTTCATCGCCGAGAAGGGGATGGACGCGCAGCGCGTGCGGGTACCGGCTGACGGCGAGATCTACCACTTCTGAATGTGCGGCTGGGGGTGGCCGACGCTGGCCGGTTGAATTTCAGATCGCGTTCGGTCGTGGACATTGGGGGTCGATGCCGACGCGAGGCCGTGGCTGGAATTGGCGTGCGAGTCTTGCTGCAAGAACTATTCGCCCAGGCGGTACCGCTGTACCTGCATGCACTACCTGCTCAGACAGGCGAAGCCTTGGTATCGACCAGCTGCAGCTTATAACCGGTACCAGTCAGCCAACGGCCCCAAGCCGACGACTGGCCACGACACATTCACTACAAGGAAGACGAGCGGCGCCAGGGCGACAAGCCCAACCGCCGCACGCTGCAGCGCCACCTGCACAAGCTCATCGAAGCGCGGCGCCTGACCACAGAGGGGAAAGCATCGCCCTGCTCTACAAACCGGCCGTTGGCTCCGTTTCTGACGCCAGTGCAACGGCAGCAGTGAAGAACACAGCTGTGGTGCCAGCCGAGCTCTATGTTCCCGTCTCGCCGGAAGGAGCTGCCATTCGCGATCAGGTCAGGCAGCCACTGATGTATCGCAAGCCGGTGGGTTACCAGCGTGAATTCCTGGAGGCCTACCAGCCCGGCATCACGTTCTACCTGCCCGAGTCGCTGCGGCGTCAGTTGCACGAGATGGGTCGCACTTCTGCAGATGAACGACCTGCCGGCACCTATGCGGGCGATATCCTGGGCCGGCTGCTGGTGGATCTGTCATGGGCCTCATCAAAACTGGAAGGCAACACCTACAGCCGGCTCGACACCCAGAACCTGATCGAGCTGGGCCAGGTCGCCCAGGGCAAGGATGCCATCGAGACCCAGATGATCCTGAACCACAAGGCGGCCATCGAGATGCTGATCGAGGATGCCGACGAGGTGGGCTTCGATGCCTTCACCTTCAAGAACCTGCACGCCGTGCTGTCCCGAGCCGACCAGGCTGCGTTCGCGGAGATGCTCGCAACTGCGCTGCAGCAGTTGCATGAAGGCTGCATCGCCCGCTACCGGCTCAGGCGTTCAGAGTACAGGGCCTGGCAACAGGTCCCGGCCTGATCGAGTCTTGCATGCACCATGCGGCAGATGCCACGGGAGTCGATCAGGTCATGATCACAGATTCCCGCCCGCAGCCACCGGTTTTCAGGAGTCTGGTGCAAGACACCCGCGCAGCCTTGGCTGCACCCGCAGGCCAGAGCCTTTTTGCCTCGATGCGCCAGGCCGGCATCGACTGGCCGTACCTGCATCGCAAGGCCCTTGGGCGACATCGTGATCCAGCGAGCGTGAACCCGCATCAGGCCTGGGGTGTTACTGCAGTCATCCCATGACTTTCCATTCCTCCTGATCCCGGCCAATTCAAGCCCGGCACGCGCGTACGCCACGACACGGGCGGCCTTCACGTGGGACGAAGTTCGTGAAGTCGAAGTTCATACGTATGAACTCCTGGGCTGGCCACGAGCCTCTGGAGGTGGACAGTGGGGCTTGCTGCCAGTGATCTGCCCTTGCTGGGATCGGTGGTAACTTCGTAATGCGCGCACACACTGCGTGTGGTCTCTCTGCTTCAGAGCAACCAGGATGCGCTGCCCGCGTCAGGTGAGGAGTTCATACGTATGAAGAAATGGCCTATGTGACCTGAATATTCTGGTGCATCTGGCTTCCCGCTTCTGATCGGTCAGCAACAGGAATCTGTGGATCGATAGGTGAGAACTTATAGGGAGCCAGCCTAGGACGTTCCAGGCATGGACAGTGTTCCGATTCGACACCGGAAACCCACGGCATGACCATGCCTTCACCCATCACAGGGACGCGCTCCGAGCGCTCGGAACTCAGCCCGGTAGCAGAGCTTCAGGAGTTCATACGTATGAACTCCCCGATGCCACAGATTCAGACCAGTGAAGTCTGGGCATCGGCGACATCACGGCGGCTGTACCATTGGCCAAAGGTCGAACGGAACGGTGTGCCGTCGCGCCGGTACCGCTTGGCCATGGGAAAGAGCGCATGGAACTGGGCCAGCAACTCGTTCTGCTCTTCTGCCGTCATGGCGTTGAAACTGGCCATTGCCGCGTCGAGTCTGGCGCTGCGTTCCTTGTCTTCGGCAATCTCGGCTGCAGATTTGATGCTGCTGGCTGTCTTTTTCGGCTTGGGAACAGGGGGGTCGGTCTTGACCCGCTGCTTGGCGGAGAGATAGTTGTCCTTGAGGGCGGTTCGCATGAAAGCCGCTGGTGATGCCAGGGCAGGCTTGCTCAGATCCGCCATTCGTGCCTCGACCAGTTCCAGAGTCGAGCGCAGGTAGGCATCCTCATGCTGGGACAGCAAATCGATCGACTGCCGTTCGGTGAAACCAAGAGCTTTGACTCGGTCGAGCAGTTCGGAGTCGACGACCGGCGCCGGTGGCAGTTCCAGCGCGACCTGCTGCGAAAACGACACCAGGAACTGCAGGTCCGTCACGCTGCGCCCCTTCTTGGTCTCCAGCAACTCGACCCGGATGTCGGTACGGTTGACTTCCTCGATGGCCGGATTGAGGGTGTCGCGCTTGAAATAGCGGAACTCCGGAAACTTGACGGAACCGACCGGCTTTCCGGTCAGCGTGTCATGCCACCAGTGCCAATGCTGGCGTGCCGTCTTGCCACCCACATTAGTGAGGTAGCGCTTGGCGATCTCGTAGAGTGCCGTCCCCGCCACTGTCTTGAGCGAAGTCAGATGGTAGATCGAAAGCTTGGTGTAGAAATCCGGATTGCTGAGAATGTCCCGGGTGCTGCGCGGGAACTCCCAGCCGATCAGGGTTGGTCGCCGTCCGGAGCCCTTGAGCACATGGACGGCACCGATCAGCTGGACCGAGGTGAAGCGACCGGTTGGATCATCCGACTCCACCAGGGTGGTCTGCAGTTGCTGCAGACCAGCGATCAGCATCTTGTGGTCCTTCGAGCCCCAGGAAGAATCATGCGCCAAATCACCGGAGGGGATCCAGAAATAATCCTCCGGATTCGGGCAGGCGTCCCAGGGAGAAGGCGCACTGTTGCCCGTGTTGCCCTGCTTCTGCGCGTGGTAGAGCAACACGTTGAAGATGCGGCGCCCCATCATGGAAAGTGTCGGCCCTGACTTGACCCGCACACCGACGGCACTGTTGGCCTTGCGGAATTCCCTGTTGCTGGCTTCAAGAACTTCAAGTTCGGCACCAGTCTCTGATTTCTTGCGTGTCGCCATGTTCAGGCTTATACGTGATTACTGCAATTCACTTATCGTACCGGATTTTAGTGAACGTGAGATCAGGTGATTCACGTATGCGGCATGGACCAAAGTCTGGCAAAGCTAGCTCCCTACAAGAGCTCACTCAAGACTGGCGAGCAGCTCCTAGATCCCCATGAACTCTCACTCCAGTAAGCAAACAGTGAGCCATAGCGCCCCATATACCTTCACACAGACGGCAATTTGACGTTCTAGTTCCCTACAAAGTCTCACTGATAGCTGGCTGAACGTAGCTCCCCATCGGAGCTCACACATGAGAGTGGCGTTCCTGCCTGCATGTCATGGCCAGCTGTGAAGTCGGGCTGTTCAACTCGCATGCGCAGGGGTCCTGGGAGTGTGAACAGCTAGTTCCGACCAGGAGGTCGGCATCGGGGTGGGCGTGCGCGAGCCGACAAGCTTTGGGCTGATGAAGAGCAAGGACACTAGCTCCCCATAAAAGCTCACGCTTGATGGACCTAGCTCCCTATAAAAGTACACGCCAACTGTCTAGCTCCCTACATACTCTCACTCAAAGGCTACCCAGACGGTTCGTAGAACCCTATAAAGACTCACCATCGGACAGCTGGAGCTACTTATCCACAGGCCAGCTCCCTACAAGAGCTCACGTATCGGCTGTAGCTCCCTATGAGCTCTCACACAGAAGGTCCTTAGCTCCCTACAAGATCTCACTTTGTACCCCCGTAGCTCCCCATAAACTCTCCGGAAATGTGGTCTAAGTCAATGTTTTAAAAAGATTTTCTTGGTCGTCAACTGTTATCAAGCTGTATGTATCAATACTGCAGAGAAGGTCTTGAATTCTTGAAGAAAACACCGTAATACCTTGATTTTTCTCAAGAATTTTCGGATTTCGGAAGAAAAACGTGAGTATTCATGGGGAGCTATGGACAGATTGGTCGAGGTTGTCTAGAAAACTGCGTAGAGTCCAAGAATAGTTTTTATCAGTACATTTAGGAAAAAGTTGGAAAGCTAAAGTTTTCCAGTATGATTCAAAATCATCTAAGACCTGGAAGTCAAAATGACGCGAGCCGTAGAGTTCAAAACATCCGTCGCCACGGCTCTGTCTGGCATGGAGATCACTCCGAAGAAACTGCAGGAGCTGGTGGGGCGTGAAAAGCCTGCGGGACAGCATCACATGCGCTACACACCAGCCGACATGATGGCTGCGCGCTATCACGCTGCGGGACTCAAGGTCCCCTCGATGGAAGAACTCCAGACGGTGGACGTTCGCTTTCCGGCACTGGTCGTGACACGCATGACAAAAGGTGGCGTCGGCAAGACCAGCTTGTGCGTCAACATTGCTTCCACCATGGCAATGATGGGGTACCGAGTCCTGGTGATCGATGCCGATCCGCAAGCTTCGGCCTCCAATCTGCTAGGGGTGGAGACAGCGTCTTACGACAGTCATATCACGCACATCGGCAATTTTCTGACAAAGCCCAAGGCGGACAAGGAACCCGATAGCGACCTTCCTGACGCGATTGAGCATATCTATGGCGGTGGCTTCCTGGACCTGATTCCTTCTGACATCACCTTGGCAGAATCCGATGCCAGCATGGTCACCCTCATGGCCAGCCACGCCAGGGCACATCTGTTCCTGAACCGGAACGCGGCCTTCCTGTCGCGACACTACGACGTGATCTTTGTCGACACGGCACCGGGCACTACGCCGATTGGTCTGGCGTTCACCTATGCAGCCAAGGAAGCCGGCAAGGTGCTGACTGTGGTCGAGCCCGAAGGCAGCTGCCTTCGGGCCTTGGATTCGCTGGCCTCCAACCTGGCCGAGATCAATACCGTCACCGGTGCCGAGGTCGGGATGGAAGTGGTGATCAACAAGTATCACCCCTCGCTCAAGCATGTGCGTGAATCGATGGGCTTCCTGTATTCGAAGTACGGCGCCATGCTCAACGACTCCATCGTTCCGCAGTTCACGGGTTTTGCCCGCCAGCTCAATCCTGGCAATCGTGACGCAGCACCCTTGGTTGAAGTGGAACCAAGTTCCGTCGGCGCTGCCGCCATCTTCGATGTCGCCAAGAGCCTGATTCGCAGCTTCGGCATCACCCAACCCGGCCTTCCCGCTTCTGAATAATCATGGCAAGAATTCCTCCCAAGCTGTCAGGACTCGTCAAGTCAGGGGCTGTCGTGGCCACTCTGCCGGTCCATGATCTCGCAGATTTTCAATCTTCCGCAACTGCTGGCAAGGCAAGAACTCTGCTTGGAGCCCAAGCCCAGGACTTGGGGTACTCATCGGCTGTTGATCCGCAGATGCCTGCCGCTCATCCCGTGCAATCCATAGCGGTTGACCTGATTGATCCCAACCCGCTGGCACCGCGTACTGTCTATACGCCTGAGATGATCCAGGCAAGAGCAGACGATCTGCGGACCCAAGGCCAGCACGATCCGATCCACGTCACACCCCATCCGGACAGGCCGGGGCGCTTCATCATCTGTGATGGCTGGACCCGGGTCCGGGCTTGTGTGGTGCATGGCACGTTCAAGACCTTGCGGGCAGAGATCCACCACGATCTCACCGGTGTGGATTCGGCACTCTTTGGTTATCAGCAGAACGAAGGCCGCAAGCAGCACTGTGATCTCGACCGTGCCATGTTCTTCGAGAAGCTCAAGGCCACGGGTTTGTCGGCCGTGAAAGTCTCGGCGCTGACCGGTGTTCCAGAAAATCGCCTCAGCATGTACAAGGCGCTCGCCAGTCTGCCCGCGCTCGTACTGCAACAGATCGAGAAGGCGCCCGAGCTTTTCGGCTACAACGCCGGTGCGCAACTCGCACGTATTTGCCCCGCCCACGCTGACGCCAACGACCTTGGCGTAGTCAAGGCGGCTCGAATCGCCGAGGCCTTTGCCGCGGGTGACAAGACCTTCAAGTGGCTCAAGGCACAGGTAGAGAACTATCTGGTGCATAAGCCGCGTGCCATGCCCAGCACGGGCGCCAACTTCCGCTATCCGCAAGGGTTCCTGCGCGGCCGCGGCGACACGGTTCAGCTCGAACTTCGCATCGACACGCCGGAGCGGCAGACCCGCCTGCTGGAAGAGCTCAGGTCCTTCCTGCGGGAGCGGGGCATAGTCGAATTCACTGGAACGACTGTTGAGCAACTGCCTGCAGATGTCGGTGGGACTGAACCTGGCCAGGCCTGAGCAGCAAGAGTACATACGTATGAACTCGGACCGCCTGGGGTGGCAGCGGCACCGATGAGTTTGACATGCGGGTGTTCCGGGCAAGAGGCAGAACAGATTGGGTCTATATGGCCTAACGTCCATGGCCCGTGCTGGTCGAGCAACTGGCCAGGCAATACGTGGCCAGTGCGGAATCCATCAGGGGGGCGCAGCAACTGTTTGCCTCTGGCTGGTGTGAGTCGATCCGGCGGCCTTCGCGTTCAGAGCGGTCAAAGCACAGCGGTCACGATCTTCATACGTATGAACTTCCGGGGATCATGATCCATACGGTTGCCTGTATTGAAACAAGATATACGTCACGGGCCAATTCGTATGGCGAATGTTTTCCGACCTGGATGCAGACAAGTTCAGGCAGTTCACCGCCATGCTGGACGCACCCTCTGGCCCGAATCCGGGTCTTGAGCTCGGCGGGTTTGTGCTAAGCTGTCATCACATTTCGAGTCGGGCCTGACGCCCGCGCCAACCTGCCTCACCGGGGCAAGGTGGTTTGCCCAGTGCGATGTGGCCTTCCGAGGCAACCAAGCCGGCAGCAGCGTCGCCCTCCTCGTGAGGGCGCTTTCGTTTCCGGGTCTGGCCGACCCGCCTGTCCAGGCAAACCGGCCGGGGGGATTTGTTCCAGCTTGCGGCCCCCGCCACCCATTGGCAATGCCGCTAAACAGGAGAGTCACATGACTGAACTCGCTCGCTTTCGCCCCGCAGTAGCGAAGCACCAGCCCACCTTCGTTTTCGAGCGCGCCTCGCTCGCGCTGATCGCCACCTGGCGCGACCGTCTCACCCGTACACAGGCTGCAGATCTGCCGCTCGGCAGTGAATGGCGCGATCCCGCGGCCTATCGGGTTTCACACTGAGCTGGCAGGTCGTGATGGGTCTTGCCGCCGGATTTGGGTGGAGGTCAGGTCAGTGTTTCAGATCAGCCTGCCGACTTCCTCGGCAAGATGGGCGCCGTGCTGCTCAGCAGCTTGGACCTGAGTGCCCGCCAGTTCCTCCGCCGGCCGCGTCAGGTGCCTTCCACCCCATCCAGATACTGGCGATACCCATAGGCTGCCTGTCGGCGCGAGTGATCCGGGTGGGAACGGCCTTGCCACTGCGCCAGTCGGGCTCGTAGAAGGCCTCGGCCGGGATGATTCGGTTCAGGCAGGGACGACTGGCGGTAGACGCACCGCACGCCGCAGTCTGCCAACCATTCGTCCATTGCCAGCCCAGCGACTCAGTCAGCCTTATCGCCTGCGGCCGATCCGCAGGCTTTCCCTGGTCCTGGTTTCCTTCAACGGGGTGAGGGCGAACCTCAGACCCGACACCAGACCCGACAGGATTTCCTGGTAGTAGCGCCGCCGCATCGGGCCGGGCTCGAGTGGCTGCATTTTTACCTCGAGCACGTGGTCGACCAGAGTGGCCTTGATCACCCAGTCAACGGAGGGGCCCAGGCACAAGCCCTCTTCGAACCGGTCCGACTGCGACCTCAGCCGCTTGGCCCAAGGCTCGTGCAGGAACTTTTCGAGTTCACGGCATTTTTCCTGCGTGACCGGCACCTGTGGCATGGCCTGCAGGTATTCCAGCGTCTCCTGCAGCTTGGCCGTCACGATGGCCAGCCGTTCCCTGTCCGTCAGATCATGGAAGCCAGTGGCTTCCGTTTCCTTCTCGACGGTTTCCCTCGTCGTCGTCGTGCCGCTCTTGGAATTCATGCTCGTATGGTAGCGACTGAGTTCCCGGCAAATCGGGGTTTGGGTCGGGTGGGTATCGGTCACTGCCGATCGCCCTGGGGTTGGCTGCCAGCAGCAAGCACGGTTGCTGCTCGGGTGCTGGCATTTATCAAGCATCCATATATGGACGTTCATTTGGCTGAAAGCATGATGTACGGGTTTTATGGCCAAGCCTTTCCCGCTCCCAGTTGATCGAGGCGATGGGCGGGCCACAGGAGGCCGGGGAAGTGGTGCTGCTGATGGACAGCGCCTATGAAGGTGATGCCACGCGCGAACTGGCCCAGGCGTTGGGCTTTGTGCCGGTCGTACCGCCCAACCCGCAGCGCAAGCAGCCTTGGTCACTGGACAAGCCCCGCTATCGGCGTCGCAACGAGGTCGAGCAGTTGTTCCGCCGGCTCAAGGCCTGGCGCCGTGTGTTCACCCGCTATGACAAGACCGATGTGATGTGTGCAGCGTTTATCGCCGAGGCTCTTCGATTGCGTTAGCAGGCCCTAGCGAGGAGAACATGAACCGCTACGGCCTCACGTTGCCGGACCTGTGCGCGATTAAGTGAGCGGACAGAGCGATCACGGTATCGCTCAGGGGTGGATGCGAAATTCCGCGTTGACCATAACGAACACCTGCAACCCATATGTGGTCATAGACGCGAACGGCTTCTTGCCGGATGCCGTGAAGAAGCTGGCTCGCTCTGCAAGAAATTGCAAACTTGGCTTCGACCCGCTGGATACACTGCATGTCGAATGATGACTTTCATTCGACCAATGTGCCACGCCTGATGGACGAACTCCCTGGGCGTCAGATTTACGCGCAACGAGGGCGAGTCAGCCGAATCTTGACGCTGGATGCTTCAAATTTTGCTGTACCATTTCTTCTCTTTTTGGAGAAAATTATCAGACAGTGGAGTCGTGGAAGTCGATCAAATCAGATGCAGCCTTCAGTTCAACGCTTACATCGCCAGTACATGTCCTGTCGCCTGCTTCCGCTTTACCCCGGTTTGACGCTTGCTCGTCAGTGTCGTGTGCTCTATCGGCTGACGCTGCGGTGGGTTTGGCGGGCGCTCAGGGTCCCGGACGGTCGAGGCAAAAACTTGGCCGATCACGGTGGCTGGCCCCAGTCTGAATTGCCGAACCACTACGGAAGCAGCGTTCGTGCGCTCTGCTTCCCCGGGCAGGCTGCCAGTTTTCCATCCCGGTTTCGTGGCGTGGCATATGTGGCGAAAACTGAACCGGTCTGCATGCTGGGTCTTGTCAGGCGTATGGACTGGAGTCGTCCAGCCATCTCAATCAACCATTTGAAAATATCCAATTTTTCAATCTGAAAGGAAAAACTGTGTTCAAGCAACTCGTCCCCCTGAACAAAGCGCGTCACGCGACCAAAAAGATCAAGCAAATCGAAGGATTTGGTTTCGCATCTGAGTTCCATATTGCATCGTTGATGGTGCATGAGTTTTCTCGTGCGGCAGCTATCTATCCAGTGGTCTTCCTGGAAGACAAGGAAAAGGATCGGTTCCGTCCCGTGGTCCTGCTCGGTCTCGAGGAAGGGGTGAACCTGTTCACTGATGCTGACGGAAAGTGGCAGTCATCCTATGTGCCGGCCATCATCCGCCGCTATCCTTTCGCGCTGGCCAGCACGGGTCAGGAAGGTCAATTCACCGTCTGCATTGACGAGGGCAGCGATCTGGTCAGCGACACCGAAGGTGTCCCGCTGTTTGGCGATAACGGTGAGCCGGCTGAAGCAATCGAGAATATCAAAACCTATCTCGGCGAGCTGCAGCAGATGGATGCGTTTACCGATGAATTCTGCAAATTCTTTGCTCAGCACAACTTGTTCACCCCGCTGAACATGCGCGTTCGTCAAGCTGATCAGGCCAAGAATATCAGCGGTTGCTATGTCATCAATGAAGAGCGCCTGAACAATCTGTCCAACGAGCTCTTCCTGGAAATCCGCGCAAAGAACTATTTGCCTGCGGTATACGCTCACCTGATCTCGCTGTCGCAAATCGAGCGTTTGATGACATTGGGTGAAGAGCGTCAGTCGGCTAAAAATAGCTGAAGCGAAAAATTCAATTGATGTGGGGTCGGTTTTTCCGATCCGGTCGGCGGGTTGCTTTCTTCGGATCGACCCGCCTGATTTTTATGCGCCGTATCCCGACGGCGTGCTATAAGGGATAAGAATTATGAGCTCCAAGATGAAAAATGCCCAGCCTCGCATGTCCAGACTTCTGAGCAAGCTGATGCGGAGTACTTTTCAGGTCGAATCTCTGGAGCAGAGAATTCTTTTGTCTGCCGATCCTGTCTCGGCCACTGCTCAGATGTTGCTGGACAGGAACTCGACAGCGATTCGATATGAAATCGATCCGGTCAATCAAGGTCATGCCGAGGCTGTGCTCGATGCTGATTCGGAAACAAGTTTCCATCAGGTATTGAATCAGACACGCTCCTTGGTCATGGAGTCGGTCTTTGCCGTGCAGGATCAGGCATACAGCCGATTCATGGAAGGTGTTCTTGACTCGGATGCCTTGGGGGGAGACCAGCTTTCAGGGGCTGAGTCGGTGACCATTTCTGCTGTTTCGGATTCGACCCTGAAGCCGCAGGCAGTCTCGAGTCCATCTGGCGATGCACAGGCCTGGATGCCTCAGGATGCAATCGACACCACGAAGCAACCAGCTTCTGATTATCTGCTGGATGGCGGGCGTTACGATGCGGCCCAACTTGCGCGCGATGTCAGCCTCGTTGATATGCGATCGCTGGTGGTGGCTCCTGGTTCGATGCTGGCAGGTAGCGGTTCATTGCAAGCACCGGTCGAGGTGCTCGGTATCTTGGCGCCCGGTTATTCGCCGGGCGTTGCCAATTTCACCAATGGATTGACGCTGGACAGCGGATCGACGACGGTGATCGAGCTCGGCGGCATGGATCCCGGCACTGGCTACGATCAGATTAATGTTGCCGGCGGCGCTACCCTGAACGGAAAACTTCAAGTCAGCCTTTATGGCGGCTTCAAGCCCAAGGAAGGTGACACCTTCACCTTCATCAATTATGACTCGGTGAGCGGTTCGTTCGATTCGGCGCAGGGTCTGGTTGACGCGGCGAACGGGATTTATTACGAAATCAAGCAGAATACCAACTCGATACAGTTGGTCGCGCACAAGGTCGATACAGCAACGGCATTCCTGATTTCAGCCCTCGATGGCAGCGGATTGAATGGCCTGATCGATGACGACGTCATCGGTATGGCCATGAATCCGTCCTACTTCATGAAGGATCTGAGCTACGATGTCAGCGGTTCTCTCGCCCTGGGTAGCGGTCTTTCGCTGTCGGGTTCGATGTTCCTCGGCTACCAGTCTGATTTTTCTCTGGGTAACAAACATTACAGTGCCTGGAGGCTAGGCCTGGAGAATGCGTCCGGCTATTTTGGTTCCGGCACGCAGGCCAGTAGCCAGCCTGGTCTGTCGATTGCCGATCTGGATCTGGGGCTGCTCTGGCTCGACAGCACCAGCTCCGATCAGGCCTGGATCTGGGCCCAGGGCTCGGCTGCCAACATTTCGTTGAAGGGAGTCGGCGGAATCAGTCTTTCGACTGATTCTCTGACGATCGATTTCGCGCAAGGCATAGGAGCGGATAATGACACTATGCTCGATCTGTCGGCAGCCAGTACCAGCGTGAGTGTCGGCGCGACCAATTATGTTTTCGAAAGTGTTGCCGTTGGTGAAAGATCGACGCTTTCAGGCAATGTGAATCTCATCATGCCGGCCCACTTGACACTGTCGGGTAGGCTTGGCATTGCAACTTCCGATGCCGGCCTGCTGATGGCCGGTAGCAGTGTCAGCTCGCGCCTCGATGCCGGCGGCATGACAGTCGGTCTTGACAGCGCTCAATTCGGCCTTGTCATTCTGGCTGATTCGTCGGGGTTCGAGCTCGAGGCCAAGGGAGCGATCGCCATCATCGGCGCTGGGTTTTCATCGGTAAGCGCAGATTCCGCCTTGCTGCGTGTCAATACCACCGGCGTGGCCCAGGCGGCCCGGACCCTGAGCTTTGGAAATTTCACCTACACGCTGGCCCAGATGGACAGCGCGGCGGTTCCGGTCCTGCAGGTCACAGGCCTGAACATCATGCTGGGTGACGCCTTCAAGCTGAGCGGAAATTTCGCTTTCCAGCGCGAATCCGGCAGTGGCGACCTCCAGGCACTCGCCTCCTCGGCCAGTGCCCAGATGCAGGCGGGCAATCTGAGCGCGGGCGTCAACAGCACGAAGCTGGCCCTGGTCGTCAGTGCAGCAACGGCACAGCAAGCTGGCGGTGTGTTGCTCGAAGCCGAAGGTGGGCTGAGCACTGCATTCGACAGCAGCGTCTCTCTGTCGGCAAGCCAGGCCGCGGTGCGCTGGAACTCCACCGGAAATGCCGTCAGTGGTCGCAAGATCACCATCGCTGATGAAGCCTATACCTTTGGCAAGCTCGATGCCGGGGTTCAGCAAATAGCCGTCAGCGGCGCCCAGTTGACGGCAGGTGAGTTCTTTCGTGTCAACGGTGATTTTGCGTTGCTGCGCAGCACGGTGACCGTCAAGCTGGCAGGGGCTGACGCGTCGGATGGTGGAATTCTTTCTGATTTAATTACGATTGGGGCCCAAGGACTGGCCGCTACTGCTGGCATCTCCGATTCGACGGGGTTGCAACTGACCGGTGTGCAGTTTGGCTTGGCCCTGATGAGTGCGCGTGCTGATGCTTCCCGGCGCTGGACCAGCTTGCAGGCCACTGCGTCGACGGCTCAGCTCAATGGCCTGGCGGGAGTCAAGATCGCAGGTGCCGATCTCGACATCGCTTTCAACGATGCGTCGAAAACGGGTGACGCGGTCGTCGATTACGCCGCTGGCAAGACGGTTCTGAATGTAAGTACCGGCGTTGGCAGTAGCCTCGCGCTGAGCATGGATGGCAACCAGGGACGACTGTTGCAGGCCAGTGGACACCTGACGGTTGACGTGCAGGACTTTGTCCGCACCGAGGGCAATTATGCTATCCAGCGCAGCACGCAAAATCTGAAGCTGTCCGACGGTAGCTCGGTCAGCGCAGATATGTTGACGTTGGGGGCGAGCGGAGCCGAACTGTTTGCTGGCGTCGATGACGCCGCGGCCGGTGCGATTGGCCTGGAGTTGAGCGGTGTCGAATTCGGTCTTGCGCTGATGAGCGACCGCGCTGATGCGACACGCTCTTGGGTCAGCTTGCAGTCCAACTCCATTGCCGCTTCGCTGATCGGTGTCCAGGGGCTGACGCTTTCGGCTGGTCAGCTCGGTATTGCGGTCAACCAGGCGACGCGGGTGGGCGATGCCGTGGTTCATGGATTGAACAGTGGTCTGCTTGTCAGTACGGGCTCCAGCAAGTCAATTGCGTTGGCGCTCGATGGCCTAGAAACACTTGAGGCGCGTGGCGCAGTGACGGTCGAAGTAGCCGATTTCGTCACGCTCAGCGGTGACCTGGGCTTGAGCAAGGTCGGCGGCGAGCTGGTCGCCGTGGGTGACGCGATGAGCGCGCAGCTGCAAGCGGGCAGCGCGGCGAGCGCGACGCTGTCGAACGCGGCCTTCGGCCTGCAGGCCGGCAGTGAGGGCACGACCTTCGAGCTCTCGGGTGGTAGCCTGGCGCTGCAGATCGCCGGACTGGCGAGCGTGAGCGCGCAGTCGGCGCGGGTGCAGTACGCGGGT
>Ga0208374_1000501_pt1 | contig 16311 bp, 18 predicted proteins | sample RifOxyC3_FD_184037 | JGI IMG/M metagenome (GOLD analysis project Ga0208374, IMG submission 184037) | Groundwater microbial communities from Rifle, Colorado - Rifle Oxygen_injection C3 (SPAdes) | ecosystem: Environmental > Aquatic > Deep subsurface > Groundwater | place: Rifle, Colorado, USA...
TGATATGTGTCTTTGCAAAGGACCAGAGCACGAGGTTTGCGTCCTCTTTGCCGCGCGGATGCAGGAGAAGCCACCCGCCTGCCAGAAGGGCGGCTACCAGAATGACCGCAGGCGCTTTGCCAAAGGGAAAGATGATCATGGATCAATAAGATATACGCGCGGAAGAGGCGAGGTCAAGGAAGGGCGTTCAAGTGCGGGGATGTAAGGGCGTCATTCTTGCATACAGGCCTCTATTGCATGAAAGGCGTCCTTACGTACGAGACGGCCCGGTGACCGTGGCCTATCCGGCAAATTGATAGGCATTTGCTTTTTCCAGTACACATAATTTTCACCGGCGAATGCAGGGCGCATTTCTTTCCGGTATTCGATAAAGGCCCCCCCGTTTTCCTCTCTCCGCATCCAAATTCGGCCTCCTCGTCAAGAAAATAACCCTTCCAGACTTCGAAAACAAGAAAATAACGAAGGCTTCGCGGGACTTTCCGGTAAAGCCTTCAATCATCGTAAGATGGGAGATCCTCGAAAACCGTGTGCTTCGACAAGCTCCTATGATGCACAGTCAAGGGTAAAGCGGCCTTCCATAATTATTTCTTTAAAACAATGAACAAGACACCTTTTCAAGCTCCTATTCGTGGTCAAGCCACAGTCTACTTTCCGGAAAGTCGGAAATAGTGTCAACATACTCAGTGTCGTGCTGCAATTGCACAGCTTGTCGACCGTTGTACACTTCCTTCCGAAACTTGTCTTGGTTGTCTCTTCATTATCTTTGCTCTCAATTTTCTTCTCAGCGTACTACAGCCAATTGGTAGGGTGTGTTCGTCACCACCAATGTACGAAGTCGAACCGCGAGTTTTCGGGCAACAGCAACGATAGCCTTCTTTTTGCTGCTCGTACGGGAATAAATATCCTGGAACTTATGCAGAAGAACAGGGTCTTTTTTATATGCGGTCCAGGCGCTTTCAACCAACCATGCCCGTACAGTACGGTTTCCTTGACCGGTAATACGACCTCGTCGAATAGTGTCACCGGTTGAGTATTCGCTACTGGTCAGCCCAGTAAAAGCAGCTATCTTTTTTTCTGACGAAAATCGTTTTGCGATATCGGTACCCCATTCAAGAACAAGCCGGATAGCCGTAAACCAGCCGACACCAGGAGCAGACTCAAACAGATTAAATGTCTTCTCATATCGCGGTTTTTTGCATAATTCTTTGAGTCGGCACACGAGCTTTTTCTTTATTTCTTCAAGATGGCGAAGCATATTCAGAGAAAGTGTCAGGCAATATTGCAGTGGTTCGGAAATACTTAATTCCTCCAGCCTCCGATAATCCCGATCATACCAAGCCCCGGCAGGAAACTCTTCCTCGTATCCATGAAAATCCAGAAACTTCCGGATTCGGTTCTTTTGGCGTACGATATCTTTCTGGACTTGTATGAGCATTCTACTGGCCTGCCGATCTTCCCGTAATTCTTTATCCGGCACATAGCACGTCTTGAAATCCCCATTCTCCAAATTAATCGCCAGACGCCGAGCATCTATCTTATCACACTTTACTCTGCTGTTCTTTTCCTGAGTGACCGTGTGCGGTGGCGTAACTACACACTCAATTCCATCTGCAGCAAGACGGTCGTGCAGGGTGAAACCTTTAAAGCCTGCTTCATAGATGACTTTTATTTTACAGCCGGGGTAGCCATTGTGAAAATATGCTTTTAACACATCATATTGAGCCGGCATAGTGGTCTCTTGAATAACAATTCTTTCGCTTCGAATGCACAATTTCCAAGTACGTTTCGAATCTTCAAGCCCTACAAAAATCTCTTTGTCTTTTGCAGTGTAATTAATCATCTTTTTCATCGGCTACCTTCCTTTCAATTTGTGGCGCCTAGCGACCACGTTTAATGAAACGACCTTTGAGGTCGGCTTAATAAGGAAGGTAGCTTTTTTATTGCATAACATAGTAACTCAGGCATTGGGCAGGCCGAAACCAATGTTGAGGGAAAAAAAGGTCAAGGCCAAGGCCGAGGCTGAGGAGAAGAAGGCCAAGGTCGAGGTTGAGGAAGAAAACAAAATGCCCTTCGATACGCCTGCGGTGTACTCAGGGCAAGAATGCTGGAAGAAAAGTAAGACTGAACGCTTTAATCCCCCCGCCTTGCTCGCCTCGCTTACGCGAGAGCGAAGCGGGCCGGCGAAGCAGGCCCTTTCCCCCCTTGTTAAGCTATCTATTACCCATAAGTGCGGCACCGCGGAGGGCGCCGCCTAATCAATGTATTTTAGGCCTATTTATAGCGAGGCCAGACACGGCCAGCGGGTAAAGAGGCTGAAGTGAGAATTGTGGAAAGGTTACGGGAACTATCGAATGATATCAGTGAGGGGAAAAGCGGGCAGAAGTATTTGGAAGCGGCAACGAGTAATTTTCATGAAACATATACACGGAACTTATGGAAGTCTTTCAGACGGGGCGGGTTGAAGTGGTTTTTGCAGCGGTTGATGACCCTAAAACCGCATCACGTACGAATACTGATTTCAGGATTCTTCAAAGCAATTAAGCGCAACGCAAAGTCATAAAGGATTTTGTTATCTACTATGCCGGGAGCACTTTCAAAAGTTGACGGATGTGTTCACTCAAAGACAGTATGTGCCCGCGACCGGGTTTCTCCACAACAAGACCGTTTTTCACCATTGCGAGAACTTCGTTATAGACCGCGCTGTACGCATAGCCGATGTTCCGCGCAAGCGCCTGTATGGCCATGCCCGTCTGCTGTTCCAGGAAAAACAAAATCTCCGCACGAATATTAGACCCTAAAAGCGCCCGTAAGGCCAGAAGAGGATTTTTTTGCAGCACCTCTCTTCTTCTTAATGCCGCATCTTCATAGAAATCCATCATTGTACAGTAAAGCCCCCATTTTTTGTAGGTTTCCAGACCGTTTTTTATTTCCTGCGCCCGTAACCCTTCAAAAGCGCCCATTTTATGGAAAAGAATCTGCGGTTTCACATAAGGCCCACATTTCTCCGTAATGGTCCTGAAGTTCCGGGTTGCCCCATGCGCCATTGCAATATCAAAAACCGCCCCAAGCACGGGCTTATCCGCCCGATCTAATAACCGAAGCACCTTTTTGATATTAATAAGGTCCCAGTAATTTCTTGTAAAAGTCAGAAGCCATTCAAACAAGCGGTCATCGTGCCGGCCCGCATGCGTGGTTTCCACAATGGTTTCTTCCGGATCCACATGGCCGTCATATGCTTCCGCATCGACGTCCCAACCGAGCCGCCGCCATTTCCGGTAAAGCGTCTCTTTTGTATTTTCATCCAGCGCGTTCATTCACCGCCCCCTTGCTTTTCCCGATAGGCTAAATCCCGCTTTGCCGTTTCCCTGTCACCACGCTCTATACACTCCGCCATTTTTCTGTCCAAACGAGCGACAATTCCCGCACTGGTGTCAGTCATGGCTAATATCGCGTCCTCCCATTCCCGTTGTTCTGCTTCCGTTATTTTCAGGCCGTATCTTTCAACCGCATATTTTGTAATCGTTTCTGCTCTCTGGTATCTGCACCCTTCTTCATCTTTCACCAATTCCGGTTTGAACTCCTTAAAATTCGCCTCTATCAAAAGCGCCCGCACGTGGTCCTTTTTCGCCAATGCATTCAGTTTCCGGTACAGTTTTTCTATGTCCTCTGGTTCGAAAGCAATTTCCTCTATGTCCCGACTGTCTCTCAATCGTATCCTCTCGTAATAGGCCAATTTTGTGATGACAAAATCGGATTTCTCAATAACAACAGGGTGCAGTTTCTTGAATAGTCCGGATAAGGGCTGCGTGTCCGGGACATAGCCTTTTGGTAAATACTCATACACTTTTTTTGCATGATCGTTCAGCCAATGCTCGCTTTTCCCGTGCGCTTCTCCAATGTCTTCAATGGCTTTTTTGATGCCCGGGTCCACAAGCGGCGCCGTGGAATTCAGAACATCAATATCCAACGACTGCCGCCGCAGTCCATAACTCAAAATAGCCGCAGAACCCCCGCAAATGACTATGCCAAGCGGGCCTATCAAGTGCAGCATCCAATTCATGGAGCATGACCACCATTTCATCGTGCCCCAGATTATTACCCATTACCACCTCTTGTTGTATCTGTATTAAAGATACTTTGTTTCCATTGCCCCGTCAATAGATATTACTGAAAAAAGGAAAAAGGTTGAGGCCGAGGTTAAGGCCGAGAAAAGGCAAAACCGAGGACGAGGAAGGAAAAGGCCGAGGCCGAGGTTGAGGCCGAGAAAAGGCAAGACTGAGGACGAGGAAGGAAAAGGCCGAGGTCGAGGTTGAGGCCGAGAAAAGGCAAAACCGAGGACGAGGAAGGAAAAGGCCGAGGTCGAGGTTGAGACCGAGAAAAGGCAAGACTGAGACCGAGGAAAAAAAGGCCAAGATTAAGACCGAGCAACTGCAGGATCAAGACCGAGAGAAAATCCTCCGATAAAACTCAAGGCAAGCGAGCTATGAGGGAAAAAGGCATTTAAATGGGAACGCTTTCTTCATAAAGCATATCTGGACAAAAATCCTGCCCATCTGGCCATTGGATGCTCCCATGAAAAGGCCGTACTGCGTTAAAAATACTTTGTTTCTTTAGATCAACAAATACTCCCGTGCTCAGATAAGGTTTAACATTGAAACGCCGTTTCTCGCCATTGTTGAATATTAAAATTAAATTGTAATTTTTTCCAGGCGTAACAGCTTTGATCCGTGGCAGCATGGTTTCCCCCTATTTTAGAGGATCGATTTTGAAAACACCCTCGCCCTTGATTGCCAAATCCCAATCAGCGACAAGTTTTACCATCAGGTATTTGAACAACCGCTTCGTGCTCCTGGTATTTTACATGAATGTGAGGCAGCTTGTGCCGCTTTTTATCGAGAAAATAAAGCGAAATTATGATTCCATAAAACATTGAAATTATCGCCATTGTATTTTCCTGAAGAATTTATACCATCTGAATATATATATTTAAAATAGCTTTTTTGCCAAGAAATATCAACATGCAACCGACAAGTCAAATATGCCGTCTCCTTGCCGTGGGCGATATCATGCTTCATGGAAAAATTGGCAAGGCCATAGAAACAGGCACTGACCCGTTCGCCCCTGTTGCCCCTCTCCTGCAGAAAAAACACCTGCTTTTCGGCAATCTGGAGACCCTGGCATCCAAGGCACGCGTGCCGCATAATGCCTCTGCTGGTAAGTATGTTTGTCCGGACAGCGCAATACCCCTGTTAAAGAAACATGGATTTAACATCGTTAACCTGGGGCACAATCACCTGTATGATTGGGGTAATGAGGGGGTTGAGCATACCATGGCCCTGCTTAAGGAGGCTGGAATCGCGTTTGGAGGGGCTGGAAAGAGCCCGGAAGAGGCTGGGCGCCCTGTTTATGTCACTTGCCCCGGATGCGGCCTTAAATATGCCTTTTTATGCTTTACGGGCACGTATAACACGACTTCGGCCAAAAATGGGTATCTTGGGTGCCCTCCGGACCATAAATGCGTTCCAGGGCTGTTTGCCGAAGCCAAAAGGAATGCTGACATAATTGTCGCTTCGATCCACGGCGGAACCTGCATGAATGAATGGCCTGCCCCGGATATGCTAAAAGCGTGCAGAAAGGCTGCTGATCTGGGGGCAATGGTTGTTCTTGGGCATCATGCACATGTTTTTAATGGGATTCAGGAATACGGCAAATCGCTGATTGCCTATGCCCTACCCGATTTTGTCCGGCCAATGCCGTTTGATGATGATGAATTGCCCAAAGGAATGGTTCACGACAGCCATGATTCGTTCATCCTGGAAGTGGATATTGCCAAGGATAAAATACCTAACTGGCAGATTTATCCGTGTGAATTTGATGACAGGCCAGAGACACGGCCAGCGGGCAAAGAGGCTGAAAAAAGAAGTGTGGAGAGGGTACTGGAACTATCGAAGGATATTAGTGAAGAAAAAAGCGGGCAGAAGTATTTAGAAGCAGCAACGAGCAATTTTCACGAAACATATACAAAAAATCTATGGAAATCTTTCAGGCGGGGTGGATTGAAGTGGTTTATGCAGCGGTTGATGACACTAAAACCGCATCACGTATCGATACTATTTTCAGGATTTTTCAAAGCAATTAAGCGCAACGCAAAGCCATAATCGAAATCATGAGGCAAACCTGCGTTTCTACGTGAGTTTCAATAAAAATTCCCTGACATGCAGGTGTTGAATGCCTTTGTATGTTCCACCGGCCGCCTCGTCCATAGAAACAACAATTTTCGGAAAATTGTCATCAATTTTCAGTAAATTGCCGAACTCGCGATCATGGGTCGAATCGCCGGCTATCTGGTATGCGACCTGCACGTACATGCGTTCCCCGCCCCGAAGCGCAACGAAATCAATTTCATAATTCCTGCCCTGTCCCACATATACATCATATCCGGCAATACAAAGGTGAAGATACACAATATTTTCCAGCACTTTTCCGATATCATTTGCATTGTAACCAACAAGCGAATGCCGCAATCCCAAATCCTCAAAGTAATATTTCTCGTTCACCTCAAATATTTTTTTGCCCTTGATATCCATCCGAGGCACCTTAAAAAGGAAGAATGCGGAACAGAGGTAGGAAAGGTAATTCAATACTACAATGGGTGATATCTCTGTTTTCTGGGACTTCAGGAAATCACTGATCTTTTTCGCGGACACAAGACTGCCCACATTATCCGCAACATAGAGGACCAACCGCTCAAGAAAAGCCACATCCCGGATACTGTGCCTGGCAACAATATCTTTAAAAAGAATCGTAGCATAAATATTTTTTAAATAGTCGTAGATTACCTTTTCATCGTCTTTTGGAAGGTGGATGAGGTATGGAAGGCCGCCATAGCGGACATACCGCATAAATGAATCATTCGAATCCTTCAAACCGTGAAACTGCAGATGTTCTGAATAGGACAGCCCAAATATTTTCCGCTCAATATACCGTCCGGAAAGATGATGGGCCACCTCGCTTGCGAACATCGCGGCATTGCTGCCTGTGCAATAAATATCATACCTGCCGGTCGCGGCAAAACTCCGCAACGCGGATTCGAAACCTTTGATATCCTGAATTTCATCAATGAGCAAAACTTTGCGGCCCCTGCCGCCCGTCTGTTCCTCCACATACTTAATGAGCGAATTCGCGTCCTTAATCGGTCCGAATTGATGCTCTTCTTTATTTACATAGATGATTTTTATCTTCGGATTATGTTTGCGGATGGAATCTATCACCTGGTATAGCATATAACTTTTGCCAACGCGGCGCTGGCCAACAATGACTTTAATAAGGTCCGTACCCTGGAAGGGCCTGATTTTATTAAGGTATAGTTGCCTGGGTATATATGTGTGCATATTTTTAATTTAAGTATAATTAAAATATGATACAGCAATCAATAATATTTTAATCATAAATGAATCACCCCGCAGCAAGCTACAGGGTATCGGGGTATCGCGTAGGACTTGACCTGGAACTCATCCCCCAACCCCCTTCTCTTGGAAAGAGAAGGGGGAGAAAAATATCGCAAACCCCCTCTCCTTTTAAAAGGGGGGCGAGTTCCATGTTTTGCGAAGCCGCAGCAAGCTGCGGGTAATTATACTCATTGTGATTAAACGAAAAAATGACATGTAATATAAAATTTACTGTGTTTTATTTAATATATATAAGATAGTGGCTATATCTTGCACCATAGATGTAAAATAAAGCTTATTTATTACATCTTTAGCAATCAAAATTGGAAAATTGTCGTCAATCTTCCATACCGGTTTACGAATTCATCAAGAGAGAGTAATCTTCCGGTTTTTTTTCAATGGCAGCGTGTCTTTTCTTTAATTCGGTCAAATGCCAGGCAGGTATGGGAAGCGCAGCCTCTTTATCAGGGATGTTGTCCCACAAATCTGATATTTTTTGAATTTTATCGGCGATTCGCATCCTCTTGATTGATTTCATTTCGGCTTGTTTCATAGGGAATCTCCAATATTTAAGCCAGACAGATAATTTCAACGACTAGTTATAATATAATTTCTTTTGCCCGCCAAAGCACATGGGTTCGGACGGGCCGAGGGTAAAACTGGGAAAGAAAGTCAAGGCCCATCCGGTGTGACAGTTTTCGCCCGAATCTGGCCGACACCCTTATTTACCGATGAATAAGCTCCAGAGCATCATTTTCTATAAGTTGAAAGAGACGGTAAACGGGCGGGGTTGGCTTCGAGACGCCCCTTTCCCATTTCTGCACCGTAGAAATCTTGGCATTACAAACAGAGGCAAAGACAGCCTGGCTCATGTGCATTTTCCTGGTACGAAGCGCAACAATATCATGCGTTGTATAGTTTCGTGGTTCCTTGTATTGCAGCGCATCAAATTCCCTCATGGTCTCTTTAACGTCCTGGACGTGCCCCAGCGCGCGTATTGCTTCTCTAACGGTTTCCGATAATGACAGCTTTTTTTTCCGGTTCATAACGCAACCTTTCCATCAGTGTTATAATCCTAATATTGCAATATCTGCTATGGTTGTCAAATAGTATGTACGGCTTTACGGCTTACCTGTAAGCAGTGAGGTGGTTTGAAGTGGTTTTTGCAGCGGCTGATGACACTAAAACCGCATCACATATCGATACTCATTTCAGGATTTTTCAGAGCAATTAAACGCAACGCAAAGGCATAAAAGATTTTGTCATGGAGAAAGGTCAAGGTTGAGGTTAAGGCCAAAGGCACGGCCAGGACTAATGCCGGGGAAGAGCAGAATAAGGAACCAACGATTTTTACTTGGTCCGCATATCCACACTGATTGAATGAAAGACTCGACCTGTTTAAACCAGATTGATTTCCCAGTTAGCGCCAATCTTCAATAGATTCCCGAACTGATGTCATATTCTAGGCGCCACGCAAAGTCATTGGAATTCTTTCCCGATCCTTGCCGAAACCGCCAGTGAAGCGCTGGCGACCAGGCGGTGGCCTATATTGTCGACCATGACCGCAAAACCTTCCAGTGTCCTGACCCCCAGGAGTATCAAGTCCCCTTTTTGGCCAAAAACAACCTCATCAATGGTTTCAAATTTATCTACCCGTAAAATGGCATAACCGACTTCACGCTCTATCCGGTCACCAGTTGCCGTAAGAAATGTTTTTTTGCGCAGTGGAGTTATGCCGATCAATTGCAACACTTCCCCGGGCAGCCATGTCAATTCAGAGCCGGTATCCACCAATCCTTCGATTGGCGCTGAACACAATTCCTCTTTTTTAGGATTGGCTACTGTGATCTCAACTTTAAAAATGCTCATAAACTACCCTTTGTTGAAAATTCCTGTTCTATCGTCAATATAAAGCCTTTTATCGCCTATGTTCAAGCACGGAAAAGAACTTTTTGCACTGTCAAGCCCTTGGCAAGCAGCCATTCAGTCAGCTTACCATTGGCCTCTTCAATTGTTTCAGCTTTATATTTAAAATCAGGCTTCTTTTTATAAATAACATTATGCTCGCGTTCGAAAAGATGCAGAGCATAAGGCATTTTCAGGTTAATACGGACTATTATGTAATAAAGAATCCAGAGGAACAAACGTGTAAATCCTGCGATTGAAAATATCTTTTCTTCCTGAAGATATGTACGGAATTGACCGCGTAAATTTTTAAACCGGGTCATGGAATGAGGTGAATTTAAAAAACATTGGGCATATACTGCAAAAGGCTGCATATTCTTTATCAAATGCTCCTGGCCTGAATCTTTATAGGCATCAAGTTTGCACTTGGCATATAAGCTTACAAAATCCTTGGTTTGGGGGATTGATGAAGGCCATTTTTCCAATGTATAATTCTTTTGTTCAATGGAAACAGCGTTCTTTTTAAATTTTCCTGAATTGCCTTTCATTGAATAACCGGCAAGACTAAAAGGGTAATCAACAATCGCATATTTTTTTACAAATGGTGCAAATGCAAAAGCAAAATACAGATCCGGAATGGCACTGCCAACATATCGCCCTGTTACTGCCTTCATCCGTTCAAGCGTAGATCGTCTTACAAGCCCATGGTAAATTTCAGGTTGTAGCTGATAATGCAGCATTTTGGGACCAAAAGAATTCTTTATTATGGTCTTTTTAATATCGGGAAAAGATATCCTCCCATTTATATCCAGACCGATTACGGTACCTGCATTTTTAATAGCTGGGTAGCTTGGCCAATAGTATTGAACATTGCCATTCCCTAACACGTTATCCAAATTATGCTTTTTTGCCCATTCTGCGAATTGCAGCACCTCTGGCCTTATGGAATCGTCGTCGCCAATAATGATTAGATACTCCCCTGTTGCACGACCAATCGCCATTTCCCAATTTTGGGTCATTGTAAGCGGTTCTGGGTTTAGAAACCAGCGAATTCGCGAATCCTGAAAAGTTGCCGCAAAAGTGGGCACATCTATTGCATGTTGGTTCCCTTGCAAGTCATCATCAACATGGAGCACGATCTCGATGTTCGGCGAGGCAATAGACAGCGCACTCGCAATAGCTTGCCGGGAAAGCTCATCAAGCCGACTTCGTTTTGTTGGGACAACCACACTAAGCAACGGCTGGTTCATAGATAAAAAACAACCTCCGCAGCATATGGCAACATTATGAACATGTCGCTACTTCTACTTTTCATAAATAAAAACAACGTTTTTATAGAAGTCTGGCAGCTTATGAATTTTGCACAAACTAGCCCCGGTAAACTGGAAACATTTATAACCCAGCTCTATCATCAGCGCAAACAATTCTTCTTGCTTTATAAGACTTTCTTTATCCGCACCTCCGCACTCAATAGCTATTACGGGATGCTTTTGCTTTAGCAATTGCTTGCCGCCACGAAGAATCGACAATTCAGCGCCTTCCGCATCTATTTTAATAAAATCCGGTTCATGTGCTACAACACCCGTAAAGCTATCAAGCACAACGGCATTGACGGTTAAAGTAGATGATTTTACTTTTCCTCCGAGCAACACATCGGATCGTCCTTGATTAAACGAATTAAAAGCGCAGTATTTCTCCCCATAATCATGAAAAGTTATTTCCCCAGGAATGTCAGAAAATGCATTTTCATGCACAGTAACATTTCCCTTATCCGCAACATTCTTTTGAAGCAATTCGCGTGTCCGTGGAGTTGGTTCAAAAACAGCGACATAACCATCAGGACCTACAAGTTCTGATGCCAAAAGAGTGAAATAACCAAAATGACCACCAATATCTAAAACCCGCATTCCTGGCTTAATAAAACTAATAAAAAATCGGGTCATGTCTTCTTCAAAAAAACCATTACGATAAATTGACCAGGAAACCTCTTCGGGAAAACGAACTCGCATTTTCTGACCCCAAAACAAATGCGCATTCAAATACTGACTTTTCCCAGTAAAAAGTGCTACCCGGCAAAACAAAGACGCAATTGCCCTTTTATTGAGTTGAGTAATGAATCTTGACAGACCAGTCTTATTAGAGTCTTCAATAATTTTTCCAAATTTTTCCATCAAGTTAATACGTGACATAATTATTTTCCAAAATTTTAAAAAATGAGACGGGGCACATTTCAAATTCCATTAATGATTTTCAAAGTCGGCGCCAATAAACGCTGGATGCATCTATTTTAACAATCGTATCATTGACACTATTTTGTTTTCTATAATCATCGATTGCCTTTTGGCATTCCGCAATACCATAATCATCAACAATGATAAATCCACCTTTCGAAACCTTTGGATACAGATTTATCAGACCATCCATTGTTGATTCATACATATCGCCATCAAGCCGTAAAACAGCCAGATTTTTTATAGGCGCACCAGGAAGCGTATCCGTAAACCATCCCTTAAGAAATTTAACCTGATCATCCAACATTCCATATTTTTCAATATTTGCTTTAACGCTTTCCAATGTAACCTGAAGAACCTTGAACTGATGAAATCTGGAACCAGCATCAGCAGGGTATTTTTCTACATCCGGTGCTGGCAAACCTTCAAACGAATCTGCGGCCCACACCACACGATCCGTTACCCCATGTGCCTTTAGAATTGCACGCATGAAAATGATAGCCCCACCACGCCAAACTCCAGTTTCAATCAGATCACCCGGAATTTTGTCTTTGATAACGGATTCAACGCAAAATTGGATATTATCCAACCTTTTTAAACCAATCATAGTATCCGCCATCAGCGGCCAATCCAATCCATTCTTCCTTTTCTCGGGATCAAATTCGGAAAAATTCGCCAACTGCATATGTCTTTTCTTTAAATAACCAAGAAATCTGTCAAAGATGGCTTTTTTTATTGGGTTTTGCGGTTCAAACAAGAGTTTTGCAGCAGCACGGTCTTCCCATAGATAAAAGGTCAATGCTTTTTTTAATAAATCAAGATATAGTTCTTTTGCATTGTCCATAATAACCCCTTATTATTTATATGTAATTTCAGTTTCCGGCGCAATATTCGCCCATCTATTTGACAACTTTGAAAGTCCTAAAATAAGTTTTAGCACTCTCCATGAGGTATCACGAATAGCATAATCCGTTGGCAAACTTGTAAATTTACGTTCCGTTGTCTCATCTAAAGCCAATGAAACCGCATTAACTATCGTATCCATGTCATGCCCGGTCATGATGATACTCCCAGTATCCATAGCCTCTGGCCGTTCAATGGCATTGCGAATCGTCACTGCAGGAAACCTGAGTATCGATGATTCCTCGCTGATGGTTCCACTGTCAGATAAAGTGCACGCAGCATCCATCTGAAGTCTAACATAATCAAAAAAGCCAAATGGTTTTAAGAACGATATTCTGGAGTCAATCTTGAATCCTTTCAACGCTTCCAGCCGTTTGCGTGTCCGTGGATGGGTTGTAACGACCATAGGATAACCATACTTTTCTACAAGTGCGTTCATTGCAGACAGAATACGCTTCAGATTCTGTTGATTATCCACATTTTCCTCACGATGGGCACTCATTAAGAAAAATGCGCCTTTTTTCAGCTTTAATTGACGCATAATCGAAGATCGCTTAATTCGTGGCAAATACTCGTTTAAAACCTCGCACAACGGTGAACCTGTCAGATAAATCCTGCGATGCGGCAGACCTTCAGACAAAAGATGTCTGCGCGCATGTTCTGTATAGACAAGATTGAAGTCAGCAAGATGATCAATGACCTTTCTGTTAATTTCTTCTGGCACATTTGCATCAAAGCACCTGTTGCCAGCCTCCATATGGAAAATAGGAATACGAAGCCGTTTGGCAATAATACACGCAATACTGCTGTTGGTATCTCCAAGAATCAGCACTGCATCGGGTTTTTCTTGCAATAATACTTTTTCAGATTTTATTAATATTTCACCCAGCACTATACCCAATGAAGACGTATTTACTTCCAAGAAATAATCAGGCTTTTTCAGCCCCAAATCTTTAAAAAATATCTGATTAAGCTCGTAGTCATAATTCTGTCCTGTATGGACCAGCTTATGATCAACCTTATTATCTAAAAGCTGGATAACTTTTGCAAGCCTGATAATCTCCGGCCTGGTACCCAGGAAAGTCATTACCTTCAAACGTTTTGCCATCATACAGCCTCCATAAAGGTATCCGGATCATTCGGGTTAAAAATTTCATTGGACCAAAAAAGTGTAAGCATTGGGGTTGTTCCGGTATTTGTAATGTTATGCGTATGCCAAATAGGCATATCCACGACAGAAGGCTCATTCCCCGATACCTTATAATCGATGGAAACAGCCTGATCTATCCTACGTAACCGAATCAACCCCTCGCCTTGCAAAACACAAAACCGTTCAAACTTTCTGGTATGATAATGGTTGCCACGTGTGATGCCAGGATGCGTCATTGAAAAGAAACATTGCCCGCCCATAAAAGATTTAATGGTTTCTACGAGATACCCACGAGCATCTTCTTTTCTTTCAAGTTTAAATGGATAATGTGAAGCAGGAATAAACGTCCTGAAGGTATTGAAAAGACGCAGTGCAAAATCATCAGCAAATAAAGGGACAATGCCAGCGCCAGAATATTTTGTCTTGAATTCTAAAAGCAAATTTCTAATTTGACTTATTTGAACTTGAAAATCAGACTTAATTGCTATTTCTGGCGCATTTCTCCGTTCGTCAATGGATTGTGCAATGCATTTGGATACAGTATCCATATATACAAATCCCAAACTTGCGTCCACATCCACAACAGGTTCCTGGCCTATTACGACCTGATGGCAGAAGGTTGAAATCACAGAGTTGTGGAAAGGCCGCCCAAAAGGGCCAAAAGTATTGGGAATAATAAGGCCAGAAAACCCGGAATTATTCTGTTTTGCCATTTCCGAGAATTTAATTCGAGCCTCTTTTTTGGAACGGCCATATCCAGTTTGGCGTGACTCATGCGGGGATGATGCAAACACAATGTAGGGATATTTTTTCTGGGCAGAACACGCACTAATCAAATCGTCAGCCAGGCCAATATTTGTTTTATAAACTTCATCATCCAGCCCACGGTTTAAACCTGCCAAATGGACAATAGCATCGCATTTTAAAACAAATGCACGAATTTGATCTTTATTTTTAAATGATTCTCGGCTAATGCTGACAATTTCAGTTTCAGGGTAATGGCACTTGAAATAATTTCTCAGGTTTATACCCATAAACCCATTGGCGCCGGTTATTCCTATTCTTTTCAAAGTTACCTGCCTTCTTTGTTTACGGATGATACATATCCGAGATTAAAAATACGCCGGATAAAAAGATTACACCCAAACCAGCGTGACCAAATCGCCTTCTTCAGCCGATTAAACAGCCATCCGTGTTTAGTTTTTAAATATACTATTTGTTTTTGAAGTTCATTTTGAAATGTCATGTTTTTTTCAATTGCAAACTGCAGTATTTTCTCCAGCGTTTCGCTGTCTTTATATATTGCTGCCCGGGACGCCTGTTCAAAAAAGAACTTTTTAAGATCGAGTTTCTCAAAACCCCTTGTTACAAGGTCATAGTGCATGCGGAGTGAGGTGAATTCTCTTTTTCCGCTTAACTTCGTGGTCTGACTGTTGGCATGAAAACGAAATTTATACAGATATTCGTTCAGTTGATATACCGGACCGGCAAGATAAAGGAATCGCATAAAAAAATCAATGTCATTTACTTCCCTGTATTCATGTCGATATGGTCCTGCTTTGCGCGCCCCTTCAGCAGTGTACAAAAAACATGTAAATGTATAGGTCGATTTTCCAGTTATTTTTCCATTCTCATCAATTTTAAAATAACCGGCTTTAACGATGGGGAAATTCGGGTGTGATTCTAGGACTGCAACCATTATTTCTACTGCATTAGGCATAAAAAGGTTGTCGTCAGATGTCCAAGTCCAGTATTTACCACGGGCTTTCTCAAAGCCGTGGTTCAGGGCGTTTGAGTGCCCTTGGTTTTCCTGAACAATGAGGATAAGCCTGCCGTCCTGAATAGATTTCAGATATTCATGGGTTTCATCAGTACTGCCATCAACTACAACGATTAATTCAATTGATTTGAATGATTGTGTAAGACAGGACTCCACCGATTCTTTAAGGAAACGTTTTCCATTATATGTAGCCATCACAATAGTTACTAGGGGTATGGTATTCAAAGAACCTCTATGTTGATAGAAATATTTTGAAAATTAATAATGTCCAACGTGAATGTTTTTTGTTTTTAACCATAAGTTGCATACTGGAACGATTAATATGCAGATGCATTAAAACTTAGAATCAAACCAAACGCGATTAAAAAACGTCCAACATCTTAACAAAGTCATCAATCTTACGCTTGTTATTCGTATAATAAATTTCTGAAGCTTCAATCACATTTTGTGGGGAAAAAGAAACCTTTTCGTCACGCACCACGGCCCTTTTTAAGCTACGAACGAGAAGAGTTCGCAATCGAAGCACCAAAGTAAAAATCATTAAAACCAATAAGCGCCTTAAAGAAGCGCCTTTCCTCATAATACCAATGTATTTTAGTATTAGTAGTTTTTTTCGGCCATACTTAACATTCATCAAACAATCGGAATAAGGAATCTCCATTCTCAAAACACTAATCTTTATTGGGACTTCAAAATTACTAAGAACACGGAATATGGAATCATAGAAATATAGGGATGGTAAAAAAACGTCCATATCAATGGGTGGCAAAACAGACTCGAATGAAATCACTTTATCAAATTCCGAAAAATGTTTACGATTACCAACACCCTTTATCGATATTGCTGATGAATTTGCTTTCCTAGAGGTCCCTTGTATAAAACATGGAACATCAA
>Ga0208374_1000504_pt1 | contig 16171 bp, 22 predicted proteins | sample RifOxyC3_FD_184037 | JGI IMG/M metagenome (GOLD analysis project Ga0208374, IMG submission 184037) | Groundwater microbial communities from Rifle, Colorado - Rifle Oxygen_injection C3 (SPAdes) | ecosystem: Environmental > Aquatic > Deep subsurface > Groundwater | place: Rifle, Colorado, USA...
GTTTTCCTGTTACTCTCATGAAAGAAACTCTTGCGCGAAAGGAAAATTATGACATTCGACCTCTTTATCATAGGAGTTGTTGCAAGTTTTGGGATATACATTGCGTCCATCATTATTCTCCTGTGTATGAATACGCCCTTTGTAAAACTGAATATTGGCAGATGGTTTCTTGGGGGATTACTCCTCCTTTGGACCGGCATCATCATGCGCGCAACAATGCACGCGGAGATAACACTGCTTTGCGAAACGGCCACGAAAGCATTCAAGCACACAATGCGATCTCTTCTTCATATTTTCCTATACTCATAAACGATCGACGGAGAGGATAAAGACCATGACTAACCTGAGCCCTGAAGCGCTCGCGGAAATAAAAAAGAACCTTGATGAACATATCGAGACGCAGACCCCACTCCCTGGAAATATCTGCAAAACATGTAATGGAGAAGTGATAAAGAAAGTCACTGGACTTTACATGGGAAAATTCTTTTACTCCTTCCCAGAGTGCAATAAGTGCGGAAGAATATATTTTTACGCAACGAATGTGCCCACAGTAGGCGAAGAAGCATTCCGAAGGATACTCGAGCAACCGTTTACCATTTGAAATAAAAAACAAAGCCCCGAACACTCGGGGCTTTTTTGTATCAATTTGTGGCACTATGCCTGCGACGCTCTTGGAGTTGCGACCATGTTTGGCGCAAGTGTTGCACCTTGGGAGAATTCTCGAGCGCCTTATCTACCAAAGGCAAACCTTTGATCACCAGATCAACAACCGTAGAGGGGAGCGACTGGCATGCGCTGTTGTAATCACTCTCCAGCTCTTCAAGACTCTTGTGCACAGGGATATTATTCATCACCGTCTCCTTTGTGAGATATATTCACGAGAACAGATAAACCTCTGTATAAACTATACTCTTAAACGCACTTTGTCCACCGAAATATTTCATGAAACACAAAGAGGGATCTCGCAATGAAACCCCTCTCATAAGTCATAACAAACACTCACGATCAAATGAACAAGCAGACATCGGCCTCTCTGGCGATGGGCAGAAAATATGCCGCGCCAACATAATCCTTCACTTCAGAAATGAACTCGTCCTTATCGAAACCAAAGAGGTCGACAGTCATTTGGCATGCGATCAATTTCACATCAGACTCGATGCACGCATCACGCAATTCCGCGATCTCTGCAACGCCGACATTTTTGATGGTCTGCTTCATGAGGGCGGTTGCAAGAGACTCATATCCAGGAACAAGCGATTGAACCATGTTCGGAATGTTCCAGCTGATACCACGAAACCATTCAGGGCCCATGGGCATCTTCATTGGCATCGCCGGATTACCAAGCGGGCTGACCTGCGCAGTGATGTTCTTCTTGAGCAGGGTAAGGCCGTAGAAGGTGAAGAACACGGATACATCCCAACCAAGTGCGGCACCGGTTGATGCAAGAATGAACGGCGGGTAAGCCCAGTCGAGCGTACCTTTTGTTGCAATGATCGCCATGCTCGGTGGTTTATTCTTTCGAGCAAGCAACTCCCGTAATTCGACAATCTCTTCGGGTGAAAAAGGACCTTCAGACATACCTACCTCCTTGCCCATTTGGGCGCTATACCGATCGCAAAGAACGATCAGTTTCTGGATAGAGTTATAGCACTAATCAAAAAGATAGCAAGAAACACAATTAGCCCGCCACGTGTTTTGCAAAGACATCACGCTCGTGAAGATGGAGCAATATGTCGACAGTTATCTTAAGTGCGATCAAAACAACAAGCGCAAATATCGGCGCACCGATCGCCATAGAAAATCCACCACCAAAGATGATCGTGAGATGCATTATGAAAATGCGCTTATAAGGCTGAATAAAGAGGTCGGGAGCGGAGAGACTCTTGTACTCTCCCTTCCCAATATAATTTGTGAAATATGAAACAGCATGACTCCACAAGAGAGAAACAAATCCCATTACAATTGCAAGAGTAGGCATTTCATCCGACTTAAATAACGCAAAGACAAACACTCCATGCACTGCAGTAAAGAGACCATAATGCAGAATAAAGAACGCGATCAACTGCCGTTTCATCTCTGGTACATATGGCTTCCCTCCCAATTTCACTCCTGCTTGCGCGTCTGGCATCGGCTTCTCCGCGCGGCGCATGCGAATGACATTGAATATTCCGATCACAATATTCTCGAGCCAGTAGAGGAGCATGATCGCAAACAAGCTCCAACCAAAGAACAGTACACCAAATAAGGGAATTAGATTTGCAGCGATGAGTGCCTGAACTCCGGGCGCTCGCAAATTATCGGGGGTAAATAATTTACTCATGATCATAATGCATTCTTGTTGTTCTTATTATACCCATCTTTTTGATGCTACAATAATGAGAGGATTATTCGCTCACAAAAAAAATATGGGACGAGGAGATCATAATATAAAGAAAGAAATAAAGAAGCCAAAGAAGAACGCAAAGAAGTAATTTCAAAGAAACCGCAAGTAGCGGTTTCTTGGTACAAAAAAGAGTTTCTTCCCCGCCCAAATGTTATGCACAGGATTCTTGCGATAACTATTGAAGTCGTAAAACAAAGGCGTAGAGTTATACGAGGTGCACCGTAGCAAAACCTCCCTCGGAAGGAGACTCAACATGGAGACTGGACTGACATTACAAGAATATCTTTCCCTTCAACTAAGCGAGATACTGAGCTCACTCAACCGCTGGGGCGCAGGATTAGCGCTCGGACATGAGCCCAATGAAGACGAGCTCGCTCACTACTATGTTGCATGTGGCGCGAGCGACCGATTCCGCCAAACGCATCCAAGATGTGATGCATAACAAAGAATACTTCAGAACTCCCGCACTTGGCGGGAGTTTTCTTTTCTTCCTTTATCCAAGGTCCGACCTTGGACTAACTCAGTTAAGAGCGGGTGATCACGTGTTACAATAGAAAACAATGACTTGGCTTGGATACGCACTCATCTCCGCACTCTTTAGCGGACTTGCATCAATATTTGAAAAACGCACACTCAACAGACTGCACTCCATCGACTTTTCCGCCGCGATCGCTTTTACAACCGCACTTATCACCCTCCCCATACTCTTCACATCATCATGGGAAAAAGTAACTCCACTTACGCTCCTTATTATGTTCGTGATTTCGCTCTTTGCGGCATGGGCGTTCATTAGTGTTACGCGCGGCATACGTCATATGGAGATCAGTCTTTCCTCCCCACTCTTTCTTCTTGGTCCACTCATCACCACACTCCTTGCATTCATTCTCCTTGGCGAACGGATCAGCTCGCTACAAGTGACGGGAATGATAATACTTCTCCTTGGAACATATATTCTCGAAACAACGCATTTTATGAAGGTCGGCGAATTTTGGAATAATATTTGGAAAAATAAATACACGCAATACATTCTCCTCGGGCTTATACTCTATGCATTCACCGCAATAGGCGACCGCATCATACTTGGAACATTCGGTGTCCCCGCCGCACTTGAACTTGCAATTGTACAGTGCTTCATCGCGATAGAGTTCCTTTTCTTAACTTGGCATCACCGTGGTTCACCCATAGCTTCGATCAAGCTCGTACAAACACACTGGAAGAGTATCATTCTGCTTGCCCTCCTCATGATCACCTATCGCTATTTTCATGCGCTCGCCATCGCGCTTGCAGCCGCAGGACTTGTGACCGCGATCAAGCGGAGCACATCACTTTTTTCCACCATCATCGGAGGAAGCCTTTTCCACGATCACGGCATCTGGCGCAAAACCACCGCCTGCCTCATCATGCTGATCGGGGTGTATCTGATCGCGATGTAGCAGATACAAAAATTCTCACTTAGTGGGAGTTTTTCTTTCAATACCCCGAATAAAGCAACATTTGCTATACTTTACTGATGGAAATACTCATCAACGTTCTTCAAATACTTGGAATTTTAGCACTTGGCTTTTTTATACTTCTGGCATGGCTCACAGTTCTTGCATTCTTTTTTCTCAGAAAAAAATACTTCAAAATACGTGAACTTTATCGTGGAAAAAAGAATTTCTTTTCTGTAATTATTTTCCCTTTTATCGACTGGGTATTTAACACATGGGATTATATAGACAAAACTGGTGAATATAAAAAACCACTTTATCACTACACACCAAAACAATTCTTTCTCACAAAACCAGAGCATGATTGTTTTAATACACTCATGGAAGCAGTTGGTGGTGAGTATTATATTTTTCCTCAAGTAAAACTAGATAAATTCCTAGATGAACACAATAAGGGGCAGAAGTGGGCTGCCGCCCTGAGACACATTAATCAAAAGTCAGTAGACTTTCTTTTGTGTGACAAGGTCTACCTCAACCCAAAACTCGCAATCGAACTTGATGACTCAACCCACGATCGCCCCGATCGAATAGAGCGCGACGGCGAAGTTGAGCGAATTCTTAGCGACGCTCATTTCCCTCTCTTACGTTTAAAACACTCAGACTATTCCTCGGCCGAAGTAATTAAATTAAAGATTCGCGAATCGAATACATAAATAAAGAGTTCCAGATACACAAAAACCACTCGAGTGAGTGGTTTTTGTGTATCTTTATAAGAAATAAGGATTTTGGATGCAATACGAAGTCCTGGACCGTCTTGGTGTTCGAGAATCTGTATGAGTTATACTGATTCCGAACCCAAGCGGGAAGGACGAGTAGTGCGCCAAAATTATTTTTTCTTTCCTACCTTTCGGCGAGTGACGATAAAGACGTTAGAATACTTCTTCGGAGAACGAGTCTTCTGACCCTTTCCACAAGGCTTACCCCACTTGGTCTTCGCACGGCGGAGACCACGGCCTCCACGGCCTTCTCCTCCTCCGTATGGATGGTCCACTGGGTTCATTGCAGAACCACGAACAGTTGGGCGGATACCCTTCCAGCGATTACGTCCAGCCTTTCCTTCCTTGCGGAGCTTGTGCTGATCGTTCGATGCTTCACCGATAGAAGCCCAGCAGGTCTCAGGGACCTTGCGTACTTCTGATGATGGCATCTTTAAGAATGCGTAACCACCGTCATTCGCGATCATCTGCACGAAGTTACCCGCAGAGCGAGCGATCTTCGCACCTCCCTCAGGGTGGATCTCGACGTTGTACACGAATGTACCGACGGCGATATTCTTAAGAGGAAGACGATTTCCTGGAGCGACTGGTGCCTTTTCAGACGTAATGATCGTTGCACCCTTCTTCACACCCTTTGGCGCTACGATGAAACGGCGCTCACCGTCTTTGTAGCACACGAGTGCGATGAATGATGTGCGAAGTGGGTCGTATTGTACCGACTCAACCTTTGCAGGGATATCACGCTTGTCGAACTTGAAGTCGACGGTGCGAAGAAGATTCTTGTTTCCTCCTCCACGATGACGCATCGTGATGCGACCATCGGCATTGCGTCCACCGGTACGCTTCATTCCCTTCACGAGTGACTTTGGCTTCTTTTCGACGCCTGAAAGCAACTCTTTATAAGGAGTGAGGATCGTATTGCGGCGTGACGGTGTTGTTGGTTTGAATGATTTCATAGGAGGAAAATTATATCACTTCAATCTTATCACCCGCCTTTAAATACACGAGTGCCTTCTTGCCTGCCTGGCGCTTTGATTGCGTGCGGTTTGTACGAGGATTCTTCATGGTCTTTGCCTTTGTGGTCATCATTGCGATTTTCACAGGGCTTACCTTGTAGAGTTTCTCGATAGCTTGGCGTACGTGCACCTTGTTCGCGCGCATGTTCACTTCAAAAGCGTAGACATTCTTTTCAGAAAGATCTGTCGCCTTCTCGGTCACATGTGGACGAAGGAGTACTTGTCCGAGATCGAGTCCACCTGTCTTTATCGGTGACTTTGCAACCACCTCAGTGATCGCGGTAGCACCCTCTTCTTTCTCTACCTTCTTTACGGCTGTTTTTGCAGCTGGTTTTTTGTTGAAGATTGCCATAATTATGCGTTCTTAGACTCGATAACTTTCACGCTCTCCTCCGGATTCGCGAAGATGACGTATTTGTACGTAAGCAAGTCGACCGGGTTGACGGTATTCACCGTACCAACCAATACATTGCCCATGTTTTGAAAACTCTTTTTTACGTTCGCATCTGCCTTCGAAAGAATGACATATGCTGCGTTCTTGCGACGTGTTCCCACTGCCTCGTAACCGGAAATAGATCCAAGCTTTGTGAGTGTTGCACGTGCATCCTTTGTCTTTGGTTCGCTCATTGCAAGATCTGAGACAAAGAGCACTTCACCGTCCTTGAACTTTCGCGAAAGAACAGTAAAGAGTGCCTTCACCTTCATCTTGCGATTGATCTTCTGTGAGTAGTCTTTCTCATTGCGTGGACCGAATGTCACACCACCGGTGCGCCAAATTGGTGAACGAGTAGAACCGTGACGTGCACGACCTGTACCCTTCTGTGCCCATGGCTTTTTGTTGCTTCCGGACACCTCGCTGCGATCCTTTGTGTGCGCACTCGACTGACGTGCATTTGCCTGCATTGCCGTCACCACCTGATGCACGAGATCAGAGTTCCAAGAAAGTCCGAAGACTGCCTCGGGAAGCGTGATCGATCCTGCTTTCTTTGAGTCAGCAGCATAGATCGTTGCGTCGAGATTGATTGATTTCTTTGTAGTCATATATTATGCGTTACCCTTAATCTCAATCAATGTCCCGCGGCGACCCGGGATCGCTCCCGACACGAGAAGTAAATTGTTTGTTGTATCAACAGCAAGAACCTTGAGGCCCTTTACCGTGACACGGTCACTACCCATGCGTCCTGCCATGCGTGTACCTGCGACAACGCGCTGTGGTCCTGTTGCACCGATAGATCCTGGTTCACGCTCAGAATGCTTCTGACCGTGGGTGCGCTGTCCTCCGCGGAAACCGTGGCGCTTCACAACACCCTGGAAGCCTTTACCCTTTGAGACACCCGAGATCTCGACTGCATCACCTGCGGCAAATGCCTCGACGGTAACCTTGTCTCCAACTTTGATATCTGCATCAACACCGGCCTTTGGGCGGTATTCGCGAATGAACTTGAATGTTCCAAGTTCCTTAAGAGCGCCGAGTTGCGGCTTTGCAACACGCTTCGGAAGCTGTGTCCCGAAACCGAGCTGCACCGCTTCGTAACCGTCCTTCTCTTTCGTGAGGAGCTTTGTCACTGTGACAGGGCCCGCAGAAAGCAAGGTTGCGGCAACGCACTTCCCGTCTTCTGAGAAGTACTGCGTCATCTCTTGTTTTGTGGCTAAAATAAATTTCATAGTCTGGTCGTTTCTGTAATTGAGTATCATGTCCCTAAATGAGAACAATCATATCCGCATAGATATAGAGAGAAGCTCCACTCTCCGATAAGAGAGCGGGTCTTCTTCCCTAAAAACATGTGGAGAACTTGGAGCAAAACTTTTTACAGAAATGCTCGAAAGTTGTTCATCATTACATCATCTTGACGTCGATGTTGACGCCAGAAGGAAGTGTAAGATTGGTAAGTGCTTCGATCACCTTTGGTGTTGGGTTCATGATATCGATCAATCGCTTATGTACACGCATCTCGAATTGCTCGCGAGCGTCTTTATAAATGAATGTCGAACGATTCACCGTATACTTTGTGATCTGCGTTGGCAGAGGGATTGGTCCCAATACTTTTGCATCATAGCGAAGTGCAGTGTCCATGATCTGACGCACTGAAGCATCAAGGATCTTGTACTCATACGCACGCACACGAATACGAAGCTTTGTGACTGCATCCTTCTTTACGCTCGCGCTCTTTTTTGATTGTTCGGCTGTAGTAGTCATGACTTTTCAATGTGGAGTAACAATAGTTTAGGTTTATGCGACGATCTTCGTTACAACACCTGCACCGACAGTGCGTCCTCCTTCGCGAATAGCGAAGCGGCTCTGCACTTCAAGTGCGACAGGGGCGATAAGCTTCACCTTGAATGTCACAGTGTCACCAGGCATAACCATTTCAACACCCTCTGCGAGAGTAACCTCACCGGTTACGTCTGTTGTGCGGATGTAGAACTGTGGCTTGTAGCCTGAGAAGAATGGCGTATGGCGACCTCCTTCCTCTTTCGAAAGGATATATACTTCTGACTCGAACTCTGTGTGTGGAGTAACAGAACCAACTGCTGCCAACACCTGGCCGCGCGTAATATCCTCCTTCTTCACACCACGAATAAGGATACCTGCGTTGTCGCCGGCCATACCTTCTTGGAGTGACTTGTTGAACATTTCGATACCGGTCACGACAGTCTTTGCAGTCTTTGTGAAACCGACAATTTCGATTTCCTGACCAACCTTCACAATACCGCGCTCGATACGACCTGTTGCAACAGTACCGCGTCCTTCAATTGAGAAGATGTCCTCAACTGGCATAAGGAAAGGCTTGTCCTTGTCGCGCTCTGGAACTGGGATGTATGTGTCGAGTGCATTTGCGAGCTCAAGCACCTTCTGTGCCCAAGGATCCTCAACGCTTGTTGATTCAAGAGCCTTGAGTCCTGAACCACGGATGACTGGGCAGTTTGCACCGTCAAATCCCTGCTTTGTGAGAAGCTCACGAACCTCTTCCTCAACGAGCTCAACAAGATCCTGGTCATCAACCATGTCTACCTTGTTCAAGAAAACAATGATGCGAGGAACACCGACCTGCTTTGCGAGGAGGATGTGCTCACGAGTCTGAGGCATAACACCGTCAGTTGCTGCAACCACAATGATCGCGCCGTCCATCTGAGCGGCACCGGTGATCATGTTCTTAATATAGTCAGCATGGCCTGGAGCATCGATGTGCGCGTAGTGGCGAGTTGCTGTTGAGTACTCGTTGTGTGAGAGAGCAATAGTGATACCGCGCTCGCGCTCCTCAGGAGCTGAGTCGATCTCATTCACACCCTTCATCTTCACATCGTTACCTGCCATGTGAAGCACGTGTAATATCGCAGCGGTGAGTGTAGTCTTTCCGTGGTCAACGTGACCAATGGTACCGACGTTCACATGCGGTTTCGAACGATCAAAATCTGCCATATATGGTTTTGATTAAAAAATAAAAATGATAATAAATAAGCGGTAATGGGCGAAGGGCTCATTACATTATTCCACGTGCTTGTCGTTTGTTTTCCTCCTTTTCAAGTCCTGTGGGACGAGAAACTAAAAAACGCACTCGATGCGACGTCAGGACAGTCTACCAGATAAGGCAAAAAGGTCAACATTTAAGCCTATTTTTATAACCATATTATCCACAGGTTTCTCCCCACCCCCAAGGTCCGTCCTTGGAGTGGGGAGATTCATACACTATCAACACTTTTTTCTATTTACTTTGGAGTAAGGCGTCAAAATTACGGGGAAATAGCATTAAATCCATATTTATAGCCATATTTTAAGAAATACACCAATTATCCCCGTAAAATACCCTATTTTTCCACCGGTTTCTCCACTTTTTTGCTAATCTTCCTTGTTTTTCGCCTTTCGTACCACCAATAAAGATATAAGCCAAGGAGTGAGACGACATTCGGGATGAATATCTGTGGATGCCCCCAACTGATGCCTGAAAACCCATAATCAGAAACAGGCCAAAGAAAGGGTGTCGGGAAAAAAGATTTATCGTGAGTGAAAATATCTATAAAAATATGAAGTCCCCACGCGCTCATTTCCCAAAGTGGCTTTTTTCGAATCGCCCATACAAGGAAAAATGCGCCCAAGAAAACAATAAGGCTATGGGTGACATCATATACAGCAAAAACATATGGTGGGATGTTCGCATAACCGTTCCCCGGTTCAGGATGCATGATCGTGCCACCAAGAAAAGCCCAACTGATGATCATCCAGATAAAAAGTGGTCCGAACGCAAGAAAGTCAGGCACAATACCAAAAACGAACGCAGACCAAAAGCTAAATTTACTTTTTCTACCAAATGCGACCCCACCCCAAAGCCCATGAGAGAAAATATCCATGAATCTAATTATATATCATGATCAAAGAAAATGACGCACGACGTGAGCATCGCCCATTAACTCGTTGCAACGCCAAGCATCTGAGCTATCTCAACCCAATTCTTCACATGGAGAAATTCTTTTCTATCCGTAAAAAGTGCCCGCTGATCATAGAGTATTCGATTTTCCACCGATGGCATTGCACCGAGCACGCGAATCTCATCATCGATATAGTGCGTCACGTGAAGCATCTTCGCAAGAACATCTTTTTCTTTCGGAGACACAACAAAGAAAGCATTTTCCGTAGTAAAGTATTCGCCCCATAATCCTCTTCGTTCAAGAAGATGGAGCGCACTCTGGGGGTCTTTTCGCCTCGAAATAAGGAAATACGGGATTTCATGTTCGCGGAGTGTCGCTAATCCGTTAAATGCTCCCTCCATGAGTGGAGCGGAGAGCGCATCATCAGTATCATCATAGAGTTGTCCCTGTATTTCATGATATATCTCTTCGGGAAACAGTGAGCGCATGATCTCAGAATGCGTTTCTTCCGGCGTAAGGGCAACACCATAATGAAGAGCGATGCGCATCTTGTTTTGCGTATGATCAACGATGACCCCATCGAGGTCAAATCCGACAATGATTTTTTGATCTTGGGTAGGCATGAAAATGACGATTCTCTCTTATACTACCAGAAGTAAGGCACATTGAGAGGAGGACTCAAATGAGTACCTCAACACACCAGCAACTAGAATCTCTTGCAAAGAAGATACATGATTATCTCCGCACTGAGGAGCGCTATGACCCCGAATTCATTCCGCCACCGTTCTTTATTGAATTCACCGGACCAGCATCATCAGGAAAATCCACATCAATACGTGAACTGTACAACTTTCTCCGTCGACATGGTTTCCGCGTACTCAAACCACAAGAGGGTGCGGAAGTCATTCAACACATCCCACGTACAACACCGCTCTACAATATTCGCACGGGAATGTACGCACTCACACAACTCATCGATCTTGCGCAAGGGCACATGTACGATGTCGTACTCTTTGATCGGTGCGTCTACGATGCGCACACATGGATGTCATACTGGCGCGAGAAGCAACTTCTCACTGAAGAAGAGTGCCGCCATTATCAAACCTATTTTCTTTCACCATTCTGGCAAAAAGAGATCACCATCGGATACATCATGGTCTGTGATCCAGAGATCGCTGCGCGTCGCGAGTTACGTATCGCACTTTCCGATAAATTGGGCGACTCCACAAAACCCGCATCCATCGCAAAGATCCATGCACACTTCGTGAATACTTATGAGACGCTCAAGGATACACATCCCCAACTGCAACTCATCGACACGTCGAGGCTCACTGAATCTCAGATGGTCGAAACGATCGGCACCCGCACACTGGAGATCCTCGAACAAAAGATCCGAGAACGCGCACGGAGCGTAGAATAGAAGCATTACAGCGAACCATCAAAGGTTCGCTGTTTTTTTACAAGACACAAAGAGGCACCCTATCCGCGACGAAGCTCGGCTTCGATCTGACTCACCTCCTGATTATGAAACATGATATCTTGTTTCAATCGTGCATGTTCCTGTTTCTTATGCTCGATCTCTTGCTCCTTTCTTGCTTCTTCTTGTCTGAATCGTTGTATCTGAAGATCTTTTTCATGCACATGTTCACCACCGGTCTTTGCGCTATAGTGCTCAAGCTCATACTGTCGACGAAATTCTTCTTTCTCTTTCATGAGTTCTCGCGTCTCTTCTTTTATCACCGCAACCTCTCGTTCTTTTGCCTCGATCTGCTGCTTCAGAAGCACTATCTCCCGTTCGATCTTTTGCGTTGCATCACTGCGATGGCGAAGCTCTTGTTCTTTCTCGCGAATACCTTGCTCTGCCTGCTTCGTGATACCCTCATCTTTTTTAAGAGCAGTCGCCATGTTGTGCTCTTCATTTTCCGTGCGCTTCAGGTCGGCGCGTACATGCTCGAGCTCATTTTCGATCCGCAACATATCTCGCTCGATATCATGAAGACGGCGCTCACGGTCACCGACTTCGATCTTCTTCACACGCAAACGATTCTCCAATTGCATACGCTTTTGCGCGGAAGCAGGATCGGAAGCGCTCGAACTACTTCCCGTGTGTGGATTGTATGGCATCATGATCTTTCTATAATAAGTGAATAAAACTACATACGCAAAAGTGTATGCTGAAGCTGAGACAGCGCACGCTGTTCCTCGGACACAGTCACGGACATTGTACTGATCGTCTTCTCAAGTGTGATCTTCTCTTCTTCCATTTGCTTGATATTTGCTTCTGCGCGAGAAACAGAGAACCCATTATCATCATCTTCCTTATCAATATCTTTTGAAAGAATAGGGATCGCACGCACGGAAGCCTCATCGCCATTACCCATTCCCACGGTCATGCGATAGATCTTTTTTTGTTCAAAATCGATAGCATCTTTTTCTTGCATGATCTTCATCTCAAGCGCATGGAGCTCTGTTTTTTTGTGACGTAATTTCTGATCGAGCTCACTTAAGACAAGCGCGCGCTTCTTCATGTCCGCACGCATTGCGTTATGACGTTCATCCTCTTTTTTTGCAAGATCGTCAAAAAATGCACGGTCATCTTTTCCTCGCTGCGCGTTGAATTCGTCGGAGCGAAGACGTTCGGGGTCGTTTTCAGTATCATCCTCTTCATATTCATCTTCATCGTCATACATATACCAAACATCATAACAAAAACACCCCATCTCTGCGACGGGGTGTTTTTGTGATCTATCGTTTTTCGAAATTATTTTCCACGAGCCTCAATGATCGTTGCTGCAACATTTGATGGAACAGGAACGTATTCTGCCGGCTCCATGGTGAATGTTCCACGACCTTCAGTCATCGAACGAAGTGTGGTTGCATAACCAAACATTTCTGCGAGTGGAATCATCGCCTTTGCGACCTTGAGCATACCACGGTCCTCCATTGCGTTCACCTGACCACGACGTGATGCGACAGAACCAGTGACGTCACCCATGAATTTATCAGGGAAGACGATCTCAACAGACATAACAGGCTCGAGAAGTGTTGGACGTGCTTTCTTTGCTGCCTCCTGAAGCGCCATCGATCCTGCGATCTTGAAGGCGATTTCTGATGAGTCAACATCATGGTATGAACCATCATAAAGCTCGACAGAGACATTGACGAGCGAGTAGCCTGCAACGACTCCGCGCTCCATACCCTCCTTGAGACCCTTCTCAACAGCAGGAATGAACTCCTGAGGAATAAGACCTCCCTTGATCGAGTTGAAGAACTCGAAGCCATCGCTGCGCTTTACGTTCTTTGGAAGATCCTCTGGTTTGATCGAAAGATCCATTGGCTTTACCTTGATCTTTACGTGTCCGTACTGACCGCGACCACCAGACTGCTTGATGTACTTCACTTCCGCCTCTGATTCACCCTGAATGGTCTCACGGTACGCAACCTGTGGCTTACCAGTGTTACACTCAACGCTGAATTCGCGCTTCATGCGGTCAACAATGATGTCGAGATGAAGCTCACCCATACCCCAGATGATGGTCTCACCCGTCTCAGGATCACTCGTCACGCGGAATGTTGGATCTTCGGCGGCGAGGCGTCCCAGTGCGAGACCCATCTTCTCCTGATCTTGCTTTGTCTTTGGCTCGATACGCATCGAGATAACTGGCTCAGGAATGACGATGCGCTCAAGAATGATAGGACTGTCTTCACTGCAGAGTGTATCTGAGGTGAGAGTATCCTTAAGACCAACCGCAGCAGCGATCTCTCCTGCGAACACCTTCTTCACTTCCTCACGCTCATTTGCATGCATACGAAGAATGCGGCTGATGCGCTCTTTCTTTCCCTTTGTTGCATTGTATACATACGAACCTGACTCAAGCGTACCCGAGTACACGCGGAAGAATGCGAGTTGTCCCACGTATGGGTCGGTCGCGATCTTGAATGCGAGCGCAGAGAATGGCTCACTATCGTCAGCGTGACGGAAGATCTCTTCGTCAGTCTTTGGGTCATGACCCTTTGTTGGAGGAATATCGAGAGGACTTGGGAGGTAGTCAACAACCGCATCAAGAACGAGCTGCACACCCTTATTCTTGAGTGCAGTACCAGTGAAAACAGGAACGAGTTTGTTCTCAATGACCGCCTTGCGGAGGACGCGCTTGAAATCATCCATTGAAGGCTCTTTTCCTTCAAGATAATCATTCATGAGGGCTTCGTCATTCTCAACGACAGATTCGATCATCATGTTACGATACTTTACTGCATCAGCCTTGTACTCCTCGGGAATGTCATGGAACACGAGCGTGTTACCCATCTCTCCCTCGAACGTTACGTACTTCATCGTAAGAAGATCGATGACGCCAGAGAAATTCTCTTCTTCACCAACGGGAATCTGCATACGTATCGCGTTCTTGGTCAAGCGATCCAAGATACTTTGGTATGATTTCTCGAATGATGCACCCATGCGGTCAAGCTTGTTGATGAAACAGATACGAGGAACCTTTCCTTCATCAGCATAGCGCCAGTTCGTCTCAGACTGTGGCTCAACACCCGCAACACCGTCGAACACCACCACCGCACCGTCGAGCACACGGAGTGAACGCTTCACTTCGATCGTGAAGTCAATGTGCCCCGGAGTGTCGATAAGATTGAAGCGATGCTTTCGTGAATCATCACCCTTTGGCATGTATGTTGGACTCCAAAATGCTGTTGTTGCAGCAGAGGTGATCGTGATACCACGCTCACGCTCCTGTTCCATCCAGTCCATGACCGTTGCACCTTCGTGCACTTCACCGATCTTGTGTGATACACCGGTATAAAAGAGTACGCGCTCTGATGTCGTCGTCTTTCCTGCGTCGATATGCGCAATGATACCGAAGTTACGAACCTTTACTAATGGGTAATCTCGTTCCATAGAATACGTAATAAAATGAATAAATAATGATAATTCCTCTAAAACAAAAATGCCTCCCTAAGGCAGATATGTGCGTACTATATAGAAGAAAGTCCATTTCGGCAAGATATCCAAGACCAGTCTTTACAAAAATAAATTTTACTGCATAATTCCCAACAGACACAATTTGAAGTGAGGAGGAAGCATTGTGAATACAGCTTGCCCAAAGACAACGCCGTACACCTATCACACGGAGCGAGAAGCGCGCTACATGCAGGAATTACTCGAGATCGAGAGATCTGGAAGATATCGCGGAGATATCGATGGACTCAAGGCTCAAGCCCTAGAAAACGCATGCTCAAGCGAACTCATCGATGCAACAATGAACTTGCTTCACAAGCGAGTGCGCATCGCATACAAAGACAGGATCTTCGGAACGGAACACGCTGTATCCCAGATCGTTCGTGTAAATAATGTACGCGCAGACGAACGAGCATGTTTCGGGATCGTGTGCAAAAATGACGGAAAAGGATCGGAAGAAACGCTTCCGATATTCCCGAGCACAAGAATATTTATCCTCAAAGAAGAATCGGCAGTAGTTGAGCCCGCAATGCATTACTACTGAAAAATAAAACCGCCCCATTGGGGCGGTTTTTAAATTTGCCATTCGTCAGAGCCACTGTTTGAGTTGAGGCAAGAACAAGTCGGGAAGTTCAAGAATACCACCCTTATTGTGCACAAGAAGGTCTGCGAGTGGACGAAGCGACCCGATCTCTCTTTCCGCCTCAACATCGCCAAGTGACTGAAATTGCTCAAAGGAAAGTTCGGCATCACCAGACTTCTCATTGCGGGCGCGATGCCGCTGCCACCGTACCCGCTCGTCTAAATGAATATAAATAAGGCGAAAACGTGGATTCTTCTTTAGTGCATCAATATCTGACGGACGGCGAATTCCGTCAACGATCACGATGGGGCTTTGTGAATCAACCTTGCGTACACGCTCCATGATCCCGCGCTCAAGAACATCCTGCCCAAAGAGGCGTCGCAGTTCCGTCGAAAGATCCTGAAGGTCTTTCGTACGCACTTCCTTCGGCAACCCCAGACCATGGTCACGCACAAATACATTGAGCCAAGAATAGAACTCCCGCAGTGCGTCGGAAAAACGAAACGATGGTGTGCCAGGATACGCATCCTTCACGATCTGAGTAGCAGCACCCTTCCCCGACCCCATTTTTCCCGCAAAGCCAAGTATCAACTTGTCTTTTTCCATAACAGACCTCCAACAGTGAACAATCTCTGTCCATCCTAAGCGA
>Ga0208374_1000510_pt1 | contig 16034 bp, 16 predicted proteins | sample RifOxyC3_FD_184037 | JGI IMG/M metagenome (GOLD analysis project Ga0208374, IMG submission 184037) | Groundwater microbial communities from Rifle, Colorado - Rifle Oxygen_injection C3 (SPAdes) | ecosystem: Environmental > Aquatic > Deep subsurface > Groundwater | place: Rifle, Colorado, USA...
TGCCTGCTCGTTCAAACCACCCTGACACCGGAAGCCCTCGCCGCCCACCTGCATCGCATCGAGAACACCTGCGGACGCAACCGCACCGCCGACCCCCATGCGCCGCGCACCCTGGATCTCGACCTCCTGTTCGTGGACGACCGGTGCATTCAAACACCCGACCTGACCGTTCCCCATCCCCGCTGGTCCAGCCGCCGGTTCGTGGTGCAACCGCTCGCTGATCTATGCCCCGACCGCATCCTGCCCGGCGACCCGCGTACCGTGACCGGCGTGCTTTTATCTTTACCCGACCGTCCGGTCGTGGTTTTGTTTAAGCCGGATTGGTAAAGCAGACAGGAACCCACGATGAACGCATGGACCGCCAGTCGTATCCGCACAACCAAGGGCCGGCAGAAGCTGGCCTGCCTCACCGCCTATGATTTCACCACGGCGCGCCTCGTGGATGAATCCGGCGCCCCGCTGATCCTGGTCGGCGATTCACTCGCCATGACCGTGCTGGGATACGACAACACCCTGCCGGTCACCATGGACGAGATGCTCCACCACGTCAAGGCGGTGACACGCGGCGTAAAGCAGGCCCTGGTGGTGGCCGACATGCCGTTCCTTTCCTTCCAGATTTCCGTTGAAGACGCCATTCGCAATGCGGGCCGGTTCCTCAAGGAAGCCCGCGCCGGCGCCGTCAAGATCGAAGGCGGCGCCACCCGGGCCACCACGGTTCGGGCTCTGACGGACAACGGCATCCCCGTGCTGGGGCATATCGGATTGACCCCCCAGAGCATCAATGCCATGGGCGGCTACAAGGTACAGGGACGGCGGCCCGAGGAAGCCCAGCGCCTGCTGGACGATGCCAAGGCCCTTGAAGGCGCCGGGATATTCGCCCTGGTACTGGAATGCATGCCCCCGGCCCTGGCAGACGAAATCACCCGCGCCGTCCAGGTGCCCACCATCGGGATCGGCGCCGGCCCGCATTGTGACGGACAGATACTGGTAACCCCGGACCTGCTCGGCATGCACGGATCCGTCCATCCGAAATTCGTCAAGGAATACGCGGCGCTGGGAACCGCCATGCAGCAGGCTTTCCAGGCATACCGGGACGATGTGGAAAACGGCCGGTTCCCCACCGCCGAGCATTGCTATTGACCGTTTCCGTCGCCCCAGATGCGGCGCAGGCTCTCGGTGATGGCCCGGGCATCACGGTCACCCAGCTCCGGCTTTTCATCATCGGCAGACAACCCCGGACCGGCAGCCCGGTACAACATCGCCTCGAACTGGCGAACCGTCCACACATCCGCCCGTTCACGCCGGGCGCAATCCGTCACCTCCCGGTCGTCCGACACCACCTGGTAGACCATCCCCGGCTGGTGCGCCTGCAACCAGGCCATCATCCGTTGATCCGCAGTTTCGCCCGACCGGGTAAACACCACGTTGACACCGGGTGCACCACCGGCGCCGGGTTCCATCACCGAGGAATCACCGTCAAACACCAGCGTGCATTTCAGGAAATCCCCGCGTCCGGCCATCCAATCCGCACACCGGCGCACCAGGGCCGTCCGGGCAGCCAGCAGGTTCTTACCTAACGCACGACGCAATGCCGGTATCCGGTGAATCACGTTATAGGCATCGACCAGTAATATCCGGTTTGTCTTCATGTTCCCGTTACACATTGTCCGGCAGCAGGGTGCCGGGAACGATCCCGTAAATGCCGCGCAAACGGAAGATCCGCCGGCAACAATCCGTCGAGCGAAACCAGGTCGTCCGGATTCAGCCATTGCATGGCATCATGATCCTGCAACCGGATTCGCCCGTGATATCCGTCGACACGCAGGAAATACATCCGGATGGTCCGGTCCGGATAGGCGTGTTCACCCGTCCACAGCAGCTCGCCGATCCGGGCCTGAATGCCCAGCTCCTCATCCAGTTCACGCGCCAGGCAGACGGCGGGCGTCTCCCCGGCTTCCATCTTTCCGCCGGGAAATTCCCACATGCCGGCCAGGGACCGGCCGGGCGCCCGTCGCATCACCAGCACCTTGCCACGCCGCGTGATGACCCCACCCGTCACGTGTATCATGGGGCATCCTGCGGCGGCGGGGGCGGGGCGATGGGAACCCGGGGTTTCCCGGATTGCGGTTCAACCATCCCGGACTGGTCACGATGCGCAATGGCTTCCACCAGGATGGCCTCGTAGGCAACCGCCTGCATGATTCCGGAAGGCGCAAACAACGGGATGGGATACCCTTCCAGGTTGACACAGGCGTCACCAAACGGAAAACGCAGCGGCACATACAGCGGGGCCCCGGCCTTTTCCCCCAACCAGTCAGGCTGGTTATGATCCCCGGCCACCAGAATCCAGGGCTGGTTCTTTTCCTTGAACAACGGGGGGCCCAGCGGATCCAAGCCATACGTTCCCAACCGGAGAACCAAGGCGCCATCCGGGACCCCCTTGCGGAACCCTTCCCGTTGACTTTCCAGGAACAGGTGCAGTTGCACCGAGACACACCATGCCGCGTCATCCCGCAACGCCACATAGCCTTCCGGCATGTGGCCTTCCCAGGCAACCTGGATTTTCCGCCCGGCCTTGATTTCATCCCCCATCCGTACCCCCGCCTGCCGGACAGAATCCAATTCCCGGTCCCGGAACTGGATCACCAGGGACCGGATCGCCTCGATATACCGCCGGCCCAATTCGCCTGCGGGACAGGGCGGCACCTGGATATCATCATGGAATTGCTGCTTGCCCAGGTATCGATTTCCCCAATCCTTGCCATCCGGCCATCCATAGGACTTCCACATGGTCGGCATTTTGCCGTGACGCGTCAGGGCCCCCACGGTTTCCGCCATCAATACCCAGCCATGCAGGGCGTTGATCACATGATTGAGATGCCCCACCCGTGTCCCATCCGACAGAAGCACCTGTCGATCATCCGCTCCGGTTCCCGTATCGAAGAACACCTCGAACTCCGGCACCACGGGGGCAATATCCGGATGATCCCGCGGGCCCAGGCCGATCATCAGGAACCCGCGTTTCTTGTCGCGTTCCAAAAATCCACGGTCCTCGGCATCCAACGCACGGTCAAAGCCCAGGATGGTCATGTCCTCGGCGCGTTCCGCGTCCGTCCGATCCTTCTTCCAGGGCCGTTCATGCCCGATATGAACGAAGTTGCCCGACCGGCCGTACAACTCGGGGCCCAGGCTCTGGTTGCCCCAACAGGTCCCGATGACCCCGCCTTTGAGATGCCGCACAGCCATTCGTTCCGCCGTCGCGGTAAACGCCGGCAGGTTGGTGAGCGCACGATCACAGGCCTCCAGCACGGTTTGTAAATAGGCAAACGACGGCGACACCATCCGGGCCGGGGCCGGCTCCGCATGCCCGGCAATACCCGACATCAACACCCATACCGCCAAAACGACACAACCCCGGCAAATTCCGGCTTTCCGCATCATGGTCATACCTCCAAACTCCGTAAGCAATGAAGCCGGGTAAAACAACCCGGCTCCGTGAAAACAACGACGGATGACCCGCCCCCATCCAACCCGATTCAGCCCGGATCCGTTCCGGCAGACTGTAGCGCCTTCTTCACAACCGCCAGCAACTGATCCACCTTGAAGGGTTTCTTGACATAGTCAAAAGCCCCCAGCTGCATCGATTCAATGGCCGTGTCAACCTGGCCATAGGCCGTCAGCATGATCACGGGCAGGTCAGGCCGCTGATCCCGCACATAACGCAGAACCGACATGCCGTCGACCGGTGTCATGTGAATATCGGAAATCAAGAGATCGAAATCCTGCTCATGCAGGGCCCCTTCCACCAGCGACCCATCCTGCAGGGTGATGACGGTATGCCCGTCGACACCCAGCATGACCTTGAGCACGTTGAGAATGCCCGGCTCGTCATCAATGACAAGAATTCTTGCCATGCCCCGTAGTGTAACCGCTACGCCGGCACAAGCAAGCCTGTCGTTGCAGGTGTTTCCGGCTCGGCTTGACCTTGCGCATCCGATTCTCTAGGGTTCTTGCCACCCGGCGCACCACGTCACGGGAAAGGATTGTCCGGTTCATCATGCGGCATACCCGGTTCATAATCATCAGCCTGTTGATCACCCTGGCCGCCTGGCTGGTCATGTCCTGGCCCCTGCCCCGTTTCGCGGCACGCGGCATCCCCTCCTCGGCTGAAAACACCGAACGGGACCATTACCGGGCCATGATTCCCGGTGACCATCTGCAGTTTTATTACCACCTCTGGCTGGCCCGCGACACGTTCTTCGGGCCGACGGCCTGGTTCCATAATCCCTACGAATTCAATACCGGTAACGATGCCGACCGGCGGGAGTTTTCCACCTATTACCTCCCGTTTTCCTTCGCCTTTGCGGTGTTCAGCCTGGTCCTCCCGCCGGCCCTGGCCTGGAACCTTACAGGATGGCTGGCACTCTGGATCACCCTGGCCGCCACCTGGGCGTTTTGCCGGCGATTCCAGCCCGATCCCGTGCTCAGTGCCGGCGCCGCCATGTTGTCGGTACTCTTTCCCTACCGGTGGATGACGCTGATGGGCGGCAGTCCGACCGGCCTGGCGATGATGTGGGTTCCCCTGGCATTGCTCGGGCTCGACGGGATGATCCGTGATCGCCGGCGACGGGGTGCGGTACTGGCCGGGCTATCCATTTTCCTCGCCGGCTGGTGCGATGCCCATGTCCAGTTCTTCACCTGCCTTGCCATCCCTCCGGCGGCCCTGTTGATCTGGTGGCAGGCGTCGGGACACCTCTGGCCCACCCGCCGTGAATGGTCATCCCTGGTCCGGGCCGGATGGCCCTTCCTGATTTTCATCGGGCTGGTGGCGCTGCAAGCCCGGGGTGTCCGCTCCGGTCTGGAAGACACCGCCCTCGCATCAACCGGGCGGCCCTGGCGGGAAGTCATGGGATCGTCACCCCACCCCGACGGATGGTTCAATCGCCGGGCACACGGCATGGATGCACACGCCTATATCGGCTGGTTCCTGCCAGCCCTGCTGGTCGCCGGACTGACAGCCTCCACCGCATGGTACAGCCATCCCCGCCGCCGCCAGTTCCTCCAGGCAGCGATGATAATCGTCCTGCACCTGGGGCTGGTCTTGCTCGCCCTGGCGGCGGTCCTGCCGCATCTGCCCCAGGGTGAACGCCTCTGGGCATGGATCATCCGCGGGTTCCCGCCATTCGGCATGATCCGCCAATCCGCCAAGATCCTGGTGCTGGCGCCCACCCTGATTGCCTGGGCACTCGCCCTGGACATGCAGCCGCTGGTTCCACGGTTGCGCACCACCACGGCACGCATCCTGCCGGTCAGCCTGGCGCTGATATTCCTCACCGCCGATTACGGAAAGCGCATCAGCCCCACCATCTGCCTGCTCGACACCCGCCAACTGGCCTACGAGGCCATCGCCGACGATGCCGATGCCCGCGGTGAAAAACCACGCGCCATCGCCCTGCCGCTCTGGCCGGGGGATTCGCACTGGACCTCCGTCAACCAATACTACACCACGCTTTACCGGATCCGTATGCTGAACGGGTACCGTCCCACCGTTCGCCGCCATTATTTCACCAGCGTGTATGAACCCCTGGAAAGCCTCAATGCCGGAACCCTGCTGCCCGGCCAACTGGACCGGCTGACCGCCATGGATATCCGCTACCTGCTGCTTCACGAGAACGCGTTCCCGGAAAAGGTAAGCCCGTTCTCCGTGGCCTACACCCTCTCACGCCTCCTGGAAGAGCCCCGCCTGCATTTCCTGCGGCAGGACGGTCCAGTCTGGGCCTTCCGGATCGAAGACCGGCTTCGAATGCCCGAACATTTCCTGCCCTGCAGTTACCGTTTCCCGACCCGCTCCTGGGAGGCCGAACACCTTCCATCAAGTAACGCAACCATCCGGGCCGAACCGTTCACAAGCGCAGACCGTTTCCTGCGCATCGAATCCGGCGGCCATTGCACGACCCGCCCCTTTGCCGTCGGCGGCATGGAAGATATCGGGTTCCTGGCACGCATCCGCACCCCGGCCGCGGGTGCCGCCGCCGTCGTCACGGTGGAAGGCTCACCCACCATGCCAACCCTGACCCTTCCCCTGCCCGCCTCCACCGGAAACTGGGTCTGGGTCCGGGCACCGATACCCGCTTTCCAGGGTTTCAATCCCGCCCGCCTGACCCTTCGCGCCGGCGAGGGAATCCTCGACGTGGATTCCATCCTGCTGACCGGAATGGAATGGGATCCGGACCAGGTGCCCGATCCCCTGGTCCTTCCCGCTTACCTCTTCTTCCATGCCGGGCATACCGATCTCGCCCGTCATGACGTGGTGCTCAATCCGGAGACCGATCCGGACGATGTCATCATCTACGGCCCCAAACTCCCCTTCCCGGCCGGCGCCTATGAGGTCACCATCGATTTCTCATCGGACGCGCCGGCTGGAACCCTTTTGGCACGGGTGGGATCACGATACCCGACCACGCACATGGAAAGCACGCCGCTCATCGCCGGCGCCCCCTTCCGCCAAACCATGATCCATCCGGCCAATCTCCGCCTGTCCGTCGACATCCGGTATACCCGGAAAGGATCACTCCGTATCCGCGCAATCACCTTGCGCCGGACCGGACCCGCACCTTCAAACCCGACACCGCATTGAACCTGCAACCGTCACCGCGCGATTAGGGTTGGCATGGACTTTGAGCCGGCGGTTTGCAATAATTGACGCCCGGGTAGAATGATGTTTCAAGCGAGAGGTCAGCATGCATACGTACCGGATCCGGAAAGTAACGGTCAAACCTGAACTGATGGGCTTGTGGAGAGGTCACGCGTGGGATCCCGTACCCGCCGTGGATGTGAGTGCGTTCCGTCCGGAAAGCAGTGAGCACCGGCCTGAAACCCGCGTCAAGCTCCTGTACGACGACCAGCACCTGTTCGGCATCTTCCACGTGCAGGACCGCTACGTCCATTGCACCAACACCAAGTATCAATCCCCCGTCTGCAAGGACAGTTGTGTGGAATGCTTCTTTCAGCCATTCCCCGGCTCGGACCAGCATGACCATGCCGGCTACTTCAATTTTGAATTCAACTGCGGCGGAGCCCTGTATGTTTCCTACATCACCGATTCCACCATCGGTCCCGACCGGAAATTCAAGGAAGTCACCATGCTTCCGCCCGAAGACGGCAACCAGGTGCGCATTCACCATTCCCTGCCGGAAGTGGTCGATCCCGAGAACCCCGATCCCCAGGAATGGATCCTCGAGTTCTCTATCCCCCTGACCATGCTCGAACACTACGTCGGGCGGGTACGCCCGCTGGCCGGATGCACCTGGAAAGGAAACTTCTACAAGTGTGCCAGCGACACCACCCACCCCCACTGGGCGGCCTGGGCGCCGGTGGACAAGCTGAACTTCCACCTTCCCCGTTGCTTCGGAACCTGGCAGTTCGATGCTTAGAAAGGCCTCATGAACCGATACGGTCTGGTTGCATCCGTCATCCTTGGATCGATCTTCCTGGGTACCCCTCCCGTCCCCGCCGATGACTGGTTCGTCGGCGGCCGCGCCAAATCCGACAACCGCGACTTCAGCCTGCGGGCAGCCTTCGGGCAACTCCGGGAAATCCAGATCGGCGTCAAGGAAACCACGCGCCGCCTGTACGACGTGACCGACAGCAGCTGGAAACAGGAGACCGCCGAGGATTACGACCTGAACGACTTCGGCATGTCCGGCGGCTATAACCTGACCGGCGCCTCCCTGGAGAAAATCGGCCGGTATTTCACTTTCCAGCTGGATGCCGCCTTCATGAGCCCCTCGGCAAACCCCACCGCACAACGCGATTACTACATCGAGGTGGGCGACTCCATTGAATACGACGGCCAGTCCTACAATCAGATGAAGATCCCGGATGGCTCGGAATTCCAGGTCGAGATGACCGGCGGCTCGGTTGAACTGCACGGTCTGATCACACCGTTCACCGTCAAGCCGGCACCCGCATTCAGCATAACCCCCTGGGTGGATCTTGGCCTGTTCAGCTTTATCGGCGACTACGACATCGATGCCGGTGAACCGCAGGGCGTGGTCCAGTACCAGAACCCGCCGGAAGATTTCGTGGTCGGCGGCCGGTCATCCGGCTTCATGGGACTTGCCCTGCCGGAATGGGGTGGCGGCGGCGAAATACGTTTCGGCGCCCCGGGGGAATGGAACCTGGTGCTCCAGGCCTCTGCGACCATCTGCCAGTTCACCGGCAGCACCAAGATGCTGACCGTCAACGAGCACCGGGAAAAGAATGTCGACATCGACCACCGGAACCTGCGCCTGCGGGTGTTGTTCGAGGTGCCGCTCAACGATTCCATCGCCCTGACGGCCGGCGTCCACTACCAGAAGATCGAGTCCTTCGCATCCATCACGTCATCCGCCGATTCACCCGAAGAAGTCATCGCCACCCGGGAACGGTTCGACAAGGAAGTGGATTTCCGGATGGACAGCCTGATGGGCCTGGTTGGAATCACATTTTGAATCACGATTGGTGGCGGAGAGGAGAATCGAACTCCTGACCCAGGGCTTATGAGTCCCTTGCTCTACCATCTGAGCTACCCCGCCCGAAAAAGGACGCCGAACTTATACGCCAAACCTGCAAACCATGTCAAATCCATAGCCTGCAAAGGAACCATTCATGAAAATCAGCCCGAACAACCTTCGTCGAACCGCAACCACCCTCTTATGCCTTGCAATCCCCCTGTTATTCCCCACCTCCAGTCCAGGCGACCCACCCGTCCCCCCCACACCGGGAAAGGCCCCTGCGCCCGCCATTCGCTGGGAACAACGGGAGGTGCCCCTGGATGCCGCCATCCGGCAGAAATATCCGGAAACCATCGTCCTGGTCACCGCGGCCCACTCGAACGGCCCGCCCAACATCATCACCGTTGGCTGGAGCATGTTCTGCTCGGGTGATCCCGTCATGGTCGCCATCGCCATCGGCAAGCAACGTTATTCCCACGGCCTGATCGCAGCATCCCGGAGTTTCGTCTATTGTTTTCCCGATGCCGCCATGGAAAAGGCGGTCCGTTACTGCGGCACGCATTCCGGAAAAAACGTGGACAAGTTCAAGGAAACCGGCCTGACCCCCCTCAAGGGCAAACAGGTGGCCGCTCCGCTTATCCAGGAATGTCCCGTCAACTTCGAATGCGAAGTGGTCCAGGCCGTGGACGCAGGTAGCCATACGATCTTCATCGGGCGTGTCGTCGCCGCCTGGATGGCACAGACCAACACCCTACCGCCCCGGTTATACAACCTGGGCGGCGGACAGTTCCTGCCACTCCCTTAGTTTCTCCGGCAAATCATTATTCCTCAATGATCCAGATGTAGCCATTTGCGCGTTGGCGAAATGATCCCGTCAACAGGTTACCGTCATCAATGATCCTGTCGATATCAAGCATGGCGCCCGCATCGCGGTCAGGAAGATGTACCGACACCCCGGCACGATACCCGAATTGATCAAAATCCCAATCCCATTGCCCCCCGATCGATGTCGGGTCCGTCCATTTAAACCGTGGCAAATAGGACTGGACCTCTGCGGGCAGCACACCCGGCGTTTCATCCCCCGGATAGGTCCCGGAAAATGTCACCAGCATCTCAAACGCATCCCGTGCAATACGCAAATCATTCTCGAACTTTGCGTTCTGCGTACTCAAACGCGCCTTGCGCAACGAAGGCAGCGCAATCGATGCTAAAAGGGCAATGATCGCCACTGCTATCATGATCTCAACCAGCGTGAAACCCTTGTTATTCATTGCTCGAACTGAACAGGTTGTTTTCATGTCAGCCACCCCTGCTTATTAAAAGCATGTATGATACCAACCACAGAAAACATCACATTTTTCCTTTGTTTTCGACAAACATCATCCGCACTATTCTCACAATCAAGAATCGGTCGTTTACTTGACTGTTCCATTCCGCCTGCTATGGTTTCGAGCACATGTCATTCACCGATTATTTCCTGCAAAACCGGGTGCGGATACTGATTCTGGCCGCCTTGCATTTCACCATCGATTTCTATGCCGGCCTCACCATCCCGTTGCCTGAACCCACGCTGGTTAATCACCTCCAGCGTGGACTGCCCACCATTCTCTTTGTCACTACATTATCCTCCCTGATATGCAACATTGTACAACCGGTTGCCGGATCCCTGATGCACCGGGACGGACATCCCTGGCTGCTGTTGGTAACCCCACCACTGGCCGCCCTCACCGCCTGCGTGGGGCTGGTCACCAGCCTGGGTGGATTTGCGGCCTTGTTCTGCGTGGCCTTCATCTGCATCGGCATCGTCCATCCGGAGGCGGCGTGGATGGCCCAGTCGCTCACCCGCAACCGCAAAGGCCTCGCCACCGCCTGCTTCATGTCCGGCGGATTCATCGGGTATTCAACCGGTGCCCTGGTAGGCGCCTGGTGGGCCAGCCACCATGGCTTGGCCGGCCTCTGGTGCTTCAGCTTGCCGGCATTGCTGCTGACCGCCCTGATAGCCGCCAGTGGCCTGCATCGGCGCCCGGCCAACCCCATACCGGACGATCCGCCTTCCGTCGGCAGGGGAAAATTGCCGTTCCTGCCCGTCTTCCTCGTGGCCATGACCATTTCGGCTTCCGCCTGTGTACTCACACGCCTGTATCCCGTCTTTGCGGTCCGCACGTTCGGCGTCGAGGCCCAGGCATGGGGCGGCCTGGTCCTTTTTTCCCAGGGTATTGTCGCCGCATTCATGGCCTACGTCTGGGGCCATCGCTCGGATCGACGGGGATGCGGCAGCACGATCCGGCTGATCGAATGGATGGGCCTTCCCTTCTTCATCCTGCTGATCCTCGTCCCGGACATCCGGCTGGCGCCGCTGTGCGCGATCGGAATCGGCATGACTGCCGGCGCCGCCTTTCCGCTGTCCGTGGTACTGGCCCGGCATGCACACGGGCTGCCGCCGCGGTTCCGGATGGGGCTGTGTATCGGCGGTTCATGGGCCATCGGTGAACTGGTGGTGATGCTGCTGTCCCTCTACATCGGCCGTTTCCCCGACGGGGCGGTTGAACCCCTTCGCCATGCCTTGTATTTTCCGCCTGCCGCCGCTATCCTGATCGTGATACTGGCATCCTGGTTGAAACGGTGGGATTACGGAACGGCATTGCCCGCCGCAACCATGCCCGGCAGCCCCTGACATCATGATCATCGACATCCATACCCATGCGTTCCCCGACAGCCTGGCTGAACACGCCGTCCGCACCCTGGAAGCCGAAACGGACAACGTCAAGGCACGCCTGAACGGTACCGTCGCGGACCTGCTCACCTCCATGGATCGGGCCGGGGTGGACCGTTCCGTGATCTGCTCGATTGCCACCAAACCCCGCCAGTTCGACCCGATCCTCCAGTGGTCCCTCGCGATACAGTCCGAACGCCTCATTCCGTTTGCCTCGGTGCATCCCCGCGATCCCGACGCGATTACCCGTATCCGCCAGGTACGCGATGCCGGCTTGAAAGGCTTGAAACTGCATCCCTACTACCAGGACATCGACCTCGACGACCCCTCCCTGCATCCCTATTACCGCGCCATCGCCGACGCGGGACTCCTGCTGATCTGCCATACCGGGTACGACATCGCCTTCCCGAAAATCCCCAAGGCATCTCCCGCCCGGATCCGCAATCTGCTCGCCGCCATTCCGGACCTCCGTCTCATCACCACCCATTTTGCCGGATGGGAAGATTGGGACGCCGTTGAAGCCCTGATCGTGGGACAGCCCATCTACATGGACATCTCCTTTTCCCTGCATCTCATGCCGCCCGACCAGATCCGGCGCATGCTTGCCCGCCACCTCCCCACCCACCTCCTCTTCGGCAGCGATTCACCCTGGAACGATCCGGCGGATACCCTCAAGCAGGTGCGCGACCTGCACCTCGATCCCGGGCTTGAACAGGCCCTGCTGGGCGGCAACGCCGCCCGCCTCCTGGCCGGGGGTTGATCCCGGAATTTTGTTTTATCGGGCGGATTTTTACGGTATCATATTCCTATGAAATCCATGCATGTTCCAATGCTGTGCCGTATCGCCATGCTGCTGCTCATCGCCGGAATTTCCGGGGCGGATGAGGAACGCACCTTTGAAGCCTACCCGCTCACGACGCCGGACCCCGAGCCGCTGATCGAGGCTGCCCGTGAACTCGTGGGCAACCAGGGCCGGGTCATCTATGAACGAACCGGCCATCAACTGCTGGTGAGTGCAACCGCCGAATCACACCGGCAGCTGGCCGCCCTGCTGGCCAAGGTGAATGTCCCGGCCGCCAACATCCGGATCGACGTGGTGACCGAGGATTCCGGCAGTTCGCATGACACCGGCGCATCCATCGGCATCGACGGAACCATCCCGATCCCCTCATCCAAGGGTCCCGTCTCGGTCGTGGTCAAGCCCTCCATCCACCACCGGAGCACGAAAACATCCGACAACACCCGCCAATCACTCGTGGTCATGAGCGGGGGAACCGCCAGCCTCGAAATCGGGCGGGAGGTCCCCCAGGTCAACTGGCTGATCGAACGTGGCCGCCATTGGGGTTATATCCAGGCCGACATCCAGGTCCGCCAGGTCGGCGCCAACCTGCGCATACAGCCCCGCCTGCTGGGAAACAGCGGACGAGTCGCTATCCGGCTGATACCGGAATTAAGCGTCCTGACCGAGGACGGCAATATCCGGCAGGTGCAGTTCATCAACGTGGCCACCGAGGTGGTCGCCCTGGACGGACAAACCGTGACCTTCGGCGGGTTCGATCAAAACAAGGATTTCTATGACCGGTTCCTGATCGGTTTCCGGGACGGCGGCAACCAGCGCCGGGTCCAGCTCTCACTCACCCCGCATATCATGCGGTAGGCACGGAGGCCTTTGACCCGGCATCCGGCGCATGACGCCAGGGCCGGATCCACCCGTGTACCACCACCTGGATGATCACGGTCACCAGCACCACGCCTGCCGCAAAACCGAAGGTCAGCCGGTAGGACCCGCTGGTTTCCGCCAGCCAGCCGGCCAGCACCGGCGTCACCAGTCCGGTCAGCCCCACCACGATTTCGTTGATGGAAACATACTGCGGTGCCCGGTGCGGATGCGCCAGGGCATGGAATACCAAATAAAAATAAAAGGATCCGGTATAGATACCGAAGGCAATGGCCGCCAGGTACAAGACCGCCGGGGCGCCGGACACCACCCACAACACCGGCGCCAGGATGCCCAACAAGCCGAATCCGCCCACCCAGACCGCCCGGTACATCCAGACCCGGCTCCGGCACATGATCAAACCCACGATGGCCTGCACACCGCTGACCAGGAAGAAAACGTTTCCCTGCACACTTTCCGCCAGATGCAGGAGTTTTTCACCCATGGCTGGAAAGATGCTCCGGAACACCGTGAGCGCAATCAGCCCCCCGCCCGCGCCGATCCAACCCAGCCAGGCCAGATCGGGCGCCGCCGCCAGGGACTCATCCGCCGTGGCAACCGGCGCCACGTATAACGGAGCCGTGCGGCCCGGATCACGCCGATCCATCCAATATAACACCACACCAGAAACCGACGCCACCACCGCACCCAACACAAAACACCACCGCCAACCCTGACTGCCCAGTTCCATCAAATGTCCCGACACCCAGGGCCCGACGGCAAACCCGGCGCTCCAGGAAAACGTATACATGCCCGTCGACCACGCCACCGAACGCGAATGCCCGCGGTCCACACGTTTCATGAACACCTGGAACGGGGGAAAGAATAACCCCGCACCAACCGCCGGAATCACCGTCCAGAGATATATGGTCTGGATCCGTTCGGCAAACAGGTTGCCGATACAGGAAAGACTCAACAGTACCGCCGATATCACCAGGCAACGGCCGGCATTCCGTTCATTCAGCCAGCGGCTGTTCGCCATGCACGTCAGCACATACGGAATGCTCCAGGCCGTCCAGAAACAGGCAATCAGCAGGTCCCGGCACCCCATCTGGGCCGCCCGGACAGAATTGACAAACAACAGCTGGGCCACAACCCCGTCAATCAGGGCGGGAAACAGGTAAATGAGAATCGCCACAAGACCCCACACCTTTCTGCTTTTCGGAAGGCGGGATCATGTTCATGACGGCCGGACAAAGTCAAAACGTTTCCGGACATCCGCCAGGCGTCCATCAACGAAATCCACCCCCTCGCCGGCCAGGAGCGCGAGCTTGCGATGGATGACTACCCCCACCCGTCCCCCCTGGAATCCGCCCGGACTTAGGTCGGAGGCAATCACACGATGACACGGCACCTCCGGGGCAAAGGGATTCACCCGCAACGCCTGCCCGACCGCGCGTGCGGAACCGCACCCGATCGTGCGCGCCACGGCAGCATACGTTGCCACCCGTCCCCGGGGAATCCGGGATATCGCCTCGTAGACACGATGCTGAAACGGGGTAACGCCTGGTAGATGGGATGTTTTCATTGTGCCGCGGGTGGTGCCGGTGGCGCCATATATCCCCAACTCACCAGCCGGGACTGGACCAACGCGGAATGTTCGCCACCGGGCGATGCGGCATGATACTTCCCGTACGCTTCCGCCGCCTGCTGGCGATGGCCCATCTTCTCATGGCAGAATCCCTGGAAGAACACGGTGTTTGGATTACCCGGCAAAGTCTTGTCATACGCCTCGAAATCCACCAGCGCGGCGGAGAACCGGCCCGCCGCCAGGCGTGTCTGGCCCGACACGAAAACCGCCTGGGCTTCCTCCGGATAGACGGCCTTGGCCTGCTGGGCGTACCGTTCCGCCTCGGCATGCTGCTTGAGACCCAGGCAACACTTGCTCATCAACACCAATCCGGCATAGTCGTCAGGGGCCTTGGTCAGCGCCTGCTTGAGTATCGGTTGCGCTTCCGCCAGCTTGCCGCCATTCATCATGTCCTGGGCCTTCTGCATGTCCTCGATCGCACCCTTGATCCGCCGCAACCCGGCGGTGTGATCCATATAACGGTCCCGGTGACGCGGCAGGTTGCCCGAATCGGGATACTGTTCCTTCACCCGCTTGACCGCGGTGGCATACCGTTCATCGCTCATCGGATGGGTGGCAAACAGCAGCTCAACCGCGCCGGGCTTGTGCGTGAACAGGTTGCGGAACACATCCATCACGCCCACCATACCCTCGGGGTTGTAGTTGGAACGCACCAGGTAATCCATGCCCAGCGCATCGGCCTCCCGTTCATTCTGGCGGCTGTACCGGCTTAGCAACAGGTTCGCCCCGATCCCGCCCAGACCGGCTGTCAGGATCGCGGCATCCCCGCCCTTCTTGTGCTCCACATACGCCGCCGCCGCGGCCACCGCCAACTGGGTCAGGATCGCGGTCGTCTGGCTCTGTGAACTGTGCCTGGCATTCACATGCCCCAGCTCATGGCCCATCACGGCGGCCAACTGGGCCTCATCCTCCAGTTGAATCATCAGGCCCCGGGCAAATCCCATGCTGCCGCCGGGAAAGGTGTAGGCATTCACTTCGACCATGTTCAAGACCCGGAAATTGTAGGGCATGCCCGGCCGATGGGTAACCGCCGCCATGTCATTGCCGATCTGCGACAGGTAGGCATTGAGCTTCGGATCCTGCACCGCCCCGTAATTGGAGGAGAACTGGTGCGGTGCCCACTGGCGGTCCGTATCGACCTCTCCGGATTCCGATACGAACATCAGTTGCCGCCGGCCGGTTACCGGGTTGGTGGCACACCCCGTCACCGCCGCCGCCATCGATGCCGCCGATACGCCTAAAAATTGCCGCCGGGTCATGACCATGGCCAAACCTCCCTGAAATGGAATTGCCTCCCATTTTACACCATCGCCCATCCCGGATGAAATATGAAAACACACTCCGCACCAACTCCAATTCTTTTCCATATTCCATACGCGGTGCCGGCGTATTCGCCCGGACCGCGAGGTAAACCCGGGCTTCCATTTCGAAAAGGGCAACGGATTCGCGTCAGATGGCTCCAGCCGCAAGGCGGAGCCGTCGGCGCCATACTCCTGGTATGCGCCGATGGCGACAACG
>Ga0208374_1000519_pt1 | contig 15845 bp, 10 predicted proteins | sample RifOxyC3_FD_184037 | JGI IMG/M metagenome (GOLD analysis project Ga0208374, IMG submission 184037) | Groundwater microbial communities from Rifle, Colorado - Rifle Oxygen_injection C3 (SPAdes) | ecosystem: Environmental > Aquatic > Deep subsurface > Groundwater | place: Rifle, Colorado, USA...
CGGGCTGATCGGGACGCAGATGGCCGATGGCTTTCACGTCCACCGGTTCCGCAAACGGTCGGCCGAGCGCGGCGCCTGCCAATAGCCGTGCCATGGAGACGGTATAACACCCGATATCGAGGATACCGCCGCCGCCAAGGGCGGGATCGAAGATGCGGGATTTGGGATCATGGTTGCACTGGAAGGCAAAGGACGCTTCGATCAGGCGGACGTCCCCGATGGTGCCGGACCGGATGGTTTCAACCAGTTTGGCAGTTTGGGGATGGCACCGGTACATGAAGGCTTCCATCAGGAAAACGCGGTTGCGCCGGGCGGCTTCGATAACCGTCTGGGCGTCAAATGCGTTCATGACCAGGGGTTTCTCGCAGAGGATATGCTTACCGGCGTCGGCGGCCTTGATGATCCATTCCGCATGCATGGGGTGGGGCGTGGCGATATAGACAATGTCGATATCGCGGTCGGCGAGCAGGGCGTCATAGGACCCGTAGGCGCGAGACACGCCCAGTTCACGGGCCGTTGCATCCGCCTTGGCCTGGTCACGGCTGGCAACCGCCAGAAGTTCGGCATCGGGTAAATCCTTCAGGTTCTGAGCCATGGTTTTGGCAATTCGGCCGGAGGCCAGGAGTCCCCACCGCATACGTTTGGTTTCTGACATAGACACCTTCCCTTGTAAGCCAGCAGATATAATAAGGTATGACGGGTGAGGTTAGCTGATGACCGTCCTGATTCAAGTGAAATTGTGGCTCTATCGTGCCAAAGGGTGTGGGGTCTCCTGCGCCGCTCCAGATTGATGGTACGAAAAGTTTGGCTTTTGCGCATTTCAAGCGGTAGGGTTCGGAAATTGTTATCGGGCGATACGCAGTGTAACCGGGAGGCGAATATGAAGTGTGTGCGAACGGATTTGTTTGGATGGGTCGGAATGATTGCCGGGATATTCATGTTGGGTGCCGTTGCTCAGGCCCCTGCGCAAACCCCTGCTCCGGTCCCGGCGCCTGCGGTGGCCTTTGAGGCGGAAGAGTTCCAGATTGAAAAGGGTTGGAAAATCATCCGCGTCGGGGAAGGGAATTATACCGTCGATATCATCGGGTTCGGTCACATGAGCGGGGAACGGTTCCTGCATGCGGAAGCCGCGGATGCAACCGCTTCGGCGTTCAAGGATGTGACGGTGCCACAGGCGGGGGATTACACCTTGTGGGTCCGGTACGAGTATCCCGCCTTTACCGAAACGATTTTCAAGGCGGTGGTGGAACAGGGCGGCAAGGTGGTGGCTGAAACGGTCATGGGGAAGAAGGACAGCAACCGGCTGAATTTCAACGATGCGCGTCTGCGTCCGCAATATGATCCCCCCTGGGGACCGGAGGGTACGGCCGAGGAACCCCTGGCCGTGAAAGGTTTGAAAGCGGGTACGGCCCGCATTCGTCTGCTGGCCCAGGCCCAGTCCGGTGTGGCGGGAGTGTCCGCGAACCGCAATATTGACTTGATTTACCTGACTGGCAACAACGAGGCGATCACCCTGCCGGACGGCAAGCCCAATCCCGCATCCTGGTGGGTACAGGGGGGTGGCGCCGGTGCGTTGTATCCGATCCTGAACGTGTTTCGTGATGCCCGTGGCCCCCGCTGGGAAGTGGCGGTGGTGAATCAGGGTGACAAGCCGCTATCGATGAACGTGGCGTATGCGTATAACCGGGTGCCATGGGGAGCCGGCGAACCTTTGTTCAAGGATCTGGCGCCGGGAGCGACGAGTGCCTGGGTTCCGTTGTCAAAACAGGACACGGTTCATTTTTCCATGGCTGCCTTTGCCTCAGCCCAGGCGTTTGAACTTCAGATCCGACCGCTTGGCGGAAAACCGGTCGGGAAATGGGCTCCGGATGGCGGATCGGTGCGGTTGTATATCCCTCCCTATCCTGGAATGGGGGATAATCCGCGGACGCCCATGGAAGCCGTTGATGTCGTGCTGGCGCATTTAAAGCAGGTTCCGGCGCCGGGCAAGAACCCGACCGTGCCACTGGCCTACGGTGGCTGGATCAACATCAATGCTTCGAGTGAATATGGTCGGAAATACGGGGAGCTATACAAAGCCATTGGGATGCGGTCCCTTCCGTCAACCTTGCAGAACAAGGCGATCATGGACCAGATGGGTTTGCCGCTGACGAAATCGGCACAATCCATGATGTATCGCCAGTATCCCACCGCTGAAAACATCGCGAAGGTCAAGGAAACGTTCGAAAAGAACGGGTTGATGAGTCAGTTGTTGTTCTTTGACTATGGGGATGAGATTCATTTTGCCGAATGGGTGGGTGTGGCCACCGGTGGCAAGCGTGATCAGATTCCGCAATTATGGAAGGACTGGTATGCCAAGCGGTTCCCGGGCAAGGCAATACCGGCTGAGAAGCCGGACTCGACCGCCAAGGCGGCGCAATCGAATCCCCGGTTGTATGTTGATTCGGTGATCTTCTATGAGGATCTGGCCTTGGACTGGGTGGCCGCCGGTAACCGTGCGGTCAAGGCGGCGCTTGGGCCGGATGTCCTGTGTGGAGCCAACTACGCGGCCCATCCGTTCTATTATCCGTCGGTTACGATGTATGTCCATTGGTTCCGGCGCGGGGCGGCGGACTGGGGGCGGCACAGTGAGTATTTCTGGCAGGTATGCCAGGCCGGTCCGATGATCAACGGCTACATCGCCGAACATTTCCGGGCCGGCATGCGGTCGAATCCCAAGGCGATCAACCGGCAATACACCATGCCGCATTCGCCCGGTAACACCGAAGCCTCCTTTATGCGGACGGCTTTCAGTCACCTGGCGCACGGTTCAAAGATGCTGGATTATTTCGGCATCGGCATGAACGAATGTTTTACCGAAAATCATATCGATCACCGGGACAAGGACCGGTTCCGGCAGATCCGCGACGTGAACCATAGCATGGCCTTGGTTGAAGATGTGATCCTGCAGTCACAGGCGGTCCAGTCCGAGGCGGCCATCCTGTTGTCGGACAGCACCGAGCGGTGGGACCTGGCCGCCGTGGCGGGTGACCAGGCCAGCCACAGCATGTTCGGGCCGGAATTCCGCAAGACGCGGTTGCATTACCACCTTGACCGCGTGGGACTTTGGAAAGCGCTGACCTTTGCCGGGGTCTCTCCGGACCTGGTGGTTGAGGAGGATTTGCGTGCCGACCGGTTGAAGGGGTACCGGTTACTGTTTGTAGTGGGTGATTCCCTTCCGGTCGAAGCCGTTCCGGCTCTGGAACAGTTTGCCAAGGATGGTGGCACGGTCGTGGCCACGGCCGGCGTGGGGCGGTATGGAACCTACCGGGAAGCCAATCCGGCCCTGCAGGCGTTGATCGGACTTGAATCACGGACGTTCGAGGAACGGGAGGTCTTCATCCGTCCGTTGCAGGAGATGCAGTTCCTTAAGCCGCACGGCATCCTTGTGGCTGAGGGTTGGGAGATACCGGCCCTGGCGATCCATGAGCGCATCAAGCCGGTAGCAGATGTCGAGGTGATCGCCACGTTCAAGGATGGCGGTTCCCCGGCGATCATCAGCCGCACGATCGGCAAGGGACGGGTGGTCTATGTGTCGGCCCTGCCCGGAGTAGCCTACCTGTGGTCGGCCTACCAGCCGCCCATCGTGCCGGATCGAGCCGACAACACGCACAAGGTGCCGGTTAATCTCGATAAAGGGGTTGCCGCATTGGTGGGTCGCCTGCTTGCCGAAGCCGGTATTGAGCCGCCGGTGAAGGCTGAAGGCAACCTGATCGACACCCGGCTGGTGAAGAGCGGCAAGACCTATATGCTGCCGATCGCCAACTTCAACGAAACCGTCGGGGGGGATGTGACGTTCTCGCTCAAGCTGGACGGTGCGGTCGGGGAGGTTGTCTCGGCTTATCGCGGTAAGCTGGCGGCTACGACCGAAGGGGGACGGGTGGTGTTCACCGTTCCGAAACTCGGATATGGGGATTTGGTTCGTATCGACATGAAATAACCGGCAGGACGGCGTCCCGTCCGTCTTGGTGGAAGGCGGTTTGAGCGGACCTGGAGCGTTCGTGTCCCCATGCGCCACCGGATCAAGGGATGGAGGCGTTGGTTTTTGTTTTTGGCGTGGACTTTCGGAAGGTCATGGCGCATAGTGACCCCTCTTTTTTGCCTGCCGGCCCTTGTGGCCGGATGGGGGGGATGACGATGGGGTCGATAAAAGCGGTTCGGGGCGGGGTAACAGCACCGCAAGGATACCGAGCGGCCGCGGTTGAGGCGCGTATCAAGCATCCACGTCCTGATCTGGCCATGCTGGTCAGTGATGTGCCGGCCGTTGCGGCAGGCATGTTCACCACCAACCGCATTCAGGCGGCGCCGGTCCGCTTATGCCGGGACCGGGTACGCCGGGGACGCGCCCAGGCCATCCTCGTCAACAGCGGCTGCGCCAATGCGTGTACGGGGACCCGGGGATGGGCCGATGCCTGCCGGATGGCCACGATGGCTGCCCGGGCACTCGACATCCGTGAACCGGACATGCTGGTGTGCTCCACCGGGACGATCGGGATCCCCATGCCGATGGACCGGGTTGAAGCCGCCATTCCCAAACTGGTTGCCGGGTTGAACCGCAAAGGCGGCGATGCCGCCGCCAAGGCGATCATGACCACCGACACCGTGGACAAGCAGGAGGCCCTGGAGTTCCGGGTCAACGGCAAAACGGTCCGTATCGGCGGCATGTGCAAGGGCGCCGGGATGATCGAGCCAAACATGGCCACCATGCTGGCCTTTCTCACCACCGATGCCGCCGTGGCGCCGGGTGCTCTCAAGCAGGCGCTGCGTGACGCGGTTAACCGCAGTTTCAACCGGATCACCGTGGATGGTGACCAGAGTACCAACGACACCATTTTGTTCCTCGCCAACGGGATGGCCGGCAACCGGGTCTTGAAGCCGGGGCATCCCGCCTGGCGGTTGTTTTGCGAAGCGGTACAGACGATCTGCCTGCGGCTGGCCTGCCGGCTGGTCAAGGATGGCGAAGGCGCCACGCGGTTCGTGACAGTTTGCGTCAAGGGCGCCGCCTCGGATGCCGATGCGCAGAAGGCCACCCGTGCCATCGCCAATTCCCTGCTGGTCAAGACCTCATGGTTCGGCGCCGATCCCAACTGGGGACGGGTGATCGATGCCGTGGGGTATTCGGGCGCGCGGGTTGAGGAATCGAAGGTGGATATCCGGTACGACCGGCTCCGCGCGGTGCGCAGCGGGCAGAAGGATGCCCGGACCCCGTTGTCGGACCTGGAAAAGGTGCTCCGGCAGCAATCGTTTACCGTGGAAGTGGACCTGCACCTCGGGCGCGGGACGGATACGGTGTATACGTGCGATTGCAGTGTCGAATACATCAAGATCAATGCCGCCTATATGACCTGACCATGCAGAAGATCATCGAAAAAGCCGAGGTATTGATCGAGGCCCTGCCGTACATCCAGGCTTTCCGCGATGCGATCATCGTGGTGAAGTTCGGCGGAAGCGCCATGGAGGACCCGGTGCACATGGACCGGATCCTGACGGATATCGCCTTCATGGAATGCGCCGGCATGCATCCGGTGGTGGTCCACGGCGGCGGCAAGGCGATTTCGCGCGGGCTGAAAGCCAGCGGGCTTGAATCCCGGTTTGTACGCGGGTTGCGCGTGACCTGCGAGAAGACCATTGCCATTGTCGAGCGGGTCATTCGCGGTGAAATCAATCCGCAACTGGTGAAGATCCTCACGGCCAAGGGTGCCCGTGCCCACGGGGTGTATGGCGAGGACGTGTTCCGGGTGACGCGCAAGACGGAGACCGATGCGGTCACGGGCGAGAAGCTTGACTGGGGATTTGTCGGGGAGCCGTCCAGTGAGGTGGATACGACAGTGATCCGCGCACTGGTTCAACAGGACGTGATTCCCGTGATCACGCCGCTGGGCCGGGGGCCGGATGACCGCGTGCACAACGTGAACGCCGATACGGCGGCGGCGGCGCTGGCCAAGGCGCTCAAGGCGCGCAAACTGGTTTTTCTCACGGATGTGCCGGGCTTGCTCAGCAATCCGGAGGACCCGGCCTCGGTGATACCGACGTTGAAGATTTCGGAAGTGGCAAAACTGACGGAAAAGGGGATTATCGGCGGCGGGATGCTGCCGAAAATCGCGAGTTGTGTGGAGGCTCTGAATGCCGGGGTGCGGAAGATACACCTGGTGGATGGACGGATGCCCCACTCGTTGTTGTTGGAAATATTCACGAAGCAAGGGGTCGGTACGGAGATTGTAAACGATGAGCACGAAGCATGATGCGGTAACCAAACTCTATCAGCAGTATGTGATGTCCACCTATGCCCAGACACTGGTCCTGGATAAAGGACGGGGAACCAAGGTGTGGGATATCGACGGCAAGGTGTACCTGGATTTTGCCTCGGGTATCGCCGTGTTGAATGTGGGCTATTCGCATCCCCGCGTGGTCAAGGCGGTCCAGGACCAGGCGGCCCGACTGATGCACGTCTCGAACCTGTATTTCAATGAGAACCAGGCGCTGCTGGCGGAACGGCTGTCCACCATCGCCATGGGCGGCCGATGTTTCTTTGCCAATTCCGGCGCGGAAGCCAACGAGGGCATGATCAAGCTGGCCCGGTTGTGGGGCAATCCCAAGGGCAAGTATGAAGTCATCTGCATGAAGAACTCCTTCCATGGGCGCACCCTGGCGACGGCGGCTGCGACCGGCCAGATCAAGGTCCAGAAGGGGTTTGAGCCCATGCCGGAAGGATTCTGCTACGCCGATTTCAACAACCTGGCGTCGGTCAAGGAGCAGATCAATGAGAGCACCGTGGCCGTCCTCGTCGAGGCGGTACAGGGCGAAGGCGGCGTGATTCCCGCGGATGACGCCTTCATGAAGGGGCTCCGCAAGCTGTGCGACGAGAGCGAACTGCTGATGCTGTGCGATGAAGTCCAGTGCGGCATGGGACGGACCGGTCAGTGGTTTGCGTTCGAGCATTACGGAGTCCAGCCGGATTGCGCCTCGCTGGCCAAGGCGCTGGGCAGCGGTTTCCCGATCGGTGCGATTGTTAGCGGTCCGAAACTGTCCGAGATCTTCAAGCCGGGCAAGCATGCCAGCACGTTCGGCGGAAACCCGCTGGCCTGTGCGGCGGCCCTGGCCACGCTCGATGTGATCGAGGAGGAGGAGCTGGTGGCCCGCGCCAGTGACAAGGGCACCGAGTTCATGGAATTGCTGGGTGGATTTGCCGATGTGTATGAACACGTCAAGGGTGTCCGCGGCCGCGGCCTGATGGTCGGCCTGGTGCTGGATACGGATCCGAAGCCGCTGGCTGAGAAACTGATGGAAGCCGGCTTGCTGGCCATTCCCACGGGCGATACCGTGCTCCGCTTCCTGCCCCCGCTGAACGCCAAGGACGAGGAATACGAGGAAGCGCTCGAGATTCTCGACGATTGCCTGGCGGATTGGCACGGCATGACGACCGACGAAGCGGGGGAGTAAGGTCATGTTGCTGGCCGACCTGAAACACGAAAAGCTCGGCGTTTGCGTGTCGGGCGGACTTGACAGCAAGACCATTACCAAGCGCCTGGTGGACATGGGCGTGGACGTGATCTGCTTCTCGGCGGATCTCGCCCAGCCGGACGAGTCCGACATCCGGGATGTTGCACGGAAAATGGCGCCCTGCGGCGCTGAGACCGTGATCGTGGATGTCAAGGATGCCATGGCGGATGCCTGCCTGGAGATGATCCGGGCACAGGCCCAATACGACGGCGGATACTGGAATTCCACCGGCATTGCGCGGGCTGTCACGGTCCGCGGATTGATCGCGGAAATGCGCAAGCGCGGGCGGATCGTGCTGACCCACGGCGCCACCGGACGCGGCAACGACCAGGTCCGCTTCGAACGGTACACCAACGCGCTGGCCCCGGACATGAAGGTGTATGCGCCGTGGCGTGACCCGGGCCTGCTGAAGGAATTTCCCGGCCGCAAGGAAATGGCCGATTATCTGGCCGGCAAGGGAATCCAGGCGTTTGTCGGCGAGAAGAAACGGTATTCCACCGACGCCAATCTGGCCGGCATCTCGTATGAAGCCGAGGACCTGGAGAGCATCCAGACACCCTGTACCATCGTGGAACCCCAGATGGGCGTGTGGCCCATGCAAGCGCCGGACAAGGATGAAAAATTCACCGTCCGTTTTGAGCAGGGATATCCCGTGGCCATCCATGGCAAGGCGGGGACCCCTCTGGCCCTCATGAAGGAAGCCAACCGGATCGGCGGTCGCAACGGGGTGGGGATGAAGAACGCCCTGGAAAACCGCGTGATCGGCACCAAGAGCCGCGGCGTCTACGAAGCCCCGGGCATGGAACTGCTGGCCGTGTGCCTCCAGTCGGTCTACCAGGCCGTGTTGGATCGCCGGGCAGGCGCCTTGTTCCGCCAGTTGTCCACCCTGGTGGCCAACCAGGTGTATGACGGACGGTACTTCGACCCGGTCACCCGGGCCGCGTTGGCGGCGATCGGTGTGATGGCTGAACCCGCGACCGGAACCGTGACCGTATCGCTGTACAAGGGCAATATCCATTTCCAGTCGCTCACGGACTGTGCCGGATCGATCTACAACGAAGCCGATGCGTCCATGGAAGCTTCCAAGGGGTTGAATCCCGTCAGTTCGCAGGGATTTGTGGAGATCCAGAGCGTGGAAGCCAAATCCCTTGCGCAGGCGGGACAGATTCGTTCCGACCTCACCTTGCGCCGGTAAGGCGATAAGGAGCCCGTCATGGCCCGACAAACCGTACCGGTTGCGTTGACCATTGCCGGGTCTGACAGCGGCGGAGGCGCCGGCATCCAGGCGGATCTCAAAACATTTGCCGCCCTCGGGGTGTTCGGGACCACTGCCATCACCTGCCTGACAGCCCAGAATCCGGATGCCGTAACACGGGTGGAGCCCGTCGATCCCGGCATGGTGGTCGAACAGGTGCAGACCGTTTGTGCGGGGTTTCCGGTAAAAGCGGTGAAGACCGGCATGCTGTTTTCCCGGGATATCATCCGGGCGGTGGCCCGGGTGATCCGGCAATCTGCGTTCCGCTTCGTGGTGGTCGACCCGGTGATGGTGGCTACCTCGGGTGCCCGGCTGTTGCGTGAGGATGCCGTGACGGCGTTGTGCCGCGACCTGTTGCCGCTGGCGACGGTCCTGACCCCGAACCTTCCCGAGGCGGAGCTGCTGTGGGGTAAAGCCATTGAATCCGAAACCGGGCAGGCTGCCGCCGCCCGCCGGATCGCTGAGCGGTTCGGGACAGCCTGTGTGGTCAAGGGCGGGCATCTGTCCGGCCGGCAGGTGACGGACCTGTTGTTTCTCAAGGGACGGGTATACCGGTTTGAAGCGCCGCGGTTGCATGCCGTGGAAACCCATGGCACCGGGTGTACCTTTTCCGCCGCATTGGCCGCCCTGCTGGCCAAAGGGTTGAAACTTCCCGCCGCTGTCCAGGCCGCCCAGCGTTATGTGGGCCAGTGCCTGGCGACATCCGTCCAGGCCGGATCCCACCGTCCGATGGGTTGGACCTTCCGGATGCCTTTTGCTTTACGGCAACGATAATTCCCGGCAGAACGTCGCAAAGGGAAGGACACGGGTGCCGGTCAGGGCATTCCCGAAGTCCAGCGTGCCAAGATGAACCTGGTAAAACTGCGGGATATTGGTTCGTTCCCGGAAATAACGACAAGCCGGCGAGGGTTCCCGCTCACCGCTTTTGCACTCCACGGCAAATTCCGGGTGTCCATCGCGCAAAACAACAAAATCCACCTCACGCTTGTCGATATCCCGGAGATAACGAAGTTCCATGGAATATCCCTCCGTGTCTTCCATGAAATGACAGTATTTTAAAAGGTTTCCGGCAACCATGTTTTCGAAGCGGACTCCGGTGTTTGGGATCCTGGACCAGTCCCAAAAATACAGTTTCTTTTCCTTTTTGACTGCCCTGATCCGTTTGGAACCGAATGGTGCAATGCGGTAGGATATATAGAGGCGACCGAATATCGTGAGCCAATGTTCAATGGTATTGTGGTTGACGTTTAAAAGGTTGGCAAGGCTGTTGACGGACAATGGTGATCCGACACATGCCGGAAGGTGATGGAGGAGGAGCTCCAGCATGGTTATCTCCCGAACCCGTTCCATGTCGCGCAGGTCATCGTATAAGATTCGCTCGGAGTTTTCCCGGAGCCAGCGACGGTGGAACCGTTCGGTTCCCTTTGTCAGGGGTTCGGGAAAACCGCCGAATCGGAGTAATTGCCCGATGTGATCCCGGTCCGGTTGTGCATTGCATTCCATGGCCGAGAAAGGGTGAAGCCGATAGTAGTGATAGCGTCCTTGTAACGAATCGCCGCCTTTGCGGTAATAATCCAATCGTGCCGATCCGGTCACGATAAAGGATATGGTTGAATGGTTCTTATCGAACAATCCCTTCATCAGATTGCGCCATTTCGCATATTTATGGACTTCGTCGAAGATGATTCGTGGTTGCCCGGCAGGGATCCGGGCAGATAGGATTGCCTCCCTGTCTGCCGGTGCATCCCAGTTGAGGTAGGCCGGTGATGATTCATGCGGATTTGCGGTCAGCATGGACAAGGCAAACGTGGTTTTGCCGACTTGTCGTGGACCCCCAATGAAAACCATCTTGTCAGCCAGATCCGTATCAACACTTTTTTTAATATAGCGACTTGTCATGGTGTGCCGGCTGGAAGTCGAGGTGAGTATTCTCTATAACGGTATAAATTACTCGCGAGCAAATTACAGTCAAGTGTAAATTACTCGTTCCTAATAAAGAGGGACGGCCCGGCTTGTTTAGCCCGGTAGCAGGCGGGCGCCGTCGGACGGGGTGATCACGCGGATTTCAGGTGTTTTCGAGAAACGGGCTTCGTATTGGGAGGCCAACTGCTGCCCGATACGGGAGGCATCCTGCGGATGGCAGAGGATGACTGCGCTGCCGCCGAATCCACCGCCTGACAGGCGGGCGCCCCGGATGCCGGGAATGGTCCGGGCAGATTCCACGATGGCATCGAGTTCCGGGCAGGAATTCTCGAACTGGGTCCGCGAACTCTCATGCGACTCGAACATCAGCGCGCCGAATCCCGCCAGGTCATGGTCTTTGAGCAGGCGTTGTCCCTTGAGCACCCGTTCGTTCTCGCCGATCACATGGGCGGCACGCCGGGCGGTGACCGGGTGCATGGCTGCACGATGCGCCTCGAATTCCGTCCAGGAGACATCGCGCAATGCCTGGACGGGATGACTCAAGATTTTGGCGAAGAAGGCGGCGGCCTCCTCGCACCGGGCGCGGCGTTCATTGTATTCGGAATCCACGAGACTGTGTTTCACGCGCGTGTTGCACATCAGGAAACAGGTCGCGTCGCCGGCCGGGACCGTGGTGACTTCCAGCGAGCGGAAATCGGTCCGGACCAATGCATGGGCCTTGCCGAACAGGCTGGAAATCTGGTCGAGCAGGCCGCACTTGGCGCCGGCATACTCATGTTCGGCCGCCTGACCCATCCGTGCCAGTTCCAGCTTGGACCGGGGGATGCCGTAGAGCGTTGTCAGAGCGAGGCCGGAAGCGATTTCCAGCGCGGCTGAACTGGAGAGACCGGCTCCCAGCGGGATCGTGCTTTGGAAGAGTATCCGTACCCCATGTGCGGGGTTGGCCTGCTTGACGATCGGAGCCAGCATGCCCTTGACGTAATTGGCCCAGGGGGTTTTGCGGTCCGCCCGGATATCCGTGACGGGGAACGCGACCTCCTGCTCGATGTCTCCGGCCGCGATCCGGCATTGGAGGTCCGGGGAAGGAGTGGCCAGGCACCAGGTGCCGGCATCGATGGCGGCGGACAACACGAACCCCTCGTTGTAATCGGTGTGATTGCCCAGCACTTCCACGCGGCCGGGTGCATAGGCGGCGATGGTGTGGGGCGTGCCGAACCGTTTGATGAATCGGGTCGCCAGATCGGGGTACAGGTCGTTGCTCATATTCCTTTCCTAGCCCCGGATGGCCTTGAGCAGTTCATCCCGTTTTTCCTGCATGCGGGCGTTGGTTTTGGCTTCGAGGTTCAGGCGGATCAGGGGCTCGGTGTTGGAGGAGCGCACGTTAAACCACCAGTCGGCGTACTCGACGCTGATGCCGTCGAGGGTGATCTGCCGTCCGTCCGAATAGGTCTTTTGCAGCCTGTTCAGGACCGCCTGGGTGTCCCTGACCGTGGAGTTGATTTCGCCGGACGCCACGTAGCGGCGGATTGGCGCCACGATCTCGGACAGCGGTTTGCCCCGTTTGCTGATGATGTTGGCGATGCACAGGACCGCCATGGCCGAGCTTTCGGTGTAGTAATTGTCGCGGAAATAATAGTGGCCGGACAGCTCACCGGCGAACAGCGCCTGGTTGTCGCGCATCTGCTGCTTGATGAAGGCATGGCCTACGCGGCACATCATCGCACGGCCGCCGCATTCCTCGATGACTTCCTTGACCGCCCAACTGCTGCGCAGGTCGTAGAGGATGGTGCCTTTCTCCCGTTCGAGCAGGTCCTGGGCGATGACGGCGGTGGTCAGGTCGTTGGGGATGATCTGCCCCTTCTCGTCAACGAACCCGGCGCGGTCGGCATCGCCGTCGAATGCCACGCCGAAATCGTAGCCGCCCGTGCGGATGCGGGCCTGGAGGGTCTCGAAGGTCTCGTGCTTGAGCGGGTTGGCCTCGTGGTTGGGGAAGGTGCCATCCAGCGTGTCGAAGATCGGATCGACGGTGAGGAGCCCTTCCAGGGTGCGGGCCTCGTAGATGCCCATGGCGTTGGCCATGTCGGCGGCGATGTGGATGGGACGCTTCATGTTGGCGAATCCCGCCACGTGCTTGCGGTACTCCGCCTGGATGTCGTGGGCGGTGATTTTTCCGCGTTTGGCGGCCGGTGGTGCGAACCGGCGATCCTTGATGATCTGCTCGATATCGCCGATCCCGGTGGAGCCGCTGATGGGGACGGCGTCGGCGCGGGCCAGCTTGAATCCGTTCCACTCGCCGGGGTTGTGGGAGGCGGTGATCATGATCGAGGCATCGGCCTTGAGGCGTCCATTGGCGAAGTTGGACATGGGGGTCGAGCACAGGCCGATCCCGATGACATCGGCGCCCTGTTGGGTGAGTCCATCGGCCAGCGCCTTGAACAGGGGGGTCGAGTGGGGGCGCATGTCGTGGCCGACCACGACCTTCCTGCATTTCAGGAAGGTGGTGAAAGCGCGGCCGATATCGACCGCCGTTGATTCGGTGAGGGTGTCGCCGTAAATGCCCCGGATATCGTATGCCTTGAAAATGCCGCCCATGATGACGCCTCCGTGTTTGGTATAAAACAGAAGGGGAGAAGTTACCCGCCACGCCGCGTTGCGTCAAGCGGGAGGGACGGAACGATTCGGATTAAAGAAATATGATCCACTCACCGGGCGGTGTACCTGCGGCACAATGAGATTGCCCGTGTAAGTGGATGGAGGTACTTGCCACCTAAATCCTGACAATGGTTTCCAGGATGCCGAGCCGGTCCAGTTCGGCCAGGTAGAAGTGCCAGTCCACGCCACCCCACGGGAAATTGCCTTGTTTTTCCATGTGGGTCTTGAGGAACGGGATATTGTCTTCCAGCACCTTCTGTTCGCCGGTGAGCGTATAGAGTGCCCAGGCGGGGAACATGTCGGAACAGCCCCATCCGCCGGGCATGAAGGCCTTTTTGGCGGGGAAGTGGTAGACCTGCCGGAGTGCCTTGACCAGGAAATCCTTCACCACCTTGAGGCCGGTCAGTTCGTAATAGTGGAAACAGGCCCGCCAGGTGATGAATTCGCCATACGCCTGCTTGAAGGTGCCCATTCCGTGTGGAATATCGTAAAGAATCTCACCTTTGGCTGTCATGTTCTTCCGGTAGAACGTGTAAACCTCGTGGGCGTATTCAAGCCATTTGCGGTCATGGGTGTGCTCGTACGGGCAGAGGTAGGCCAGCATGGGCCATCCGGCCTCCCGGCTGTCGCAGTAGAAGGTGGTTTTCTTGAGCTGCCAGCGGCGCATGTTTTCTCCGACGGCGATGGCGGCCTCGCGATAATCGGGTTCGCCGGTCATGCAGTAGGCGGCGATCAGGCCGTCCACCCACATGTGGGACGGGTAGGTGGCACCGTCGGTATGTTCCGGGCAGTGGGCGGGCATGGTGCCCTGGCGCAGCGGGTTGGGATCGTAGGCAATGAAGTCCACGTGGGCGTTGTGCCGGGCCTTGTCCAGGGCGGCCTTGAGCAGGGAGGGTTCCGCGCGACGCAGGTATTCCCGGATCATGCCGAGGATGCCGTCGTTCTCATTGTTATGCGCCCAACTCCGGTCGGGGCTGACGAAATCGCCCAGGTCAAACATGCCTTTTTGTCCCTGGCCGGCCGGGCCGACGCTGCCGAGTTTGGCTTCGATCGGAAGGTATTTGTCCTCGTTGTAGCGAAGCCACCGGTGGAGTTGCAGTACCTTGCAGGCGCGTACATAATCTGCATCGAGGGTGACTTCGACCGGTGGGGCCCCGCAGGAAGCGATTCCGAAACCCAGGACTTCATGATCCAGGTATAGCGATTCAAGAACTTCCGGTTTCCGGGCACGGGGCGACAGGCTGATATACAGGTCCTGTTCGACGGATTGTCCGCGCCGGACCAGCAGGTCGCCGGAAGCGGATGGCCAGATGTCGAATGCCATGACATGACGGTCCATGCCGACGGCTTTGGGGTAATGGTTTTCCATTTCAACGAACCAGCCGAGGATGGAACCGTGGGGCCCGTTGGCACCCAGGTAGGGATAGACCTGGCGGAGCCCGCCGGACATGTCGGTACGCGCATTGCCGGGACGAAGGTAATAGGGATATTCAGAAAGGTTCTCACCCAGGCTGGAGAAATTCCGGATCAGGACTTTGCCTTCGGCTGAAGCGCCGTATCGTGTCTTGGCCGCTTCCGAGAGGGCCTTGCCGGCAATCAACTCGACGTTTTCGTGGATTTCCATCGGATGCGGGAACCAGGTTTCACCATGAACACTCTGGCGGATATATTTGACCGTGGTGTCACCCAGCGCGGTCGGGATGATCATGCGGATGGATGCCAGTTTGACGCCGGTTTCCGGCTCCTCCCGGTTGGTGAACTTGTAGGACAACAGGCAGCAAGGGTCGTTCGGCCGGATGGTGTAGCGAAGTCGGAACGACAGCATTTCGGTTCCGTCTTCGGCGGTGTGGCGTCCCTGGACGTCGATGACGGTGCGCTGGGATCCTTCCAGGATGGGTTGAACCGTGAGTGTGCGGGACAGGGATGCGTAATAGCGTTTGCCGTTCAGGTCTTCCACGATGATGTCCGAACCGGGAAGCACGAGGTTTTTCCCGTTCACGACAAACTGGTCAAAGATGGCAAAGCGGGAGCGGGACAGGGTGAAACGGTAATGGGGGGTGGTGGCTGTACAGGTGGTACGGGAGGGGGTGATCCGCATGGCTGAAGGTGCGGGTTTGCCGGTTGTGTGAACCAGGGGTAGTTCAAGTTTCTGGTTGGGTTTCAGGGGGATGGCAAAATCAAGCGTCATCCAGCGGATCGAGTTGTCGAGCCAGCGTTCGGTAACCTGTGTCTGGACCGGTATCAGACGGCCGCCGGGCAGTTGAACCGCGAGGGGGCGCGGCCGGGGCATGGTTCCCTTGGGGAAGGGGACCCCGTGGGTGATGGCACAGGATGCCAGCGGACGGTTGGATGTATTACTGCATATCAGGGTGGTCAAGGCGTTCTTCATCGTTGGGCTCCTTCGGTGGACCGGTAGAACCGTAACAGGATCGTCGTTGGAATCAATCGGAATGGCGTTCGGTTGGGGGGGTGGCGG
>Ga0208374_1000522_pt1 | contig 15816 bp, 11 predicted proteins | sample RifOxyC3_FD_184037 | JGI IMG/M metagenome (GOLD analysis project Ga0208374, IMG submission 184037) | Groundwater microbial communities from Rifle, Colorado - Rifle Oxygen_injection C3 (SPAdes) | ecosystem: Environmental > Aquatic > Deep subsurface > Groundwater | place: Rifle, Colorado, USA...
TGCCGGGATGATCCCGATATCTGTAGCCTCAAGGGGAATTGAACCCCTGTTGTGTGGATGAGAACCACATGTCCTAGCCACTAGACGATGAGGCCTTAGAAAATCTCAAAGCCCAAATAATATACTATAAAATTCATATTTTGTCAAAAAAACGTAGTAGTTAGATATTTTCAATATATTTTTCCAAAAAAGTCAAAAGTTAATTCTTAATCGTTAATTGTTAATTGTTAATTATTGATTATAATATATCATCTACCTACTCGGCGCTATATGATAATATTGCATAATAAATTGACTAACCTTTGAAAAAGTACGAGCAGCTGTTGTGGAAGCAAATTTCAATCTTGGTTTACCAAATTTAACTAGTATAACAAATTTTGGATCATCCACTGGACCAAAACCAATAAAAGTATGGTTAACCTCTGAGGTATAACCACCTTTACCGGCAATCTGAGCTGTACCAGTTTTACCAGCCACATAATAACCAGGTACTTTTGCTAGACTACCTTCTCCGTCGTCTATCACTCTTACGAGCATTCCTGACAACAAACTTGCATTTCTTTTATCTAATATAGTTTTTATTTCTCTTGGTTTTGTAATTTCTTCTTTACCATCTGGATAGACAATTTTGTCGACAATATAAGGACGCATAAGTTTTCCACCATTGGCAATAACGGCAAAAGCATTCACAAGTTGCAAAGGTGTCGCTGTAAGACCTTGTCCAAAAGAAGCTGTAGAAATATAACAATCTACTTTATTACTTTTATTAAGATAAAGAGAATCAATAGTGCCAGAAGCTTCAGTATCTAACTCAATACCAGTTTTTACTCCAAATCCATAAGCATTTACATAATCTTGAAATTTTTCTTTACCCAATTTATTAGCTACAAAAACCATACCAGTATTGATAGAATTTACCAATATTCCTGTCATAGTTTGCAAACCATAAGCTTTCAAATCAGCATTATAAATAGATTTTTGACAATTTGCATCTACTTGTCCAGAATCTACAAAAGTAGTATCCGGTGTTACAACTCCTTCGTTTAAAGCAGCAGACATAACAATTGGTTTGAACACAGAACCAGGTTCATACGGAGTAAATATTGTCTGATTATTATAAGCCTCTATACTTTCTACTTCATTATATTTATTGAGATCAAATGTTGGACTAGAACACATAGTTTTTATAGCACCAGTCTTTGGATCAATTATAATCAAAGCTGCTGTTTCGGCTTCATACCTTTTTCTTTCTTCTTCCAGAATTCGACAAGCTTCAAATTGCAAAGTTCTATCAATTGTCAAAAATAAATCCACACCATCTTCAGCAAGTTTTAGTGATCTACCTGCCAAAGGAATCCAACTTCCTTGAGCAGTCTTAGAACCTTCTAAAAAACCACCATTACCAGCTAAGGAGTCTTGCCAATAACCTTCCAAACCATAACGTCCGACATCCTTGCCATCTTGATCTTTGCCCAAAAAACCCACAATTTGTGCAGCCAAAGAAGCTTCTGGATAATACCGTTGAGGAAAACTATTAAAAGCAATCCCTGGTAAATTCAGTTCCTTTAATTTTTCGATAGTTTCTTCCTCTACCCTTTTTTCCAAAGGTTCATAAGGATCATCTATCTTCTGCAATTGTGACAAAACTTTAGCTTTCCTTTCATCATCATAATTAAAAAATTTTGCTAATTTTTCCAAAACATCTTCGACTGTTTCATTATCTTTTATTTGTCGGTTATCCGAATAAACAGTATACAAATCACGATTTATTGCTAGAGGAAAAGTTTCTTGTTCATTCTCTGACTTCAAAAAAATCTCTCCACGTTTTGGGAAAAGACTTTCATACATATCTTGAGAACCAGAAGCTAAAGCTGTATAAAAACCATGTTGCAAAATCATCAGTGTAAAAAGCCTCATAGCAATCAACAAAAAGGCTACTAAACAAACAAAAACAGCAACCTTAAAACGAAAGTCAGACGATTCTGTTTTTTCTTTCCTCCTTGGTTGTGGTTGATAATTTACACGCACACGTTTTGAATTTACAAATTTTTAATTTAAAAATTTTAAAACAATGAATTAATTTTTAATTTTTAAATTATTTTGTTTGAAAAAGTTTTTAAAAATTTAAAAATTCTAAAATTGTTTGAAAATTTAAAATTCCTAAATTACTAAATTGTTAAATCTGCTTATGCTTCAACATTCTCTTTTCAGCGACATCTGCTCCAATAATACCTTCTTTCAAAAGATTCTTGATAGAATTTTCCATACTTTGCATACCATTTTTGACACCCGTTTGGATAGCGCTATAAATTTGAGCGACATTACTTTCTTTTATCATATTGGCTACAGCAGGACTATTTACCAAAATTTCTCTAGCAGCCACACGAGTTCCTTCTAATGTTGGCAAGAGTTGTTGAGTCACAACAACACGCAAAACTGACGCCAACTGAATCATAATTTGTTTTTGCTGTGGACCATCAAAAACATCAATAATACGTTCAATAGCTTCAGCTGCCGAAGAAGCATGCAAAGTTGACAAAACCAAGTGCCCTGTTTCAGCAGCAGTAAGCGCAATTGAAATGGTTTCCAAATCACGCATTTCTCCTATCAATATTACGTTTGGATCTTGACGCAAGACATGTTTCAAAGCTTCCGAAAAAGATTTTGTATCTATCCCTACTTCACGTTGTTCAATAAGACTTTTGTCTTCTTTAAAAACAAATTCAATTGGATCTTCAATAGTAATAATATGTGACTTACGATTTTTGTTTATTTCATTTATCATGGTTGCCAATGTCGTAGATTTACCATGCCCAGTTGGTCCAACTATCAAAATAAGTCCATCCATATAATTGGTTGCCTCTAGTAATTGTGGTTCAAAACGCAAATCTTGTGGTGTCGGAATATCTTTTGGTATCACACGAGCTGCCAAACCAATAGTACCATTTTGCCTATGCAAATTTACACGAAAACGTGTTTCACCTATTTCCAAACCAAAATCTAATTCCAAATTTTCTTCAAAAGCTTTTTTTCTATCACTATCCAAAAGTGTATATATTGCTTTTTCCAATTCTTCTGAGAAGATTGGTTCATCCTCTATATTTTTCAAATTACCATCAATTCTCAAAACCGGTTTATCTCCACCAACCAAGTGCAAATCTGAAGCACCAGATTTCAACGCTTCTTCAAAATAGTTTTTTATGGGTTGCATAATTTAAAGGCTTAAAATGCTTAAAAGGCTGGAAAGGCCTAAAAGGCTCAAAAGGCTTTTGACTAGCTCGATTGAGGCTGTGGACTTTCCAAAGATTTGATTAATTTAAAAAGTAGAAAACCGACTTCACCACGTTTATTTTCTATATATTCAAACTGATTATTATTTATAAATTTTAATTCTTTTGCTAATTCAAAATAACATTGACATTCATTGAGTGAACCTTTAGATATATACAGAAATTTCAGAAAATCTTTGTCAGTGCTCTTTCCTCTACCTTCGACAATATTAGCTAAAACAGAAACAGCGGCTCTACGCAATTGACTAGTCAGTCCATATATTTCTTCTTTGGGAAATAAATTAGTCAACTTATAAACAAGTTTTACAAATTCCAAAGATTTACTCCAAACAAGTAAATCATGATAATCATGCATAAAATCCTCCTTATTTTATATATAAGTCACTAGCCTTTCTGGCCTTTCGGGCATTTTAGGCCCCTGCCTACAGGCAGGTTTCAAGCCTTTGTCTAATTTTACCACAAATACCATCTCTTGACAAAAGTCCAATTTTATGCTATAGTATGCTGTTTTAAAGAAAGCTCAAAAAACGCTTAAAAAAGACGTTTTTTATCTAATTTTACTTATATGCGTATAGCAATGATCGGACAAAAGGGCATACCTGCAATCTATGGTGGCGTGGAAAGACACGTTCATGATCTTGCTATTCATCTAGCCAAAAATCATGAGGTCTACGTTTATAGTAGAAAATGGTACTCAAATAGCCAAGACCAAAAATTTGAAGGTGTAAATATAATTCATACACCTACCATACATACCAAACATTTGGATGCTATTATAAACACCTTCACTTCTACTATTCATGCCTTATTCCAAAAATACGATATTATTCACTATCATGGTGTAGGCCCATCTTTATTATCTTGGTTGCCACGTGTTTTTGCACCAAAAACTAAAGTAGTAACAACTTTTCACTCAATTGACAGATACCACCAAAAATGGAATTTCTTTGCCAAATTGATATTGAGATTAGGTGAAAAAACTGCTTGTACTTTTGCACACAAAACTATTGCTGTATCAGAAAGTATCAAACAATATTGTCTAAATGAATTCAACAAAAATGTTACCTATATTCCAAATGGTGTCAATGAAAAAACCACAGAAATATTTGAAAATAAGTTAAATCAATTTCATTTACAAAAAAATAATTATTTGGTCATGGTATCTCGTCTGGTCCCACACAAAGGAGCTCACATTTTGATTGAGGCTTTCCAAAAATTAAAATCAGAAAATAAGGACAACGAAAATATTCAAAAATTAAAATTAGCTATAGTTGGTGGTTCAGCTTATACTGATACTTATATTAAAAAACTACACTTACAAGCTAGCAATGTCAATGACATTGTCTTTACAGATTTTCAATCAGGAAAAACTTTGGAAGAACTCTATGCCAATTCCTTGGCTCTAATACACCCTTCTCTCAATGAAGGTCTACCTATCACAGTGTTACAGGCCATGAGTTATGAGATGCCGACTTTGGTTTCTACAATTTCTGAACATTTGGAATTGATAAAAAATCCAAAAATGCTTTTCAAAGAAAATGACGCAGAAGCTTTGAAAAAATGTCTATATGAATTCCTGAATCTTTCTGAGGAAGAAAGAAATAAAATGGGACAAGAAAACAAACAAACTATCCACAAAAATTATAGCTGGGACGTGATTGTCCCTCAAATAGAAGCTCTCTATAAAAAACTAATTAAATAATTAAAAAACATTCTTACTCAATAAGAATGTTTTTTTAATTATAAATTTATTTTCCCCTCCTACTAGGAGGGGCTAGGGGAGGTCTGGAGTATAACAAAACGTCTTGCTCAAAGATGGACCCCCTCTCCACCCTAGGCGGACCCGCCTTGGGAGAGTAACTCCCCCTACTAGGGGGAAGACTAAATTTAAAATTTAAAATTCAAAATTACTAAATTTCTAAAAAGCTCCCTCACTCATCGTCACAATATCATCTTTACCATCAAAATCCACATCCAAGGCTCGCACATCAACACCAGGATTAGTCAAACTAGCATAAGCGGTAAAAGCTTGATAGAGTAGTTTACCAGACATATCAAAAACTCTTACTTCTGGTTTACCCCCATTACCTCTACCGACAATTATTTCATCAGCACCTACACCATCCAGATTCCCCGTAGAAACACTGGCACCAAATTTGAAATTACTCTCAAAAGGAGTAAATTCTTTTTTTAATTTGAAGTTTTGATCAAAAATATAAATCTGAGTTTTGTCCCCTCCCCTAGTCACAAGCAATTCATTTTGTCCATTGCCATCGACATCACCCACAGCCAAACTATAACCACCGGTATATTTGTTACCAAACGGATAAAAATCTAATTTTTTTTCTTCTCCATAAACACCATAAATTTTTATTGGTTGCGAAGAACCTTTGCTTGGTGCAACAAAAATTTCAGAAAAACCATCACTGTTCAAATCGCCCAAAGCAATATTTATTTGTCCTATATAATTAGCTGTAAAAGGATAAATCTTAAAAAATTTCTGGTCATCCTCACGCCAAGCCTCTATTTTGTTGCCACTAGCCACAAACAAATCTTTTTTGCTATTGCCATTCAAATCAATATAAGCTATTTTGTCACCACCTTTGTACTTTTCATCAAAAGAGAAAAAACCATTACGAATACGTGAAGCATCGGGACGGAAAAAACGCAAAAATGCTCCATTGGTAAACAACACATTTTCTAATTTTTCAAAAGTCTTAAGTAAAATCACACCATCTTTGGCTTCGACATTTACTTGACTGACAATAGAACCATCGTTTACTTTGATATCTTGTGTACCATGAATTTTTTCATATTCACCACCCAATTCTATTTTTTGTTTGCTATCAGTACTATTGACTACAGCTACACCATTTTCAAAACTTCTTTGCCAAATATCTGGTTTGTAATCTGCATAATTATTTTTTGATTTAGACACACTAATAGCATCACCTAGATTGACATCATACTCATCATACCACCAAGTCTGTCCATGATTAGTATCACCATGATCATAAGAAAAATAAGCATCTTCCAAAAGAGCACTAGTCAGACCAAAACGCATGTCTTGGTAATCTTCTTGACCAGTATTGTTACTATTACTATTCAAAATAGTAATATTTGGTTTTTTATTATTATTTTTAATAAATTTTAGATTATTCATCACAGTACTCCAACTACCATTTCCTTCCCAAGGTGTTGGAAAAGTTTCAAACATACGACCATGCACAAAAGATTGAAAAGCCACATGAGAACTACCATTGGTAACAATATATTTAGTTTGCAAATTGTCATGCGCGTATTTGAGTAAATATTGTGTTCGGTCGCGCCACAGTCTATCAGCATCACTACCACTATCTTTCCGACCATTATTATCCATATCAATATTGCCGGAATTGATCCAAGAAATATTTTCTGAAACCATATCAAAAAATATTCCGTCCACTCCATAAAGTGACGTGATATTTTGATTAGCAAAACTTACAAGATAACGACTCCAAGCGTTATCCATGTTGATATTGTAAATTCCAGACCAAGCAGATATTTTGTTGCCACTTTGATCTTTGAGCCACCAAGTATCTGACACTTGCATATTTCTAAACAAAACATCAGAAGTCCAATACTGATAATTGTAACTCTGCGATGGCAAATAAGCCAAGATAATAATATCTGGATTTATTTTTTTCAATTGATTAATTACTTCTGGATGAACAGCTATTTGAGTAGAACTAAGTATCAACAAATCATTTTTGGCCAAGTCACTCACATTGACAAAACTTAAATTGGCTAAATAATAATTAGCTAACTCTGGTGCATCCTGAGCTTGTACAGAATTTTCTCCTGCCAAAATGAAAAAAGAAAAAATTAAAATTAAAAAAATTTTTAACTTCATAATTACTTAGCTATCTGTTCATAAACTTTTATAAGACTTTTATAATACACATCGATGTTATTTTCTTTTATAATATTATTACGCAAATCTTTAGCAACAAAAGCTAATTCTTTATCTGTCTTGTTATACCACTGATCAATTTTTTGTAACCAAGCATTCTTATCTTTGTGGTCTACGAGCATTTCTCTTGGTATCATCTCTACCAAACCACCCAAATCATTGGCTAAAACTACTTTACCCATAGCATGCGCTTCAAGTACACTCAAAGGATAATTCTCATACCACTGCGAAGGTAACAGTAGCAGTCTAGCATTTAGTAATGTATTGTGCAAATTGTCGCCTGTTAAATAACCGAGTAACTCTACGTTTTTTAGGTTTTTGTGCTCAATAGTTTTTTCTAAAAAAAATTTTAATGGGCCATCCCCCGCTATATTGAATGGAACATCAGAAAATTTTTCGGCCATTTCCAAAACCGACTTCACACCTTTTTCTTCTGAAAGTCTACCCATATACAAAACATTTTTACCAATAAAAATATTTTCTTTTATGTCGGTGACAACCAAAGGATTTACAACAACTTCAATTTTGTTTTTGAAACCAACTGACAAAAATTTTTCTTTCAAAAATTGACTTGGACTTATATAAACATTTATATTATTATTCCATTTTTTCCATGCACGCAAGTAAGCTTCAAAAGTAACAGACATACTTCTACCAAAATTTTCCATGCAATTATTGAAAAAACATTTATAATAATTTTTACCACAACTACTTTCATCAATTTTGCCATGATGAAACAAATTATAGTTTGGACTAATCATCTTATAATCATGCAACGTCATGACAGCTGGAATTTTTTTATCTTTGACTACATCTAAAAGTGAAAATGATAGCTGATGATAAATATTGTGAAAATGAACAACGTCTGGTTGGAATTCTTCAACTAATTTTGTAAATTTATTTTTGGCATCAAAGTTGTAAATACTTTTGAAAGCTATAATTATTTTTTTGAAACCTTTGGTATTTGCATAATCAATATTATCAATAAAATATTTATTTTCCAAAATATTTTTTGAATGCTTCATACCAAAAATTTCTACTTTATGCCCATTTTTTTCTAGAATATCTTTGGTCGCAAAAACCACACGTTCAGCACCGCCACGCATATACCAATACTTGTTTACTAACAGGATTTTCATATCTTTAGATTAAATTAATATGTGCGAACTTTCGAAAGATACGAAACTACGAAAACTGTACATTATATTTTTTTGTACATAATTACTTTCGTATTTTCGTAAAGTTCGTATGTTCGTACATATTTACTTTCGTATACAATTATATATCTCTCATCCCCCCAATTTTATTCTGCACTATCCACTTTACGACTTTATGTGGATTTTTCTTAATAGCTGTACGAGCGGTACAAATCATCCAAGCTGGCCTGCCTATTGTGACGACTTTTTCGCGAGCATTTTCTGCAGTCTCACTATGCCACAAATCATGCCAATTGTCATAATTCTGGATATTACCCATAGGATAATTGTGTACAACAGAAGGATAAACTACACCACGAGGATCAAGATAAAAAAATTTATTGCCAGGATCATTACTCAAAACTTGTGTTTTTTCAATACTAAACTTATAAAGTCCGTGTGCAAAAAAAGCTCGCACCCACTTCTTCGGATGCCAAGATTTCAACTCACCATTGATAAGATGAATATATTGTTTTTTGAGTTCTGCCAAATTTGGTTTATTGTCATCATTATTACTACCACCAAAATAATGTTCTGAACTCTGAGCAAAAGCATGAGTAAATTGAATACCACGTTTTCTAGTCTCATCATAAACTTTACCCAAATCTTGCACATTTTGTGGCAAGATAGTGAAAGCTAGACGAAGATTTTTCATACCCAATTTTTGCAATCTATCTAGTGTTTCCATGTCTTTGTCCCAAGCATGTGGAATTTTGCGAATTTGTTCGTGCATATCACCATAACCATCTACTGAAATAGCAATTCCGATATCTGGTTTTATTTTCAAAATTTCTTTCATTTGCTTTTCAATAAGCTCAGGCATAAAACCGTTGGTAGAAATTACTATCCTAGCTTTTGGAGCAGATTTTTTGACTGTTGCAATTATTTCTGGAATATCCGCACGCAAAAATGGCTCACCACCAGAAATATTGATATCACGAAGTGAACTAGGTAATTTTTTGTACTCTGCTACCGGTAACTCTGGAAAATCTTTTATCTTCCAAATATCACACATTACACAACGTGAATTGCATTTGTAAGTGATGCCGAGAACACAATCGATTGGTGAAATTATTTTGTTTTTATTATTCATAAATATATTTTATATGTACGAAATTACGAAATTTACGAAACTACGAAATAAATTATGTGCGAAAGTACGAACATTACGAAATTACATAATGTATAGTTTTTGTAGTTTCGTATCTTTAGAAAGTTCGTACATAACTATTTTTGTACATAACTAGAGTTGATTTATTATTCTTTTTATAAAGACACCTTTATGTGTGAAACAAGCAATCAGGGCTAACTCTAAATTTAAGCTCACTAAATATTGTTTTGTTTGATTTATTATATTTGCTGGAACAAATTGTCCTCTTTTTAATTCTATAACAATTTTATCCTCTATCAAAAAATCTAAAAAATATTTACCGACTATTTCATTTTCATACTTCAATGGCACATAATATTGTTCTTTGAAATTTATGTTTTTATTTTTTAAACCCAAAGCCACTGCTTTTTGATAATACTTTTCTAGATGACCACCACCTATTTGCTTAAATACATCAAACAATATACCATTTATTTCAAAACTCAATTCAGGGTACAATAAATTTTTATTATTTACAACATATTTATTTTTATTTCCCTCCATAAAAATAATTAAATTACTATTTTATACATACAAAATTTCATATCTTTCATACTTTCTTAGTTTCGTAAAGTTCGTATTTTCGCACATAACTACTTTCGTAATTTCGTAATGTTCATACTTTCGTACATAACTAGTTTCGTAATTTCGTAAAGTTCGTATGTTCGTACATAACCACTATTATTCCAACAATCACCCAATAATAAAACATCAGCGTTCTAAACTCAAAATATGGTCCAAAAAATCCTACCGCCATAATCCCCACAGTCAAACCAATCAAACCTTCGGCCATATTTTTTTCAAAATCACTGTCTGTTTTTTCTCTTACCACCAAAGACATTTTAATAACTGTCACAAAAATCATTATCCAAATAAACAAACCAACAGTGCCGACTTCTCCCCAGATACTCATCCAGTTGTTGTCTATTTGTCCGTAAATATTTTGGATACCAAAAGGCAAATGTAATCTATCATACATGTCGGTATGCAAAAGGGCAGCCGCTACTCCCCCACCATATTGACCAGGTCCCACGCCAAACAAAGGATAGTTAGCCACGACTTTGAGTGGCGTATTTATTATAAAAAATATTCTACCGTGCCCCTCATAACTATCACGCAAACTTTGTGGACTAAAAGATTCGAAAACACGCTCCGCCAAACTCTGATTAGGTTTATCACTAATAGCCAAAATATTTTGATTACTTATCGCAAAACTAAACAAATAAAAAACAAAGATACTCAAAAAAATAAATAATCCCCATAAAAATTTTTTGCTTTTATACAAAAATAGACCAATAGTTGAAACACCCAAAAAAGCCGCAATCCAACTAGCACGTGATTTGGTAAGATACAAAACAAAAACAGCAAAAATGAGCAAAATATAATACCAAAATTTATTTTTTATAATTTTGTTATCAAAAACAAAAGTAAATAACAAGATAATACCCAAAGCTACAAAACTACCCAATTGGTCATATCTACCCAAAGTAGCAAAGACACGACTACCCTGCGTCCAAAATTGTTCTATACCACCCAAAGTAGCCATATTCGCTACCGTCACAGTACGAGAAGAAAACAAATAAGCGTCCAAATATCCGCCGGACAAATATTGCACAAGCCCCAAAAATACTTCCAAAACAAACATCACCAAAGCAATTTTGACAATATTTTTTAAAATTTCAGCATCATAATTCATCCAAAGAATTACAAAGATTATAAGAACAAAACGCAAAATTTGACGAAGACCAAGTGTCCAAATCCAAGGACTATATAAATTAAGAGCCAAAGAAATAAGCGCCACCACCACAAAAGCTACTAGCCATTTATTGAGTGGTTGCTTAGGCAAGAATTTGTGTTCTCTAATAATAAATGAAAGCCAAGTCCCAAAAACCAAACCGTACATAATAATCTCTGGAATATACTTGACCTGAGCATAATAATCTAACGGCGTGTACATAAGTATCAGACTCTCCAGAGGAAACCAAATCAGTAACAAATAAATTATCCATTCACTTTTCTTCAATCTAAAAAGTAACAAAAAGGCCAAAGTAAAAATAGTCAGTAACAAAAAAAGACCGAAAAAATTGTTGGGTAAATATAACAAAATAGTGTCTAACATAGTGCTTAAATATTATCATATTTTTAGTGTTTGGACAACTACACTTTTATAAGATACATTATTTATATATACGAACTTTCGAAATTACGAAACTACGAAAACTATACATTATGTAATTATGTAATTTCGTACTGTTCGTACTTTCGTACATAACTAGTTTCGTAATTTCGTACTGTTCGTACTTTCGCACATAACTAGTTTCGCACATAAACAAAAAATCCCCACTTCTGGAGATTTCTTTTGTTTTTATTTTCATCACCTCTACCCTCTAAACACTCAATCACATCAGTGTAATCTTTTATTAATCAATGTAATCAGTGTCTAAAGAAGAAAGGTTGTGGGCTCTCAATACGGTTAGGTAAAGAGAGCCTTTTTGATTCGTCGCCAGGACGCACTTGAAGCGCGCCGTGGCGAACGATTTTGGACCCGATCTCGCCCCCAGCGGAATGCCGGAGCGGGTCCTGTGTGTTCACTAAACTGAGACTAGGTCTGCGAGATGCGACCTAGTGGAGAAGGCTAGAGCTGGCAGCCCCAGCCCGGTCCGGGAACGAGCGGCTTCGGAGCCCCTTGGTCAACAGCACCCTTGTAGCAGGTGCAGCCGACCAAGTTCGCCGGTCCGATCGTGATCGCGAACGCGTTCTCCGGCGCGTTCTTGATAACACCCGTCGAGGTGAACGAGCCGAGGTACCCCGCGGGCGGGGTCCCCCAGAACTCGTAGAAAGCACCGGCCGGGCACTTCACGCTGAGCCCGGCAAAGGGGACCGCCTCACACATCCCGGTATTACACGCCAGCCCATCGCCGCAGGTGCCGCAAGTGCCTCCACAGCCGTTGTCCCCGCACTCCTTGTTGGAGCATTGCGGGACGCAGATCGTGATGTTGCTGCAGACGCCGGCGACACAGGTGTCGGTCGTGCTGGAGATGTTGTCATTGCAGTCAGCCGCGACACTGCACTCGGGCGCCATGCAGGCACCCTCGATGCAGGTCTGACCTTCCGCGCAGTCAGCGTTGGCGCCCTCGTCGGTCTGGCCGTCGCAGTCGTTGTCGTAGCCGTCACAGAGCTCGACCGCGCCGGGATGGAACGCAGCATTACCCTCGAGGCAATCCTCGGGGGTAACGTAGCCATCTCCGTCGTAGTCGCCTGTGCAGGCATTTGGCAGCTCCGTGACGAGCACCTCTGGAACACCGTCCCCGTCGCAATCCGTGTCGCAGACGTCGCCCAGGCCGTCCTCGTCGATATCGGACTGGTCAGGGTTAGCGAATGCTGGGCAGTTGTCAGTGGCGTTGGGCTTGCCGTCGCCGTCAAGGTCAGGGTCGCAGGCGTCGCCGATGTTGTCGCCGTCCGTGTCCTTCTGATCCGGGTTGGGGATCATCGGGCAGTTGTCAGTGGCGTTGGGCTTGCCGTCGCCATCGAGGTCAGGATCGCAAGCGTCGCCGATCCCGTCGACATCCGTGTCCTTCTGATCCGGGTTGGGGATCATCGGGCAGTTGTCGGTGGTGTTGGGCTTGCCGTCGCCATCGAAGTCGTTGGAACAAGCGTCGCCGATCCCGTCGCCATCCGTGTCCTTCTGGTCGGGATTGGCTGTGAACTGGCAGTTGTCAACGCCGTCAAGGATCCCATCGTTGTCGTCGTCGGGATCAACGCAGTCGGCCTTGCCGTCGTTGTCGTTGTTGTTGAAGCTCTCGTCGATGCGGCCGTCGCAGTTGTTGTCCACGCCGTCGCACACCTCCCGAGCTTCATGATGAATGCTCGGGACGAAAGGCTCACAATCCGTCACGTTGGGGTCGCCGTCGTTGTCGTTGTCGTCATCGCACTCGTCGCCGGCGCCATCGAGGTCACTGTCGGCCTGAGCCGAGCACTTACCAACGAGAGCCTGCGGCCAACCGAAGCCGTTGACATCACTCTGATGAACACAGAACAGGGGGGGCAAAGCCCCCGAGAGCAGAGCAGGAGCGACGTCGAGGCAGTCGTTCCATGTCTGGCATGATTTTCCGAGATCCTGCGTCGGGGGGTTGTACACCCCTTCGCAGTTGTCGGCTGATCCTGTGCCATCGATGTTGAGGCCGGCCGTCTGAGACGCCGGCGTGTTCATGCCTTGGCCATCAACGCATCCTGCGCCGACGGCCGAGAAGATCACGGCCAGGAGGGCCGCGATCACGAGATTGAGCGAACGTGTCTTCTTCATGAGTTGAACATACCCCAATTAACGGATGAGGCGCCCGTTTCGAACGAAATGAAAGAACGCTTGAATCGAATGGTGGCTATTTTTTTTAACGAGGTGTTAGCCTTCACCTCGCCTCATCAGGAGCTAGAACCGTGCCCGAAGGCTCAGTCCCAGCGTCCCGGTGAGGCTGTCACGGGTGGACGTACGGTACTCAGCAGGAGCCACAGAGGACTCCGCCGAAACACGCTCGCTCACCCGGAAATGCCCCCAGCCCGCGCCGCCCGTGAGGACAGCCTGGAGGTCTTCGTTGATGTTGTAGTTGATCTCCAAAGCGGGCAGGACCGCTTGGAGGACGTCGCCCTGACCGTCGAGCGCCACGTAGTGACGCGCGACGATTCCGAACTGCCAGTCCGCGTTGAGGCGGTACTGAAGTCCGAAAGAGTCGGTGAGGGCGAGGTTATTGTTTCCCCCGACCCGGGCGTAGCCCAGGCCGAGAGCCGTTGACATCCACCACTTACCACCCAGCTTGAGCTGGGCGGTGAACTCGCCGCCGACGTAGAACGTCGACGGAAGCTCACCGGCGACCATCAGGCCACTGGTGTGGATGGCAAGCTGGTATTCGAACCAACTCAGATCGGGCGACTCGGGGTGGATCGGCTGGGAATCCAGCTTCTCCACCCTCGGGCTTGGCGACGGTGCCGGCTCGGGATGCCGGCAGGTGTACTTGTACTCCGCAATTCGGTTCCCGCAACCAAACCGCAGTTTGACCTCCTCGCCTTCGCGAGTGCAGGTCACTTTCAAGGTCGCTACCCCGCCAGCACAAGGCTGACGGTAGGTCTCGACCCACTGGTCTGCTTTCGCGTCCTGTCCGAAGACAAGGACGGTCGTGAGGCACAGACACAGCCCCACAACAAAGCGCATGCGCGCTCCCATTGAAACACCTCCTGGAATGAGAGAAACCCCTACCGCCCCGCCACGCGGGTTGTTAAGCCCCGAGCGGGGCGGCTCGTTGCGGCAAGGACAATTATGTGCGAACATACGAACACTACGAAATTTTGACCCAAAAGATCTTTATTTCGTACGTTCGTAAATTTCGTAGTTTCGTACATATTTATCCTTACCACAACACAGGTATTGTTTCTCACAAACAAGAAGTGTAATATCCGATTCTTGCAATGTTCTATCTATTTCTTTTTTTCTATTGCAGTTTCAAAATTTAGTGAATTGTAATGAACATTTTTTGTGCTGGATAGCACATACTTCCTGTCATCGTTTTTTTATAACAAGATGTATGTGGTATCAAACTATTTTAATATTCGTTTAATATTTGTCTTATATCTGTTCAATATTCGTATAGTATTTGTAAAATATTTATCAAATATGAAACAAATATTATTCAGATATTATTTTTCATCAGTGTAATGCACTGGGTTCCCGGGGGTCGTGTCCAGTCGAAGAAGCATTTCTGCTTCGTTCGACCTTCGTACGACCCCTGGGTCACCAGTGTGGCTGAGACTACTGTTGTCCGACTTCGACGCGCTCGAGGGTCGGCGTCTGCGGCTGGGCCGCAAGCGCCTTCTCGATGGCGGAGAGCCGCGAGTTCGTCTCGCTCATGTCCACGGCCGCCGGGACCTCGACCTTCTTGATCACGTAGGTCGGACGGGCCTCAGCGGCGATGACGGCTCGGTTGGCGGCGACGATGGCGGAATCGATCGTTATGACGCGATCGATGTTGCCGTCGCTGTCGTACGTCACCGAGGCCATCCTGTCGATGACCTTACCCATCTGGTTGACGCGCTTGGCGGTCGGGATCAAGATGTCCCGACCACTCTTGGCGTAGCCCGAGGCCTCCGTCGAGGCGATGGCGGCGGTCTTGGCGTCGATGGCGGTACTGTCGAGCTTGGACTCGATGCGAGTCAACTGCTCGGTCGGATCGACCGTGACCA
>Ga0208374_1000524_pt1 | contig 15762 bp, 17 predicted proteins | sample RifOxyC3_FD_184037 | JGI IMG/M metagenome (GOLD analysis project Ga0208374, IMG submission 184037) | Groundwater microbial communities from Rifle, Colorado - Rifle Oxygen_injection C3 (SPAdes) | ecosystem: Environmental > Aquatic > Deep subsurface > Groundwater | place: Rifle, Colorado, USA...
GGAACACCGCCTTGCGCGTGCGTCGCTTGCTGAGGTTCAGCCCAAGGTCCTGTTGCTTCATGTCGATATTGTCAGGCGAGGCGCAGCCCTTCAGGCTGCGTGAGCGGCAGAGTTTTGAACACCATCCCTAGAGCTTCTAGTTGCGCTCGTTCTCCTCGTCGCTGTCGTTGTTGTCCTCCTCGTTGTTGTCGCTCTCCTTCTGCCTGTTAGACCAAGTCATGCCGAACCTAGTCCAACTGCTTGATGTAGTTGAGGAGGTTGCTGTCGGTTGTCTTCGGATCAGTTCAACCTTGATGTTTTCGTCAGAAGTTCAAGTAGTGCTGTCGAGAAGTTAAGCAGGCAGATGATCACGTCGAGATATTTGTTCATGTCTCTATCTTGCCGTCACGACGGGTCGTTCCGGACACATTTTTCCGACTTGCACTTGTGTGACGCTGTTCTACAAAAACTCTCGCGGAACCCGGCCGCCGGCCGTGTAGCATCTAGGGCAATCCAGAACGAAAAGTGCCCCCATGACCCCCGAGAGATTTATCCAAAAATGGCAAGACGCCAGCGGCAGCGAGCGTGCAAACTACCAGAGCTTCTTCAATGACCTGTGTGACATGCTGGGGGTTGCCAAACCCGACCCGGCACAAACCGACAACCGAGACAACGCTTATGTGTTCGAGCGTCATATCAAAGCTAATGACGGACTGAGTACGGGCGACAACCGATTTCTGGACACCTACAAACGCGGCAATTTCATTGCCGAAGGCAAGGCCTTCTATCAGGCGGTCAACGGCAAGCAGACCGACAGCCGCAAGCTCGAAACGGCGCGCGCGCAGGCCGAAGCCTATGCCCGCAACCTGCCGGAGCACGAGCCCTGGTCGCCGCTGCTGATGGTGATCAACGTCGGACGCTTCATTGCGCTCTATGCCCAGTTCGACGACAAGAGCCGTGCCTATGAAATGTTCCCCGACCGGCACAGCTACCGCATCAGCATCGCGGACCTGGCCGACCCCGCGATCCGCGAGCGCCTGCGCCTGGCGTGGGAAAACCCCCAGGCCCTCAACCCCGCCCATGTCGGCATCCAGGTCACCCAGGCCGTGGCCAGGGACGTTGGCAAGCTTGCGCAAGACCTACGCAAGGCGGGCAATACCCCCGAGGCGATTGCCGGCTTCCTGACCCGCTGCCTGTTTTGCATGTTTGCCGAAGACGTGGGCCTGCTGCCCGCTCACGCCTTCACCCGTCTGCTCGACGAAGCCATCGCCGACCCCGATCCACAGCCCCCCAGTTTCGTCGGCACCCTGGGTGAGCTCTGGCGCCAGATGGACCAGGGCGGCTACTCGGTCGCCTTGCGCCAGGTCATCCCCCACTTCAACGGCAAGCTGTTCAAGCGGCCCGATGTCATCGCGCTGAACCGGAAGCAGATTGAAACCCTGCGCCAGGCAGCGGGCCAGCAATGGCAGCATGTCGAGCCTGCCATCTTCGGCACGCTGATGGAGCGCTCGCTCGAAGCCGACGAACGCCACACGCTCGGCGCCGAATACACCCCGCGCGATTACGTCGAGCGCCTGGTGCTACCCACCCTCATCGAACCGCTGCGCCGCGAATGGGAGCAGGTCCGAGCCCAGGCCTGGCAAGCCTCCGACCGTGGCCAGCATTTGAAAGCCCCCAAGCTTCTGCAGAAGTTCCACAAGCGCCTGTGCGACCTGCGCGTGCTCGACCCCGCTTGCGGCTCGGGCAACTTCCTCTACATCGCGCTGGAACATCTCAAGCGCATCGAGGCCGAAGTCATGGAAGCGCTGACCGGCATGGGACAGACTCAGAGCCTGGAGACCGAGCAGCTGACCGTGGACCCGCACCAGTTTCTAGGGATCGAGCTCAACCCTCGCGCCGCCGCGATGGCCGAACTGGTGCTCTGGATCGGTCACCTGCAATGGCATTACCGCAGCAACGGCAACACCTTGCCCGCCACGCCTATCCTGCGCGACTTCAAGAACATCGAATGCCGCGACGCCGTGCTGCAGTACCGTGGCACCGAGACCGTGCTCGACGCCCAGGGCCAGCCCATGCTGGTCTGGGACGGCAAGACCAAGAAGATCCACCCCGCCACCAGTAAGGAAGTGCCCGACGACATCGCCACCGTGCCGCGCCTGCGCTACCTTGACGCCAAGCCCGCTACCTGGCCCAGGTGCGACGTGATCGTCGGCAACCCGCCATTTATTGGCAACAAACGCATGCGCGAAGCACTGGGCGATGGCTATGTCGAGGCGCTGCGCGCCGCCTGGCCGCAGGTGCCCGAGAGTGCTGACCTGGTGATGTACTGGTGGGCCAAGGCCGCCGAACTCGTGGTCCAGGGCAAGGTGCAGCGCATGGGCCTGATCACCACCAACAGCCTGACGATGGTGTTCAACCGCCGCATCGTGCAGGCCGCGCTCAAAGCCGGCAGCCACCTGGCTTTCGCCATTCCCGACCACCCCTGGGTGGACAACAGCGATGGCGCCGCCGTGCGCATCGCGATGACCCTGCTGGAGCCCGGCAGTGGCGAGGGTCGGCTGCAGACCGTGAACCAGGAAACCACCGGTCCGGACGGCACAGTCACCGTGACCCTGGCCGAGCGCCAGGGCCTGATCCACGCCGATTTGAGCGTGGGGGCTAACGTTGCCGGTGCCGTCAAGCTGGAAGCCAACTCGGGCTTATCGGTCAACGGCATGATGTTGGCTGGCAGGGGGTTCATCCTCGATTCCGACCAAGCGCAGCAACTGCGCTCGGCTTCGGACGTCAGCCTGCATCAGTATCTGCGCCCGATTTTCAACGGTCGTGACCTTACCGATACACCGCGCGGGATGTGGGTGCTGGACTTCTATGGCTACGATTCCGATGATCTGCGCGCCAAGTTTCCCCTGGCTTACCAGTGGCTGCACGAGCGCGTTAAGCCCGAGCGAGATCAAAATAACCGGGCGCGCTTGCGTGAGTTGTGGTGGATGTTTGCTGAACCCCGGAAAACGCTCCGAGCAGCGCTTGCTGGCCTGCCTCGCTATATCGCCACGGTAGAAACGGCAAAACACCGGGTTTTCCAGTTTATCGATGCCAGCGTTTTACCTGAGCACAAGCTTGTTGCGATCGCGCTCGAAGACGCCTTCAGCCTTGGTGTGCTGTCCAGTGAAGTTCATGCGCAATGGGCTTTGGCTGTGGGTGGTCGGCTAGGGGTAGGAAACGATCCCGTCTACAGCAAATCCACCTGCTTCGACACCTTCCCTTTCCCCAGCGAAGACACCGGCCTTACCCCCGAGATCGCCCAGCGTATCGCCCAACTAGCCGAGCAGATTGACGCTCATCGCAAACGCCAGCAGGCTGCCAACGCCGGCGTCACGCTGACCGGCATGTACAACGTGCTCGAGGCCCTGCGCGCCGGCCGCACCCTCACGCCGAAGGAAAAGGCGCTGAACGAGCAAGCCCTGGTTGGCGTCCTGCGGAGCCTGCATGACGAGCTCGATGCCGCTGTGCTGCAAGCCTACGGCTGGGGTACCTTGCGCCTGCCCGCCGACGTTGACATCGTGCTCCAAAAGTTAGTGGACCTCAACGCCCGCCGCGCCGCCGAAGAAGCACAAGGCCTGGTCCGTTGGCTGCGCCCCGCGTTCCAGAACCCTGGCGCCGGCGCGGTGCCGGACCAGGCTATAGACGAAGTGGCCCAGCTCGATCCGGCCGTTGCCGATACCCCTCCGGACAATTCAGCCACTCCAGCAGCGCCGGCCAAAGTAGCGACCTCGCCCTGGCCCAAAACCATGCCTGAGAAGATCAAAGCCGTGCAGGCCCTGTTGAGCGAGCAGCCGCAGAGCGCCGAGACGCTGGCGGCCAGCTTCAGCCGCCGCCCAGTCAAGGCCGTGCGCGAAGTGCTCGATACCCTTCTGACACTGGGACTGGCTCGCTGCGCGGACGAGGCCTATTCCAGCTGTGACCGTTCTGAGGGGTGACACCCATCTGACCGACTGGCAGCAACGGAAAGAACCATGAACGCATTGCGAGATCTCAGCTATGACGACAGTCTGCTGCAACCCGGCTACTACGCGCCGGGGTTTTTCTAGGTCGAGGGCAGACCGCTTGATCGGCCTGTAGAGGTCGATTTACCCATCAATCTGCTAATCTGATAAGTCACCTTATCTGAAGTAGGTGGGTTAACTGAGTCCATTTTGTCGCTTAAAAGCTACAATTTTCCATGCCTCCCGAGCCAATACAGCACGAGCTGATCCACTACACCGACGCGGGCGGCGCTGACCTGTTTGGGTAGTGGCTGCAAACCCTGAGCGACACCACCACCAGGGCGGCTATCGCGGCACGACTGATCCGGCTACGGCTGGGGCTGTTCGGGGACTGCAAGCTGCTGGGGGATGGGCTTTGGGAGCAGCGTACTCACTACGGGCCTGGCTTTCGCGTGTTCTACGCGCTCGAGTCTGGGCGCGTGGTCCTGCTACTGGCCGGCAGCGACAAGGGAGAGCAGGCTGCCACGATCAAGACCGCCCGCAAGCGCCTGAACGACTGGAAAACCAGGAGAACGCAATGAAACACGACGCATGGCTGACCGAGCAACTACACGATGACGCATTCGCTGCTGCCTATCTGACCCAGGCAGCGCAAGACCTTGAACCATCGGTGTTCACGGCGGCGCTTCGAGCCGTCATCGACGCGCGCGGTGGGCTGGCCAAGGTGGCCGAGGCTGGCGGCCTGTCTCGCCAGAGCCTCTATCGTTCGCTGTCCCCGACCGGCAACCCGACCGCACGCACGCTGTTCGCTGCCATGCGGGCTGCCGGCCTGCAGATCTCCATCACACCGCCAGAGCAGCGGGTACCGCCCCAGCACGCAGGCAGGTGACGTGTACCTGAAACTGACGCTGACGCTCATTGATGACGTGCTGATCGTGTCCTTCGAGGAGCTATGAACATGAAATGTCCTGTTTGCGGCGCGGCGGAACTGATCCACGACACCCGTGACCTGCCCTACACCTACAAGGGCGAAACCACCGTGATTCCAGCGGTAACGGCTGATTTCTGTCCCGCGTGCGATGAGTCCATCACCGACATGCCCGAAACCGAGCGCGTTATGCGCGAGATGCAGGCGTTCAACAAGCAGGTGAACGCCGCCACCCATGCGAGTGACGAGGAAGACGCCGACCCGCAACGATTCATTGACGAGGCACTTGCCGATTTAGAGGCTGAATTGGTGGATCTGTCCAAGGCCGATCAGGAGCGCGTCGCCCAGGCGCTGCTGTCGCCGCTGCCACCTTCACCTGCCTTGGAGCGTGCTTTCGATCGTCGGACGCGCGCACTCAAACAGGCGCAGAGTCCAGATCAGTGACATTCGAGCCGCGCCAGGAGCAGACACAGCAGGTCAGTTGCGCTTGAGGTCTCGGTAGAAGTTCTCGTGCGGGCCGACCGCTTCCAGGTAGACCAGCCGCACGGCGTCCTCGACCGTATAGCCGAGCAAGTAGAGCTGGCCTTGGCTCCTGAATTTGACGACTCGTAAGGCCACCAAGTCGCCCTTCTTGCGCTCTCCGCTCTCGGGGTTGGACGCGACATCAGCCACCGCCTGGTCGACGTCGCCCGCGACGTTGTCATGCAGCTTCTTGTACTGACGAGCGAAACGGCGCGTCTGGACGACTCCGTAGTCACTCACTGCAGTCGGCTCCGGGGCACGAACGGTGTTGCATCTGCACGGGACTCAGCCATCGAGATCAGGGACTCCGAAATGAAGCTCACCGGCAGGTCAGGGTTGTCCAGCGCGGCACGGCCCACCTTGGCCCAGAACTCGATTTGACCGGCGATGGTTCGGTGCTCAGCGGCGGCATCCGTCTTCGCCTGGTTGTAGAGCGATTGATCGATTCGGATTGAAGTGGTGGCAGACATGGAGATGGCTTTACTACAATTGTGGTAAATCAATTTTACCCGATTAGCAGGCTCACACGCCATAGCGCCGCAGCAGGGGCTCCAGTGGGACGGCTTCAGACTGGCCGGCGCGCGCGTCAAGCAGCCGCTGCTCGGAAAGGTAGAGGTCTTCGAGATCGTCCAGGCGATCGCGGATGGCTTCGATCATGTAGAAGGTCTTGCTGCGCCCGGTCGCTTCAGCCAGGTGCTGCAGTCGGGTAGACAGGTCCTCGGGCAGGCGAACGGACTCGGACTCCCAGCCCTTGCACGCCAGCCATACCGTCTTCGGGACCGGCTTGTGACCCGACAGGTAGCGGTTCAACATCCGGCGCGAAATGCCCATCGCCTCGGCGGCCTGCTGTTGTGTCAGAGCGCATTCATGCATCCAGACCCATAGCCGCTCGTGCCCGATGCCGCCCGCCTGCTCGATGGCCAGGTTGCGCAGGTTGTCCGTTCCCAGCTCCAGTTCGTCTCTGATCCATTCGACGGACCAACCCCATTCGCCCACCCGCGCCCGCGAGAACAGTGCCGGGTCCGCAAGCGCCTGCAGCCCGAGCGTGTGCTCGATCCAGTCGCCCAGCCCGACATCGGCCTCGAAGCCGTCCTCGAACACCAGATGTAGCGACTGGTTCGGCAAGGCGGTCACAGCCTGCAGGCGGAACGGCGTCCTGTTCATTTCATCTGCCCTGCGCTTTTTCGGCCTCTACCGCCCGCGTGAGTGCCAGTTTCATGAAGCCCGCTCGCGTCAGAGACAGCTTGCGCGCTGTCTCGTCAACCCTGGCCAGCAGTTCGGGCGGCATGGCGAAGCTGACCTGTCGTTGCCGGCCTTGCATCATCCCTTGTGCCGCCGGTGGTTCGGAGAACAGGTCGGGTGTATCGGGCGATCCCTGGATGGAGGCCTTGGCCGTTTTGTTGGGCGTGATCGGATGGGAGTGGCGCTTGACGGTCGGCATACAATGCTTTTTGATATCAATTTAACTTAATGATATTCGATATTCTTCGAGGCACTGCTAGTCCGGTCAAACGGAATCAAATGGGTTTACATGTATTTACTCATTTAAGTTAAAATGTTTAAACTTACCAACTCATATGTGCCAGGAGCCTGCATGAAGGTCATCGCCGTGCTGAACCAGAAGGGCGGGTCGGGCAAGACGACCATCGCCACCCACCTCGCCCGCGCGCTGCAGCTCGCCGGTGCCGATGTGCTGCTGGTCGATTCCGACCCCCAGGGTAGCGCCCGCGACTGGGCCGCCGTGCGCGAGGATCACCCGCTCGCTGTCGTCGGCATCGATCGCCCGACCATAGACCGCGACCTCAAGCAGATCGCTCGAAAGGACTTCGTCGTGATCGACGGCGCGCCTCAGGCAGCCGACCTGGCCGTGTCCGCCATCAAGGCGGCCGACTTCGTGCTGATCCCCGTGCAGCCCAGTCCCTATGACATCTGGGCCGCTGCTGACCTGGTGGACCTGGTCAAGCAGCGCATCGAGGTCACCGATGGCCGCCTGCAAGCCGCCTTTGTGGTCTCGCGCGCCATCAAGGGCACCCGTATCGGCTCTGAGGTGTCTGAGGCGCTGGCCGGTTACGGCCTGCCAGTCCTCGAGTCCCGCATCACCCAGCGTGTGAGCTACCCCGGCACTGCGGCGGCTGGCCTCACGGTCATGGAGTCCGAGCCGGATGGCGACGCCGCCGCCGAGATCTACGCCCTGGCGAACGAGATCAAGCATAAGCTCATTTGAATATATAAATATTTGAGGAAATAAAGTAATGAGTAAATTATCAGGAGCACTGAGCGCCGGCCGCCCAAGCGCCCGGAGCGACAAGGCCGCCACTCTCGCCAGTCTGGCGGAAGAGGCCAGCCTCAAGCGGGTCAATTTCCAACTGTCAGCCGACCAGCACATGAAACTGAAAATCTACGCGGCCCGGCAGGGCAAGACGATCAAGGAACTGCTGACCGAGTACGTTGCCAGCCTTCCTGAGTAAGACAGTAAAAAATTAAATGAGTTTATGAGTAAAAAAGAACTGATATAACAGCACAGTTCGTCTTTGGGCTCAGTTCCGAGACAGCTTCAATCGTACGACACGGTGCCCTCTGTGAACCCGCCATGCGACCCATCCTCACCCTGAAGAAGAAACCCTCGTCCGTTCCGCCCTTGCCGCTCGAATCCGTCGCCGAGTCCGCGCCGTCGTCCCTTGCCGCGCCCGCCGCGCCGCCCGAACCCGCCAACGCAACCCAGCCTGCCAAGCCATCCCCCCAGGAAGCCAAGCAAGCCCGCCTCGCTGCCAACCGACTCGTCAACGAGGAACTGCGCGCCCGTCGTCGTGCCGGTGCGGAACGACTCCAGCCGCTGGTTGATGCCTATGTGGCCGAGCACCCCCTGTTCCATCAAACCGTCTGGGTCGAGGGCGTCGAATGCCTCAAGCCCCTTGCCATTGGCGTTCACAAGGCGATCCTGACCTGGCTGCGCGAGCAACCCGAGGCCTTGGATTGCTCCAACACCCTGCTCCTCGACCTGATCAAGGCGGCTCTGGAGCCTCATGTCATCAAGCCCGAGTACTTGGCCGGCCTGCTGAAATTCCAGGACCGCTTTGACCTAGATGGCAATCCGAATGGCGTCGTGAAAGACAAGCACAGGGCCAGGGCTCAAAAAATGTTGCACAAGCAGCACGCGTTGCCAGCCGGCGAAGCGGATGCCACCACGCGCCAGGCCATCGCCGAGCTCGAGGCCGGCCAGGGCAAGCGGTTTGCCAGCGTTGACGCGCTGATGGCTGACTTGCCGGCCGGCGACTGAGCGGTCTACAGCCTTCCAGCGCGATCACAAGCGCGAAGCCAAGGGAAAGCCCCGCGCCACCCTCGATGGCGATCTGAGGCCGGTCCTAGTGGCATTGGTGACAGACCAGGCACTTGATACCCGGTACCGCGACCATGACCTGAGTGGCAACTGGGCGGGCTATCGTGAATGCCACGTCAAGCCCGACCTGTTGCTGATCTACCGCAAGTCGGAGGCTGACACCCTGAGTCTGGCGCGTCTTGGCTCGCACAGCGAGCTGTTCGGCTGAGGTCACCGAGACGCTTGGCACCTGGCGTTCGCGGCCGTATGATGAGCCAGTGGTCGGCGCGCTATTGGGTTAGTAGCAAGCCATGTTTTCGCTACGCTCAAACAGCTTGGCAAGGGCTGCGCCCCTGCACCCCGGCGGCAGTCGCTGCGCTCCCTGCCGCCCGCCGCACTCACTCGCTGGAGGCTCATTCATGACGGCAGAAGCACCCCCGCGCAAAGGCAAAGGCGGCCGCCCCAAGGGCGACCCCGCCGCCGTGCGCACCTCGACCATTGGTGTTCGCGTGTCTGCGGACGAGTACGCCGCCTTGCGAGCCAAGGCCGAGCAGATGGGCATGACCCCGGCGCAGTGGCTGCGCGAGGCTGCGCTATCGCGTCGCCTGCCGTCGCCGCCCGTCCCGCCCATCAACCGCGAGCAGTACGCCGAACTGGCGCGGCTGTCGGCCAACCTCAACCAGTTGGCGCGGCTGGCCAACAGCGGCGAGCCCGTGACCGTGGCCGATGCACTGTTGCAGCGCCTGGCCGGTGAAGTCGGGCGGCTGCGCCTGGCGCTACTGGGCGCAGGTGGCCGGGAATGATCGCCAAGGCCGCCAAGGGCCGGGGCTTCCGTGGGGCGCTCGAGTACGACCTCAGGGAGGACAAGGGCCACGTCATCGACAGCAACATGGCCGGGCAGCACCCGCGAGAACTCGCCGCCGAATTCGGCGAGATCCGTAAACTGCGGCCGAACCTGGGCAAGGCCGTGCTGCACGTGTCGCTGGCCGCCGCGCCCGGCGAACACCTCACGGACGAGCAGTGGCGGCAGATCGGCCAGCGCTACCTGCGCGGGATGGGCTTCAAGGACAACCAGTTCGTCATCACCCGGCACACCGATACCGAGCACGAGCACATCCACATCCTGGCCAACCGCATCACCCATGGCGGTGCGGTGGTCAGCGATGCGCATGACTACCGGCGGCAGGAAACCCTGATGCGAGAGATCGAGCGGGATTTCGGCCTGCAACGGGTGGCCCCGAGCCTCGAAGCGGAACGCCGAGCGCCGACGAAGGGCGAGATCGAGGCCCAGGTCCGCACCGGCCAGCCTTCCACTCGCCAGCAGCTGCAGCCGCTGTGCGATGGCGCCGCGCAGGGCTGCCGCAGCTTCACCGAGTACCAGGAGCGGCTGGAGGCGGCAGGCGTGGAGCTGGTGCCGGTGGTCCAGCTGGGTGGCGCGAAGCTCTCCGGCTTGTCATACCGCCTGGACGGCGTGACCATGAAGGGCAGTGACCTGGGCAAGGCCTACAGCCCCGCAGGGCTGGCCACACGAGGGGTAGCGTATGAGCAAGACCGAGACCTTGCGGCAGTCCGCCGCAGCATCGAACGAGACGCGGCTCGAGCGGTTGGCGAGCCAGATCGAGGCCGTGCGACAGTCCAGGCACCAGAGCGCGGAGGAGTTGGCCGTGACGCTGGAGCCGCTGGCCCAGGCGATGGCCGCCCTGGCGGAAGAGACGCGGCAGACGCTGACCGAGATCGACCGCAAGAGCCGGGAGCAGGGCGAGCAGTTCAGCCGGCAGATCGAGACGGCCGCCGCGAGCTGGAGGTCCGCCGCCCAGGAAGCGCAGACGGCCGCCGATCGCCTGAACCAGGCCGGGGCGCGGATGGAGTGGCAGCACTACGGCCTGGCCGTGATGACGGGGCTGGTTACAGCGGCGCTCGTGAGCGGATTCTGGCTCTGGCTGGCCCCGCCGACCGTGCAGAACCAGTTGGACCCGAAAGCGGTCGCCGAGTACCTGAAACCCGCCGTGATCTCAGCCTTGAAGCCCTCGAAAGGCAGGTAGCGGCGCTGGGCGTGGAGCGCTTCGAGGTGGGCCTGCGCGAGGCCAGGACCGGCCAGACGATGCACCGGGCCTGGAGCCGGGCCGACCTGGTGCAGTCCGCTGCATGGCTCAAGCGCATGAACGCGCAGGGTAACGACGTGTACATCCGCCCCGCCGGCGAGCACGGCCTCGTGCTGGTCGATGACCTCAAGCCGCAGGCGCTGGAGCGCATGAAGGCCGCAGGCTTCGCCCCGGCCGCGACCCTCGAGACCAGCCCTGGCCACTATCAGGCCTGGGTCAAGCTGGCGGACCAGCCGCTATCCGATGAGGTGCGGCTCATGGCGGCGCAGGGCCTGGCGGAGCAGTACGGGGGAAACCCGAACAGCGCCGACCCTCACCGTTACGGGCGGCTGGCGGGCTTCACGAACCAGAAGCCCGAGCACACCCGCGACGACGGGCGCCAGCCCTATGTCCTGGCCCACGACTGCCCTGGGCAGGTCGCTACGGCCGCTCCCGCGTACCTGAAGCGCATCGAACAGGCTTTGGAGGCCGCGGAGCGGGCGCATCGCCAAGAGCGGCAAGCGCAGCGTGGCCGGGAACGGGACGGCCCGGGCAGGGGGCGTTGATGGAGTCTTCGCCCTCAAATCCGGCCCTGGCGTCCGAATCCGCCCGGTTGCGGGCTGGGCAGCACCGTTCTCGGCGCTATAGTGGCTGGTCTGTCGATGGTCGGCAGACGACACAAAAGAGAAACGCCTCGAACCCTTTAAGCTTGGCGGCAGGGGGTTGCGAGGCGCTCGGAATGTCCGACGCGCCAAGTATAGCGCGAGGCGGACATGGAGGAAACCCACATGTCCGCATTGAAGAAAAACTACCCGCAACAGCCTCTTTTTGACAGTTGGATTGAGCCTGCGCACTACCTGCGCTCGGACAGCTCGAGCGCGTACTTCTCGCTGCTCACGCAGCTCGAGGGCCGGACCACGAAGCAACAGCGCAGCTACCCCGTCGCGTCGATGGGCTTTGTCATCGGTGCCTGCGACAAGTCGCTCGACACCTGGATCTCGCAAGCCGAGTTCTGGGCGCCGACCCGGCGCCTGCTGCACTTCATGCGCGTGGGCCTGCTGTTTGTCGACCTCGACACGTACAAGCTGCCCGAGTTCGCGGGCCTGAGCGCCGAGGCGCAACTGGAGCAGCTGCTGAGGCTGTGCGAGGCCCAGCGCTTGCCGGAGCCATCGCTCGTCATCTTCTCGGGGCGCGGGCTGCAGGCCAAGTGGCTGCTCGACAGTGCCTTGCCGGCGCGCGCGTTGCCGCGCTGGTCGCTGGTGCAGCACGAGATTGGCCGGCGTCTGGTGGGCCTGGGCGCGGATGCGAACGCGCTTGATGCGTCGCGCGTGCTGCGCCTGGTGCAGACTGTCAACAGCCGCAGCGGCGAAGTCGTGCGCGTGGTCCACCACTCGGGCGCGCGCTACGACTTCGACCATCTGGCCGACGCCCTGCTGCCGCTGACCCGCGCCAAGCTCCAGGAACTGCGCCATGAGCGTGCGGCTGACCCGGAGTACCAGAAGCGCCCGGCGACGCGCACCAAGGGCCATCTGACCGCGATCGATACCGTTGCGCTGGGTCACCTGCGCCCGTTCATCGGCGCCCAGCTCGCCTGGGACCGCCTGGCGGACTTGCGCACACTGGCCCAGCTGCGCGGCTGGACCCACGGCGCGCCGGACGGCTCGCGCGACCTGGCGGTATTCATTGGTGCTTCCTTCCTGGCGCAGGCGGTACCGAACGTGCCGCGCTTCTACGACGAGCTGCGCGTGCTCGGGCGCGAGTTCGCGCCGCACTGGACCTTCCGCGAGGTCAACGCTTCGGCATCGGCCGTGGTCGACCGCATGAAGCGCATGGCGAAGGGCGAGACGGTCGAGTACGCGGGCGTGCAGGTGGACCCGCGCTACCGCTGGCGGAACGACACGCTGATCCAGCGCTTTGGCATCACGCCTGACGAGGAGCGTCGGCTGGCCACCATCGTCAGCCGGGGCGAGGCGGCCCGGCGTCACGCAGCGCGTGAGGTCCTGCGCCGCCAGGAAGCCGGCGCGAGCGACCGGGCTGGCTACCTTGAGAGTCACGAGCAGAAGCGCGCCACGGCCCGGCTGATGCGTGCCCAGGGCAAGAGCTGGGCCGAGGTCGCTACTGAGCTTGGCTACAAGAACGCTCGCGCTGCGCGTATGTCTTGCACCTGAAGGGGTGGGGCAGAAAGTCCGTGCGTATGTATGAAGGTGGCGAAGCCGCACCGCCAACGAGCGGCGGGTAGCCCGTAGGGCTTGTGGAAGGCTAGGGCAGAAAGTCCGTGCGTATGTATGAAGGTGGCGAAGCCGCACCGCCAACGAGCGGCGGGTAGCCCGTAGGGCTTGTGTTCGTCGCTGCCTTTTTTGCCTGAACTTCAACCGGTATTTTTTCCACTCACCCGGGGTGGAAGGCGAAGCCTGGAACCTCGGAACAGAGCGCTGCAGGAAACCAAACTGGTAGCTATTGCCGGCCAGGGAGGGGGGCCTGGGGGGAGGGAAGCCTTCCGTCCAGAGTCAGGCGTGAGCGCTCCGTGCCGCCTCGTCCAGCACCTTGGTGGCCCACTGGTTCAGGCTGGTACCAGCGGACTCCGCCGCGATCAGGGCGGCGCGGTGCACCTCAGGAGGCACCCGCAGCATGAGCTCGCCGCTGGCGGGTTTCTGAGGCACCTTGCCGATCTTGGTACAGGTCTCCAGGTAGTCATCCACCGCTTCCTCGAACGCGGCGCGCAGCTCGCGCACGTTGTCGGCGTGAAAGCCCACCACGTCGCTGATACCCACTAGCCGGCCGATGAAGATGCCGTCGGCATCATCGAAATCGATGCGGGCTGTCTGGCCCTTGTAGGCCATGGTGTTCATGGCTTGACTCCAATCAGGGTGAGGAAATCGCGGGCGTCTGTGACCTGGCAGCGCTTTGCCTCTTGCCGGCTTAGCGTACGATTTTTCTCGTTTCCTGAAGCGCCCCCTTTTTGTAGTATCTTGTAAATTGTAGTATGTAGTAATAAAATACAAACTACTACATATTACAGGGAGGGTTACAAATGGCTGTCACCAAGGAACAAGTCTTCGCCGCCGCTGACCAGATCAGTGTCTCTGGCCAGCGGCCCACGCTTGAAGCGGTACGCAAGATCACCGGGGGTAGCTACACCACTATTTCCCCCGCGCTCAATGAGTGGAAGGCGCGCCAAGCCACCACGGCGGCACCCCTGCGCGAGCCTGCCCCCCAGGCGGTTGCCGACCGGCTGGCCGAGGTCGGTGCCGAGTTGTGGGCGATTGCCCTCGAGCTGGCGAACGCCCGTTTGTCGTCCGAGCGCGAGGCGCTGGAGAAGGCCCGTGCCGACATGGAAGCCGCCCAGGCCGAGGCCACCGAGCTGGCCGACCGCCTGACCACCGAGGTGGAAGAGCAGCAAGTCCGCCTGGCGTCCATCGAGGCGGCAGAGCAGGTCGCACGAACCGAGGCCGCCGCCCTGCGCGCACAGCTGACCGCTGCAAGCGAGCAGGTGCACACCGCCGAAGCCCGTGCAGTGGAGATCGAACGCCGCGCCGGCGATCTGCGCCAGGAGCTGGACAGGGCGCACCAGGAAGCCGACCAAGTGCGGGCTGAGCTGGCCGAGCAGCAGAAGGCCATTGAGGCAGCCAAGCAGGCCGCACGCGCCGATGCCGACGTGCTGCGCGGACAGCTGACCGCCGCCCAGGAGCAGGCCCATACCGCTGAAGCTCGCGTGCTGGAGATCGAGCGCCGCGCCGGCGAGACGCGCACTGCGCTTGAGCGGGCGCACCAGGACGCTGACCAGGTGCGGTCCGAGCTGGCGACCGTGAAGGCCAAGGCGGAGGCCGATCGGAACGATCGGGACCATGCTCGCGAACAGGTCGGTACAGCCCGCGAGGAAGCGGCGCAATTGCGCGGCCAGGTCGAAGCGCTGCAGGCACAGCAGGTCAGCCTGTTGCGAGCGCTCGAGGCGCGCAAGGCTTGACGCTCTTCCAGCAGTCGTTACTCAATCAAGTTTCCGCCCGATATCGAGTTCGATGACCCCCAGGTCATCGGCTCGGCCGTCTGGAACACCTGCGAACGCGCGACCCGGCTGACCTTGGGTATCCAGGCGCGCAAGGCAAGGGCAAGCGATCCACCGGTGCTGACGACTTGATGGCCGGCTGAGGTCACTCCTGGTAGCGATTAGTTACCGGAGATTCGATATTTTCTGAATTTTCGTAGCAAAATGCTACTGGTGAACAGCTGGCGTTTGTCACCACGTTACTGGTCAGTCTTTACGAGTATAGGAAAGCCGCGTATGCCGATAGTCTTGGCATACAGTCGCTTTCCATTTTTTTGCGTGATCCATGCGCGGAAAATCGTCGTGTAACCGTCTGGCAGTGGAAAGTCAAATTTAAGTTGCTTCATAGCATTACCTCCTTTCTGCCCTTTCAGGGCGGTTGAGATGTGATGTTGGGCCAGCCGTTCAGCTGACCTGCCTTGAGCCCTTGTAGTGCCCCTTCCGCCAAGAATACGCACTACAGGGGCTTTCCTTTATCCGGCCCGGCATGGCAGGTCGGGGCTGCCGGGCACGTTGTGTCTTCTCTTCAAAAAACCTCCAAAAATATAGGTATTCTCAATGCCTCATTAGGGTAATGGAGCCTGCGACGGGCCGATCATATCGCATTTTTTGAGACTCGGCTATTTGTTAGCCATCGACTTCAATTTAACGTCCAAATCTTTAGTTGCTCAGTCTGTGATTTTGATTGTGCGCTACTGATCCAGTAGCTTCAAACCTATTGAAATTCTATCCAATAACACATATTGGATAGCTTCTTCAGCGGGGTTTTCCAAGTTTTGCTCTAGGGATGGTGTTCAAAACACCCGTGGCGGCGGCCACTGAGGCGAGATATTCCACATGGTGACGAATCAGGCGTTTTTTGGGTCGCATACAAGGGCATTCCTCCCTCGTATCTGGCCTTTTAGCCGATT
>Ga0208374_1000528_pt1 | contig 15594 bp, 17 predicted proteins | sample RifOxyC3_FD_184037 | JGI IMG/M metagenome (GOLD analysis project Ga0208374, IMG submission 184037) | Groundwater microbial communities from Rifle, Colorado - Rifle Oxygen_injection C3 (SPAdes) | ecosystem: Environmental > Aquatic > Deep subsurface > Groundwater | place: Rifle, Colorado, USA...
CTCCGATGCAAAACCTCGTTACGAACGAAAAACAGGAACGAAAGAGGAAGGAGGAAGATCATCTTATGGCGCACGCACAGAGCGAGCGAGTTTTGGTGCACGAAAGGAATTCGGAACAAAGCCAACACTTGAGAAGAAGCCTGGCGCATATGGATACAAAGAGCGCGGAGCAAGCACACGACCACGCACAAAGTCGATCCCTCACGCACGCACGCAATCATGGTCACAATCACGCGACGCAAGTCCACGAAACAAAGAGATAACACCGGGCACGACATCCTGGGGCAAGGTTGCAAACTGGTATAACGAGCACCTCACCAGCGACGACACTTATCACAAAAAAGTGCTACTTCCCAACATTCTCCGCCTCGTTGAACCAAAGAAGGATGAGACGATCGTTGATATTGCATGTGGACAAGGATATTTTACACAAGCACTACACGAAAAAGGAGCTCGCCTTATTGGTGTCGACATCAGCGAAGAACTTATTGAAATTGCGCGCAAAAGATCTCCCGATATCACCTACCACGTGAGCAGTGCGGAGGACCTTACCCTACTCCCCGACAAGAGTGCAGATAAAGTGATCATCATGCTCGCTATTCAGAACATCGAACACACACAAAAACTGTGCGCTGAAGTATCACGCATACTCAAAGATGGTGGAACATTTCATATCGTCATGAATCATCCCGCATTCCGCATCCCCAAGCAATCGTCATGGGATTATGATGACAAAAAGAAAGTGCAATATCGTCGCATCGACCAATACATCGCCGACTCAAGAACTGCGATCGACATGCATCCAGGAATGAAAGACTCAACACAGACTCTTTCTTTTCATCGACCACTGCAATACTACTTTAAGGTCTTCGGGAAGGCGGGTTTCGCCGTTGACAGACTCGAAGAGTGGATCTCACACAAAGAAAGCGATTCGGGACCACGCGCACAAGCAGAAAACAGGGCACGCAAAGAGATTCCCCTCTTCCTCTATCTCCGCGCCATCAAACAATAAATACTCCAACTTGGTAGTCGGAGTACCAAGTAATAATGGAGCGACCTATCGTGACAAACCCGCATAGCGGGAGTCTTTTGCTCTCCAAAAACGATAGAACAACAACTTAATAGCTTCAGTGGAGACGAAATAGAGTGCCACTAATCCTATCGCAACGGACATATACTTCATTTCAGGGTATACAAATCCAAAGACCTCTTCACCCAAAGGAAGGTATGCGATCGTGAGTGTAAAGAGTGCGGCTGCACCGGTCAACCACATAACAATATTTGCGGGGCGCTTTGCCTTCCAAAATGGTAGCGCTGTGCGAATAGAGAACAGAAGAATGAGTTCAGTTAATATACTTCCAATGAACCACATGGTCTGGAGCACTGCAGGGTCATCAAATTGCACGAAGTATCCAAAGAATGAGAAGTCAAAGATAGTACTCACCACACCAAGCACAATGGCAATTGATGTGAGCTCAGCGACTTGATACCCCTTTGGACTCTGAAGCTCCTCATCATCAACATTATCGGTTGCGATAGAGATCATCGGAAAATCAGAAAGAAGGTTGAGTAAAAGAATCTGAATAGGGAGCATTGGGAGATATGGAATAAATAGTGACGCAAATGCGAGTGCGAAGAAATTGCCAAAATTCGATGCCAGTGTTGCACGAAGATACTTCATGGAATTTGCAAATATCTTTCTGCCCTCTTTGATACCATCGATGATCACCTCAAGTGATGGATTAAGAAGCACAACATCTGAGGCGTCCTGCGCGATATCAGAAGCATTCTCAACCGCAAGTCCAACATGGGCAAGCTTAAGTGCGGGCGCATCATTGAAACCTTCACCAAGAAAGCCGACGAGATTATTCTTCTGAAGCAACTGAATGATCTCATACTTCTGAAGCGGCATCGTTCGTGCAAAGACATGATATTTTTCAACCGCAACAAGTTTCGCCTCAGGAGAAAGTTTTTCAAGCTCCTCACCAGTGATAACATCATCCTGAGACATGATGATGCCCGCCTGATACCCCACCCAACCCGCAACCTCCCTTGAATCTCCCGTAATGATCTTCACACGCACACCAAGCTTATTTGCATGCAATACGGCTTGTTTCGTTGACGGCTTGAGCGGATCAGCAAAAGCGATCATACCCACCATCATAAAACCTGATTCATCTTTTTCTTCGATCGTCTTATGAACGCCGTATATTACTTCTTTGTACGCAATAGCGAGCGTGCGACTACCATTCCTCCCTTGTTCTTCCGCCCATGCTTTTGCAGCGACGGTCATCTTTTTCTTCGTTGCAGCAAACACCACTTCCGGCGCACCACGCATCATGAGAAACGCCTTTCCATCTTGTTCAACCAAGATCGTACTGCGTCTGCGTATAGGATCAAAAGGGAGCGCATCAATGCGCTTAATACCTTTTAGTGTCGACGTGAGCGTGGGTGATACGTAGTGAAGTAATGCTTTATCAAAGACGCTATTTTGCGCCTCATTCGCATGTATATCAGAGAGCGGACCCATCAGTGCATAGTGGAGCACATCCGTCTCTTCACCCCAGATCGAAGAAACGCTCAATTTATTTTCCGTAATGGTTCCCGTCTTATCAGTTGCAAGAATGTTGATGCTTCCAAGGTCTTCGATCGCAGAGAGTCTGCGAGGAACGACGTGACGCTTTGCAAGCTCGAGCGCACCACGAGAAAGCGATAAGGTTGTTACCAGCGGAAGTGCTTCGGGAATAACCGACACCGTAAGCGCAATGGAGAAAAGCAAGAATTCAGCAAATTCGAACGTATCCTTATGAATGATGAAATTCAATACAAAGATGATCGGAAGTGTTGCGAAAACAAGCTTTAATATGAAACGACTAAATTTACCGATCCCCTCCTCAAAAGCACTTGGACTCTCCGCTTCTTGCATACTCTTTGCGATCGCTCCGACCTCAGTATTCTTTCCTGTTGCAAAAATAAGCAGCTCCGCATCTCCAGAAAGTAGTGTCGTTCGAGAAAAACCAATGTTGGTGGCACCGTAAAAATCTGCGGGAGCTTCCTGAAGCGGACCGGCGGTCTTTGCAACAGGTTCTGTCTCTCCGGTCATCGGGGATTCATCGACGGTAACACTCTCTGCACGGAGAAAATATCCATCTGCGGGAATCATGTCGCCCGCATCGAGAATAACGATATCTCCAGGAACGACCTGTGACACAGACACGGACACGATCTTGTTATCCCTCCTCACGCGAGTCTTTCTATCCACAAAATTTTTGAGTGACTGCAGAGCATTCTCTGCGCGATATTCTTGAAAGAATCCGAGTGCTGCATTCACTACAAGGAAGAGAAGGATGAAGAATGCATCAAGGCGTTCTCCGAGAAAAAAAGAAATGAGCGTTGCGACAAGAAGAAGATAGATAAATGCCGACTTGAATTGACGGAGTAAGATCTGTTGCCAACCAACCTCTTTTCCAAGAACCTCATTTCTTCCAACATCAAGAATACGTGTGGTCACCACAGACGAAGAAAGTCCTGCTGTTGCTGATGATAAAAGTGCAATGGCTTCTTCTTTTGTATGAATAGCAATATCATGGAACTGGATCGTTTTCATGAGTCCATTGTAACAATCAAGAGAGAAAAGCGCACGAATCAAAACAGGATAACCTCTTATTCTTTATTGCACTCTCTCGATGGATTGTTACAATAGTAAGAACACATATGGAACCTAAAAAAATTCTCATCGTCGAAGATGATGCCGTATTACTACAAATGCTCGCAAACGTACTTCGTCAACATGATTTTATCGTATTCGAAGCACAAAACGGCATTGAGGGTATCACACACATAAAGAGCGACTCCCCCGATCTCGTACTCCTTGATATCGATATGCCACAAATGGGCGGACTGTTCATGCTAAAGACCATACGCGCAAATGGCGACAAGACACCGGTCATCATGCTCACAAATGTGAATAACCCAAACTCGATCGCCGATGCCGCTGAGTTCGGAGTAAGCGCCTACCTCGTAAAATCTGACTGGGAGATCGATGATATCGTGAAGAAGATCAAGGGACAATTGCACATTAATTCATAATATAATTTTGTGAGCTCACTTATCGAAGAGATCAACATATTCGGACATTGCAAGAAACTCGAGGTGCCCATCTGGTCTTGTCCGCGTTTCGTCTTTCTTATCATGGGAGTTCTTATCTCCTTTTCTATCATCACCGCCTACTTTGTCGCGCGACAATATACCGAACCGGAGATCGTCATAGGAATGGTCACACTCCTCACGATATTCCTGATGGCGATCATGTATATCCTCGTGAACGCATTCGAGCGAGTCGTCTACAGTCGCCAAACGGAAGCTCAGCGTACAAAAGACATCCTTGAGCTCAAAGATCAATTTGTGCACATTGCTGTACACGACCTTGCGTCATCAGCGACCGCGATCAAATGGGGTCTCAAAACACTCGAACCAAAACTTGTTGGTCTATCAGATCTCGAAAAAGAAATGTTTGTGAATATTCGTGAGCGCAACGAACAACTTATCACACTTTCAAGGCGCATCCTTCTCATTACGCGCATCGAATCAGGGCATCTCGAAGTAACACCTCTCCCTATTAATATCACCGAGACCATAAGCGCCATAAAAGAGGAGGTCGTTCGAGCAGCAGACGAACATCAAGTGACCATAGAGCAGGTCTACCCGAATGACGCACTCATGATCTCAACTGACGCAGTACACTTGCGGGAGATAATACTCGTACTTCTTAAGAACGCCATCAGGTACAGCAATCCCGATGACGGAAAAGTAACACTTACCGTAAATACCGAGAACGACCATTGTGTTATCAGTGTTGCGCACAACGGAGCATCCATCAGCCCCGAACATCGTCCGCATATATTCGAGAAATATTGGCGCGACAGCGCAGAGAATAAGATCGAAGGAACGAGTTTTGGTATGTACATCGCAAAAGAGCTTACTCTAAAATTGGGTGGAACGATCAGTTTTACCTCCGATCCCGAACAAACGATCTTCTCAGTTACACTGCCCTTGGCTAAATAAAAGATCGGTGCAACAAAAACCCCACACGAATGTGTGGGGTTTTTGCGAATTAGGTCGCCTAGTTGCGATCACGCCATTCACGGCGCTCGCCTTGTGGGCGATCTTCCTTTGGACGTGCAACGTTCACTGTGAGCATGCGCCCACCGAACTCTTTGCCGTGCCACATGTTGATAGCAGCTTCTGCTTCTGCCTCGTTCGACATTTCGACAAAACCGAATCCGCGTGAGCGGCCAGTCATACGATCTGTGACGATTGACGAAGAAACAACCTGGCCCGCCTGTGCAAATGCATCAGCAAGTTCCTGGTCCGTAGTTGAGTACGGTAATCCACCAACGTATAGCTTTTGAGCCATTGTATTGATACTAAAACACTAAAATCTCGCGTACGACCTTCTCGTTACGCGCACTTGAGGGTTGCTCAAACCACTACACGAGAAAACACACGAATACCGAAAGCATAGCACGCAAAGAGAAAAGCGCAACCCCATAAGAGTGAGAGATGATATACTTGAAAGACAATATATTATTTCATTCAGATCTTTGAATGGCCATTCAATCGTAGACATGAATACAAAAAAATCGATCATCATATCCGGCACCATCCTTATTGCACTTGTTGTTATGGGGGTATTCTTCGCCACCACAAAAGACTCAAATATCTTTGAAAAAGATACCACTGTAAAAGATCTTCATATCCCGACCGAAGAAGAGGTCACAATAAAGAACGGAAGTACTCTGACAAGCACAGGAAATATGGTCATCGATGGAACTCTCTCCTGTGAACATGGCCCACTCTCACTCGTCGCAAAAGGAGATCTTTATGTACGAGGAACATTACGTTGCATATTACCCGACGATGCTTTGGGAAACTCACTTGATATCGGACTACAGATCGTTGCAACACGTATCATCTTTGAAAAAAGTGCAACAATAGACACGAATGGACATATCATCATCGTAAACGAAGATTCAAAGCTCCCACACTCAAAAGATACCCTTGATGCAATGTATGCCGAGGTACTGAAAAACTCTGGAGACGAAGCGCGCGTCGGCCCATTTGTTGATAAAAAACAACTAACAAGTCTTTCTTCACAAGAAAGCGATCATCGGGAGCACCTCTTGCCGCAAAGTTCATCATTCATCAAAGTTGCATATGCACAGGAAGTAGAAGGAAATGCGTCATCATTACTTGAACTTCGTGGCACATGGAACATCGGCGAAAAAGATCCAAGCGAGCGACGCATCAGTAATCCTCAATTCTTTGTTGATATGGGAACCGAGAGCAACATCACCATCGCAGATCTTCTGATACATGGAGCAAAGGGAGTGGACGGTCAACATGACGTAGGAAGTTCATGTGAAGCACGAGGAGGTCATGGAGGTGATGCGTTTCGTGTGCGCATAAAAGCGGGACACATCGTAATAAATGATGGCACGATCAAACTTGGAGATGGTGGAAATGGCGGAGACGCGAACACGCTCCCCAACTGCAAGGAAGCGAGCGCAACAGGCGGAAATGGAGGAAAGTCGGGAAACATAAAGATCACCGCAACAAAAGATATTGTCATCACATCCTTTCACGTAGACCCTGGAACGAGTGGAAATGGAGGGAATGCGATAGCAATCGCGGAAGATGGCATAAACTCTTGCGGGAATACGAATGGCGGAAATGCGGAAGCGATCGGTGGAAATGGCGGAGAAAATAAAAAAGATCTTGCAGTTACAGGAAAAGTGACAGGAATAGAGCGCACACAAGTCAGTCGAGTTGTTGGAGGGAGAGGCGGCGATGCGATCGCAAAACCAGGAAATGGTGCAGTAAGCACTGATTGTTCCTGCGCAACGGGAGTTGGAGGAAACAGTAAGGCAGCGGGTGGGAATGGCGGTAATGCGGCGATCTCCATCCCAATGAGTACTGGGGAAGCACGCGGAGGCGACGGAGGGAACGCGGAGGCATTTGGTGGAAATGGAGGGAATGGTCAAAACTGCCCATCCAACTTTGTTGGAGCGACGGGTGGCAATGGCGGCAATGCACTAAGTACTGCGGGACTTCCCGGCAGAGGGACTACTGCGACGGGACGTCCTGGCGTAATAAAAAATAGCTCTGGAGGAAATGGTGGCCTCGGGAGCGACGGATGTCCTCCTGCGTCAGGCGGAATGGGTGGAGTGGGTACACCACTCGGGATACACGGAAAAGAAGGAAACACGACCTGTGTGGGTACGGAGCAACCCCAGACACCAAAGTCAGACGCACTAACGCTCATCAAGGCAATAATCTACAAAGGGAAATATCTCCCACTTGATCAGATCATCATCACAAATGAGCCGGGATGCGGAGAAGAACATTGGCGTGCGGAACTTGGCAGTGTAAAAGCGACGGACGGTACGATCGTCCCCGATGCCGATGTCGTCTGTGGGTACGGAAAAGTAACCGAAAACAAACCTGTGCTTACGACAAAGCAGGTGGCAACGGTCGATACAGCAGAATTTGCATCAACGACAGATATTTTCAAATTCAAACCTTAATACCATAGACTCATGAGACGTGAGTGTTGGTCTCGCTAATACGGACTATCTTTGATGACTGCTGATGACCACGCACAACACTTACACTTTTCACGGGAACCATAAAATGTTCTGCGAGTAGTTCACATGCGCGAGCATTCGCCCTCCCCTCTTCTCGTGGAGCACGAACTGAAACAATGAGCCTTCCATCGTGCGCGAGTAAAACACTCTCTTTGCCTTCGCCCGCTTTTACTCGGATGCGATACTCCATGGTGAATCATCGTGATTCCGATAATGTTCCTGTACGTATTTCACAATGTCTGCTGATTCGTACATCTCAATATTGCGGGATGTGTCGACGAAGTATGGTACCTGGATCTTACCGCCACGTGCAAGAAGTTCTGCGCGATACACGTCACTTTGAATGTTTCGAGACTCAAAAGGCAGCCCCAGTTCATCGAGCGCACGAATAGCAACAGCACAATAAGGACAGCCGGTTTGTATATAGAGGATGAACATGGATATTAATTTTTATTCTTTAAAGGATTCATCGATCGCGATGCCGAACATTTCCGCTGATGCTGGACCATCAGCGGTAATGATCCGACCATCGACAACTACGGGATCCGACTCGTAAGCAACAGAGTACTTTTCGAATATTCGAGAAAGTTCATGATCACCATCCCACCCTGTCGCACGTCTTTCCGAAAGCAATCCCGCCTTCGCAAGAATGCGTGGTGCGATACAAATAGCACCATAATAGATCTTTTCATGCGCTGACGCATCTTTCATGACACTCGCAGTGTCGGCATTATCGAGGTATTTAAGTGCGCCCGGACCGCCAATGATAAATATTCCATCATACTCACTTACAGAAACATCACGAAGAGCGACATCTGCGACGATCTCTTCTCCTACATTCGAGATCGCGACACCCGCCTCATTACTCGCAGTTATTACCGTGTGCCCAGCACGCTCCAACACTCGTCGAGTATCATGATATTCTCTTGTTTGAAACCCTTCTTGCGCGACGATGAGTAGTATCTTTGCCATAGGCGTCTATTATAGCAAATTATCGGGAAGACGTTCCAGTTGGAGTAACAGAAACACATACTCCATCTGCCCATAAGCCCATCTTGGCGCTTTTTGCCTCATACTCTGCTCGCTTAAATTCCTCCTGATATTTATATGGCAAACGATAGGTATATTCGTATGCGTACCCATCGCGGATCATCTGTTCATTAAAAAACGTTCCATCCTGGAGGTGTACATACGCGAGCAAGCGGCCATACTTATCATATTTATCCTGAGACGGATCGAACTCGAGAGTAATACTCTTCCCAAGAAGCAACTCCTTTGCTTTTGCTGAAGCTTCTTTTCCAAAACACTGCACAGGACGACGCGGATCAACGATCTCGGGTGTATTGATGCCGATCAAGCGAACCCTCGTCTTCCCATGAAGTGCAATATCGATCGTATCTCCATCGACAACACGCAACACTTCATAATAAGGCACCTGCTGCACAGAAGAAGACGCGATAGATGTAGTCGTTGCAATATCTTCTCTTTGCATCAAAACCTCAACCGAAGATCTATTCGAGTACAAAAAAGAGAACAGTGCGTCTAAAAGGAATGAGAAGGAGAATAGAAGAAAAAATACCAAAAGGAGCGGAGGGGCGATGTTTCGTTTCATGGGATGATTCTATATTGACGGAGCAAATAATGAAACATCCCTCACGTGGGCAGATGTCGCACTCATATACCCATACCCGTATACAACAACAAGGCTTGACAACATATCCATAATGGTATATACTTCCTCTAGTAGTTCTTTGTTCAGCAGATTAAGGAGTAGTAAAGTGAAGTACGTTATTGTATTTGTTTCTTTCGTTGTAGGTATTTTTGGACCTCTTTTCGCGGAAGCTCGCGAAAGCAGCACTAAGGACATCTCGGCTCTCTCACATTCGTCAGTCCACGCAAAGCATACCCAAACAGGTATCGCCTCTTGGTATGGACCAGGATTCCATGGACGCCCCATGGCAAACGGTAAACCCTACAACATGAGGGCGCTTACCGTTGCACACCGCACACTCCCCCTTGGGACAATGGTGCGTATCCGTAACCACTCGAACGGAAAAGAGGTCGTCGCAAAGGTTACTGATCGTGGACCATATATACCAGGACGAATAGTGGACCTTTCAAAAGGTGTCGCAGACAGACTTGGGATCGACGGACTCGAGCGAGTCACAATACAAAAAATATAAGCAATACTCTCTCAAAACGGCACCATGGTGCCGTTTTTTTATACAAGAAAAAACTACGTGACCTGAAACAATATTCCACAAGACTCATACTTAATGCTATAGTCTACAAATGTTTGACCTCATGGGAATCATTGCGACCGCAGGATACATCGGGCTTTTTGCCATCGTCTTTGCGGAGTCTGGATTATTTTTTGGATTCTTCCTTCCTGGGGATAGTCTTCTTTTTACGGCGGGGCTCGTCGCATCACAAGGAGGACTCAACATCCTTGTCCTTGTACCACTCCTCTTTGTTGCGGCAGTGACCGGAGACAACGTAGGATATGCGTTTGGGCAACGTGTCGGGGAAAAGATCTTTGCAAAGAAAGAATCTCGATTCTTCAAACCCGCACACGTCACACGGGCGCATGAATTCTTTTTGAAATATGGAAAAAAAGCGATAGTACTGGCTCGCTTCATGCCCATTGTGCGCACCTTCACCCCCATCGTTGCGGGAGTGGCAAAAATGCCTTATGCGGATTTCTTTCTTTACAATCTCATCGGTGGAGCAGCATGGACGACAAGCATGCTTCTATTTGGATATTTCCTCGGAAAAAAGATGCCGAATGCCGAACACTATCTGTATCCTATTGTTATTGCGATCATCATCGTTTCATTTCTTCCCGCACTCCTTGAGTTCTATAAAGCGCGCAAGAAATAGATATCTGTCACACAGGAAGAACTAGCGATCAACCGGCCGCCCTTCATTCTGCCAGTCCACAAGACCTCCACGAAGATCGTATACATGAGTGAAGCCAAGCTCTCTCATTGTTATGATGCTATTCTCACTCCGATGCCCTGATCTACAGTAGATATAATACTCTTTATTCTTGTCGAGCGTATTGAGATTATCTCGAAATCTATTGTCATAAAAATCGATATTCTGCGCATTTGCAATATGCCCATACGCATATTCATTTGGCGTGCGCACATCGATAATATTCGCTTCCTTACTTGCAATAGCTCTCGAGAACTGTAGTGGAGTGAGTGTTCCGAACTTCCCCGCAGAAACAGAATTGTCTACCGGAGTAACAGGTGCTGTTGTTCCACGAAGTAAGGGGTCTGCAACGATCATAACGAACGCGAGAAGTCCGAAGGCAACAATACTACCCGTGACGATAGTTCTTTTGTGAGCAAATCCGGAAGAAAACTTTCCACCGGCAACAACAGGAAGACCTGAGCTCATCCATCCAATGATCCCGCCCGTCACATTCATTACGCCGGATAACTTTGCAGACTCCGCGATCGATGCAGCAACGGCACTACGCCCACCTGATCTACAGAGGAACAGTAACGTAGAAAAATTTTCCACCTCGTCGAGACGCGAAGGAAGCTCATCGAGCGGAATATGCTTTGCGCCAGGAATAGATTCTTCCGCAACTTCACCATATGTGCGCACATCAACCAATATGGCACTTTTTTCTTCTTTTAATATCTGGGCAGCATCGAGTGGAGTTATGTTTTTCATGATTGTTCGAATTATACAGTAAATTGGATCACAAATTAATGATTATTATAACGAATTCTTCGTGATCGCCTCATCAAAGAGATCTGGCTTGGGTGGATGATAACCATCCATCGTGCTCACAAACTCCTCTTTAGACCACTGTAATCTCGGATTCGTCTTTCGCTCCTCATCGATGGTCGTATGCGTGCGACCCTTATAATCATGAGCAGGCCATACAACCGTCTCAGGAGGAAGCGCCAATATCATATCGTGAAGACTTTCATATTCAGCAACACTGTCGCCCAACTGAAAATCTGTTCGCCCTGTTGCACCAATAAGAAGCACATCACCCGTAAAGACCGCATTATCAGTAAGGAAACTTACACTCTCGTTGGTGTGCCCAGGTGTCTCAAGTACACGAAGTATGTGTGTGCCAACTTTTATCTCATCGCCCTCGCGAAGCAATACATCACTCTTCTTTGACGGCGCAAGATAATGCCTACCAATGAGCCCGCCGGCGCGTTCCTTTATGGATGATGCAGACGAAACATGATCAGCATGAGTGTGCGTCTCAAGAATGTAACGAAGTGTCAGTGCTGACTCACTGAGTGCATCAAGATAATCCTTAAGCGAAACCTCCTCGGAAGGATCGATAATAACAGCATCTTTTGTTTCTGTGTCGCTCACAAGGTAAGAAAGACAGCCACGAGTAGAGTGGAATGGTTTAATAGAAAGCATGATAGTAGAGATCATTAGATACTAAATGCGGAGGTGACCACCTCTTCCATTCTGCGCTTCAGGCGAGGAGAGACAGATTCCGACTGGGCACAAGAAAGGGCGAATTGCTGCACGTATTCCTCTGCGAAGGACTTCACTCCGGAGCGGATCGCTTTTACTTGTCGCATATGCGTCAGACACTCCCCGTCATCTTCTTCAATGGAATGTTTTAGCGCTTCGATCTGACCCTGGATACGGCTCAAACGATTGATGAGCGCCTTACGACCAAGAGAGAGAACAGCCTTTTCTTTTGGTGTGTGTGTGTTCATATTTCTTATGGAGATTAACGATCTCACTATATACCCTATGGGGTATATAGTCAAGAGACTAAAAAATAACACAGGGAACGATATTCTCTGTGTTATTTTTATGACCACCAGGATGTTCTATTCCTCTTTTTTCTTCACCTCGTGTCCACCAAATTGATTGCGGAGAGCTGAGACGACCTGTCCGGTATAACTCGGTTTCGACTGTGAATCTTCACGAAACTGAAGCGAGCCCTCAATGATCGGAACGGGAACACCGAGCTCTTTTGCGGTTACAACTGTCCATAATCCCTCCCCGCTATGCGATACACTTCCCGAAATACTCTCAAGATCTTCGCCGTAAGTCTCGAAAGCACTTTTTGCCCAACCGACGAGACGCGACTCAATAACACTCTGATGGTTGTAAAGATCTGCGACCTTCACGAGATCAAGATCGAATGACGAACGCTTCATAACCTCAAACCCCTCACCGATAGCCTGCATCATTCCGTATTCGATACCATTGTGAACCATCTTTACAAAATGACCCGCACCAGCCTTGCCCATATATGCATATCCATCTTTCACGGAAATGTCACGGAAAAGATCTTCGTAGCGTTCAAAGATCTCCCTCTCGCCACCCACCATCGTACAGGCTCCCGCTTTTGCTCCGCCGGGGCCACCACTCGTTCCCGCATCGAGGAAATTGATACCCTTTGCATGCAATTCTTCTGCGTGGCGCATAGAATCTTTATAAAAAGAATTTCCTCCATCAATGACCGTGTCACCCTCTTTAAGAAGTGGCACGAGTTCTGCGAGCACGGCGTCTACCGCCTGATGCGGAACCATGAGCCACAGCAATCGGGGCGAAGGAGTCCCTCCCACCACTTCTGCGAGCGTATATGCAGGAAGGGCTCCCTTTGTGGCAAGTTCTTTTGTTGGCTCTGGGCTGCGGTTGTACGCAATGACCTTCCATCCCTTCTCAATCAATTGCTCCGCCATTCCCTTCCCCATTTTTCCTAATCCGATATATCCGATCGTTTTATCCATAAGATCATTTATTTATTATTTTTTATAATGACACATCCGGTCCACGCGTCCCCTGTTCATAAGGCAAGAGCGATAAAACGCTCCATGACTCGAGTATGGGTGTGATAAATTTCCACGCAGCAGCAACCTCTTCTGTGCTCGTGAACAACATCTGATCTCCCGCGATACCATCAAAAAGTACTCGCTCGTAGGCATCAGGAAGTTTCATTTGGTCGGGAGAATTACGATATGCGAAAGAAAGCTCTTTCGCCTCAAGCGCAAGTCCGAGCCCAGGCTTTTTTGCCCAAAAAATAACGGAGATCCCCTCATTCGGCTGAATACGGAACGTAAGGACATTCTGATGATGATGTTCACTCGACGGAGGGCAGAGGCAAGAATCCGTCTGCTTGAAATATATCTTTACCTCGGTCTTTGATTCAGTGAGCGCCTTTCCACTTTCAAGATAGAATGGCACACCCTTCCAACGCTCACTATCGATATGCGCCTTAATGCGAAAATAAGTTTCCACCATTGAATCCTTTGGGACATTAGGAGTTTCTTTGTACCCAACATATTGCCCACGAATGACCGACTCTTTGATATTCTCTTTGGTTATCGGACGAAGGGCGGAAAGAAGCTTTGCACGCTCCTCACGAATACGCCCCGCATCAACGCCCATCGGGTCTTCCATTGCGACGAATGCAAGCATCTGAAGTAAGTGATTTTGTCCTACGTCACGCAAAGCACCATTCTCATCATAAAATGCCCCCCTACTCTCAACGCCGATCTTTTCAGCGAGCAATATCTCAACACGCTCAATATATTTATTGTTCCAAAGTGGCTCAAAGATAAGATTGGAAAAACGAAACATGAGCATATCTTGCAAAACTTCTTTGGCAAGATAATGATCGATGCGAAAGATCTGCTCTTCTTTGAACAATTTTCCAAGGGTTTCATCGAGGCGTTGCGCCGTCGCATTATCTTTTCCAAAAGGCTTCTCAACAAGCACGCGAGTCCAACCTGTTTCATTACTACATGGAATGGTTAGCCCCGAATGCGCAAGCTGCTCGAATATTGCCTCATAGTAGATCGGGGGCACTGCGAGGTAAAAAAGTTTATTCGCGCACGCGGAAGCGCTTTCCTCGATCGCAATAAGATGTTCTGAAAGATGCTTATAGCTCTCACCCTCATCGAACATTCCTTGAGAATAGGTAAGTCGAGAAAGGAAGGACGAAACAATCTCCGGGGAATGAGCGATACCACGTTTTAATATGACCTCTTTTGCAAAATCCCGAAATGCATCATTAGACAATTCCCTACGCGCGACGCCGACGATCGAAAAAACTGAAGGCAAAAAACCTTTCTCGTAGAGATCAAACAGTGCAGGAATGAGTTTCCTTGTACTCAGATCACCCGTTGCACCAAAGATGGTGATGATCGTTGGCGCATTGATAGTATTCGCATTCATCATAGGAGTATATTGTACTTCCCCGTCTCCATATATGCCAATATCCACCCCAAATCACCCGGCGTATAAAAAAACACCATCTGCCACCTGTTTGTGATGGTGTTTTATTTTGATCAAGAAAGAAGTCCAAGAATATCCAATTCATCCCGTATTTCAGCCCTTCCGAGAAAGGGTGTTTCGGTATCTCCAGAAAGAATAAGATGAACAATATGCTCAAAGTTCTTCTCCAGTTGTACCTGCAACCACTCTGGCGGATACTCAGCAGTGGACCTGCATACATCCTCGATGATCTTCTCCCTCTGCGACAATATCCGAGGAAGCAATCGAGATACGCGACGACGCGTACGTACATCACTTAATTGGACAACGGTCATGATGAGTACCTCCCCTTCAATAAAAAGAACTTATAGAATGAATCATGCCACGAATAGATACAAACACAAGCAGTAGGTGCGGAAGCAAAAAGACCGCGGAATATTCCGCGGTCTTTATCTTAAAACGACCTGATCTCTCTTAAGTAAGAACAGGTTCGAGTGTAGCCCCCGAGCGACGAAGCGCACGACGAAGCGTACGCTCACGTTCATCACGCGACATACGTTCGATCTGCAGATGCCGCACACCACGCAACATCTCGAGCAGAGTCTTTCCACCGGGATGAGCATGGAATCGCTGAGCACGAGAGATCACTTTTCCGATGAGCGTCGGATGTTCCAAGAGAACCGACTTCGAAAGGTGTCCGAACTTGTGCGGACATGTCGCCTCA
>Ga0208374_1000536_pt1 | contig 15445 bp, 14 predicted proteins | sample RifOxyC3_FD_184037 | JGI IMG/M metagenome (GOLD analysis project Ga0208374, IMG submission 184037) | Groundwater microbial communities from Rifle, Colorado - Rifle Oxygen_injection C3 (SPAdes) | ecosystem: Environmental > Aquatic > Deep subsurface > Groundwater | place: Rifle, Colorado, USA...
TAATACAAATAGCTTTTTATAGTCTTATTGCTAAATCCTCGAAGTTTCATTTCTTGTTTGAACTTGACGATAGGATCCCAACTAGGATATTTATAATTTGTTTCCATAAGTAAGTTATGAATTCAAGTTTACACATAAATTATATCATAATTTAGCTAAGATTTTAAGAAGTTCGTTTAACAAGTGTTAGGCGAAATTGCTTCTTAGGTCGCAACATCGCCTAACAAGTTGTAAGCGGTTACGATTAGAAAAAAATTCTTAAAAAATATCTCTATGGAAGAAATTAATTTAAAAAATCTTGTGAAAGAGATAGTTGAAAAAGCTACTGCTCTGAAAAACAAATATACTGATGAAAAGCATGCACCGGTAAACTATGCCTGTGTTTTTTCTCAAAATGATGAGGAATTTAATATATTGTCAGCATCCGCGAAACAAATTGGAGATGTCATAAAAGAGACACCAACTGGACCACTTTTTCATATTTTGCCATTGGACACGGTTTCTGGCCAGCTTAAGTTGCTAAAAATTCGCCAGGCAGACAAAACTAGACCTGAACGAGGTGATGCTGACTTTACGGTTGATGCCTATCAAGATTTTAAGAAAAAACACATTTCACAAGATATTTTTAAATTAATTAAGAAGGATGATTTTGAGATGATCGAATTAATGGAGTCTGGCTATGATGTAAGAGCATATTTTTCCAATCCACCACTAGACAAACAACTTAATATTAATTAACCGATATTTTTTAAGAATTTTTTTCTAATCTCCACCCAAATTTTTATTTTTCCTTTCTTTAGAATAAAATTAAGGAAGAAAAATAAAAACTTCGCTTACAACTAACGTTATGTGAAATAAAATTCTTTCTTTTTTCTTTTTTTAAATTTGCTTTTTTAATAATAAGGAAAAATAAGTTTTTTTTATCTATTTATATAGGGGTAATAAGGTGTCTTTTTTGCTCCTGGAATCGCAAAAAAGACGATTTATTTAAAATTTCACAAATATCTCATTTCTTGGTATAATAAAAACAATAAAAATAAAAAATATTTACCTATGCCTAACAAAGAATTTGTTCAAAAATTAGGCTTTTTACCTAAAAATAATGCAAGCGGGATTTTTTACAAGAAATTCTCGTCTTTTGATTATGTCATCGAAGTTGACTTTGAGGCAAAAAAGTTTAATTTTGGATCTAAGATAAAATCAGAAAGTGGAACAACTCTAAATTTTTCGCAAGAAGAAAACTGGGTAGTTTTGGAGTGTGTAAATCGGCTTCTTGAAAAAGGATATAAGCCCGAAGATATAACATTAGAAAAAATTTATCCCACTGGACACGGAACGAGTGGTAGGCTTGATATTCTAGTAAAAAAAGACAGGAAAGCATATTTAATGATCGAATGTAAAACATGGGGAGCTGAATATCAAAAAGCACTCAAAAAAATGCAAAAAGACGGCGGTCAGCTTTTTACATATTTTCAACAAGACAGAGATGCGGAGTATCTCATGCTTTATGCTTCTGAATTTAATAAGGGGGAGACAATCTTTGAAAGTGAAATAGTAAAGATTGAGGAACATTATAGAGAGGCTGGAAATGTGAAAGATTTATATGATCGTTGGAATAAACTTTCAAAATCAAATGGAGTTTTTGATGATTGGGTAAATGCCTACGAGTTTCAGAATAAAGCACTTACAATAAATGATTTAAAAATCATCAAACAAGAGGATAGCAGTTTTATTTTTAATCGTTTTTTGGAGATTCTTCGTCAAAATGTAGTGTCCGATAAACCAAATGCTTTTAATAAAATCTTTACGCTTTTTTTGTGTAAAATAGTTGACGAAGATAGAGCAAAAAACGAACAGCTCCATTTCCAATATTTGGAGGGAGAAGATGATAATGTTTCTTTTCAAAAAAGACTCACTGATCTTTACAAGAGAGGAATGAGCGAACTCTTAGAGAAAGATGTTGTTGATATGGGAGATGAGGAGTTTAAAAAGAAATTTGGAGCAGTGGATGAAAAATATAAATCAGAATTTTTAAAAATACTCACAGAAATCAGACTTAAAAAGAATAATGAGTTTGCTTTCAAGGAAGTCTTTGATGATCTATCTTTTGATGAAAATGCAAAAGTAGTAAAGCAAGTAGTAGAACTATTGCAAGAGTACCAAATCCGATATAACAAAAAACATCAATATCTAGGTGATTTTTTCGAACTTCTTTTGACTACTGGTCTTAAACAAGAATCAGGGCAGTTTTTTACTCCTGTCCCAGTTGCAAAATATATCATCAAGAGTTTACCTATAAAAGAAATTATTAACGATAAAATCTCAAAAGGAAACCCAAATGATCTTATTCCATTTACCATTGATTATGCGGCTGGAAGTGGACACTTCCTCATTGAATCAATGGAAAGCATACAGAAGGTGATTGACTTAATTGATGAAGATAAACTCAATCCACAATCAGCAAAGAAAATTAGCGGGTGGAAGAAAAATCAATTTGAATGGGCATTTGATTATGTTTATGGCATAGAGAAAGACTATCGTCTTGTTAAAACTGCAAAAGTTGGTTGTTATCTGCATGGCGACGGACTTGCAAAAGTAATTCACGGAGATGGTCTTGGTACTTTTGATAAAACTTTCGAGTATCGTGGAAAATTAAAAGAAGTTGATAACGATTTTTCACAAGATAATAAGCAATTCGATTTAGTTATATCAAACCCTCCTTATTCAGTTTCTGCGTTTAAAGGAAATTTAGACGAAGAAAATGCAAAAAAATCTTTTGATCTCTTTGATCGTTTGAGTGACCAAAGTTCAGAAATAGAATGTCTTTTTATCGAAAGGACAAAGCAACTCCTCAAAGATGATGGTTTGGCTGGAATTATTCTCCCGTCTAGCATTTTGAGCAATACGGGAATTTATACAAAAACTAGAGAAATTATATTCAAGTATTTTGAAATTATCGGCATCACCGAACTCGGTTCTGGAACTTTCATGGCAACAGGAACAAATACAGTTATTTTGTTTTTGAGAAAAAGAAATAACTATGAATGGGAAAATATAAAATCTTCGGTAGAAAAGTTTTTTCAAAATACCAATGATGTGACTGTAAATGGCATTGAAAATGTTTTCTCTAAGTATGTAAAATATGTTTGGGGTGAAATAAAATTTGAAGATTATGTTGGGCTTTGTAAAAATACGATCAATAAGAATATTGAAAATCATGAACTATACAAAGAATACGAAAAGAAATTGAAAGTAAGGGATAAGATTGATTTACAAAATCTAATTCTTGAGAAGGAGAAAGAAAAACTTTTATATTTTATTCTTGCCTATACTCAAAAAGTTGTCCTAACAAAATCAGGACAAAAGAAAGAAGAGAAAAAATTTCTTGGGTACGAGTTTAGTAATCGTAGGGGTTATGAGGGTATCCACTCTATGCAGAGGGGAAAATCTATTGATGAGTGCACTAGAATGTATGACTCTGAAAATCAAGAGGATGAGACAAAAGCAAATTCTTATGTTTATAAGGCATTCTTAGGAAATAAAAATCAGAAAATACACAGCTCTCTTGAAAAGAATATCTTTGATGTAAATCTTATTGACACAATGGCTTTTGATAGGGTTGATTTCGAGAAATCAATTTCGTTGGTTTTAAAAAAAAAGATAAAAATTGAAGATATTTGGAATACAAAAAATATTACTTTGCTTAGTGATGTTGCAAATATTCAAAAAGGTACATCTATCACACGAGAAAAAGTTATTGAGGGAAATATTCCCGTAATTGCAGGAGGACAGACCCCTGCGTATTTTCATAATAAAGCAAATAGAGATGGAAATATTATAACCGTAAGTGCCTCTGGCGCTTATGCTGGTTTTGTAAATTATTTCCTTGATTCTATTTTTGCTTCTGACTGTAATACCATTCAATCAAAAGATGAGAATGTTATTTCTACAAAACTTATTTTTGAGTTTCTAAAAAGTATTCAGGGGGAAATTTATTCTCTACAAAGAGGGCAAGCACAACCGCATGTCTATGGCAATGATCTAGAAAATATAAAAATCCCTTTACCACTCAAGGATACACAAAGAAAGATTATAAATGAAATAGGAAAATTAGAACAAGAAGAAAAGAAAAAAACAGATGAAATTGAAAAACTAAAAAAGGACACTGGCCGTTTATTGCCAAAAAATAACAACTTGGAAAAAGTTGAAAATATTGCGTCTTTATTAAAACGAGGAAAATCTCCACAATACGGAAATTCAAAAATCCAAATTATCAAATCTGGGCAAGCAAGAGGATATAAAGAATTTGATTTTTCCGAAAAGCACTTTGCAAGTGAAAATTTTGTTTTAGATGAAAGAAAACTTGAGAAAGGAGATATTTTGATTAACTCAACAGGTGTTGGCACAGCTGGAAGAGTTACGATGTTTGACTTAGAGGGCGATTACGTTGTAGACAGCCACATAACAATTCTAAGACTAAACCGTGCAAAAGCATTGCCTGACTACGTTTTGCATTATTTTTGCGATTTAGGTTTTAAAACTATTGAAGCAATGGCACTTGGTCAAAGCGGGCAAATCGAGCTTTCCTTGGAAACTATAAAAAACATTAAAATACCACTACCATCTTTAAGTGACCAACAAAAAATTGTTGCGCAAATTATAAAAATTGAAAATCAAATTTTAAAATATGGTCTGGAACTAGAAAAAACAAAAAGACAAAAAGTTGATATTTTAAAAAAGTATTTATGAATGAAATTATCTATATTTTGATAAACGAAGCAATGCCAGGGTATGTTAAGATTGGCAAAACTTCAACAAGTCTTGAACAAAGAATAAGGGAGCTCAGTGCGTCTACAAGCGTTCCACTTCCTTTTACCTGTTTTTATGCGTGCACTGTAAAAAATGCACAATTCGTTGAGCATCAATTACATGATGCTTTTGATAATAATCGAATAAACCCAAGACGCGAATTTTTTCAAATATCACCTGAGCGTATAGTATCCGCACTTAAGCTGGCAGAAATTGAAAATGTTACCCCCAAAAGAGATTTCGTAGAATCGCAAGAGGATCAGCATGCCCTAAATCAAGCTAGAGCAGAAATGCGAGCAAAATTTAATTTTAAAATGGTCAATATTCCAGTTGGTGCGGAGTTACTTTTTAGCCGTGATGAAAACATCAAGGCAATAGTTATAGATAATAAATCTATAAGTTTTGATAACAATATCACCAGCCTTTCCGCCTCTGCACAGAAAATTCTTGGGTATGATTATGGCGTTCAAGGAACAGCCTATTGGGTGTATGACGGTGAGACATTGGATGAACGCAGAAAAAGAATTGAAAGCGAAGAGGAATAAGGAGTTTTTGATTTTGGGCATTCACCCCTGACCCCTCTGCCCAAAATCAAAAACAAAAAAACTTATTTATTATTTATAAAGCAAATTTAAAAAAAGAAAAAAGAAAGAATTTTACATCACATAACAAGGCATATCCGGTTCAAAAATTTTGCACTTTACAATAAATTAAGGAAAGCAAAATTTTCTCTCCCAAATTTTTCTTACGCTACGCTTCAGAAAAACTTCGGATATGCCTAACGTTATTCGAAATCACTTCCTCCGGTCGTGTATTTCGAATAATGTGGCGCGGATACCTCCGCCGTTCTGCTCATCACTCCCTCCGGTCGTGACATCGCATAACAGCGGATATGCGAAATTTTTTTTAGTAAATTCCTACGTCATTTCTTGAAAAAAGCTTCGCATCATCCGCGCCACATTAAGCAACATAACAATATATTCTTCTTTTTAATTTAGATAAATTTAATTGGAGTAATTTTTATGAATTTAGAAAAAGTTATTATCTTGAACGGTTGGACACAAGGCGATATTTCAGACATTCCTGAATTTCTACCTAATAACCCAGCAAACTGGATGGGGTGGTCAAAAGTGGAACTTGAAAAGCTTGGTTATACAGTCATAAATCCTTATTTGAAAGATGCTTATAAACAAGAGTATGCAGAATGGAAAGAACAACTCGAGAAATTGAATATTGATGAAAATACAATCCTTGTTGGATGGAGTGCTGGAGGAGCTTTTTGGGTTCGCTGGCTTGGTGAAACGAAGAAATCCATCAAAAAGTTAATTTTGGTAGCACCGGCAAAGCTTTATAAAAAATCTGGTGTAGAATCAAATTTTGATAGATTTATGGATTTCTCTATTGATCCGAGTATAAAAGATCGTGTAGAAAGGATAGTTATCTTTATTTCTAATGATAATGAAGATTTGTTACAATCAGCGGAGCTTTATCAAAAGGAACTTACTGCAGAGCTCATACAAATTCCTGGACAGGGGCATTTTACAAACGCCGAACGACAATCGCCAGCATTCCCAGAATTAATACATGCCATTACAAAGGAATAAAAATTACCCCCATTAAATTTATCTAAATTAAAAAGAAGAATATATTGTTACGTTGCTTAACACTGCATATCCAAAATAGTATTCTCTACTTCGGATCATGCAGAAACGTTAGGCTAAACTAATATTTTCTTATGAAGATACCAAGCACTCTAAAATACATCGGAGCAGCCATACTAGTCATAGCAGTCACCAGCCCCATTATATTCACCCTATGGCTTGGCTTCGGAAACCAATTTCGTGCGGCAAATATTAATGGTGGGTATCATAAGGACAGTATCCCATTTGAAAGATCAATCGAAAGGCCTTTTATATGTGCAGACCCAAACCGTGGATATGCAGTCCTTGATGCTGATCTCTACTGCACGCCTTCCAAGTGGTTTGATGAAAAATTTAAGTATAGTGGATACTACCCTTATTTGATTACTCCATTCTTAATCATTTCTGCAGTCGCTAGTTCCATATCTCTGGCCATTTATGCCCGCAGAAAACATAAAAATAAAAAAATATTAGCATCGCCTAACAAGGTATAAGCGGTTCAGTTCAGTCGTTTCACTCCTTCACTTCACTCATATTGCGCGGGTGTACGCTTTCAGCGTATTATACACCCGCGCAACATCGCTTATACTTAGACGTTATTCGAAATCACTTCCTCCGGTCGTGTATTTCGAATAATGTGGCGCGGATACCTCCGCCGTTCTGCTCATCACTCCCTCCGGTCGTGACATCGCATAACAGCGGATATGCGAAATTTTTTTTAGTAAATTCCTACGTCATTTCTTGAAAAAAGCTTCGCATCATCCGCGCCACATTAAGCAACATAACAATATATTAAAGGTGTCAGCACATCGCACAACACTCGATATCTGGCTACGCCAGGAAGGGATATTTTTTATAATTTTATTAATAAGAAAAAAGATTATGCCGCATATTCATGATAAAATAGATTTTTGTTCAGAAACATTCATAGTCTACAAAGACACCGTCCTTCTGAGAAAACACGACAAACTCAAAATATGGTTAAGCGTTGGAGGACACATTGAACTACACGAGGATTCAAACGAAGCCGCAATAAGAGAAGTAAAAGAAGAGGTTGGACTAGATGTTGAGCTTTTCTGTGAAAAAGACAGACAGCCCACTTTCGAGGGAAATAAAAAGTCTCTCATTCCACCTCAATATTTAAATAGACATAATATAACAGATACACACGAGCATATAGCGTTTGTGTATTTTGCAAAGTCAAAAACAAACATATTAAATCTTTCTAACACAGAAATAACTGATGAATGCAGATGGTTCACAAAAGAAGATCTGACAAAGAATGATGATGGCATACCTAATGATATACAATTTTACGCCTTGAAAGCTCTTGAAAAGTTATCAGAAAAATAAAATTATAAAAAATATCCCTTCCTGGCTTCGCCCAAATTTTGATTTATTAATAATTTATATAAGGAGAAATCAAAACTTCAGATATCGAGAAACGTTAGCTGAAATATTAAAAATTTTATGACTAACAAACCAACAATAAAGGAATATACTGGACGGATTCCAGCTTGTGGATGTTTTTGTGGTGGTTGTCCATCATATACTCGTGAGAAAAAGCCTTGCCCTGGCGCAGAAATTAATTTTGAAAGATGTGAAAAATGCACAAAATTTCATTTATGTTGCAAAGACAAAGATATTATTCACTGTTATGAATGTGATGAATTTCCTTGCAAAAAGCTGAAAACGTTTTCCAAAAGTTGGTTAAAATATGGACAAGACTTTATTGAAAATCAAAAATTATTAAAAAAAGTTGGTGAAAAAAAATTTAGAAATACCTGGAATAAAAAAGTTACGTAAGGCTTTTAGAACTCTGCGAATTTTCTATGAAAATTCTTGTCACGCTGCGTTTTCGTTCCGCTACGCTCCACTCGAGTCACTTAACAAGGTTTGGTGCAGAGAACAACGAAAAAAAATAATTTTTCAACAATTTTTAGAGGGGAAAGCGAAGTTTTTTGTCTGTTTCGTACCTCCGCAGCCAAAAAAAGATTATTTATTTAAAACATTATGGCAATCAAACCAAAAAAATTACAAAAAGGCGATACTATCGCAGTTTTATCTCCATCAAAAGGATTGCCTTCAAAATTTCCACATATATTTGATAATGGAATAAAAGTTCTTGAAGAAAAATTCGGATTAAAAATAAAAGAATTTCCTACAACTAGAATGGATTTAAATGAATTATACGAAAATCCAAAAATTAGAGCTGAGGATATTAACAATGCTTTTTTAGATAAAAACGTAAAAGCTATATTTACTTCTATTGGTGGTGATGATTCTATAAGAATCTTAAAGTATATAGATAAGGAAATAGTCAAAAATAATCCTAAAATTTTTATGGGATATTCAGATACTACTACCTTAACTACTTTTTTAAATCAATTAGGTTTAGTTACTTTCAATGGACCTTCTGTAATGGCCGGTTTTTCTCAAATGGCCAACTTCCCAGAATCTGAAAAGCACGTCAAAGATATTTTATTTAGCAATTCCAAAGACTACGAATATAATCTTTATTCTAATTGGGCTAATAGCTATAAAGATTGGTCTAAAAAAGAAAATGTTGGACAAGTCGATGAAATTAAAAAAAATACAAGTTGGAATTGGATTCAAGGAGAGACTATCGTAACAGGAGAGTTATTTGGTGGTTGTATTGAAATTTTTGAGATGTTGAATGGAACAGAATATTGGCCTAAAGCAAATTTTTGGAACGATAAAATTTTGTTTATTGAAACCTCTGAAGAAAAACCTTCTCCAGATTATATTAAATACGCATTAAGAAATTATGGTATTCAAGGAATTTTTGATAAGATAAAAGCAATTCTCGTTGGCAGAGCAAGAGATTATAATGAAGAAGAAAATAAACAATTAGAAATTAATATTATAGATGTGGTTTCTAAGGAATTTAATCACTCTGAAATGCCGATAGTAACAAATATGGATTTTGGTCATACTGACCCACAATGGATTTTACCATTAGGAATAAAAGCAGAAATTGATTGCCAAAATAAAAAGTTTAAATTGATTGAAAAAATATTTGAGGAATAAAGTATGCCAATAGCCTCAACAATATGACGAGATTTAAAGCAGAAATAAAAATTATAGGAGTGAATCCCTTTGTTTTCGTGCCTGAAAATATTTTACAAAAGATATTTCAGCAAGCCAAAAAAAACAAAGGTCACATACCTATCAAAGGAACTATCAATGGAAAACTTTACAAGCAGACTTTGGTAAAATATACTGGTGAATGGAGACTATATATCAACACAACTATGCTCAAAAATTCTCCTAAACGAATGGGTGAAATTGTGGAGTTAACTGTTATGTTTGATTCTGAAAGCAGAGAAATCACGCCTCCACAGAAGTTTATTCAATTACTCAATAATAATGTTGAAGCAAAAAATGTTTTTGAAAGTTTGTCTCCTTCAAAAAAACATGAAATAGTCAGATATTTAAGCAATTTAAAAACAGAAAATAGTCTTGATAAAAATATACTAAGAGCAATAAATTTTTTGCTTGGCAAAGAAAGATTTGTAGGCAGAGATAGACCATAGACAGTTTTTTCTTACGCTTTGCTTTAGAAAACTAATTGTTTATATATTTTTATAAGATTAATAAAAATCAATATGACGACTCAAGTTAAAATAAAAATAAAAGATAACGTCAAATTAAGATCTAAGATTGATGAACTCTATGAAAATACGAACCAAATAGATTTGGCTAAATGGTCTTTGAAAATAGCAAAAAGAATATTACGTGTTGCTAATATTGATTACAAAGATATTGATGTTATTGTAGAAGGATTTAAAATTAATAAATTATGGCAAAAAGGAAAAGCGAGCACACATGATGTGAGACAAGCAGGTTTCAAAATACACAAACTGGCACGTGATTCAGAGTCCGAAATACAAAAATCTACTTTTAGAACTGTCGGACAAGCAATCGCAAGTGGACATATGAAAGAACATGCTATGGTAGCATCTGATTATGCCATAAAAACAATTGGACTGATTACAAACAATGATACTAACGCAATTACTAAAGAAAGGAAATGGCAGTTGAACGAATTGAATAAATCAAAATAATTCATAATCAAACTATATGTCACAAATTTCAAAAATTATTCTCACTATAATTATTACAGCTATCTTATCTGGTAGTTTAGTTTATTTATTACAACAAAAACAAAGCCCTAGTTTACCACCTACCTCACAAGAAGAAACATCTTCTGACGAGTGGAGTAAAATCGTTAAATACAACTGCGAGCAAAGCGGAGGAAAATTTACTAACAATAAATGTGAATGTCCTTTTGAAGATCAACTTGAACAAACATCTGAAAGTATGTACGACAAAAGTACTGGTCAATGTCAAACAACTATTGGTGGACCAGGTGGCGAATTAGGACAAATCATGAATCAACATATTGGTTTAAGATTAGAGCTTGATGAATGCAAGAAAAAATAAAAGTTGTTTTTTGCTAATTTTATGGTATAATCTAAACAACCTATTTAATGAATTACCTTGCGAAAAAACTACGAATAATTAATTGAATAACGCATTTTTATTATTAACAAAAAAATATGCCATTTGATTTTAAGTGGAAAGAAGAATATAGCATGCACGTTCAAGAAATAGATCAACAACACAAAAAAATGATCGGGATGATCTCTGATCTTTTTGATTCCATCAACAAGAAAGATACAAAAGAAAAGTTAGGAGGTATCTTAGATGAATTAATAAAATATGCTGGTTACCATTTTGCCACTGAAGAAAAATACTTTGTTTTATTTAATTATGAGAATACAGAAGAACATATCAATGAACATCACAAATTCACCGCTAAAGTGTTAGATTTACAGAAAAAATATTTAAATCATGAAATTGAAATATCTTTTGAATTAATTGATTTTCTAGAAGACTGGCTTCTTTACCACTTGTTGGAATCTGACAAAAAATATATCAAATGTTTTACAGAACATGGTTTGAAATAATTTGAATGAATTGCCAAAATTATTATAATCCCGATTGAATCGGGATAAAATTGATAATAATTTACATTCTATAAAAATATATATACATTTCAAAAAATAGCACGACTAATATTTCAATAGTTGTGCTATTTTATTTCACCCAAATTTTCTATTAACCCTAAAAAACAATTACGCTATAATATAGTATGTTTCTGTGCTATACTCAAATAGAGGGGTAATTACAAAAATTAATTCAATCAACTACCCCTCAGTCCCGATAAAATCGGGAACGAGGTATGAGAAGGAATCCCGACCAAGTCGGGATAGCAAAAGCTACGGGGAATTAAACCCTCTTGTCCGCCTTGGGCGGATTAATATATACCCATATGCTTTGGACTATCGCTATCGTTCTAATCGTCTTATGGTTACTAGGAGTAATGACTTCCTACACAATCGGAGGTTTCATTCACATCCTACTTGTTGTAGCTGTTATCGTAGTACTCGTAAGACTGATTAAAGGTCAAAAAATAGTATAACAAACAATATCAGTTTGTTCTATCTATGTTTGCTAGTTATAAGACTGACGACATAATATACGACTAGCAAGCATCTTTTGGCTAAAATAAATTTATTTTTCTTTACCATCAAATTCTAAAAAAATATCATGAATTCTAATTTTTATCATTCAAAATTAATTACCTTTTTAATTATACCGTCACTTCTAATCGTGACAGTAATTTTTATTTTTCTCAAATTACCATCCTCATCGCCTGCTAATGAAAATAATGATTGTCATCAAACAAATCTTCCTTACCAAGATTCAAAATTAACAATTGAAGAAAGAGTCGCCGACTTAATGAGTAGAATGACTGAGGCGGAAAAATTAGGACAAATGGTTTTGATTGAAAAAAATAGCATCAATAATATTAATGATATTAGCAAATATAATTTAGGGGCGTTATTAAGCGGTGGCGGAGCTGGACCAAAAACTGATACACCTTTAGCCTGGTTACAAATGATAAATAGTTTCCAAGACGCTGCCAAAGATACTTGTCTAGGTATACCACTTTTGTATGGCATTGACTCTGTCCATGGCCATGGCAATGTTCTTGGTGCTACCATTTTCCCTCATGCTATTGGTTTGGGCGCTAGCCAAGATCCAGATTTAGTGAAGCGCGTTGCCAAAGCGACAGCCGATGAAATGGCCGCGACCGGAATTTATTGGAATTTTGCTCCCAATCTTGATGTTGTCCAAGATATCCGTTGGGGCAAAACCTACGAAACTTTTGGCTCAAATACAGACACTGCCGCACAACTGGGAGTTGCTTATTTAGAAGGCACACAGGATTCATCATCTGGCTATTTCAATGTCTTAGCCAACCCAAAACATTTTATTGGTGGCGGAAATATGATATATGGCACATCCCGCAATAAAGATTTTCAAATAGAAGAAGGAAATATAACTATTGACGAAAAAACTTTGCGTCAAGTTCACTTACCTCCTTTCCAAAAAGCAATCACGGCAGGAGCACGTGTCATTATGGTAGGTACCGCTAGTTGGCAAGATACCAAAAACTCTGACAATTATCATCTTTTGACAGAGATTCTAAAAAATGAAATGAAGTTTTCTGGTTTTGTAGTTTCCGATTGGTATGGTGTCTATCTCATCGAAAATAATAAATATAATTCATTAGTTAGAGCAGTGAACGCCGGAATTGATATGGTAATGACGCCATTTGATTACAAAGATTTTGTCTCCAATATGCAAAAAGCTGTAGTTAATGGCGATATTACAAAAGAGCGTATAGACGATGCTGTCAAAAGAATTTTAACTGTGAAATTTGAGACAGGCTTATTCGATCGTCCACAAGCTTCGGCAGAAGGATTATCAGTGATAGGCAATGAAGAGCATCGTGAAATAGCTAGAGAAGCAGTTCGTAAATCTCAAGTATTATTAAAAAATAAAAATTCAGTATTACCATTATCCAAAACATTGAAAAAAATTATCGTGGCGGGATCATCCTCCGACAATCTAGGTCGCCAAGCAGGTGGCTGGACAACTGAGTGGCAAGGTATAGACGGCAATGCTGGTATTTTAGGAACGACCATTCTTGAAGCTATCAAAAATACTATTTCCAAAGATAGCGAAATTGATTATAATAAAGAAGGAAATTTTGCTACCACAAATAATCTAGCTGACGTTGGCATTGCTATTGTCGGTGAAAAACCTTATGCCGAAGGCTGGGGAGATATTGCCAATCCAGACTTAAGTCCTGAGGATCTATTGGTAATAGAAAAAGTACAAGCCAAAAGTAAAAAAATAATAGTAATAATAGTTTCTGGACGCCCACTAGATATAAAAGACTATGCCAAAAATTGGGATGGTATTATAGCCTCTTGGCTCCCTGGCAGTGAAGGACAAGGTGTGGCAGATGTTTTGTTTGGAGATTTTGATTTTACTGGAAAATTACCAGTGGATTGGGAGTTGTAATAGTTTTGCGAGTACAAAATAAAAAAATCTATATACTAAATACATAATATAATTATCATTATAAAAATATGGACATTACTAATATAGAAAATTCTATCGCAGAAAAAATTAAGAAAGAAATTGAATTCAAACAAAATTTAAGTGATGAAGCTGTTGAAAGTATGATTATTTCAGAGATAACCTCTGCAAAATATTTAAAAGAAGATTGGCAAATTCATTACGCCAAAGAAAGAATAATAAAAGAAATAAAACCACCAGAAAATATTTGTCCTTTTTGTGGTATTGAAGGTAAAAAATACCGTCCTAATCAATTTCTATTTTTTCCGATAGCCTTTTTAATGCCAAAATTCCGTTGTATCAAATGTAAAAAGTTTTTCCCTCAAATCTTTAAGAATCCAACTGTTAATTTAATTTATAAAACTATTGTAATATTATTAATAATATGGTTAACGTATAATATTTTTATGCTTCTTTTTTTCCTAATAAAAGCAATAATATAAATACAACAAATTATAACTACAAATAACATTCACAACTTCAGTTTCTATCTATTTTCATGATTAAGTAGTAAAAGAAAAAGTATAAAAATTTCACAACACCCAACAACTAATATACAATTCAAGAAATAATGTTCTTTTAAATTTATCATTTTTGGCTAACATGGTTAGGGCTAGCAGTAAAAGGTTCAACTCCTTCATTGTTGTTATTAGAGATAATAATATTATTAATAAAAATTGAAATTTTAATAATGAAGTCTATGATTAAAAAACTGTTAAAAAAATTATTTATTTACGTCGGTACTCTGTTAGCCAAAAATGATAAAACAATAACAAAATAATAAACACAAAAAAACAACTCATCCGAGTTGTTTTTTTGTTTTAATGTTTTTCAGCCTTTGGCTGATCACCCGTAGGGTGAAATGTTTTTATGTCTTCATGCTTTTATGTCTCAACATCAAAGAAAACAAATACGCCAAAATAAACAAAGCAGTACCAGTCAAAATAATTGTCGCGCCAGATGGTAAATCAAGATAGTAAGATAAAATCAAACCACAAGAAATTATAAGTACAGAAAATAATACAGTCAACCAAGTAAATGCTTTGAAACTTCTGACAAACATTTTGGCAATCGCACTAGGTGTCACAAGCAATGAACTCACCAAAATCACACCCACCAGCTTGATACTAAGAATAATTACTACCGCAGTCGACACATAAAGTAACAAATCAAAAATCCAAATATTTATACCAGCCAAATAAGCACCTATCGGATCAAAAGTACTAAACAAAATTTTACGATAAAAAACAAACAAAACCAATAAAACAAAAAAACCAATAATCAAAATAGAAAACATATCATAACTATTGATAGCCAAAATGTTTCCAAACAAATAACTCAGTAGTTCCGGTTGATAACCTTGATAAAAACTCAGCAAAATAATACCAATCGCCATGCCGGTCGTCAGCATAATAGCGATAGCCATATCACTAGATATATTGGTTTTCTTTTCCAAAAAATAGATAATAATAGCA
>Ga0208374_1000539_pt1 | contig 15394 bp, 17 predicted proteins | sample RifOxyC3_FD_184037 | JGI IMG/M metagenome (GOLD analysis project Ga0208374, IMG submission 184037) | Groundwater microbial communities from Rifle, Colorado - Rifle Oxygen_injection C3 (SPAdes) | ecosystem: Environmental > Aquatic > Deep subsurface > Groundwater | place: Rifle, Colorado, USA...
AAAGAAGGTGAAGGTTCCTGAGGGTTGTCTTTCAGTAAGATGGTTATATGGAAACACTCGCCGCAGTGAAAAGGCAACCATACGCGCATATGATGAGAACGGAAAACCATTTACTTACGGAGGATCTGGTCTCATTGCGCAAATATTCCAGCACGAGACAGACCACCTAAACGGCACACTCTTCATCGATCATGCGACTGAGATCGAAGAACTTACAGAAGAAGAGATAACCGCGATCAAATCAAAGAATGCATCTTAATATATGGAAAACGATACCTCACGCATTCGTTTTGCATACTTTGGAACACCGCTTTTCGCGACAATAATTCTCGATGAACTTGAGAAGGAGGGATATCTTCCGGCTGTCGTCATTACCGCACCAGATAAACCAAAAGGAAGAAAGCTTATTGTGACACCGAGCGAGGTGAGAGTATGGGCGGAAGCAAGGAATATCCCCGTCCTCACGCCGATAACGCTTCGTGATGAGGTGTTCGAAAGAAATCTCGCTTTGTACGACTCTCATCTTTTTATTGTTGCCGCGTACGGAAAGATCATTCCTAAAAAAATACTTGAGATGCCACGATACGGCGTGCTCAATGTTCACCCATCACTCTTGCCAAAATTCCGTGGATCATCGCCCATAGAGTCGGTCATTCTTTCAAACGAAGAACAGACCGGAGTCACCATTATGAAACTCGACGAAGACCTCGATCATGGACCGATCGTCGCACAAGAATTACACACTGCTAGAGAGTGGCCACCAAAAGGAAGCGTGCTCACCGGCGCACTTGCACATGAGGGTGGTGCACTTCTTGCACGTACGATTCCCGAGTGGATAACGGAACAAAAAGCAAAGGAACAAGACCACGCACAAGCAACTTTCACAAAGAAGATCATCAAAGAGGATGGGCGCATAGATCTTGAAGAAGACCCACTTTCAAATTACAAAAAGATACAGGCATTCGATGAATGGCCAGGGGCATACTTCTTTACCAAAAGAAGCGGTAAGGACATTCGTGTGCGCATCACTCACGCAACATACAAAGACAATAAGCTCAACATCATCCGAGTTGTCCCCGAAGGGAAAAAAGAAATGCCATACGAAGATTTTTTACGCGGAGGAAATAAATAATGCGCACACAGTTTTTACTGCATGCGCATCAAAAGCGGAAATAGCAAAGCAAGGTCAGTCCTATTCGATCACCACATCCTCGAGAAATATTGGAGTAATAGGAACCTCATCCTCATCAGTCTCCACTTCACTGATGCGGTCAACAATATCCATACCCTCAACAACTTGCCCAAATACGGTATACCTTCCATTCATGAGCAGAGATTGATCACTGGTAAGAATGAAGAACTGACTGCCATTCGTGCCAGGCTTACCACGATTTGCCATAGCAACAACGCCACGAAGCATCGATTCACCATAGAGCTCATCCTCAAAGACATATCCGGGACCACCCGTGCCATAAAGCTCACGATCGTTCTCGCGCGAGAGTGGATCGCCACCCTGAATAAGCATCCCCTTAACAACGCGATGGATCTTCGTCTTATCATAAAATCCTGATTGTGCGAGTTGTATGAAATTTGCTGTCGTAATAGGAGCCTGCGCTCGCTCAAGTCGCACAACTATCGGACCCATGGAAGTATCGAGCGTGATCATACGCACCTGTTTTTTATAATTCGTCGCACCAGAAAAAGCTGTTTCTTCTTGATACGAGAGATTGATGAGTGTCGTCAGGAGATAAGTGATGATCACTGCGGAGAATATGAGTGCCCCCCAGTAAGCGAGTTCATCAAGGTTGAATCGATGTTTTTGCATTAGTGAAGGATTACGCCTTTTTGATATGACGCTTCATTTCGCGCTCTCCATCTTTTCTCTGCTCGCGTAAACGCTCATGATAGCGTGTCACCTCACGAACGATCTCATCACGCATCTTATCAATAGCAGCATACAGATCATCGGCTTTTACTGCGGCACGAAAATCTTTCTTGCTCGCATGGAACATGACCTCGGCGAAAAATATATCCTTACCTCCGCGATGATGTGTCGTTGACTTCCCCACCTCAACACGAGCGATCTTACTCTTCTCTTTTGCGTCGAGGACCTTTTCGAGATCGCGCATGCGCTTGGTCACATAAGTGTCGATCGCATTCGTGTGATCGATATTCGTCGCCTTGATAGTAGTACGCATATAAGTGTTGTTAGATGATTAATATACTGTAATTGTACCATATTCCACACAAAACAACACGGGGCGTGTGGTACACTAAACACATGAATGACTCACTCGTGAAAATGATCATTACTAGCGTCATTGGCGCAAGCCTCTTTCTTGGAATATTCCTTTATGACAAAAGATCATCAGAAATACCAACGACCGAGGATGCTGTGTCCGCTCTTTCTCAAAAAAGTGAATCCACACCAACAAGCACCATGGAGGGAACTCCGATATCCTGCCCACCAGGTGGCATGCCCTGCACAATAGCAACCCCTATCATAACACCAGGAATACTTCCTCCTCCCTTATCGCCACAAACAACACTTCTGGGAGGACGTGCCACGACAACAGTAAATGAGCTGACAGTGCGCAATGACATATTCATAGGTGACACACAAGCGTATCTTGATAACACCCCTCGATATCGATTTATGCCATATCCCGGAGACGTCGAGATCAGGAGCGCATATGTTATACTCCCTGATTTTTACAGCATCCCCGATCAAGGATATCAAAATGAACCCTATCTCACCTCTTCGGATGGAACAAAGCATCTTGTACTTCACTTACGCCACCAAAATAATGTTAGTTCGGATACTGATGCAACGCTCACGATCCAATCACCGATACCAACAACAGACGCTGATCATCCGATGATGCTTATTGAAGCGACAAAACTGTCGAGTGTATTTTCTCTCGTACAAAATGGGAAAGAGGTCATTGTCGAGATCACTTATACCCCCGAAGACGTGCTCACGAAAACGGAATCATCATACGCACAGAAAAAGTTGAATGAGAGCATCTTTAATGCGCGAATATATTGGTAGCACTCTCACATCAAATTCCACACCCCTTCTTTGTGCCCTTGGCTGGAATCGAACCAGCATTTCCTCCTTCGGAGGGAGGTATCCTATCCATTGAACGACAAGGACATGCTCGGGGTGCATGAAACCATCAAATGACGAGGAGTGTTTCTTAGTATAGCCATTCCGTATCCTCTTGCAAAAAGACCGCTTCGCCACTACACTAGCTCAAATGTATACACCACCCGAACAAGAAGTGAAATGGCTCCTGCAAGAAAAATATGCCGGCGTTGAATCACCTGAATTTTTTGCAGACGTCGAGCGATTAAAAAAGGAAGAACCTCTCGCCTACATCATCGGCTGGATCGACTTCCTTGGATGCAAGATCGATGTGACACTTCACCCAATGATCCCCCGCCCTGAGACAGAATTCTGGCTCGAGCGTGCTATTGGTGAACTCAAAGCGCGCAAGCAACCACTTAAGATACTTGATATCTTTTCTGGTTCTGGTTGCATCGGTGTTGCAGTTGCAAAGCATGTCCCCGTCTCCACCGTCGACTTCAGCGAATTCGATCCGAAGCTCGCAGAACAGATCGCAATAAATATCAAACAGAATAATATCGATGAATCGCGCACGCGCATCTTTACTGGTGATGCATTTGAAAAGATCACTGAAACCTATGATGCAATATTTGCAAACCCTCCTTACATCGACCCAAAGGCACGCGAAGAGATGGACTTTAGTGTTGTCGGATATGAGCCACATCTCGCATTCTTCTCCGACGAAGAAGGACTCAAACATGTGCATGAGATCATTGATCATGGCGCGACATATTTGAACCCAGGTGGGGTCTACTACATCGAACATGATGCACATCAGCGCCCAGATATCATCACAATGCTTGAAGGTACGCCATGGAAATACGAGTTCTGGAATGACCAGTACGAGCAGATCCGCTTCCTTATCCTAAGAAAACCTTAGTATCAAACAAAAACCCGCACAATATGCGGGCTTTTTATTAACGTGCGCGAGATGGGATATCCTTCCCTGCGCGCTTTGATTTCTTGCGAATTGCGACTTTTTGTTTCTTGTTCATAGCGTATGAATTATTGTGTAAAATAGTCTACACTAAGCGCCCCGTAAACTCAATACAAGCAGAGATTCGAGGTGTGGCGTCTGCGGATAAAAATCAAACCCCGTACAGACATCGATCCGATAATGGCTCTGGAGTGCCGCATAGTCTCGTGCCTGCGTATCGGGATTACATGAAAGATAAATGATCTTTTTCGGAAGCACTTCACGTATCATCTTGATCACTTTCGGGTGAAGACCGGCACGCGGAGGATCAAGCACAAGCACATCTGAGTGATGAATGGTCGTACTATCGATCTTCTCGGCGGGAATGCACTCTGCGGAATAATTTACTATTCCCAATCGTTTTGCATTTTCATTTGCAGAGAGCACTGCTCCGGGGACGATCTCCACGCCACGCACTGTCTTTGCGTCACTCGCCAAGACGAGACCTATGGTGCCAATACCCGCGTACAGCTCAAGTACATCGGAGTCCTTTGGAAGATGCGACTTCATCACCGAAAGCGCACTCTCGAACATTGGTATGTTATTTTGAAAGAATGAATCCCATGAATAAGAGAGCTCCAAAGCACTCACTGACTCAGGAAGTGTCTCTTCACCAAAACTCCAGAGTTTTTTTGTTGGAACCGATGCGGGAGATTTTTCGGTCGAGTGAAACACGATAAGACCAGAAAGATCGGGAATATCATCAACAGCAAACTCTGCTACCTCCTCTTTCTTTGCAAAAAGTATCGCAAGAATCTTTCCCGTACTCTTACTCTCCCGCACCACGAGCGTCTTAAGGTCTCGTGCACTATACCCCGCATCACGCAAGCGTGCACAAAGAGCGAGCGCAACATTATTCATCCCATCCGATACAAGCGCGCAACCCTGAGGAAGCGGTATGCGTTCATTCCTACCTCCACGTACATGAAAAGCAAGGGCGAGCGGAGCAGGTTCACCGAGTAGTCTGTCGGTAAAACTAAATTCAACTTTTGTGCGATACCCAAAGAACTGTTCGCCCGAAACGAACGAAACCTTTGGTGCATCGTCATAGTATTCAAAGAGTGAAGCGAGGAGAGAATGCTTCAGTTCGGCCTGAAGTGCGTACTCCATCACCTGCCACGGACTGCACGAAAGGAAGTGCAATTCCTCTGGAGTTTTTCGCCTATCGGACGCAACGGTCAATTCCTTCAATGTTCCCACATAAAGTCCATGCTTCTTATCTACCTCAACAATACCCTCCTCATTCGGAAGCATTCCATGAACACGAAGCTCTTTCCCTTCGTAGGTACTTTCTGCAGCGCCATCGTGCGCGATCTTTTCCACCTTCATTGTTGTCGTCTTTTGCATTCATGCATCATAAAGAAGAATTTGCTCTACGTCCACGATTCTCTTCTTTGCTGATCTGTTATATCATTCAATGATGAAGCTCATATTTATCAGACACGGAGAGACTGACCTCAATAAAGAGTTACGTTTACAGGGTCAACGTGATCCCGACCTCGAGCTTAATGAAACAGGCAAGGGAGAAATAGCGAGGACACGCGAGGCGCTCATTGATGTACCATCAAAAATATACGCATCACCACTTACGAGAACACGCGAAACAGCACGTATCGTTATGGAGCGTTTTCCCACCGTCCCACTCATTTTTTCTGACGACCTCAAAGAACGTGATTTTGGTTCTTTATCAGGAAAACTCCGTAGCGAAGTTGCGCAGGAAATATTAGAGAATGACCTCGAGGGAAGATATGACTACCGCCCGTTTGGCGGCGAATCGATCGATGAAGTCATTCTCCGTATAAAACATTTTCTGAACGAACTCCCACTTGAGACCGATGAGATCGTTTTTGTGGTAACACATCGCGGAATCATCCGGATCTTGTATGATCTTTTCCCGAACGAAATGACGGGCGGACCAGTGCTCCCCGGTTCAGTGCACATTCTTGAACTCAACAAAAAACTCGCCACGTAGGCGAGTTTTAACTTCAAGCAAAGAACTATAAAACTTACTGCAAAGCGGAATCTAGATGACCAAACACCGTTTGCGTCACACCAAAGAATGATACAAGGGTTCCTTCAAAGCCAGACACAACATCCGGCATGAGTAGTTTCAAGATCACGATCGAAAGACCCATCCCCAATGCTCTCCAGACTCCCATAGGATAAAAAATTAAAGGAGGACACCTTGCTCGACCACAAGGCTCGGGATCAACTAATCGGACCCGATCACTCCCCCGCACAACCCAAATTTCTTGAGCAATGGCGATGAAAAATTTTGATCGTGCGGGGAGTTGGAAACCCAGCTCATTTGATCATGCGTAGCCCTTATATTGCAATGAACGATGAAATAAACCAGACAATATTCCCATGAAATTGCAAGTGGCTTACTGCTCCTCTCTCATATATAACGGAGCAAGAACGTGAACGTTGCATACTTGGAGGATATTCCAATGAATGGCTCACTTATTATCGTCTCAGGACAATCTGGCGCAGGAAAAACAAGTATCGTAGAGGGGGCGATCGAGCGCTTGGGAATTGGCAAGCGTGTCATCACTTGTACCTCAAGACATCCACGAGAGAAAGAGATGGATGGAATTGATTACCACTTTCTTCCGAGGGCGTTATTCCACGAACTCATCGATAGGTCTGAGTTTGCAGAATATGCAGAGGTCTATGGGAATCTGTACGGAACACTGAAGAGAGATATTGCTTCGGCGTGCGAGGAGCACTCTCTCTGTTACATCATCACGGATGTACAGGGAGCTGGGACACTGACACAGTTATATCCGCAAGCACACAGCATCTTCATTACGCTCCCAGCAAAAAAAGATCTTGAAGAGCGCTTAAGAAAACGAGGAGATAGTGACGCGTCAATTGAAAAACGTCTTCAATCATTCTACTTCGAGCAAGAAGAAGGTATTTTTTTCGATTCGATCATCATGAATAAAAATGACGACCTCTCAAATTCAATCACCGAATTCATTGCACAGGTACGCGCATATCATGCCGCTGACACAACAAAGGATGTTCAGTTATAACAAAAATAGCAAGTCCGCAAGAGAGATCATCTTGCGGACCTTTTATTTTTCTATTTGCATTTTATAAAAAAGACGGGGTAAAATATGTTCATGAGCAAACATCCAATGAAAAAACTTTACAAGAGCGAGGACTCACGCGTTGCGGGTGGTGTTATCGGAGGACTTGGCGAGTGGATGGAGGTAAATCCCAATATTCTCCGTACGGGATACGTTGCACTCGCTGTCGTTACAGCAATAGTACCAGCCGCCCTTATTTACGCGGCCGCACATTTCATCATCCCAAAGAAAAAAGATTAGTGTGTAAACAAAAAAAAGAACATCCACATTGCGGGATGTTCTTTTTTTACACAGAGACGAACCGATTATTTCTGTACAGTGACTGAAGTGATCGTGATCGGCGACAGTGGTCGATTGTTTGGACTTCCTGTGTTTGGTGAAGTGGCAATACTATCAACAACATCCATGCCGCTCGTTACTTCACCAAAAATAGTATAGCTCGGTGGGAGCGGATAATCCTGATGCATAATAAAGAACTGACTTCCGTTCGTATCTGGTCCAGCATTCGCCATTGCGAGTACTCCTCGCTTATAACCAGTCTTATAGAGTGCCGACGTGGGGTCAATTTCATCGTCAAATGCATATCCCGGACCTCCTGTCCCCCATCGTGACACTTGCGCATCATCTTTCGAAAGAGGATCACCGGATTGGATCATGAAGCCTTTGATAATGCGATGGAAACGCACTCCATCATAGAATCCGGATTTTGTGAGCTTAAGGAAGTTAGCAGTGGTCACAGGAACCTCTTTGTCATAGAGCTTAAGTGTAATGTTTCCCATTGAGGTCTTCATGAGCACCTCACTATTCTTCGGAAGTACGGAACCCGAAGCACTTACATCTTTTGCGGGCTCTCCTGCTACTATGGTTGGTTCAGTATTCATAGGTTGTGGTGATAATGTATTATTTTTAATTTGCGCTGTACTTGTTGCCTCTAAAACAGCTTTTACCTGATCATCTATTTCTATTACCTGCGGTGCAGCATCATTACCAGTAAACGAATAAAGAAGTGCGGCGAGTGCGATGATGGCGACTCCACCTCCGACTATCCATGTTGTTTGATTCATACGGGGGTAGTATAACATCACACAAAAAAAATGAGCAATGTGGAAAAAACTACTCGTAACGCAATGCTTCGATTGGACTCTTTTTTGATGCCTGACGCGCAGGATAAATACCAAATATGATTCCTACGGCGGCTGAAGTCCCAATAGCAATGAGTGTTGCTTGAAGCGGGAAAGAAAACACCCATTCAACGTTAAGGCTACGGGAGAGCCCGATGGACACAAGATAACCAAACAAAATACCAAGGAATATACCTATCAATCCACCGAAGAGTGTAAGAAGTATCGCCTCGACAAGAAACTGCATGAGAATATCACGGTTTCGAGCGCCGAGTGCCTTACGAAGCCCGATCTCTTTTGTGCGCTCCGTTACTGACACCAACATGACATTCATGACACCAATACCACCCACCACAAGCGATATCGCTACTACAGAGGAGAGAAACGCCGTGAGCACAGAGAGGATGGTACCGATCTGATCGATCGTCCCCTGCTGAGTCTCAATATAAAAATCATCTTTATCGGGGTCAGTAATATCATGAAGCTCACGAAGCGTCATCGTAATATCTTGCACTGAACGCGACACGGCTTCCGGAGAAGAAACCTTGATCATTATCTCATTGTAAAATTTCGCAGACGCGAGATATGTATATGCCGTGGTATATGGCACAATGACCATATTTTCTGTATTGAAGAAACTACTCCCACCAGGAGAAAGCACAGCAACGACACGAAAATTCTTCCCCTTGATACGAATGGATTTCCCGATCGGATCTTCATTCTCAAAGAGATTGCCCGCAAGCTTACTTCCAATGACCGCAACAGCTGCGGATTGCTTGATATCAGATTCATTAAAAAGAGTCCCCTTTTCTACTTCCACCTTCATCATGCTTGCCATGAATTCTGCGGACCATCCGTATATTGTTGGACGCTCGATAGCACTCCCATAAGTCACCGAATCCGAGATGAACACGATCGGAGTTACTGAAACAATATCGGGAATATTCTCCGTACGGCGCAGTGCTTCAAGCTCGCGCTCCTTCAGAGAATTTGCGAACAATGTCTGAGCAAAGTCAGATGCCCCCTTTGGTTCTCTCCCGGGGCGTACAACGATAGTTTCCGCACCCATACCCTGTATCTCACTGAGGATGAGATTCTGCGCACCCTGACCGATCGAGACGATAAGCATGATCGCAGTGATACCAATGACGATACCGAGCACTGTGAGCCCCGATCGGACCTTGTTGGCGCGGATCGAACGATATGCAGTTTTGATCGTGTAAAGTTTTGTCATAGGTATTTATTCAGTGAAATCACTTGCTCTCCCGTCCCAGACGACCTCTCCGTCATGGATACTAATGATACGGTCCGCGGTTCTGGCGATGGATTTATCGTGAGTGATGAGCACAACCGTATGACCCTCCTCCTCATGTAATCTCCGCAAAATATTCATGACATTCTTTCCTGAAGCACTATCAAGATTTCCCGTAGGCTCATCAGCAAAAATGATCTCTGGGTTTATGACGAGCGCACGCGCGATGGCGACGCGCTGACGTTCTCCCCCAGAGAGTTGTGCTGGTTCATGTTCCATACGATGATCCAGACCCACCGCAGTGATCTGCTTCTTCGCCTGCGCATCCCAAAGCTTTGGCGAGATGGACGAATACGCAAGAGGAAGTTTTACATTCTCAAGCACTGATACACGTGGCAAGAGATTGAATGACTGGAATATGAATCCCAACGCTCGATTACGTAATTCCGCTTGTTCATCATCGGAATAACTATCGACAGACTTCCCTTGAAATGTGTATGTACCAGAAGTGGGGCGATCAAGAAGTCCAAGGATCTGAAGTAGTGTCGACTTCCCCGATCCCGACGGACCAACGATCGCAACAAACTCCCCCTTATCGATCGTAAGGTTTATCCCACGCAATACATATGTCGGAGATGAGTCTTCTTCAAAAAAAGTCTTCTCAAGATTTTTTATTTCAATAAGTGGCATAGGTCTATTGCTTCAGCATAACACTATTATTCACTAGCGATAACTGACAATATTTCCGTCTTGCACAGTGATGATGCGATCAGCCAAAAGTCCGAATTCTTTTTCGTGAGTCACCATGACAATGGTCTGCCCCTTGTCATTTAATTCTCGAAAAATACCGAGCACCTGACGTGAGGTCTCTGAATCAAGATTTGCCGTGGGCTCATCGGCAAAAAGTATCTTGGGGCCATGAGCAATGGAGCGCGCAATAGAAACACGCTGTTGCTCTCCACCTGAAAGCTGACTTGGAAGGTTCATGAGGCGCTCCGCGAGCGAAACAGAATCAAGCGCAACGGTAGCTTTTTCATATGCCTCTTTTTTTGACTTTCCTTGCATCAGAAGCGGAACGGCGACATTCTCGAGAGCTGTAAGTTCTGGCATGAGAGCGTAATCTTGAAAGACATAACCAAGGTTATGGAGACGAAATCGTGTTCGCTCATCCTCTTCAAGAGTATTCGCATATACACCGTCAAGAATGATCTCTCCCTCGGTCGGACGATCAAGCAGTGAGAGCTGATACATAAGGGTCGACTTACCTGCACCAGAACGACCCATGATCGCAACGAACTCTCCCTCCTCTATTTGAAGTGAAATATTCTTAAGTACCGTATGCTGAAGCTCACCTTCCCCATACGCTTTTACAACATTGATCGCATCAATAATTATTGGCATACAAATATTATCGACCGAGTATCGAGTCGAGGGTGTTCTTACTGATAATCATGCGTGCGGGGAAATATCCCGCAACGATAGTCACCGCAATAAGCACAGCCGCACGCAACATCGTCCCATCAATAGGCACAACAAGGAGTCCATCACTGAATGGAAAGTTGATCGGATGTCCATCGAAATACGGTTTTAATACTGCATAGACCACGATCAATCCCAATCCCGCCCCAATGAGTGCGTAGAATATAGACTGAAGCACGTAGGATATTTCGATCGCAGATGCAGTAACTCCAATACCTTTCAATATACCGATATACTTCCGACGCGTGACCGCATTAATGAAGATCACAATGAATACAGTGATAGATGCAACAATGATACCAATACCACCGATCACATTCGCAAGCATCGCAAAAGTCTTCTCAATATCATCAAGAAATGTTCCTTGCGACTCACGTGATGTTTCGACGCGCGCCAGAGATTCGAAACCGGCGGCTTTGAGTCCATCGCGCACCTGTGTCGCGGAGGCACCAGGCACTAAACGAATTGCGATCTCATCAACATTCTTATCAGAACGTCCGATCATGCGACGCAATTCTGCATCAACCATATACACGCGCATCGATACATCACCCACCTTGCTCTTGATGATCCCTTTTACGGTGAATTCTCCTTCTCGACCAGCAACATTGATGCGGACTCGCGAGCCGACGTCGATACCATGAAGAACAACGACGGAGATCGGCCCCGACCCGACAGTATATTTCTCGACAAGATTCTTCCCCAAGAGCACATAACCCTCCTCACCGATCTTGAGATCTTCTCCACTTATGAGTCGCTCACCAATACCCGTTACTGCATTCTCTGAAACAGGGTCAATGCCGACGATCTGTACACCGATGGAGTCGGGGCTTTGCTTTGGGCCAACAGCGGTCTTATAATTCGCCTCGACTTTTCCTCCTTGAATATACCGACCCGAGATCGCGGCAACCTCCGGGAAACTCCGCGCAGTACGCATGACATTCTCACTTTGCTCGATATACTCCTTCGTCATAAGGTTACGCAAAAAGACCTCGCCAGAATATTGACGTTCGTACGCAAGACTCGCTCCCGCCGTAAGTCCGACAAGGATCCCCCCAACCACCACAAGGTTGAGGAATGTGAGGGTCATAATGAAAATGATAAGTAACGTCGTCCAAATACTTGAACGCTTTATTTGTCGCAATGCGAGAAACCATCCGACGCGTAAGGAGTCCATATGATGAACTTATTCCTGTTCAAACGTTATTACTCGCTCACCGACAGAAAGCCCACTCACCACCTCAACGTTTCCATCAGAGCCACGGAGTCCGATCTCAACGACAACCTCGCGAGGTATTTCGCCCTCAAGCACTCGCACTATTTTTTGCCCATCTTTTGTTGTGAGCGCACGTGAAGGAATCATGATGACATCCTCTCGTTTGTCGGTAGAAATATCAATATTCGGAGTCATGCCTGAACGTACTCGTGCGTCTTTTTCATCAAATCGGAGTGTGATCTTGTACGTTGAGACTCCTTCCACTATCGTCTCGGCTGGATCAATGGCGGAAACGGTTGCAGGAAAAGCAACATCTGAACCATACGCATCAAGCGTCACACGAGCATGATCTCCTAGGGATATCTTCGCAAGATCAACCTCGGGAATGTTTGCTTCGATCTTATATTTTCCGTCACTCATAAGAGAAACAACGGGGATGTTTGGTGTTATTGACTGACCCAACTTTGCATCTTGTTTTGTGATAACACCAGAGAAAGGCGCCGTAAGGACTGTTTTTGATATCTGCGCGTCATAACCCGAAAGTGTGGCGCGTACGCCCGTAATGCGTGCCTCCTGTGCTGCAATAGCCTCAGGTGTTGCACCAGACTGCTTGAGCATCAACTCATTCTCACTGATCTTCAGTGCTTCCACGGATGCACGATATGTTTGCTCTGCTGTGACAACACTCGATATCACGCTATTTACACTTGTGCGCGCAGTAGAAACATCGAGCTTCCATCCATCAATAGTAGTTTGTGTTGCGGATGAAGATGGGAGGATCCCATTTATCGCAAGTCCAAGCTTATCAAGATACTCTTTCACCTCTCCAAGAGAAGCTTCTGATTCTTCCATTGCGACAACAATGTCAGTAGCATCGTTCCATGAACTCATCTTCATTTCCCATGAAACAAGGAGGTCTTCAATGAGAACGCGTGATTGCTGAAGATCGCTCACCAGCTTCGTGTCGGTGACCGGCGCAGAAAATTCAGGATTACGCGTACGTGGATTACGATAAAATTTATCGGTCTTATTACGAATAGCATCATCTGCAACAGTATAGGCGGTTGCCATCTTGTCGAGTGTATTTTTCCTTGCGTCACGCAAGGAAACCTTTGCACTTTCAACGCGAGCAGCGCTTACGGCAACATCCTCAGCGCGGACACCCTTTTTCAATTCAGCAAGTTTCACCAATTCGTAATCAAGATTTGCCTTTGCCTGCGCACGCTGAGCATCAAGCTCGGTTGCATCAAGACGTACCAATGTATCTCCAGCACGGACATGAGTGCCAACGTCACGCGGCATGGTAACCACCCTACCACCTCTCTCAAAAGCAAGGCTCACCTCAGCGTCAGGACTCACGCGACCCGTTACAGAGACCTCTTGTATCACATCACCTTTTTCTACAACAAATGTTTCATAGGGAGACTCCTTCTCTCCATTCAAGAAAAATACTCCACCGCCGATAAGGATCAAAAAAATTACGAGAAGTAATTTATGCTTTTGAATAAATGATATAAAGATTGACATACTGTCAATTATCGCACGAAATACCCAAAACAGAAGCGCAAAAAGTGGATAAATACATTACTCGGACAACGAACTCCTCAAAAATGCATTCACATGTTTCCACATATCACGATCACGAAAGAGTGACGAAGACAGATGTCCCCCTTCCGAAAGTATGAGTGGTTTCACTTTTGTCATTGCCGCAAATTTTTTCAGTGGCGAAAGAGGCACCACATCATCATCTTTTGCATGAACAATGAATATCTTATTTTTATCAATGGTCATAGCCTCATGGAGAGGATTATAAAAGATTCCACTTTCTATTTTCTTCCATGCGTCTTTATGTGTGCGATATCCTTCCCCGAAACCTTCACGAAGAAGACGGATGAAGAATGGGAGTGGTTCCGCTTTGCTTTTTGCACGCCAATCAATGACAGGAGAAAGTGCGACGACTTTGGTAATGATCGGATACTTTGTCGAAAGTATCGCTGCTGCTCCACCAAAACTCGCACCAAACACAAATACTTCTCGAATATCAAGAAAGTATGTTTGAGCATCATAGATATTTTCAAAGCCACTATTCAAATGTTCTGCAACAATGCGCACATCTTCTTCTGGAGAATACTTCAAGAATTGCCCACCGCTCTCCCAGCTTCCACGATAGCGGGGATGAAAGACCCAATATCCTTTCTTTGCAAGAAATTCCCCGAGCTTGTTCTTTGATGGAACGGAAGGACATCCATCACAGAGAATGATCGCCTTTCCAGACGGTCTTACTGGCATCCAAAACTCTGCAACAATATCTTTCCCAAGGCGCGTTCGACCACTTAGGATCTTTTTTATTTCGTGAGATGTATTCTTTTTCATTGCATTATTATAATGCGCAAGAGCATGAGAGCAATGTTTGCTCGATAAAAAAACCGCAGCTTACGCTGCGGTCTTCAATTCCCTTTTCTTGCACCAATAATCGAGACCATGTATTTGACTCGCGTTCCACGCACGAACGAGTTCAAAGAATTTTGATGATTGCGCAACGTCGAGGTATGTTTTCCCTATGGTCCGATTGAGATCATTGAGAATGTTTCGAGAAAAGACTCCTCTTGCCTTATGCGTCCTACCCTCAAAAAAATCCATGTCTTCTTTCGGTAATCCCATATCAAATACACAATAAAAAAGATACGGACCACAAAGAGATCGGGGCCACTCCACCTTTGTTACGCGCAGGAAGAGAAACTGCGACCGTCCATCCACCTTGTATGGAAGAAGAATTTTCCCACCCTCGGAAGGAAATTTTTCAAATTCATGAAACGCACGAAAGCCCGCATGAAGACGCGTCGTCGAAACCTTGCGACGCACACTGCGATTAAAACGCAAAATGGAGCGAAACCACCCCATTCCCGCTTCCCCTGGTGAGCATCTTTCGTAGTGGTCGTATTCGGTGATATACGGAATAAGTACAAGTCCTCTTGGCATAAGACCTCCCGCGAATATATCAAAACAACAAAACTACCTATTCGACGTTCTACCACGCAAAGAGCACTCATCGCAAGGAAACACTATGCGCTCTCTTTCTTGCTCTTTCGCATGGAAGCCCACATCACGATAGCGAGCAAAATAAA
>Ga0208374_1000547_pt1 | contig 15251 bp, 6 predicted proteins | sample RifOxyC3_FD_184037 | JGI IMG/M metagenome (GOLD analysis project Ga0208374, IMG submission 184037) | Groundwater microbial communities from Rifle, Colorado - Rifle Oxygen_injection C3 (SPAdes) | ecosystem: Environmental > Aquatic > Deep subsurface > Groundwater | place: Rifle, Colorado, USA...
AAGGCCCCCTGTTGAAGCGCCGCCGACAAGACCTCCACCACCGTAGCATATCCATAACCCTTGTATCCGCCGGTTGCTTCGCCGATGCCACCCAGCGGGGTCAACGCAGCTTGTCCGGCCACCAGGTCACGCAAAACTGCGGCGGGATCCGTTTCCGTCTCCCCCCGATGATTGATGACCCACCCCGGCGGCATGGTTTTACCTTCCCGTTCATATTGTTCAATCTTGCCACGCTGGGTGACCGAGGTGGCATAATCGTTGGTGAAATGAAACGACTCATCCGTGGGGAACCCGAATACCAAGGGGTTGGTGCCCAGCATATTCTCCACGCCAAACGTGGGGGCAATGGATGGGCGGGCATTGGTCCCGGTTAAGCCAATCATGCCGGCATTGCACGCCATCAAGGCATAATACCCGGCGATACCATAATGTGTGGAATTCCGGGCAACCACCATACCCAGACCGTGCCGGCGGGCCTTTTCAATCGCCATTTCCATGGCACGGTGCGCAATGACCATGCCCATGCCATGATGACCGTCCAGTACGGCAGTCGCCAGAAAATCTCGAACCACTTCCAGCCGGGTGACCGGTTGCTGGATGCGATCCTTGCGTATCCGGTCGTAATAAATGGGCTTCAACCGCCCGACACCATGCGAATCCACACCACGCCGGTCCGCGGTTGCAAGGACGTCCGCACAAATCCGGGCATCCATCTCCGGCACACCAAGTCCACGGAACACATCCACCATGAAGGCTTCGAGCAACTGGCTGTCCATGGAATATACATCGGCCATGCTGTCTCTCCTTAGGTTAGGACGTCACGTTAGCGAATTCAGACCGGCAACGCAACCCCCCGTTCACTTCCCGTTACTTCCGTAACCGGCGATTGACGGGCTTGGCGTATCGTGATAGGTTTTCAGCAGTTTTCGCCGCTTGAATGGTGGAGTTGTTAACGCCGTCGGCCGGAAACAGGAGGACGGATATGAAACGGATACTCATGATCGCCGCAGTCCTGTCAACGCTCGCCACCTTCACGTTGGCCCGTGAAACACTCGAAAAGCCCATGGGATTTCACGGCGTTTATGCCGACCATGGCGACATGGATGATAGCGCCTTCGGAGGCGGCGTCCAGATTACCGGTTATGAGTCCGACCGTGCTTCAGTGGAATTGGCATGGTCGTATCTAATGGATGTGCGCAAAAAGGGCACACGCCGTGACATGGATGTCCATATCATCGCCTTGACTGCACGTTATCAGCTGCCATTCCTGAAAGTTTTCGGTCCCTACGCCGGCATCGGAGCCGCCTATCATACCTTTGATTCATCCTCCCTCGATGACGATTTCGGGTGGCTTATATGCGGCGGTCTTCAATACAACGTATTGGACAAGGTGGTCCTGTTCGGGGAATTCCGACGTAGCACCATGTTTTCCAGCGCCTCGAGCGAACAGTTTGATTATCAGATGGTCAGGGCTGGTTTGAACTTCTGGTTCTGATCCAATGCATCCCGTACCAACGTCCGATCAACATCAACGTTGCGTCAACCACTTGCTCGCAGAAACCCGTGCCAATGGCGGATTGGCTCCCGTCGATTTGGAACGTTTCTGGACCGACCAGCAAGTTGCGCGCACCGATCCCTCTGGTCCCGACATCCCCCAGGTTCCCCTGGGAATCATGATGAGCGGCGAATGCGTCTACGCGGAACTGGGACTCGAAGAGGATTTCTGGCGTTATGCCCATGATGAACCCTGGAGCCTGCAACTGAATAAGGCCTACAACGACAAGGCGGAATCCATTGTCGGACGACGCCTGTTAAACGAATCGCCATCAAACCCGGACCTGTGCTATCCCCCCTTCAAACGGTTGCATGATGTCTTTGAGGCCAGGAATATCTGGCATTCGGGATCCTGGTGGCTGGAACAATCCGCCCATACCCCTGATGAACTCAAGGCACTGCTGGATCGGATCGACAGGTTGGATATCCCCTCCTTCATCCTCCCTGACGGATGGCAGGACACCTGGGCCCAACTGGCTGCCAGGGGGGCCAAACCACCCCTCTACCGCGGACAACGCGGTCCGGTGACCTTTGCCACATCCATCTTCGGAATCGAAAATCTGATTTACCTGATCATGGATCAACCGGACCTGGCGGCCCGTTTCCGGGACACCATCCTCCGGGTCATGCTGGAAATCGGCAGAACGATGGATGAGGCCGCCGGTTTCTCGACGACCACCGCACCGCATGGATTTGCATTCTGTGACGACAATTGCTACCTGCTCACCCCGGACATGTATGCGCACTTCGGATATCCGATTCTCAAGGGCATGTTTGAACGGTATAGCCCGGACCCTGGCGACTCCCGCTTCCAGCATTCGGATTCCGCCATGGGACACCTGCTCCCCATCCTGGCAGAAACCGGGTTGACCGCGGTCAATCTCGGCCCGACCGTTATGGTCGACGAGATCAGGCGGCATCTTCCCGGCGCCGTCATCCATGGACAGTTGGCCCCCTTCACGTTCAGCCGGAACGATGAAGCCGGCATGGTGTCGGAATTCCTGCGCGACTTTGACATGGCGCGGAAGACGCGTGGACTGCTTTTCGGTACGGCTGGTTCCATCAACAACGGATCAAGGCTGACCGGCATGCGCCTGATCATGGCAGCCATCCAGCGGCATGGCCGCTATGATTCCTGACCGGTTCCGCCTTCCATCCTGACTTCAATCACCCGCTGAAGGAACACCTCCACCGCGGAACGGGTCCGCGCAATCTGGTCCCGTCTTTCCACCACGATCCGGACGGAAGGAAGGCCGTTTTCCGCGGCCTGCGCCATCACCGCCGACCGCAGAAAAGACTCCGCACAGTCCTCCGCTGCTTCCAGTTTGGAAAACCGCGGGGTATCCGGCATCCCCTCAACCCGGTAACACCCCGTCTCATCCACCCCGATGGCAACCCGCCGGATGATCTGGATGGAACTGATCGCCGCGCCGACGGCATTCGCCACGTCCGCATGTTCCGGGATAACCGCCGTTGCCCCCAACCGAAGGGCGGCTTCCGGCACAAACATAGCCGCAGGGGCCCCCACTCCGATCACCGGATGCCGCACCTTGATCTGGACGGCAAGGTCCGCATTGCCGCCGGACAAGGCATTGTCCATGAGACATTGTGCCTGGGGGGACTCCGCCAACACCCCCAGGCCCTGCCGGTCCAGAATGGTTTGCACCACATCACAGGCCAGGGTATTGACGACGCGGGTCAACACCTGTCCGGCAAACCAGTCCCGATCCACACCGGCCATGCCCGCATACAAGCCGAGCAGACGTTTTGAGGTTTCAACACCGTACAAGGACAAGCGTCCCTCGGCCTGCAGTACATCCGTTGGTGTCAGGCCGCAGCGTTGAACCAGACAGCGGTTTTCAAGGTTCTCGGTCGTGACAAATTCCCAGGCGCCGGCATTCAATCGAACCCCCAGCTCATGCAACGACATCGGTCGCTCGGTCAGCAGGGTCAGGATGGCATGATCGGATTCGGTCAATCCGTCCGGAATCTCCGTTCCACGCCGGATAAGGAACTCGGCGGCCTCGCTGTTCGCCGTCAACCCTTCAGCCTCACGTTCAAGCCATTCGATCGCCCGGTCGATATCCGGCGCAGCCTGTGCCAACCATCCGACCGGAGCCACCCGGCGGGGACCAACCGAGAGGACCCCATGTCGTAACACGATCCGGCTGTCCCCCCCCAACCCGACGGTACGCATATCCAGCGCCGGCACATGGGTCTGCCAGGGCCCCACCCGTGCCCCATCGCGGCATAAGGGAACATCCCGCCCCTTGAGCAGGGCCATATCCGTGGTGGTTCCGCCGATGTCCACGACCACGGCATCCGGACAGTTCGACAAATAACGCGCACCCGCCATGCTGGCGGCCGGACCCGACAGGATCGTCAGGATCGGCCGTTCGAGTGCCGCCTGCAGGCTGGCCAGGGTACCATCGCTTCGCACCACCATCACCGGGGCACGTATGGCGTGTTCCTCCAGAACCCCGCGGACACGATGTATCAGGAGCGAAAGATAGGGAATAATCCGTGCATTCAGGGCCGCCGTCTCGGCACGCACCCGGTAATTCATGCCTTCGGTAATCTCATAGCCACAGGTCACCGTCAGACCCGTTTGCGCCTGCACCAGATCCTTGACAGCCAGTTCATGGGCAGGATTCACATGCCCGGCATAACCGGCCACGGCAAAGGCCGTTACCTGCTGTTGCGCCATCATGCGTCGGACAACCGCCATGACCTGGGCAGGGTTGACCGGCACCAATTCCGTCCCGTCGATGTCCATCTGCCCGTCAATCACCTCCCGGGGGGTATGATTGAAATTATCCGGATCAAGTCGTCCATACGGCGGCATGATCAACAGCCCGACAGGCTGTCCTTTGCCTTCCACAATCGCATTGGTGGCCAGCGTGGTAGAGATCGAAACCCGTTCAATGGCTGCAAAACAAGCGGCATCCAGTTTGCCCAGCGCGTGCCCGACCCCCAAACTGACATCCCACGGGGTTGTCGGCGCCTTGGCCTTGCAGATGACCCGTCCAGCCACCCCATCAAACAATACGGCATCCGTGAAGGTTCCACCGACATCAAGGCCCAGACAGACCCGCTGCCCAATCCGGCTTCCATCGTGTTTCGACATGGCGGAAGACTATGGGTTTGAATAACCGAACGCAATACAGCAACGCTTGATTTTTTCCACGCATGGGGTAGCGTATCCCCAACGCAGGAGGGTTCACATGATGTCACCCCGTGAAGTGGTTGCCCGCAGCATTCGATTTGAAGGAGCCGACCGGTTGCCATTGGATCTCCCCGCCCCTTTCACGGCTGATTTCTTCCATGCGTCGATGGATCCATCGCCGGACGCCCGCCCATCATCCGGAAGGGACGAGTGGGGCGCCCTCTGGCATAACATCGGCATTTGCCGGTTGGGCGAAGTCAGCGATTTCCCCCTTAAATCCTGGGATGATTACAACCGCCTGGCTATCCCCGATATCCGCGATCCAAAACGCTGGACCTGCCTGAATGGCATCCGTGAAAAAGCCGGTGATAAATTCCTCCTGGGGACCGGCATATCCATTTATGAACGCGTCCACTTCATTCGCGGGCTGGAGAACACCTGGGTCGACATCCACGAGGCCCCGGAACAGCTCTGTCACCTGATCGACCAGTTGGTCGAGATGAACCTCTACGCCATCAAGCAATACCGGAAAGCGGGATTTGACGGGCTGATCTTTTGTGATGACTGGGGGCTGCAAAACCGCCTGATGATATCGCCGGAATCCTGGCGCTCCATCTGGAAACCCCGCTACGCCCGCATCTTCCAGGCTGCGCGCAAGGCCGGGCTGCTCACCTTCCTGCACAGTTGCGGCTATATCGTGGATATCCTGGACGACCTGATCGAAATCGGCTTGCAGGTCATCCATATGGACCAGCAGGAAAACATGGGACTTGAACTGTTGGATAAACGGTTTGGCGGCCGGATTACGTTCTTTTCCCCGGTGGATATCCAAAACACCATGATCAAGGGATCCCTGGATGATATCCGCGCCTACTGCCGCGCCATGGTCAAGCATCTGGGCCGGCCCAAAGGCGGGCTGATCCCCCGGTGGTACACCGATCCCGCCGGCGCCGGCCATCGTCCGGAAGCCATCACCGCCATGTCCGAAGAATTCACGCGGCTGAGCAAGAAACACGCCGCCGGTTGACCGTCTCAACGCACGATCAACAGGAAGCCCGCAATGGGGACCACTTCATAGCAACCGATATCCACCAGGTTGTTCAGGACACGCGGATTGCCTGCCAGATCCCTGGTGCCGCTCATCCAGGGTCGCTTCACACCCGCATTGCGACATGGCGAGGATCGCAGGAGCGTGTAATCATTGGCGGCCGGATCGGTGAACTGGGGATCCGCATTGATGTTTCCGTTCACCTCAGCGGTCAGATCCGGAGAACAGTTATATCCGAAAACCGCCTCACTGGCCGTATAAACGTCGGTCCGGGACGCCGTCGAAACATTCCAGTTATCCATAATAATACAATTGGTAACACTGCCACCCGCCCGGTAAACCCCACCCCCGGATCCTGCCGTGGCATGCCAGATCCGGTTGGTTACGATCGTACAGTTCTCGATCGTAACCCCATTGTTCAAATAGACCGCACCGCCTGCTCCCAAGGCACGATTGGGGCCGGTCCGGTTAAGGGCCATCAGGCAGTTTTGCACGGAATGCGTCCCACCTTCAAAATATACAGCCCCGCCCCGGGATCCAAAATGCCCCTGTGCATCGGCGTCGTTGGCGATGAAAAGGCAGTTCTGGATATGGATCTTACCGCCCTCGGCGGCAACGCCTCCCCCCATCGCCCGGTTGTTGTTGCTGCTGGGAGTTGACTTGGCCCGGTTATTCCTGAATGACACCCGGCTCAGGGTAATCGTGCTCGCATTGGCGTAAATCCCGCCGCCCCACACAAGACCATTTCCCCCTGCATTGGACTGGTTGTTGGTGAAGACGCAATCCTCAATGACCAGGCTTGACGACAACACGCGCATGCCGCCGCCTACACCCTTCAAGGAATCCGTCGGTGTATTGCCGTCCCGTATGGTTACGCCCTGCAGGCGACCGCCCGAGATACCGGCGACATCCAACACCCGGCTATTCACCCCGGACCTCATGCGCAACACGGTCGGCCAGTTCGTCGGCTGGCAGGCAACCGGACCGGCCGGCATATCGGCTGGATTGTATCCCCCGATGATCGTCAGATCATTCACACCAGACCATACCAAGGCCGCGGAAACCTCGAAGGTTTCGCCTGCCAGATGAATGGTATTGCTGTCTATTGCTGCAGCCAGGGCCAGGGTCGGATTGGTGAAGGCTGTGGCCCAACCGTCACCGCTGGTATTATCGCCGCCCGACCACACGTATACACTCATCGATGGCGCCTTGATATAATCCTCCTTGATCAAACTTTCCACTACCCCCGATGCATTGCTAACCACGAGCCGGACGGTATGCGTACCGGGCCCGTATTCCCATGTCGTTGTCGCATGGCCAGATCCTTGAAACTCATAATCGCCGTCGTTGTCGAAATCCCATCTATAATAGAGGCCCGACTGGTCAACACCTGCCACATGGGACGTGTAGACCACGGAAAGCGGAGCGTATCCCTGTCGCCGGTTGGCAATAAAATTTATCCTTAATACGCCGCTGTTTGCGGCTTCGGATTCATAGGCACCCATGTCGGGAATGCCGTTGAGGATACGGGGATTCCCGGCGAAATCAGTCACTCCCGACATCCAGTTCTGTTCCGTTCCCGCATCGATCGCCGGTGAACCGGGACGGAGGCGATAATCAGAAGTGGCGGGATTCATGAATTCCGGATCCGCCCCGCTGTTCCCTGTGCCCGCGCGGGCGGGCTGAGTGATGGAATACGCCACGCCCCCACCCGTCCCCGAAACACTGACATCAACCCCGTCGAAATCACGGTAATTATGCGCAAAGATCGAATTGGTGACCGTGACCGTCGCGCCGGAAAGGAAAACACCCGCGATAAAACCCGACTCAATCGTGCGATTGCCCGCCACGGTCGCGCCTCAACGGCACGATTGGCTGCCGCCGTGATGCTTTCGATCCGACCGCCGGAGGCATAAATGCCGCCGCCATCCCGGATGGCGTAATTGCGTGTCAACAGGCTGTTCAGGATGATGCCTCCCGTCATGTAAATTGCACCGCCCTGAGCGCTGGCCGATGTGGTGGTCGTCATCCAGTTGGTGGTGATTGAACAACGCTCCACCGTTCCGCCCGTCATGGAAATCGCCCCACCAAGCCGCGGCGTATTACCGGCACCGGCAACCCGATTTCGTGTCAACACCGTCTGGCGCAAATGGTGGGAACCGGTCATGTAAACGCCGCATCGTTTCCACCGGGGCTGACGTTGTTATTGGTCACGACCAGGCCTTCCAAGACCATCACGCTGTTGACCAGGTTGAGTCCGCCTCCGCGCCGCGCCCCGAAATGATCGTCCGTATAGGACGAGTACGCGGTCGTGGTTCCCACGGATCCGCCCGTGAAGGTGATTCCCTCGATCCGGGCGCCACCGCCCGCCAACCCGATCGTCTGTAACGCACGGGTGCCCGATCCGGCGGCGTTCACCACCGTGGTTCCTGCTCCCGCGCCAAGCAATTGCACCCCATAGCGGGTCATCTGGATGGGAAACGTCTCGACCCCATTCGTATAATTGCCGGCCGCCACATGGATGCGGCTTCCCGTTCCTGCCACCGCCAACGCGCGCGTGATGGAGCGGAACGCATCACCTACCGTCATACCGCCATTGCCGTCATCGCCTGCCGGAGACACGTAGATATCCGATAAACCAGAATCGTACGCCGCATACCGGTTCGCCGCGCCGGCCGGGATGCCGGGAATGAAATGGTATCCGATATCCACCACACCGTCGTCGACCGCTCCGGACAACCGCGTCGTGCGTCCGGTAAGGCCCGATAGGCCGGCGGTTCCGTTGCCCAGGTCGATCGCCGGGCTTCCATTTCCCAGATACAACCCGCATTCGAACAACGGATCGCCCGTAATGTTCCCGTTCGACCCGATCCCGGCCGTTCCGGCACCCAACAGGCAGTACGACGCCGTCACGGTGCCCAGAATATCGGCGTTATTCCCCCAGAGAATCGAGTTCTCCACCGTCACGGTGCCCGCCACCCGATTCAACCCGTACCGACTGTGGCCCGTGATCGTGCTGTGGACAATCCCCGCCACCGCCCCGGCTGTCTGGACATGCACCCCGTCCCGGTGATTGCCCGTAATCAAGCTGTTGAACACGGTCATATTTGCCGTCGCCCCGACGATGTACAAACCATCGCCGAACGACGTGCCAAGGGAATAATTATTCGCGATAACGCTGTGTTCGACGGAGTGGGTGCCGTTGTTAATGTATATCCCGGAACCCAGATGCGTGCCACCCTGTGTGACGTTCAAATCAATCACCGATTCGGTCACACGCACTCCGCCGTTGATAACCGCCAACCCGGCGCCGGCCCCGGAAGCGTGGTTGATCCGGTTGGCCCGAATCACGCAATTCGTAACCGTCAAGGCACTGTTATTGACATACAGTCCGGACCCGTACTGCTCGGTGATGTACCCCCCGGACAACGTCACGCCATCCAACACACCCTGGCTGATCCCGTTCACGTACAACAGCCGGGTTGTGGCGCCGGCCGTACGGGTAATAACCGTTGTCCAGCGGTCCGGATCCCGTTCACCCGGCAAGCCCCCCACCTCGTTGCCGGCATATCCGCCCTTGAAGGTGAGATGCGAAACCGTCCAGTTGATCTGCGTCGGAACCTGGAACAACTGCCCGGCCACGTGGATGACATCGCCGCTGGAGGCGCCGGAAAGGGCTTCCTGCAGGTTCGTGTAGGCGGTCAGCCAACTGTCATGGGTCGAATCGCCCCCCGTGTTGGACACATACCGCGAAGCGGCAAAAAGGAGCGATCCCTGTAAAAACAGGCATGCCACCGTACCACTCAATATCCTATGGGACAACAGGGTCATCAGTTCCTATTATCAGGATTCGGCGGTCTATTGACAAGGGAATCAACGGAACAGGTAAAGGGATCCACCGGACATGATTATGATCTCATAGCAACCCATATCCACCTGGTTCCCGCGAACGCGTTCGGCGCCATTCAGGTCAACGGCTCCGTTCATCCACGGACGTTGGACGCCGGCATCCAGACAGGGGGAGGTTGGTAAGAGGGTGAAATCCCCCGCGGCAGGATTGGCATAGAGGGGATCGCTGGTGATGTTGCCGTTGACCCCAGGCACCAAATCCGGAGAGCAGGTGTAGCCGAATACCGTCGTATTGGCCGTGTAAATATCCGTACGGGTGCCGGTCGTGATATTCCAGTTGTCCGTGATGATGCAATTCGTCACGCTCCCGCCGGCATGATAGATTCCGCCACCGGAGCCGGCTGTGGCATTCCATATCCGGTTGGTTGCAATCGTGCAATTCTCCATCGTGGTACCGGCAGTCAGGTATATCGCACCGCCCACGCCCAACGCACGATTGGGACCGGCACGGTTACCCGCCATCAACGTATTGCGGATCAGGTGATTTCCCCCATCCAGGCAGATGGCGCCACCATGCGACCCGTGGTGACCATACGCATCCGCATCATTATCAAGAAAATGGGATTCAAGGATGGTGATTGCACCACCGGCCGCCGCCAAGCCTCCCCCCCGGGAACGGCTGTTACTACTTCCCGATGTGTTACGGGCAATATTGCCGAGAAAGCGCGTTCGCCGAAACACCACCGTGGAATCCTGTGCAAACACCCCGCCTCCCCATGCATAACCGTTGCCGGTGGCATTGGCCTGGTTGTTGCTGATCACACAATCGGTAATATCGAGTTCCGACGCCAGCAAACGAATGCCGCCTCCACTACCGGTTGAATAAGGGGTTTCCCCACCGGCCGTGGTCAACCCGTTGGCCACCACCACTTGCTCCAGCAGGCAGTTTGAAACCGACGAGACATACAGGATGCGCAGATTGCCGGCAGCCGGATTACGCACCAGTCTTGTCGGCCATTGAACCGAATCACGCAATCCCGGCCCCACGGTCAGGGCTCCGGCCTGATATCCGCCCTGGATGCGCACCTTCTGATGACCGGCCCACACCAGCGTCTCGTTCAGAAGGAACGTCTCACCCGCCAGGTAAATGGTGTTCGAAACCGCTGCAAAATCAATGGCCGGCTGCACCTCGTGGAATGCGGTCGCCCAGGACAGACCGTCGGAATCATCACCTCCGGACCAGACATATATTTCCGAAGCCGAAACAAAGATGTAGTTGTCACGGATCAGTTCGGCAACCTCTTCAACTTCATTGGTCACGCGGAGGCGAACCGCATATCGTCCCGGGGTAAAAACATTCGTCACGACAGCTCGATCCGACCCTTCCAAATCAAAAGTTCCATCGTTGTCGAAATCCCATTGATATTGAAGGCCTTCCAGGTTGGAACCGGCAACGGATGCGGTAAAAACGACATCCAACGAATCCAGTCCCGTCTGACGGTCAGCGGTAAAGCCTATCTGGATCGGTCCTTCCCCCGGAGGCGCCGCCTCGTAACACCCCATATCGGGCACATCATTCCGGATGCGCGGATTTCCATCCAGATCGACGGAATCCGTCATCCATCCCAGGGCAAAAGCGGTATCGACAGCAGGGGACGACGGCAGCAGACGGTAATTCGATGTCGCCGTATCGACAAACTCCGCATCGGCCGTAAGATTACTCGTCCCGGCACGTCCCGGCGTCATGCAGGAATAAGCGATGGTGCCTCCGGAATCCGTCACATTGACCTCCGCACTATCGAAGGTCCGGATATTCGCACTGAAAATCGAGTTGGTCACCGTCACCGTCGCACCGGAAAGATACACACCCGGGATCCGGTTTGCCTCCGAATTCAGGTTGCCGGCAACCGTAACATTCTCAATCCGGCCACCGGTGGCGAAAATGCCGCCGCCATCCCACGATGCCTGGTTATCCGCCACGAGACAGTTGCGCAACGTGCCGCCGGTCATGTAAACCCCGCCCCCACCATAGCCATCCGCAGCATTCCATACACGGTTCGACTGGATGACGCATCGCTCAACCGTGGTCCCCGCATTCAGGTACAAGGCGCCACCATAGCCACGGTCCGCCCGGTTCGGGCTGGAACGGTTCCCGATCATCGCCGTATTACTGACAATCCCGCTTCCACCGATCAGGTAGATCGCACCGCCCCATGACCCATGGTGCCCCTGCGCGTCGGCGTCATTTCCGTGAAATTCACTATCCAGAATGGCGATCACACTGCCGCTCGCGGCCAGACCGCCGCCATAAGCGCGGTTATTATTGCTACCCGGTGTACTTTTCGCCTTATTGCCGGCAAACGACGTGCGGAGGATATTAACCGTAGAATTGACGATGTAAACACCCCCTCCCCAAACATGACCATTTCCTCCGGTATTCGCGGTATTGTTCGATATGATGCAATCCGCGATTTCCAGGTTCGAATTCTGGATGCGGATTCCGCCGCCGCTTCCGGGCGCGGGTGATGCATCAACCGACAACGTATTGCCGTTGGCGATCGTTACACGCTCCAAACAGCCCGTCACCGAGTTGATATCCAGCACCCGGATACTGCCGGAAGATCGCTGGATCAACGTCGGCCATTGGGCGGAATCATACGGACCCGGTCCAACCGTGCCGGTATCGGCTTCGTACCCGCCCAAAATGTTGACGGCCTGCTGCTCCGACCAGATCAGACTGGCGGTCAGATTGTAGGTGCCACCGGCAACATGGATCGTGTTCGACAAACCGGCAAAATTAATCGCCGCCTGGATGCTGTTGAATGCCGTCGCCCAACTCAACCCGTCGGAATTGTCGCCGTCCGGCGACACATAGATGGTCGTGGATGACACGTAAATATAGGCAGTTTTAATCAGTGTCTCGTCGCCATCCCCGGCATTGGTAACCCGCAGGCGTACGGCATGGACTCCCGGCAGATAGAGGTTGGTGACCACCTGTCGGGCTGATCCTTCAAGATCAAAAGTTCCATTGTTGTCGAAGTCCCATTGATAATTCAGTCCACTGATGTCAGAACCCTCGACATGGGCGGTGAAAATGACGGATAAAGAGTCAATCCCTGTAGACTTGTCGGCGATAAAATTGATGCGGAACGGACCTTGATCCGGCGGCTCCGATTCATAACATCCCCGGTCCGGTGTACTGTTTTGTATACGGGAATTGCCGTCAATGTCCGAACTTCCCGCCATCCAGTCTTTTTCAATCGCGCTGTCGATGGCGGGCGATCCCGGCCGCAACCGGTAATCATGCAGCGGATAATTCATGAATTCCGGATCGACCCCGGTATTCCCCGTTCCAGCCACCGCGGGTTCCGTAACCGAATAGGCCACACCCCCACCCGTCCCCGAAACGCTGATATCAACCCCGTCGAAATCACGGTAATTATGCGCAAAGATCGAATTGGTGACCATGACCGTCGCGCCGGAAAGAAAAACACCGGCGATAAAACCAGACTCAATCGTGCGATTGCCCGCCACGGTCGCACTTTCAATCCGACCGCCGGTGGCATAAATGCCGCCACCATCCCGGATGGCGTAATTGCGCGTCAATAGGCTGTTCAGGATGATGCCGCCCGTCATATAGATCCCGCCGCCCCGCGCGCTGGCCGATGTGGTGGTGGTCATCCAATTCGTATGAATCGTGCAACGTTCAACGGTCCCGCCCGTCATGGAAATCGCGCCCCCAAGACGAGCGGTTCCACCGGCGCCGGCAATGCGGTTACGCGTCAACATCGTCTGGCGCAAATGGTGGGAACCAGTCATGTAAACGCCACCGCCCTGATTCCCGCCGTTATTATTGATCGAAGCATGATTATTCGAAATCACGCTGTCGGCAATCAACCATTGCCCTTTTATCAACGACAATCCGCCGCCATATCCGTTACCCGTACTGCTGGTTCCTCCAACCGTCAAACGATTATCCGCCACCAGCACGTTGGTCATGATCCCGCCACTGTACAAGGTGTAGATCCCGCCGCCGAAAGCCGCATCGTTTCCGCCGGGGCTGACGTTGTTATTGGTCACGACCAAGCCTTCCAAAACCATCACACTGTTGACCAGGTTGAGTCCACCGCCGCGCCGCGCGCCGAAATGATCGTCAAGATAGGACGAGTACGCGGTCGTGGTTCCCACGGATCCGCCCGTGAAGGTGATCCCCTCGATCCGGGCGCCACCGCCTGCCAACCCGATTGTCTGTAATGCGCGGGTGCCCGATCCGGCGGCGTTCACCACCGTGCTTCCCGCTCCCGCGCCTAGCAATTGCACCCCATAACGGGTCATTTGGATGGGAAATGTCTCGACTCCATTTGTATAATTGCCGGCCGCCACATGGATGCGGCTTCCCGTGCCCGCCACCGCCAACGCGCGGGTGATGGAGCGGAATGCGTCGCCTGCCGTCATACCGCCATTGCCGTCATCGCCTGTCGGAGACACGTAGATATCCGCCAAACCCGAATCGTACGCCGCATACCGGTTCGCCGCGCCGGCCGGGATGCCGGGAATGAAGTGGTAGCCAATATCCAGCGGAGCGTCATCAACCGCTCCGGACAACCGCGTCGTGCGTCCGGCAAGGCCCGATAGACCGGCGGTTCCGCTGCCCGCGTTGATCGCCGGGCTTCCATTTCCCAGATACAACCCGCATTCGAACAACGGATCGCCCGTGATGTTCCCGTTCGACCCGATCCCAGCCGTCCCGGCACCCAACAGACAGTAACTCGCGGTCACCGTCCCGAACAAATCGGCATTGTTGCCCCAGACGATGGAGTTATTGACACTGACCGTGCCAGCAACACGGTTCACGCCGTACCGGCTGTGACCGGTTATCGTACTGTTGCGAATCTCGACAACCCCACCCGCGGTCTGCTGATGCACCCCGTCCCGGTGATTGCCCGTGATTAAACTATTGAACACGACGACATTCGCCGTCCCATTGACATAGATGCCGTCCCCCGAGGATGTTCCCCTCGAATAGTTGTTCGCGATCACGCTGTACTCGATGACATGTGTGCCGCCGTTAAGGAATATTCCGGACCCCGGATGCGTGCCGCCCTGTGTGATGTTCAAGTCAATCACCGACTCGGTCACATGCACGCCGCCGCCGATAACCGCCAACCCGGCACCGGACGCGGACGCATGGTTGATCCGGTTGGCCCGAATCACGCAATTCGTAACCGTCAGCGTGCTGTTATTAACATACAATCCGGCGCCATATTGCTCGGTTACATAGCCGTCGGTCAACGTCACGCCGTCCAACACACCCAGGCTGGCTCCATTCACATAGATCAGCCGCGTCGTCGCACCTGCCGCACGGGTAATAACCGTCGGGGTCAGATCAACCGCACGGTCCCCGGGCAGACCGCCCACCGTGTTCCCGGCATACCCCCCACGCACCATGACATCCGTACCGCCGGACCAGTTCAAGCTGGTGACCCGGGCGAAGGTTTCACCTTTCATAAAAATCATGCTCCGGTCATTCACGACATCCAGCGCATCCTGGATATTGGTGAAAGCCGTGTCCCAGCTCTTGCCGTCCGTTTCATCACCAGTCGACGCCACGTACCAGGCATGATACGTGGTGAA
>Ga0208374_1000549_pt1 | contig 15176 bp, 16 predicted proteins | sample RifOxyC3_FD_184037 | JGI IMG/M metagenome (GOLD analysis project Ga0208374, IMG submission 184037) | Groundwater microbial communities from Rifle, Colorado - Rifle Oxygen_injection C3 (SPAdes) | ecosystem: Environmental > Aquatic > Deep subsurface > Groundwater | place: Rifle, Colorado, USA...
CCATAAACTCTACGCAAAGAAAGGAGGCTTCATATGACGATCGGAATATCGTGGGAAGAATTCTTCACCATATACGAAAGTAAGATCGCTGGTTCCCTCTTCTTTGCATTTCAAGGAGAGTTTGAATATACCGGAACAGTACACTCAGTGCGCGATCATTTTCCTCGCTCGCAACACCTTCGGATCATACTCAGGAATGTCAGCTGTCGGAAATACGAAGAGACCACGGAGTGGACAAGATTCGGACACTCCATATGCACCATTCGTCGCAAAGTGACCCACCTAGAGGAGATCAAGAAAGGTGTGTTCTCGCTTCAGCTTGATGATACGCATCACGCATTTGTCATTCTCAGGGAAGCGCAAGAATTAACACTCGTCGCATAAAAACAGAACCCGGCTCACTTGCCGGGTTTTACAATACGGAATTTACTGCGTCTCGGAAATATCGAGTACATCCTGTACGTTCCAATTCTCTCGGCGGAGATCCATGACCGCGCGAGCAACCTTGTCCTGATCACCTCCGTAGATCTTGAATGTTTGTTTGCTGCTATTTACCACAATGACCATCTCGAAGGTCTCATTATTCACCTTCTTTAATTTTACGCTCTTTCCCCTCGCTCTCACATTCGCCTCTATCACTCCAGGAGATGTGGTGACCCCCAGTTTTTTAAGCACCTTGAGTACATCCTTGGCGCCCTCGATCGCGCTTGTGTGCGTCCCTCGTTCGTTTACTTTGAATCTGCCCATGCGCATGAGTATAACAGAGAAATAACAAATAAAACGGAGTCCTCCTTTACAGGAAGCGTGCATGCGCTATTGTGAACATTAGACGAACAAAAGAGGAGACCACCATGGACTCATCATTGATACACCCCCCGTTTAGCAAGGATCAAATACTTCACCTCACAAGAACCCACGTTGGACTCTTCATCGACGGCGAAGAAAAACGACGCGGAATGATCATTGGCGTCAATCTTGCTCCTGCGGATATAGAGTATTCAGTGATCATCGAGATCGATTTCAGTGAATATGAAAGTTGTGTTCTCGGCTACAGCGATGAACAGAAGAACTGGGTGATCATCGATAAATATGTCTTTGATGATCTCTGGCGCAAAACAATGACAACGGGCGTTGTTGAAGTGAAACGCACAATACCCGCAACATATGACGGACAATAAACGATCACCCCCTAGCCCTCGGCATGGGGGTTTCTTATTGAGATTGAGCTTCCCTACTTCATCTCCTCAAGTCGGAGTGTTTCAAGATACAACTCCTCAACCTTTGCGCGCGCCCACGGGGTCCTTCTTAGGAATTTCAAACTTGAATCGATACTTGGATCTTTCAAAAAACAATTGATCTTTACGTGCTGTCCCAAGCCCTCCCATCCGTAATATGCAAAGAGATACTCAAGTATGATCTTAAGCGTCTTGCCGTGGAGAGGATTAGTGGAATGATCGATCATATTAATGTGCTATGAAGGAAGCACTCCGAGACGTTTCATTTCCCAGAAACATTTTGCGGTCGCACTAATATCAACCGCGGCATTATGTGCCTCAGGAAAACCAGTGCCAAATAATTTTTGATGGAGCTCGGTCAGCTTGGGCCATTTGTATCCGTATGGACCATCGATGGCACAGAAATTTACCGAACTTTGCATGGTGCAGATCTTCGATTTTCCATCGAGAATGTTCGTCGCACCGAGTCTCAAGAATTCTGCCCCAACGATCTTCTCATCGAAACTCATATTGTGCGCAACAAGAAACTCCGCCTGACCCATGGCGTTGTTAAATTTTTGAAGCACCTCTCCGAGCGGAAGACCTTCTGTAAGCGCACGCTCTGTTGATATTCCATGAATACGTGCGGAGTCTTCGGGGATGATAAATCCCTCGGGGCGAACAATGAGATCACCAGCGTCGGTCTGATTCCCTTCTGCATCAAAAGACAGCCATGCGAGTTGTACAAGCCTTGGCCAGTTATCCGTATCTGAGACAGGAGCCTTCCAACTCTTGGGTAACCCCGTTGTTTCTGTATCAAAAAATAAATACATATTCCCCATATTAAAGCACGGAATGGATGGTTTCCAAAAAACTGCAACAAAAAGGAGGGCAATAAATGCCCTCCGTGAAATACCTCATTCCGCAGGTAATTTGGCAACATCCAAACTACCGTCATCATTCCTTGCAATACGAACCTTGTCCCTTCGTTCAAGATTTATATCATGAAACAATGTGATGAAAACATTCTCGCCAGTACTGAGTTCGACAAACAGATGTACACCTAATTCTTGTCGTCCTGGTATCGAATAATTATGTTCAACATCCAACACCACACCATCGACACCCTGAGATTCTGGTGGTGACGGAGGAATAAATACTGGAGGAGTAGCAACTATCGGACTCTCTCTTTCCGCATCAGGCGACCTACTTAATGCTTCTGATGGATTAGCCAATTTGATTACCTCCACATGACCATCATCATCAGTTACGATGCGCACCCAATCTCCTCGCTCGAGATTCATGTCATGATATGAAGTTACCGAAAAACTTTTTTGATTATCTAATCCGACAAATATGAGTGCCCCATGCTCCAATACTCCCGGGATAGGATAATCATGCCGAGCATCCAAAACTACACCATCAACACCTGGCGGCAATGGCGGAACTGAGGAAATATTTAACGGAAGAACACTAATAGCATGCGTAGTGTTCTCATTATCAGATTCATCAGCTTTACCTGGAGTATTTAAAGGAGAGTCCCCTACAACGGAAGAAGCACTTGGTGTTGTAACTTTTTCAGGAGCACTCCCTTTTCCCAAACTAAATATCACAAAAAGGAAAAGAGCAAAAAATACTACCGAAACAAAACTATTGCCCGAATCTGGACTTTTCTTAGTAGTGGTTGATTGTGGAAAATAACTAGGGCTCGATCCACTACTGTATGACGGTGTGTCATCATCGTCGGGAGTGATGGAATCATCATCAGGAGGATCGCTCCTAGCGTCATCATCAGATTTTGGATCGATCTTTCCAATGATTGTCCCTAACGATCCGCAACTTGGACAGTTGTCGAGGAAAGTGCCACATTCCCCACAATATAATTTTCCGCAATGAGTCACCTCGTCTTGTAAAAAAATGCCCTCCCCTATATCTGACCCGATTTTACCCAATAGAGTGTCTTTGCACTCATAGAGAAAAGTATCCTTTATCTTACACCCACAATTAGGACACTCTTCCTCATCTCCACTAAAAACGTCCCATGAGCTTCCCATGATATGTACTCCTCGTAATATAAAGAACACGCAAGAAATGTTACCATCTCTCACACTGACAGATATTTAGAATATGTCAAATTACCACATATTACGGAAGGCAACAAAAAGGAGGGCAATAATGCCCTCCGTGAAATACACACACTAATTCCCGATCGGCTTACCCACATCCTCCACAGAAGGAGTAGATGCTGTTGCATTTTCTTGAGTGCCATCAGTCCGTGCAGGAAGAATGAACCACAAGAGAGACAGAACGAGAAGAAGGAGTAGGAATCCCAATCCTTTCGGCGGCGCACTCACTCGAAGCGGTGAATAATTCTGGGAATCTGCCATAAGGTCATCGTGCGGAGTGGAGGACTGAATATAATACTTCGCCTCCGGATCAATTTTCCCGAGAATGTCGCCAAGTGAGCCACAGTGCGGGCAGTCGTGAGAGTCTTCCGCACAATGCTCGCAAAACACTTTACCACAATGTTCATGCTCGGCATGATGAGTGTCTCTGCACTGATAAAGAAAGTCACCCCTTCGCGTGCTCCCACAATTGGGGCACTCCTCAAGGTTCCCGCTGTAAATATCCAAAAGGCCAGACATGACACATATCTCCTTTGAAGAAAAATGAAATGAGCAAACGCGTGCGCAGGTGGAAGATACTGCTACGTGTAATAATAACAGAAATTTGTGATTTGTCAATCGTTTTACTTGAAACAGTCTTGGATAAATTCGTTGACACAAGTGATGATGTTGCCTAAACTTCGATCAGTATCTTTTTACACGAAGGAGGGTTGGTCCGATGGAAGAGAGAAAGCAGCTCGGAAGAAAAGTTGTCATCAAGACACACCGCAAACACGGCAATGGCGCAAAAGGCGGCGGACGCAAAGGGCAAACCGGCAAACGCGGTATCATCTACCATATTGCCGGTGATGGCACGCAGACGGAACTCCTGCGCGAAGAAGGGCCAACATTCAAGGATCTGTCGAAGAAACTTTTCAAATCGGGATTTATTCCCCGCGATGTAGCGATCAATCCTTCAGGCACAACGTTCTTTTGATCGACTTCCCCGCCACACATCAACCCCCGAAATTTCGGGGGTTGTTTTTAATGAAGAACAGAAATGCGAATCCAGCACTTTTATTAATTCGCCACCATGCTAGTCTAAGAAGAGACTTCCTTAAGGAGGAAACAAATGGGACCCAACAAAGACCGAGAGTTCCTCGTTCATTTCATATGTGAATCAGACGCCATCGAACGCATCGAGGATGACCCCACGCTTATCCGCACTCAACTGCGCAACAAGAATATTCGTGGACATGTCGGCGCATTTAACTACCTCAGGGCCTGTGCAGAAAAAAGAGAACTCGTGACTGCAGATATGATAAAGAAAGTGCAACGCCTCATCGTGAGCGAACAACCAAAAAAGGGCGCACACAAGCTTGCCAAAGGAGACCGTGGTCATTGGCGCACTCGGAATGTGTGGGTGGGTGGACGACTCTGCGAAGATCCAATTTTTGTTGCCTCGTACATGTTGGCACACGTTGCAAATATCGCACATTGGCAAAAAACATTTCACAACAATGGAGCGAAAGAGAACATCGAGATCATCGCTCGACTACACCTTCAATTCTTGATCATTCATCCATTCATTGATGGTAACGGACGCACATCACGTGCACTCGCGTACTATCTCTATATTTTTGCAGGACTTCCGCCACTTGTCTTCACCGCACACGATCGCTACGAAACGTATTACCCCTGCTTCGCTGATCCGCAAGATCCGAGTGCTATGAAAAACTACTTCCTCACTCGCAGCGCGCTTGTAACCCTTTAAAACCCCAAAATTTCGGGGTTTTTGTTTTAATACACAAAGATCATCTTCTGTTTTTTAAATCAAGAAACATTACGACACATTGACAAATTACTAAAATGGTGATATAGTTATCGAGGAATTTTGTGATTCACATCAACTTTCAAGTGAGGGAAAAATGAACACCGCACAGAGACTTTCCGAATCAAGATCCGAAGAATCTCGAGTAAGGCGCATACGTGCGCTAGGTCTTCCTGAGACAGCAACATGGGAAGAGATTGACGGGTATCACTCGGAGGCGCGGCGCAAACATAGCGCCAGTAAATTGGGCCTCCCTGAAACTGCCTCATGGGAAGAGATCATGGCAATGAACTCTGAGGAAACTCGGAAAAAATGCGCCATCGAAGAAGGCCTCCATGAGGAAGCGACATGGGAAGAGATCGTCGATAAACGATGTCAAAACTAAACAAATGCCCCGACCAAAGTCGGGGCATTATTATTTCCCTACAGTATTTTGAAAATAATCGGGCACCACAAGAGTACTTCCATTGTTTCTAAAAAGGAAACCTTTTAAGAAAAATTGGTCGCACCACAAGAGTACTTCCATTTCTATCTCCCTTTGGTCGTAGAAATTAGGTCGCTGTCCCGGTTTTCTTCAGGTTTTCGATTTCCCAGGAAAAATGTAAAAATCCCCCATATTTATTGACTTTTTGATCCCACAGCGATATGCTGCCGCTATTAAGATGCGGCAGCATATCGCTGTGGGATTTGTTTAACTTTGACATAAACTAATAACTTAAGTATACTCTAAACAGAAGTATGCAATAATAACTTATACGGTGCCTTAGTGTTCCCACAGAGAATCTGTGACTTAAGCTAGGGAGTGACACTGTCTAAGACGCTACTTCTAACAAAACATCGCATCTTATGATGCGGTTTTTTGTTACCTATCTAAAAAATTCTTTACCACTAAGAATATTGTTTTTAATAATCTTATAACAATCCTCCCCGAGTGGCTTTTTTTCGAGATGCCAAGCAAGTGCCCCAGAAATCCAATCTGCAATTTGAATATTAGCATTTACACTAGAATCAATCATCTGAATATCAACAAATGTTGAAGGTTGGCAAATAGGTAGGAGCTGTGCTTTTATTGACTCCCTAAACTCATTTCTTGTGAGTCCTTTTAGGTGTCGATTATCACAAAAAATATAAATTTCTTTTTCATCCGTCGGAAAATATGTTTTTATGATATCTGCAATGACAGCAGCGTAAAGTAATCCGCTTTCTAGCTTACCATTTCTCTTAAAATCTTCAGGGATATTTTCTCTTAATAAATATCCGTAACGGATTCTTATATCGAGTTTTGCTATATTCTTGAGCGTACGCAATCGAAGCGAACTATTCACACCAGTTGAGGACCACTTTATCTCATTCTGTTTTCTCATTTTTTTGGGAAATCTGGAATGATGCCAAGTTTTAAATGCTTTTTCTGTGCGCCTCTGATTGCCAACAGTAAAAGATCCAATAACGAAATATTCTTCGTGATTATGCTTAGTGAATTGCCCGCTTTCGTCTAAGAATATATACATAGCAATAAGCACAAGTATAGCACTGACGAGCAAAAAGAATAAAAAATTATTCACTGGAATATCCCGCCACAGAATTCTGAAAATAATCGTGACTGCAGCGGTTTTTTCAATAAAAAAAGAGCTCTTCCGAGCTCTTTTGATTCATGGTCAATGAATTTCGTGTGGGACATCAGCCATCATCTGGTTGAATTGTTGTGCTGAGCGTTGCCCTGCTTGGCGAATTTTTTCCAACCCCGCAAGTTGTGACGAATGGAACTTCGCGCGAACTGGAGCGCTTACCCCAATGACATTAGTTTGTTGGACCAGATTATCGAATTCAACAAGAACACTTTCACCATCATTTGAAATTACTTTCATTTTCCACCTCCTAAATAACACTAAAGCTCACCCAACTATATCACAAAATTTAAAAATCAATCGTGCACCACAAGAGTACTTCCATTTCTATCTCCCGGTGGTCGTAGAAATTAGGTCGCTGTCGCGGTTTTAAGTTTTCAAACACAATACGTTTTATTATGACAAAAAAACAGGTCACCCGTAGGTGACCTGTCGATCAAAGAAACAACTTCTTCAACATCACTTCCCCGTGGGGATCCGAAGTGGTAGCGCACTGCCACCATTGCCACCAGCGTAAACTACGACGCTGTTACCCTTTGCGGTGGCAGCCATTGCGATCTCACGATTCACCTGGATCTGGTAGACGGTAAGCCGTGCGGGATCTTCCTCAAGGAACTTGACCATGGAGTCGATCGCTTTCTGCTGCTCTTTAACGGCAGCTTGTTGCACTAATGCCTCGATCACCGCCTGATCAGGCTTAAGGTTCGAAACCTCCACGCTCACGATGCCGAGTGGGATGCCCTTCTGACGAAGAACCACCCCAACCTCTTTCTCGATCCGACGCGAAAGGTTCGTGTCGTCTTTTGCGCCAAAAGAGTCGAACGCGGCACTGAAGTTGGCGACCTGTCTGCACAATTGGCGGATACGTCCACGGACTTCCTGCCTTGCTTGGTCACTATAGACCTGTTGCGCATCGAGTACGAGCACGCGAGTGTTCCCCTCTTGCGCTTTGGGATTACCAAGCAAGAAAAGTCGCTTGAGGTCCGTCTTGCCTGCTTCTGTCTCAATATTCGGAAGCGCAAGCAAGAGACGTACGTCAATGGTCATCGGAAGGCCATCACCCGTAAGGCATCGATGGTCTTCTTTGTCCGCATTCGCATCACGACCGCCGAACGATTCCTCGACCTGAAGCCCACTACGCTGGATCAAGACAAGCGTATTGGCCTGGCCACCAGCGCCGACATTTCCGACATCGGCCTGGCCGGGAGTGTAGATCTTGTTCTCATAACCGGTCGGTGTGAGCATCATGCCGATATAGTTGGGTGGAACGCCGACGTAGGTCTGACTACACCCAGCAATGAACGCAACAAAGAGGATAAACAGTGCGGAGTTCAGAAATTTCATTTGGTTCTCCTGAATATTAGAGTTGGGAAGATCAAAGATGCGTGGGAGGAGTGGGTTCTGCGTTTCGATCCATGCGATCATAGACTGCAGAACCATCAACATCACTACGTGGAACACGGTTGACCGATGCGTAGGTCAGGACGCGGAATGCCGCAATAACCAAGGTGAGGAGAACGACCCCTACTGCGATATAACGCACCACCTTTCGAAGAAATGCTTTCTCGACACCACTCTCATTGTCGGAGATCTTTCCGACAAAGAAATTGCCGAAGACATAAACGACGATTGCCAAGATGAGAAGTGTTGCATACGCCATGAAACTAGGTTGCAACGCACGTATCAGACTTTCCATTACAGTCTCCTTTCAGGAGGGTTTGTTGAAGAAGTTTTCAAATCGAGATGAAACACATCTCAGTACAGCCGACGAAGAGTATATCATAGAAATACACGATTGTCAATAATTCTTATGTGTGATTCGCAACCCCGTCAGGCCTGAGTGCTATCGAAATACAAGGTGTTTCGAGCAAGTGAGGAGTCGTACGTCGAGTACGGTGTGACAAACTCGCGCAGAAAGCAACGAAGTAGGTCGCCAAAAATGGAGTTCTTTGCACGAATACAAATGCGAAGCCAAAGAAAAAACAAGCCCCATAAGTTGCTCAATTCTCAAGGTCGCACCTTCCAAAGCTAAGGAACGACCTTTGCAACTTATGGGGCTGTTTTTCTTTTTTCTTAGTAGCTTCGTAATTTATTGATATTCTGATGCTGGCGGATCTTCTCGTGCGCCTTGGCTTCGATCTGTCTAATACGCTCTCTCGTCACTCCAAACTCTTTCCCCACTTCTTCCAGTGTATGTGTCACGCCGTCTAAAAGCCCGTGGCGCATTTCGAGGATCTTGCGCTCCTTTGGAGAGAGGTCGCCCAATATCTCCCCCACCTGATCGGTGAGGATTCTGCGTGAGGACTCTGCATCTGGCGAGAGAATCTTGTCATCGGCAATGAACTCACCGAGTGTGGACTTTTCATCGTCATCACCGATAGGCTTCTCGAGTGAGACGGTGTCCTGATCGATATGCTCGATCACGCGGACACGCTCCACGTCCATACCCATTTCAATTGCGACTTCTTCGGCCATTGGCTCGCGACCAAGGTCTTGGGTCATGCGGCGCACAACCTGCTTGTACTTTGCGATGGTCTCCACCATGTGGACCGGAATACGGATGGTGCGAGACTGGTCTGCGAGTGCACGGGTGATGGCCTGACGGATCCACCACGTTGCGTAGGTCGAGAACTTGTAGCCCTTTGTCCAATCGAACTTATCGACAGCGCGGAAGAGTCCGAGGTTTCCCTCCTGAATGAGATCGAGGAGTGTGAGGTCTGGAGAGCGTCCCACATACTTCTTTGCGACGGACACCACGAGGCGGAGATTGGCACGGGCAAGAAGATTCTTTGCCTCGGGATCACCCGCAACAATACGTTGTGCCAACTCACGCTCATCACGTGCGGCCAAGAGCGGATACTGTCCGATCTCGCGGAGGTACATCTGCGTGGAATCGTATGGAGAGCTCTTTGTGGTGAGATACTTCTTTGAGGCGCCTGTTGCTGGAGGTGGAGTATCCTCATCCTTATCCATATCAAGGAGTCCTCCCGACTCAAGTATGTCGACACCCATATCACCCAATCGGTCATAGACGTCATCAAGGAAGTCGATGTTGTTCTCGATCTCGGGGAAGACGCGCAAGATCTCATCATAGGTCACGAAACCGCGGTCGCGTCCCTTGTTCACAAGCGAGGTCAGCTTGTGTTCAAGCGCCTTGCGCTCCTTGGACATCGTCTTCTTTGGCGGAGGAGCCATCTTCTCCTTTTTCTCAGGAGCCTTCTTTTCCTTTGCAGCCTTTTTCTTTGGTGCAGGAACTTTCTTTGCCGGCGCCTTTTTAGTCACCTTTTTTGCGGGAGCTTTCTTTGGTGCCGCTTTTTTAGGAGCAGATTTTTTTGGCGCAGTCTTTGCGATCTTCTTCTTTGGAGCGACCTTTTTCGCAGGCGCCTTCTTTGGAGCTGCCTTCTTTACGACCTTCTTTTCCTTTGACTTCTTTGGAGTTTTCTTCGCCATATGATGAGTGATGATAAATGAATAATGAGATGTTGCTTATAATATTCCCCTCTTCCGCTTCCTATCTTCAAGTCCTATCAAACGTGGAGTGATTTCTTGGTATTCAGTTAAATATGTTCTTGCTTCGTCTTTCGCACCACGCATTTCCGCTTCGGAAAGTTTTCGCCATAGTGTCCCTTGTTTTTCCTTAAGCACTTCCATCTCGAGGGTGTCGAGTATCTCGTCGACAGAGTCCCTAAGCTTCGGACCATGCTCATATGCATGCTCCGCCTTAAGGACCAGATTGCGCTCTTCATCTTTGCTCGGTGCATGTGGATTTAAGCCATGAACCGTGAGTAATGCGTGATATCCCTGCCGTACATCCGTTGTATCAAATGCGGGTTCATTATGTCCCTCCTGCCAGAGAAGAATACCAATTATTTCCTCCTCGGCAACTTGACGGCGGCTCTTTATTGGTTGGTCGTGGAATGCCTCCCTAGGCTCGTACACGGGCTTTATTGTAGAAATAATCGCCTTATCTAGGGCAACTCTTCGTACAACCTCATCCCTGACAGCTGCAATAGAATCTGGTCCATCAGCTAAATATCTTGATACTTCACTGATAAAAGAATTACGCTCCACATTACTAGGAATCGAAGACAGGAGTGGAAAAATTTTATTTTCTACTTCTTTTCGAAAAATACCATTATTGCTTTCTTTTGCTCTCAATACTCCGAGATAGAAGTTAATGATGTGTTTTGAGTTTGCAATGACCTCTGCCCATCCGCTCGGATTCTTGAGAATGTAATCTGCGGGATCCTTCCCTTCGGGGATCTGCGCAACACGCACATTCATACCCATACCAAGTGCGATACCAAATGCACGCGCTGTCGCCGCAAGACCTGCGTCGTCCGCATCAAATGCGAAAACGAGATTTTCCGAAAGACGCTTCAAGAGTGCGAGATGTTTTTCGGTGAGTGCCGTACCCGAGACTGCGACCGTATTGAGTGCTCCCGCCTGGTGCGCCATAATGAGATCCATTTGCCCCTCGACGAGAATGGTGAAGTTCTGCTGACGCATCATCTGCTTCGCACGATCGTATCCAAAGAGGATAGAAGATTTATCATAGAGCGGTGTCTCGGGTGAGTTGATGTATTTTGCGACATCGTCATCCTGATGCCCGAAGACACGCCCTGAGAACGCAACAACGCGCCCCGCAGTATCGAATATCGGAAACATGACACGTCCACGGAAGCGATCGTAATATCCTTTTCCTTCGACGGGCTTTGTGAGTCCAACTTGCTCGATCTCCTTGTCGATGAATTTCTTATTTAAGAGATAGGTGTGCAGTGCGCGCCACTCAAGAGGTGCATAGCCGATGCGAAATGAGTGTATCGTTTCGTCGGTGAGTCCACGCTCTTTTAAGTATGCGAGTGCCTCCGTGTTTGCAGCGAGCTGCTTCTCATAGAATTCTGTTGCGGCTTCCATGATGGCAAACATCTTCTCGCGCTCACTCTTTGATTCCCCATCTTCGTGCTTAAGCTCCACACCCGCGCGTGCTGCGAGCGAGCGGAGTGCGTCAACAAATTCAACACCCTCGATCTCTTGAACAAATGTGAAGATATCTCCCCCACGGTTACAACCAAAGCAGTAATAGGCGTCGCGCGATGGCGAGACGTTGAATGACGGTGATTTTTCGTGATGAAAGGGGCAAAGCGCTTTATAGCTTCCGCCTGCTTTCTCGAGCTTGATATATGATCCGACGACGTCGACGATCGACAATCGTGATTTGATTTGTTCAACGGGTGTGGACATCAGTTTTTCGCAATTAGCTACATACAGATGCGCTCTTAAGGACTATCTCCAACAATACTTTTTCCTTTTAGATAAATCGATATTAGGGATGCAATTTCGCATTTTGTGCCTGGGCGATGTCGGAGGAGCTGTATGGATTATACTGCTCCCCGACTCGTTCAGGTTACAAAATGTGAAGTGCGCCCGAATTTCGATTTATTATGCTTGGACGATCTCGCGAGGCTCCTCATCATCCCGCTCATCATACTCCGGCTCAACACGGTTCGTGTGGAACCCTGTACCTGCAGGAATAAGGCGACCCAAGATGACGTTCTCTTTCAAACCGTAAAGCTTGTCGACGGAACCCTGGACTGCGGCTTCGATCAAAACGCGTGACGTGTTCTGGAATGATGCTGCTGAGAGGAATGATTCCTTTGTGAGTGCCACTTCCGTGATACCGAGTACGAGCTGGTCACCCTTTGCACCTTCTTGTCCGAGTGCTTCGACGCGTGCATTCTCTTCGTTTAGTTCGGTCTCTTCGACAATGTTGCCAATCGAGAAACGCGTGTCACCGACATGCTTGATCTTGCGGCGCGAGAACATTTGGCGGACGATGATCTCGACGTGCTTACGTGAGATGGATGCACCCTGAGTCTCATAGATCTTGTTGATCTCGCTGATGATGTAGCGCTGTGCGCGATCAGCACCACCGAACTTGTAGAGCTCTTCGATGTCTGCATATCCGTCCGTGAGCAGATCGCCAGCCTTCACTTCTGCACCAACCTTCACAATAGGATTGCGGCGGAATGATACGGAGTGTTCGACTTCCTTCTTCTCTTTCTTTGCACCACCTTCTTCACCCAATACAACGATGATGCGCTCTTCCTTCTCGCCCTTCTTGATGTCAGTAATAACACCAGTGAGCTTTGATACCACTGCTTGTGCCTTTGGAGTCTGGCGCTCGAAAATATCTTCAACACGTGGGAGACCCATCGTAATGTCTTCACCTGCAGCACCTCCGGCGTGGAAGGTACGCATTGTGAGCTGGGTTCCTGGTTCACCGATAGCTTGCGCTGCGACGATACCAACAGTCTCACCGAGTGCAACCATCGTACCGCGACCGAGGTCCATACCGTAACACTTCTGACATACTCCGCGGAGTGTCTTACAGGTAAGTGGCGAGCGAACAAAGATCTCTTCGACACCGGCAGCCTCAACGAGGTGTGCCTCGTCGCGACCCAAGAGTGAACCCTTCTTGAAGAGCACCTTGCCATCCTTGTCGGCGATCTCCTTTGCGATGACACGACCGCGCACACTGCGTCCGATGGTGATCTCGATACCTGATGCATTCTCCTTTGTGAGGCGGATTCCTTCCTTCTCACCACAGTCCTCTTCGGTCACCACAACGTCCTGCGATACATCGACGAGACGACGAGTGAGGTAACCTGCCTTTGCAGTGTTAAGCGCGGTGTCGGTAAGACCCTTACGTGAACCGTGTGTTGAGATGAAGTATTCAAGTGGTGAAAGTCCTTCCTTGAGTGATGGCACCATTGGGAAGTCAATAATGCGGCCTGATGGACCTTGAGTAAGACCCTTCATACCAACCATGAGTGACACCTGCTTGATGGAACCACGAGCACCTGAGGAGATCATGTCCATGACCGGACCATCCTTTGGAAGACTCTTTGGCACTGCTGTTTCGATCTGCGTCTGGACATGCTTCCAGAGTTCGATGATCTTGTTGTACTTCTCATCGGCAGAGAGCAATCCTTCGTTGTAGTTGGCGATGATCTCTTCTTCTTCCTTGCGAGCCTTCTTTACGATCTCTGGCTTCTCTTCAGGAACCTTCACGTCGGAAATACTCCACGTGATACCTGACTTCGTCACATAGCGATAACCAAATGCCTTGATCTTGTCGAGCGCCTCTGGTGTACCGTCAATACCGTAACGTGTGATCAAGTCATCAACTGTATTTGCGAGATCCTTCTTCGTGATCTCTTTGTTGATGAATGGGAAATCTTTTGGAAGAACCGAATTGAAAAGCAAACGTCCGACTGTTGTTTCGAATGGCTTTCCTTCGAACTGTGCATACTTCGGACTATCAGTTCCCAATACCTTGATCTTTGCGCGGAAACCGACAACGCCGAAGTCATATGCAGTGATGGCGCTGTTGGGGCTTGCGAAGATCTTGTCCTCACCGACTGAGCCGGCAACGACCTTCGTCATCCAGTAACAACCGAGCACGATATCCTGTCCTGGATTAACCACAGGATCACCAGATCCTGGCTTGAGCAAGTTCTTGTTTGCGGCCATAAGCTCGCGTGCCTCTGCTTGTGCTGCGTCTGAAAGTGGTACGTGAACAGCCATTTGGTCTCCGTCGAAGTCAGCGTTGAACGCTGCACAAACGAGTGGATGAACCTGAATAGCATTTCCTTCGATAAGCATTGGGTTGAATGCCTGGATACCAAGACGATGGAGTGTTGGAGCACGATTCAAGAGTACGAATTTACCCTTGATGACCTCTTCAAGATTTGCCCACACCTCAGGGATACCTTCGTCGATAAGACGATTTGCACCGCGGATGTTGAATGCCAATCCTTGCTCGAGGAGCTTTGCAATGACAAATGGGCGGAAGAGCTCAAGTGCCATGTGCTTTGGAAGACCACACTGATTGAGTTTCAATTCAGGACCGACGACAATAACGGAACGTCCCGAGTAGTCAACGCGCTTACCGAGAAGATTCTGACGGAAGAGACCCTGCTTACCCTTGAGTGTATCTGCGAGTGATTTCAACTGACGGCGCTGTGTCTGACTCATCGCTGCTGATGTCGAACCATGGCGGATCGAGTTATCGATGAGTGCATCAACAGCTTCCTGCAAGATACGCTTTTCGTTGCGGAGAATGACCTCAGGTGCGTCGATCTCAACCAACTTCTTCAAGCGGTTGTTGCGGTTGATAACGCGACGATAAAGATCGTTGACATCACTTGTCGCATGACGACCACCTTCAAGTGCGACCATTGGGCGCATTCCTGGAGGGATGACTGGGATGTTCGTCATGAACATCCACTCAGGGCGAACGCCTGAACGGTTCATTGCCTTCACGAGCGAGAGGCGCTTGTAGAGCTTTGCACGCTCGACCGCACCTGCCTTCTCGAGTGATGTTTCAAGATGCTTC
>Ga0208374_1000550_pt1 | contig 15137 bp, 9 predicted proteins | sample RifOxyC3_FD_184037 | JGI IMG/M metagenome (GOLD analysis project Ga0208374, IMG submission 184037) | Groundwater microbial communities from Rifle, Colorado - Rifle Oxygen_injection C3 (SPAdes) | ecosystem: Environmental > Aquatic > Deep subsurface > Groundwater | place: Rifle, Colorado, USA...
ACCCCCTGACCTTGACGGGTGCGCGCGATCTGGTACGGGCCTGGAAACAACAGGGTATTTATCCGCCGGAAGGTGTGACCATCGTCCTGTTGCCGGGTGATTATGAACTGGCTCGTTCCCTTGACTTGAATGCACGCGATTCAGGCAGGGCGTCCGCGCCCATGACCTGGCGGGCGGAATCGCCTGGAACCGTGCGCCTGACCGGCGGGCGGCGTGTGACTGTTTTCAAGCCGGTGACCGAGCCGGCGGTGCTTGACCGCCTGTCCGTGGAAGTGCGCGGACAGGTGGCGATGGTTGACTTGAAGGCCATGGGCATCACGGATTACGGAATCTGGCATCCCCGCGGGCATGGTGGGGGCAGTGCGAATTCCGCCCTGGAGGTCTTCTGCCATGGTGTCCCTTTGACGCCGGCCCGCTGGCCGAAACGATCCCCGCTGGCCAATCACGGGTTTGAGCTGATTGCCGATGTGCGGGGGGATTGCCTGGTCTACACCGATGACCGGCCGGCGCGTTGGGCGGTATCGGACGATATCCACCTGCATGGCCATTTCGCGATGGACTGGACGTCCACGATTGTGCGGGTGACCCGGTTGGACACGCAGAAGAAGGAAATCGAGGTGGTTCCTGCCCGGACGGGTCATTACGGGATGCGCAAGGGTGGAAGGTACTTCTATTTCAATGTGCTGGAGGAGTTGAGCGAACCGGGTGAATGGTGTCTCGATCGCCAGTCCGGGATCCTGTATGTCTGGTTGCCGGTCGATCCCGCTTCTGCCGATGTCCGGGTATCGTTCCTGGAAACCCCGCTGGTGAACTGCGTGGATGTTGAATCCGTGCGGTTCGAGGGCTTGACGTTTGAATGCACCCGGGGCGATGCGGTTGCCATGACCGGCGGCCGTGGAATCACGCTGGCCGGATGCAGGATCACCAACATCGGGCGGGCGGCCGTGCGCATCGATCGTGGGTACGACCATGTGGTCCAGAGTTGCGATGTCTGGAATATCGGGGAGTCCGGTGTGGATATTGCCAATGCGGGGGACCGCCGGCTCGGGGAATCGTCCGGGCACCGGGTCGAGAATTGCTGGATGCACCACATGGCGCGGGAGGGGTGGACGTATTTCGAGTGCGTGCGCGTCCTGAACTGCTGCGGGGTCACGATACGGCACAACCGCTTCCACGATCACCCCCACGCGATGATCATGTACCGGGGCAACGATCATCTGATCGAGTACAACGAGTTCTACAATTTCACGCTGCAGGGCGACGATTGCGGATGCCTGTATTACGGGCGTGACTTTACCCTCCAGGGGAATGTGGTCCGCTACAACTATCTGCACCATGCCGGCGATTCCGGACGGAACGACTGGGGGTCGTCGGGAGTCTACAACGATGACGGCGCCGGCGGTTCCGACATCTACGGCAACATCTTTCACCTGGTCAACAAGGGGGTGCTGGCCGGCGGAGGAATCAACATCCGCATTCATCACAACCTGTTCGTAGCGTGTGAGCCGGCGATCTGGTTCGATGAACGGCTTGCATCGGCCCAGGCGGATCGCGGCGAAACCATGATGCATGGCTGGATGCGGGACCAGTTTTACGCCCTCAATGGGCATCGGCCACCGTTTGCCAGCCGCTACCCGGGCATGGATGCCGTTCACGATGCGCTGCAACGCGGGGTCGGACTCGCGGCGCTCAATGCGCAAGTGAAGGGGAATCTCGTGTATGGCAGCCGGGGTTCCTGGTTGAAAACCCACTGGGCGGAGTTTCCCGAATATTTTGAGTATGCGGCCAACGTGGTGGAGGATCGTCCGCCTTGTGAGGATGCCGCTTTCGGTGTGTTTGAAATCAAGCCGGACCACCCGGCGTGCCGGACCAGTGGTTATAAACCGTTACCGTTCGAGAAGTACGGTTTGTATCGTGACTCCTATCGTCCGAAGCTGGAAAGTGCCCGTACGGCCATGGAAGTGGTGAACCCGGTTGGTTCAACGGGCACTGGCGGCCGCCTCCGGCTCCGGCTGCGGAACGACGGGGATGTGCCGGTCCAGGGCGTGGAACGCGTTGAAATCAAGCGGCAGCGGCATGGACCGGGATTCATGCGGATCGATGTTCCCTTCGATGTGCAGCCGGGAGGTGAGACGGCCGTTGAATTCGACCTGGCAGTCGATCCGGTTGCCTTGCAGGACTGCTACGAACTGTTTGTCTTTACGCGGGGTGAACAGATCCGGCCGGTCTGGATCTCCATGCCGGTGGCGTGCCGTCTGGATTCCCGGATTGACCTGCTCGATCCCGTCACGTGGGGGACGGGTGTCCTGCTGGGCCGTATCCAGATGCACGTATCCAACCTTGCCGGGACGGTGACGGACACCTCGGTGGTGCTGAAGATCGATCCGCCGGATGGGGTGGAAGTCAATCCGGGAACGATCAACCGCCGGCTGGCACCCGGTGCGTGTATCGAGACGGAATCAAGTATCCGGCTCAAGGATACCGGTGGGCCCCTGGTGTCGCGGATTGTCCTGACGACAGCCGGACGGGATGTCAAACCTGCCGCAGCCCGCCTGACCGTCCGCTATCCGTTGCGGCAATTGCCGCAACGGCCTTCCCTTGACTGCCTGGAGGCGCGGTTGAAGGATCAGCCGGTGTTGCCGGTGAAAGGCGCGGCCCGCCTGGCGGCGTCGGGGTATTACGGGGACATCCGCCTGGCGGTTGCCGACGGGCGCCTGCTGGTGTCGGCGGTTGTTTTTGACACGAAAATCGAGGTGACCCCGCTGTTGTGGGATGGATCCTGCGTGGAGGTTTTTGCCTGTAACCCGGACCGGGAACGCATCGGGCATGTATTCGGAAACATCGAGATCGGACAGGTCTACCTGGTGCCGGCCTGTGGCGTGGAGCCTGCCCGGGCGTACCGGTTTCAACATAACCAGCCGGTTCCGAAACCCTGCGTCCAGGTGGCAACGGCAGCGGATCCCCGTGGATACCGCCTGCAGGCGCTGGTGCCGTTCACGGAACTTGCGCTGGATCCCGACGCCGTGCAGTTCCTGTTTGAGGTCCAGGTCACCGCACACCTGGAAGGCGCACCGCGGGGGGAGGGGAGGGGTAACCTGTTCGGCAGTCCATCCGCCTTCAATGATACCTCCCGCTACGCGCTGGCCGTGGTGGAGTGAGCGTGGAAAACGCAAACCGGATAAGGCCATCCAGCCGCGCTCTATGAGCGCATCCGGTGCCGGGCTTCTGCCTGGGGTGTTCGGCGAGGCTTGATCTTGGCAGCCCGTGTCCCTATGATCCGACTCCATTTACGTCGCAGTTGCGACAGGAGAGTAATATGGGCAAGCGCAGGGCAATTCTGGTTGGTAACGGCGGACGCAGTTTCATGTACCGGGATGCGGCGGCATTCAAGTATCCGGACCACGTCGAGCTGGTCGGCCTGGTCGACATCAATCCGGGACGTGCCCGCCTGTCTCAATCCGCCCTGGAACAAAAGGGGTTGAAGGTTCCCGTTGCCGGGCCGGATGCGTTGGAAACCTTCATCCGTAAACAAAAGGCGGACCTGGTCATTGTCACGTCCCGGGACTCCACGCACGATGAATTTATCGTGCGGGCGATGGACGCCGGATGCGACGTGATTACGGAAAAGCCGATGACCATCAATGCGGCGAAATGCCAGCGGATTCTGGATGCGGTCAAGCGGACCGGTCGCCAGGTGCGTGTCACCTTCAATTACCGGTATTCACCGCCGCGGGAGCAGGTGAAGGAACTGTTGCAGGAGGGGGCGATCGGGAAGGTGCTTTCGGTGGAGTTCAAGTGGCTGCTCGACACCTCGCATGGCGCCGACTATTTCCGGCGCTGGCACCGGAACAAGGAGAACAGCGGCGGGTTGATGGTGCACAAGGCAACGCATCATTTTGACCTGGTGAACTGGTGGATCAACAGCGTACCGAAACGGGTTACGGCCCTCGGCTCACGCGTCTTCTATACCCCGGAGCAGGCGGAACGGTACGGACTGACCAACCGGGGGGAGCGGTGCCATGCCTGTGCCGAATCGAACCGGTGCCCGTTTTTCCTGGACCTGGACGGATATCCCCAGCTCAAGTCGCTGTACCTTGACCAGGAATCCCATGACGGGTATTTCCGGGACCGGTGCATTTTCAGCGACTCGATTGACATCGAGGACACGATGAACGTGGCCGTGGAATACCGCAACGGGGTCCGGTTGAGCTATGCGCTCAATGCGTTCTCGCCCTGGGAGGGGTATCATGTTGCCTTCAACGGCACGAAGGGGCGGCTGGAACAGATCTGCCGCGAAACCTCCTACATCAACGGGGATGGATCGGTGCCGGGACAGACCGTCGGGCCGGGAACGACGCTGGCGCTGATGCCGCATTTCACCTCGGGCACCTTCCTTCCGGTTCGTACCGGCGAAGGGGGGCATGGCGGCGGCGATGAACGCCTGCTGGACGATCTGTTCATTCATCCGCCGAAGCCGGATCCGCTCTGCATGCGGGCCGATTATCGCGGGGGTGCCTGGTCGATCCTGACCGGTATAGCCGCGAATATTGCAATGGCCGAGAAACGGGTGGTGGAGGTGGACGAATTGGTCAAGGGCCTTGAGATGCCGGACTATCCGGCCACCCCGGCCTGGGATGCGCCGATCCCGGTCCCGGAGTTCCTCGTTGGTTGGGACGTCAGCGACGTTTTGCCGCGACCCGGTCCGGTCGCCCAGGCGCCGCTGCCGGCGTCCACGGTGACTTTCAAGCCGCTGAATATCCGCGGTTCATTCCAGAATGCCCATGATCATATCGGAACCCGGGATGGACTGGTGTATTTTCGGCTGGCCGTCAACTCGGCGACCGACCGGAACGCAGAACTTGGCTTTGGCGCCGACGGGCCTGCACGGGTATGGGTCAACGAGACCGAAGTGGGTGTCTGGCCGGACCTGACGAATCCCTGTGTGGCGGATAAATGCCGTGCTCCGGTGACCCTGCGCAAGGGCCGGAATATGTTTACGGTGGCCTTGGACAGCAACGGGGGCAAGGCGTGGGGCATCTCCGTGCGGTTGATCTAATCGTACCAGGCCACTGCGGGCCGTTGCTGGAGCCGGCCCGACCTCGGGCCGGTCTGGGTGCTAGGCCGGCCGTGTGATGAACCGGCGGGCATCCATTTCGGGGCAACGGTTTCGCGTGATATGGCCCCATCCGCTGCGTTGTCGCCATCGGCGCATACCAGGAGTATGGCGCCGACGGCTCCGCCTTGCGGCCGGAGCCATCTGACGCGAAGCCGTTGCCCTTTTCGAAATGGAAGCCCGTGTTTACCTCGCGGTCCGGGCGAGTACGCCGGCACCGCGATGGAATATGGAAAAGAGTCTGGATTTGCGTGTGACGCATAGAAGGGCGAGGTGCCTGCCCTGCGAAGCCTTGGCGAAGCAGGGTCCACACGAGCCGTCTGGCCTGGTTGGAGTCAGCTTGCCCGCCCGCGTCTGGAAAAAGAGCGACAGGTCGTGTGGTGACTGATATGCTATGCGGTAATACCTAATCAGGAGGGACCGGTCATGAAGCAATGGATGGTTGCCGGATTGTGCGCGGGTCTTCTGGTGTGCGCGGCGGGCGCGGCCGAAGTGGAATCGTTGGTGGGAGACGGCTACTGGGGCTTATGGTTGAAGCCCGAGGCAAAATGGACGGAAGTCGGGTCGGACTCGGTTGGCCTGGTTGGTGGACAGGCCGGCATAGCCATGAACCGTTCGTTGTATGTCGGGTTTGGCTATTATGAACTGGCGAGTTCCGTGGATTTCGAGGGCGCCGGCGCGAAACTCGGTTCATCCGATCTGTGGTACATGGGATTCGATGTCGGGTACAGCATCAAGCCCGCCCGTGTCCTGCATGCGGGGCTCGACTTGTTCGTGGGATGGGGGGAATCCTCGCCCCGGCTTGCCGCCGGAGGAACGGAAACGTCCGACCTGTTCGTGGTCGAACCCGGCGTCAATCTGCTGGTGAATGTAACCCCGGATGTGGAATTCGGTCTGGGGGTGGGGTATCGGGTTGTCAACGGCAGCGATACCGATGGGGTTTCCGATAGCGACCTGGGCGGTCTGGCCGGCGGGGTGTTCCTGCGCTGGACCGAAGGGCGTTAACGGACCGGCACGGGCGGGATATCCTCCAGACCTTGTCCCGGAAACCCGAACGCGCCACGATTCGGGACTGAATCAGCCCAGCCTGGCCATCAACTGTTCCCGGCCCCTGGAATAGGCCGGGCTGTCGGCGGTTGCGGAACCGCATCCGGACCACCATACGGAAGGGCGGGCGGGCTCAAGCCGGCAGAGGGCCAGGGTTCCCGGAATGCGTTCAAGTAGTCGCCGGTAGAGTTCACGGGCGTCGACGACGTCACCGAAACGCTGGCCCAGGATCTGGAGTACCCGCAGATCTCTCAACTGGTTGGGTAATCCGCCGGTTCCCTTGTTGTTCACGCAGGCGTTGAGCGACGATTCCCGGTAGGGGCATGGGGCGCACATCATCCAGTCCGCATGCGGCGCCAGGCGGATCCGAACGCCGGGTTTCTCCAGGATCAATGCCAGGAGTTCCGGCAGATTGTCCTCGGCGAAGGGGGGACGGGTCCCGTTCCCGTACTGGCAGACCGAGCAGACCAGGATATGGGGCCTGACGTCGATGGCGTCGGCCTTGTGCATGGCCGCGATGGATTCAGTCTTCGACTGCTTCATGTCGGGTTCGGAACGTACCGGCAACAGGGCGCTGATGCCCTTGGCGCGGCCGCGCGCATAGGCGTCGGCGACCGCCCGGGTGTTTCCCCTCCAGGCATCAGAGGTGGTTGTGTTGTATACGCAGATGCCATCCAATGTCTCGATAAAGTCGAAGAGGCGGTTGAAAATAATCCGTGCGGGCAGGGTGCAACCCGGGGCCAGGTTGAGTTTGTGCAGAATCTCGAGGTCACGGCGGACATTGAATTCAGACCCCTCCGGTGTGTCCTCCTTGGTTCCTGGATCCTGGTAGCTGAACACTTCTCCGACATTACATTGCAGGGTGATGGGGAGGTCCGGTTCCTTTCGCACCGAGTCGAGGAGGGATCGTATCGCGGGATTAGCCGGCAGGGTTCCTTGTTCGTCCAATGCGCACACCGCGTAAATCAATTGGTAGGGTCGCAAGGTCATGGCGGGAATCTTTGTCATGGAAAACTCCTTTAATCGTAAACACCGTTGACTATGATATACCGGTAGTCGTGTAGGAAGTGAAAAGAATGATTCGACGTGTCGATGATTCGGATTGGAAGGACGGTTGATATGCCGGCAGATGTTGGTATAACGGTTCGGCCTTACCAGTTGGTGTGTTCGGTCTGTGCAAGGGGTGGCAAGGCGGCGTCTGTTTCAGAAAGCGTCGGGGCCATCCTGGCCGCCGTCCAGGATGCTCCGGACCTTCCAGTGACCCTCTCATGCAATGTGGGGGAAGTGTTTGCCTACCAGGATCCCGGCACCGCGGACGATACCCCTGAAGGGGCGGAGTTTAATGTTCGCCGCGATCTGGAGATTCTGCACAAGCTCAATCTGGAACCGGGATGCACCCTGCCGGCCCGAATCCTTTACCACCGCCTGCTGGACCGGATTGAGACGGTTGCCGGGATATGCGGGTATCCCCGCGTGACGTCCGATGCGTGGGAAGGTTGTCCGGACGCCGGCTCCGGAAACTATGAACGCGGGCGGGCGCTTGGAATTTCGGCCTTTATCCCGCCGCGTCCGGTCGGGGAACTGGAACGTGAAAAGGCGGCTTCGCTGGAGGCGATGTACCAGGCAAGCCCGGTCCATGTCCGGCCGCATATCCTGTTATGTGCGGTCTGCCAGTACGGGAACGGTATCCGCCCCCCTTACGCGGAGGACAACCTGCCCGAACTGATCCAGGTGATCCTGAAAAAGCCGGAAACCCTGATCCTGTTGGTTGCCGGCGCGGATTGGATGATGTGCGCCCCGTGCCCGTATCGTGTGCCGGGGATCAACGGGTGTGTCAACCAGTTGGGGTCGGGGGGACTGCCGAACCGTATGCGGGATTTGCGCATGCTGCAGAAACTGGGGTTGAGTTTCGGGGATGTCCGGCCGGCCAGGGAACTGTTCCGGTTGATTTTCGAACGCTTACCCGGCACGCTGGATATCTGCCGGCTCGAACCTGCCAAGCCGTCGGTCTGGTGGGATGGATGTGGCGCTCCCGCCGAAAACAGCGAGTCGTACAATAAAGGCAAGCAGCAGCTGATGATTGATTTGGGGATTTGATGGGCCGTACGGTCAAGGTCGCCCGGGCGGGTGTTACCGGCCGGTTTGCCGCGCGACCCCGGCCACCTGTTCAAATTTCTCGATCGTAACGCCCGGTGGGCATGAGTCGGAATTCGCGAGAATGAATGGACCGCCTGCCGCCTCCCTGATGACGGATTCGACATACGGTTTGAGTTGCGTTTCAGACAGTTGGAGAAACCGGGTCGGTTCGATGCCGCCGATGATCCCCATCGACGAACCGATCACCTTGCGTGCGTCGCGGATGGTGATGTTTCCGGTTGGGGGAGGGGAAATACTCTCCACGGAATGAACGCCCTGCGCCTTCATCCTGCCCACCAGGGCGGCCAGGTGTCCGCAGGCATGCTGGATATAATGCCTGCCGTGGTTGGACAGCAGGTTGCACCAACCGGTAATTTCGGAACCGATAAAGGTGTCGTACTGGGTGGGCGAATAATTCTGCGTGCTGGAATCCTCCCACGTGATGAAATGGGTGTAGGGGGACTGGACCGAGAGGCGGGCTGCCTCGGTATTCTTTTCCACCATGGTTTTCCAGAGGGCTTCCACGGTTTCCGGGAAATCCGCCAGCGCGTAGGCCAGTTCCTCGGTTCCGACATGGTGCTCCACCAGCGACTGGAAGGCGGATTTGCCGCGCGGGATCAGCATGCCCAGCGAGAAACCCTCCCGTCCCTCTCCCGCGAAGTGATCGTTGACCGGTGCCAGGTCGAGAACCAACGTGGTGTTGGTTTCAATCCACAACTGAACCTTGTAGTCGGACTCGGTTTTGAGGGGGTGTTCGACCAGGAAACTCGTGTTGCCGGTTTCGCTCCTGGCCCATGCCAGGTGAAGGGTACCTGCCGGGGTCCTGATTTCGGATTCCGTCCGACCCCCGCCTTCCGTGGTCCGGCATTCCATGTCGGCCGGCGGGATGGCCTTCACGGGGCAGGGGGCCCCACGCCACAGGGGATCGGCGCCGATGCGATGGTGAAAGGCAAGCTGGCCTTCGTCCTGGATTGCCTGCGGAAAATGTTCCCAGACATAGGCGAGAAACGGGCAGAACGGAATATGATCGACCGGTTTTCCCTGCAAGGAGGCCAGGATGCGTTCGTTGGATGTCATCGGTTGTTACCCCCGGTATTGTACGGACGGCAGGCTGAAATGTTTGGCCGTGCCGTGGCAAGGGATTCTGGTGAGAGGAGCACGGGATGACCGGTCCGGCTTTGATGCGACAGGATGGTATCCTTGCGCCGTTCCATGGTGGCGCGGAACCGGCGTTCTTCGGGGGAGGAAACCTCGGGTTTCTGCCACGGCATGAATCCTTCACCGCGCGTAACCCGGTGGAGATATTCGGCGACCTTCACGGAGGAAGATGCTTTCATTGGGAGCACGGTAGCACTTCACCCGTGAGATTGAGAAGGACATTCCAGATGAATCGGGAGCTGTATCGTGAGCTTGAACCAGATGGATGCCCGGGTTATCCTGCCCCCGCCAGCACGATGCCTTCTTGATTGGTATGAGGGGCGAGGGGCCGGCTGTATGCCGATATTGTGAGAATTGATGAAGCAGGATAATCATAGCCCATGAAACGACAAATGGTTGTGCAACGTGCGATCGGATTCGTTGTTATAATGCTGCTTGCCTGGCTGTTGATGCGAGGGGGCAGGCCACGGCAACAAAATGCCGAGGGTTCTGCCGGAATGACTGAAACAGAATACGCCGGGACTGAGATGGAAATGCCTGGCACGAATCCTCCTGCTGCCATTACTCCACCGCTAGATCTGTCGACGGTGTCAGATAATCTGCGCGGGGTTCTGGGGTATGAAGAGAAGAAGACATACGTTTCCCGACTTCGTGCCGTAAATCAACTGGGGCGGGATCTTTCGCCGGAGGATGTTCAGACCCTTTTCGCCTTTCTTAACCAGTCGGAACTCCAGGACAATTTATCTTCCGCGGAACTCAATACGGTTAAGAACGATATTCTCAATGTGATGTGGCGTCAGACCACCCGTCCCCCAGGAATAAGCGGGCTCCTCATCGCGATGTATCGGGACACCAGACATGACCCCATGTGGCGTGATTATTGCATTCAACATCTGGGGGGCTGGTACGGTAAGGCGGAGTCCGATGTTGAAAAGAAGGCCATTGCCGAAGCCCTTTGGGATGCCACCCAGACAAAGCGGGGGACGATTGCCGGGACATCGCTCCTGTCGCTGTCATTAAATGTCGGAGGTCCTGAAATCAGCCGGGAAGCGGTATCGGAAAAGGCGCTGCAATTATGCCGGGAACCGGCGTATGCAGAGGCGGTCAAAATGACGGCGATCCAGGTCTGTGCGACACTTAATGATAAGGAGGCGCTACCCATTGCGCGCGAGTGGGCATCGGGAAGCTCCTATGTGCCCCTGCGAATGGCGGCGCTGGCAGCCATTGGAGTCTTGGGAGAAGCTGGTGATCGAGAATTGCTTGAGAAATATGTGAAGAGCAGTGACGTGCGGCTTCGTAAGTCGGCCCTAGCAGCTCTCGAAAAGTTAAATGCCCGGGATCCTTAAGGCGCCAGGGGGGACTTTTTTCCCTTGGTCTTGAGGGTCAGTGTTGTTGAAGCGGCTTGCGGGACGCGGATGTCCAGGGAAATGGTCTCCTCAGCCATGAGTTGGCGGCAGAACTCGGGTGAGAACTTTATGGATAAATTGACACCGTGCTGACCATCCTTTTCGCCAATCTGATATTGAATATCCTTTGGTGCTGAGAGTGTCACCTCGCTTGGTTCGAGACTCCGGGTTCGCTGACCGAGAAGTTTCAGTTGGAACGTGCGGCTGATGGGCGCTTCTGAAACGGGCAGATACAATATTTCCGGCAGTATCGCCAACTCAGCCCCTATCTTTCCTGTGACCGAGACGTTGACGGGAGGGTGATTGGTCGGGCTGCTCACGGGGATGGTCACCCTGCACTTCAAGTCCCCGGAAATTTTTGTCGGGATCAGCGATATCGACAGGCTGGCCCTGCCGGCCTGCGTGGGATCCAGGGTTACGTTCACGGGGTAAGTGCTCTCTGTTTGAGGAGCGCCGAAGACGAGATTGGTATGGGTTGACTTCAATGAGAAGGTCTGAGTCCATGGCGTATTGAGCCGCAATCGCCCCGCATAGAGGGACTCCGAGGGCGTGATATGAACCAGAGGGACCGCATTTCCGGCTACCGTCAGACACAGGAAACGGTTGGCGGGATCGTTGCTTTCAACATAGTTGTTCTTGGTGAAAAGTCCCGCGATCGAGTTGGAAAGAATATCTATCTGAATAGTGGTGGTGGCGCCGGACGGAAGGTTAGTCTGGCCTGTAACTACCGTGGCACAACCGCATGTTTTCCTGACGTTTCGGATTTGCAGGTCCGAATCACCGGTGTTCCGGAGGGTAAAGGTTGCCTGTTTCTGCTCGATAGCCGGGTATGCCCCAAAATCGACCAGGCTTGAGCCCTCAACAGCAATCCGGGGGCTGGCCGTAATCGTCGTGATGGTCGAGGCGACAATTGCAAAAGCGTATGGCAGTAACCGGTGCATCCGCTGACCATATCGGATAGTGTTGGGAGGGTAAAGCGGCGAGTGCTGGCCAAATCGGGCGGCTATATGTATGGTGCGGGCATGAAACGGTGGAGAAACAGGATGCTGGCCGGGTTGATGGCCGTGGCGACATCCCTATTGGCGAACCTCGATGACCCGGTGCTTGTTGAATTTTTCCGTGCCCCGGGTTGCCGGGAATGCCGACTGGTTAACACGGAGGTTCTTCCGGCCATTCAGGAGCAATTCGGGGGAATCTATCGCATCGAGGAATATGATGTCGGAATCATGGAACATACGGCGCGACTGGCCGCCTATCAGGAAGCGTTGGGGATAGCCGGCAACGAACCCGTCTGTATGGTGGTGGATTACCGCAAGGTTTTGAACGGGTACCAGGCGATACGTGATGGATTGAGAGAGTCTATTCATGAAGCACTTGCGGCCCGACAGGATGTAGACTGGCAAATGCCGGAATCTCCGGTCCCGTCGCCGGATCAAGCATCCCGGCCGTATGCCCAGGCCCAACAAAGACCTTTGACAATGACCTTCCCGGTGGTGCTGGGCGCCGGATTGGCGGACGGGATCAATCCGTGCGCGATATCGATGTTGGTGTTCCTGATGAGCATTTTGTCGGTGGCCAAGGTAAGGGGCGCGGGTCTTGTGGCGATGGGCGGTGCATATTGTGTGGCCGCATTTCTTACCTATACGGCCATCGGTTTCGGGGTGTTGCGCGTCTTGCATCTTTCCCGCGGCTTTCCGCTGGTTCAGGCGGGTATAGAATCAATCACGATCGTCATCCTGGGTGTGCTGGCATACTTGTCCTTTAGAGATGCGTACAAATTCTGGCGACATGAAATTGTTTCAGAAGTCGTGTTGCAGTTGCCCGAAGGGGTCAAAAGGCGAATCCGGGCGTTGATTATGGCCCGGCTCAACCTTCGGCATCTGGCTGTTTCAGGGTTTCTCCTGGGAGCAGGGGTGACAGCGTTGGAAAGTATTTGTACGGGTCAGTTATATGTTCCGGTCTTGGTGTTGTTAATCAAAAGCGGGCTGGCCGGATTGCGGGAATGGTTGTATTTGCTGGGGTATAATGCGGCCTTTGTGCTGCCCTTAGTGGCTGTGTTCGTGGCTGTCGGGCTGGGTATGCATACGCCATCGCTTCTGGCGTGGAGTAAACGTAATGTTGTGCTTTCAAAGATAATATTGGGGGCATTCTTCCTGACGATTGCAGGGCTCTTGCATTTGCTGTAATTGTCTTTGAATCCACCGCTTACAACCCTGTAACTTCAGGTTTTGTATGGATATGGCCCTGCAAGGGTGCCGGGTCCTGGTTTTTACGCCACGGCGTACGTGCGTGTTATACCCGGCAGAATGTTCCCGATCCCGGCTTGATGGACGCGGCCGACGGTATGGCGCAAGATGAGAGGACGTGATTTAGACAACAGAATAAAAATAACACGAGAAATAATTTGCCAGACGTTTGCATATTTTGGTAAGGGCTCATTAATTCACTCGGGGAGGTGTTCGCAGGGCGCGGACAATGATGCATCTCTGGGTGAATTTCTTGGTTTGATTTGTGCGTTGGGGCATTAATTACGGGAGTTTCCTCGATGAAGACAACCACGCGATCGATACGGGTTGGCGTCTTGTTTTATGCGGCTTGCCTTACCACCTCTGTTGTTGCCGCCGACATGGGGTCTTGGGCCTATAAGCTCAAGATTGAGTTCCCGGGATATGGCCGGTCAGCCACCCTGACGAATTTCCCCGCCTTGGTGGTTATGAACACCGGGATATCGGGATTCAGCTATGACAAATTTGCCGATGCCGCCGGCGCGGACCTCCGGTTCACGGATAGTCAGGGGACCGAACTGAATTATGAGATTGAGAAATGGGACACCAACGGAAGTTCCTATGTATGGGTTCAGGTCCCGGTTCTTGCGGACACCAATACCGCCATATGGGCCTATATGGGCAATGAGAACGCCACGGTGCCGGATTATTCGACCAACGGTGCCACATGGGCAAGCGGATTTGTCGGTGTGTGGCATCTGGGAGATGCTAGTGCCCCGAGCCTGGATTCGTCACCAAACCACTTGCAGGGGACGCAAGTAGGATCTCCAACATACCAAGCGGCGGGCCAGATAGATAAGGCTGTTGATCTTGGCTCTGGCAACAATGGGGTGAAAATGGCGGATACCGGTCTCCTTGACATGGGGAGCTCCAACTTCACGGTTTCCATATGGGTCCGAAAGCAGGAGGCATCTTCCGCTTTTAGCAACGTCGGGCTATTCAACAAGTGGTTGACCGGGGCGTACCCTGATCAGTGCGAATGGTTGTTGGAAACCACGGCTGGCGGTTCGGATAACCGTCCTGTCTTCACCGTTGCGATTGGAACTACGAAATATACATGTGCGGACGCTTCCAGTCTGACGCTCAACACATGGTATCACTTGGCCGGAAAACGCGAAGGAACCAACCTCTCCCTTTACGTCAATGGCGTGCTGCACAAAACGACAACCGGGGTTGTTGGCGCTGTCAACAATGCCGGTCGGGATATGTATCTTGGATATTTTGCCTACAGTCCGACACTCAGTCTGGATGGCCGATTGGATGAAGCTCGATTGTCGAGTGTAGCGCGTTCCTCGAACTGGCTTTGGGCCTGCTGGTTCAATACCGCCTCGAACAGTGCATTCGTGAACTTCGGGGAGGTTGAGTTTACCGAGATGGTGCTGATCCCGGGGGCAGATGAAAACGGGGTGACCAACGATTTCTTCGTTAAGAAGAATGAACTGTCGGTCAATGAATATGTGGTCATGCTGAACGCGCTCACCAATGGCGAGATTTCCGTGGCATCCGGTGAAGTCCGGCTCACGGGTGCCGGCGACTTGCTCTGTCTGACTGATCAGGCGGACTCGGATGCCTATATCGCCTACGATTCAGAGGCGGCCATGGGGGAACGGTTCGAAGCGGCCGGAACAAAGGGTGCGCATCCGATGGTGTTTGTCACGTGGTTCGGTGCGGCACTTTATTGCAACTGGAAGAGTGATGTCGAGGGGTATGACCCGGTTTATGAGCCGACCAATGGCTGGTCCGCCACCCTGGCCAACAATGGATACCGCCTGCCGACAGAGGCGGAATGGTATAAGGCCGCCGCCTGGAATGCCGGGCAGGCGATTTTCACCCTATATGGTACGGGCGGGAACACTCTTTCCACCAATGATGCCAATTACCTTAACAGTGGCGATTCCTGCGAAACCAATGCTGTGAGGACCTGCCCGGTCGGTTCCTATGCGGCTGTCGGCTATTACAATCTTGTGGATGCCTGCGGGAATGCGTGGGAAT
>Ga0208374_1000551_pt1 | contig 15095 bp, 13 predicted proteins | sample RifOxyC3_FD_184037 | JGI IMG/M metagenome (GOLD analysis project Ga0208374, IMG submission 184037) | Groundwater microbial communities from Rifle, Colorado - Rifle Oxygen_injection C3 (SPAdes) | ecosystem: Environmental > Aquatic > Deep subsurface > Groundwater | place: Rifle, Colorado, USA...
TTATTGGGTGTATTAGTGGTTGTAGATATTTATTGGGTGTATTAGTGGTTGTAGATATTTATTGGGTGTATTAGTGGTTGTAGATATTTATTGGGTGTATTAGTGGTTGTAGATATTTATTGGGTGGAGATGAATTGGATTCGAACCAATGATGGAATTTACCAATAAGTTTACAGCTTACCGCTTTAACCACTCAGCCATCATCTCGTACTTGTGACAGGAATTGAACCTGCACCTAATGAATAGACGAGGTTTTAAGCCCCGCGCGTCTACCAATTCCGCCACACAAGTAAAGCTGTCTATCAGAATCGAACTAATAGTGCAGACGGGGAATGAGCCCGCGCAGAGACCACTCAAACAGCATATAAAATAAACAAATTAAAACCTAAAAGACTTTAACTTTCTACGGTACACTATTCCAAATATTTCGGTTTAATTTTAAAAAAATAAAACTAAATTGTTCGCTCACCACTACAATTTTTCTCAATTGATTTTATTTAATTTGACTACTAAGATGGTTCACTTCGCCAAACTATTATTATTTATTTATTGATTACAAATATTTAAACAAAACAAAATATCATTTACCAATAAGTATCGTAGATTAATTTACGTTAAAATTTAAACTTTAGGCATTCATTTAATGCGTGTAATGATCAAATATTTTAAAAAATAAATAAACCAACAATATTTGATTTAATTTTCACATTTCTATTCTCTAATCATTTCTAATTATTTAAAAAAGTAAATGTATAAATACAATAATATATTGTAAAATTATTAAAATAAATACTAATGTTGTTTCTGATTTAAATAGTTTTCAACCATTAACATTTATCAACTTAGCTACCCTACATGCAAATATTAATTGCAATAGGTAAACCAGAGGTTAACTTTTCCCGGTCCTCTCGTACTGAGGTCAAACATTAATTTTATTTTACTTTGTACAGTAGATAGGGACCAAACTGTCTCACGACGTTTTGAACCCAACTCACGTACCACTTTAATCGGCGAACAGCCGAACCCTTGGCAGATTGTGCGCCACCAGGATGTGATGAGTCGACATCGAGGTGCCAAACAAACTCATCGATAGGAACTCTCAAAGTTTATCAGCCTGTTATCCCTAGCGTACCTTTTATTCGTTGATCGATAACTACTCCTTAAAATATTATCGGGTCACTATAGCAGACAAACGTCCTTGGTATATATGTTCATACACCAATCAAACTCAACAAATTTATTATAATATCTCAAAAAATTAATAAATTTTTTTAGATTGAATTATAAGCACACCTTCGTTACTATTTAGAAGGCGACCGCCCCAGTCAAACTACCAAACATAAAATACTATAATTAATTTATTAAATTATAATTTATAAAAATAAATAAGAAAGTGGTTTTCCATTTGTGATAATATCTCCCACATAACTATATACTTATCAATCATCATATCTTCATGTTTATAGTAAAGGTGCATAGGGTCTTTCCGTCTAGCTGTACATAACCGCATCTTCACGGTAATTTCAATTTCATAGGGATAATTTTGGAGACAGTGGAGCAGTCGTTACGCCATTCATGCGGGACGGAACTTACCCGCCAAGGAATTTCGCTACCTTAGCGGGTTCAGGGTTACGACCGCCGTTAACTGGGGTTTATATTAAAAGCAAAAGCAATTAAATTTCACCTTGCAGCACTGGGCAGGCGTCAGATTTTATACATCATAATAAAATTTTGCAAAATCTTATGTTTTTGTTAAACAGTCGCTACTCCCTCTTTTTTAATGCCAATAGGCCCTCTTTCTTCCGAAGTTACAGAGTTAAATTGCCGAGTTCCTTCAAAATCATTACCCCTTCGTTTTCATTTATTCAACTAATTCACATGCGTTAGAGTAGTACGGTTGACACCAACTAAATTATTTCCAGATGATAATTAAAAAAAATTTTTAAAATTTAAAAAAATTTTTTTTATGAATTTGAAAAAATTAAATTATCATGAATAATAGTTGAGTGAAAAAAATTCATACCTATTAAATATTTCTATAAATTATTAATTTTAAGAACCGACTCACACTTTGTAAGATAATCAAAACAAAGCAACCCACGAACATCAAACGATAGTGATTTACACACTATATTTATTACTCATACTAGCATTGATAACTTTGATATCTGCAAAAAATTTTACAATTTTCCTTCAACAACATACAAAGCATTCCACTACCACCATAAAGATTTATAATTTCAGTTTATTGCTTATTATTTTAATTTTCGATCCAAAAAATAAATACTTATTTATACACAATAAGACATCTATTAATGAGCTTTTACGCTTTCCTTAGGGGATGGCTGCTTCCAAGCCTACCTTTTAATAGAAATTTTATTTTTAAATCTTTTACTTAGCAACAATTTTATACTTTAATCAATAATCTGGGCTGTTTCCCTCTCGACTATGAACCTTCGCGCTCACAGTCTGTTTAGTGTTTTATAAATTTGAATTCTTAGATTTTCAATTTATAACACATTTAGGTTAATAATTAAAATTACTTTACCTCAAATTTATTAAAAACACCACTCTACTCAAATAGATTTCGTGGAAAACCAGCTATCACAAAGTTTGATTAGCCTTTCACCCCTAACCACAATTCATCCCAGAATATTGCAACATTCACGAGTTCAGTCCTCCAATCTTAAAAGATTTTCAACTTGATCATGGTTAGATCACTTTGCTTCGGGTATTAATAAAGTGACTAAAATCTTTTCAGTACGCCATTTTAATAAAAATAAGCTTGCCACTTTAATAAACTTGCTAGTCCATTATGCAAAAGGTACATTGAAATAATTAACTTCAATTGAAATTAGCATTAAATTTCAGAATCTTTTAAACGCTTTTACAGAAGCTCTTTTCACCTTTCTTTCGCAATACTAATTCACTATCAAGTTTAAATTATATTAGTTTTTGGAGAAAGTTCTCCAGAATTCATTCACAATCAATTTGTAAATTACTTTCTGCTCACAGTATTTTATTTATACAATTACCACCTTTAAACAAACATAATAATTAAATTGATTAAACCTAAAAAATAAAATAACGTTGTTACAAATTGAATAAAAAAAATTGAATAGCGTAATTTAGTTCAACCAATATTTTTATTTATCATAAAAATAGATTTATCAATAATTTTTTTGGTAAAAACTTCAATCATATATTTTTCACCAAAAAATTGAGATGTATAAATGAATATATTTTTTACAAAAATTTCAGATAATTTTTTATAGAAAAAATCAAAATAACAACCAGATTGACAAAATCTAATAAATTTAAAAGTAATAAAAAAATTATACAACACTCAAAAAATACAAGACGGGTCTATTATTTAAAATAAAATAAAATTATTTTTTAAAGAAAACATTTTGCTTTAAATTAAAAAATCTATCATAGAATTCTTTTTTAACTAAACGTTTTTGAAAAAAAAATTTTTCATGTAATTCAGATGCAAACATTGTGTATAAAAATAAAAACAATCAAAAAACCATTGCAAAAAAAGCAATGAATTGAGCAGTAACAACAAACAATGTGTGAAATAATTCATAAAAAAAATAAATAATATGCCCTGGAACTTTAAAAACTAAAAAATAAGTTAAAAACGTTGGAGTTTTTAAAACACGATTCATATCATCTAAAAAACTTTCATTACCAATAATTCATTCTTTTTCTACGCCATGGGTGATTATTGCCTCATGAAAACTAGCAAACGTAAATGTCATTAAAATTAAACGAACATTTTGAACTACTAACCTAATATAAAAACCTGCAAATGCAATATAATCGTACATTAACTCAACAAAAATTAATGGGGAAGGTCCAACACCTCGTAAATATGCTACAAAATATAGACCATAGTCGTATGCTAAAAATGCAGGGATACACATAATGATATAATAAAGTAATGGAAATAAATAAATAGTTAAAAAAAATTCTGGAACAGAAAAAATAACAGATCAACAATTAATATAAAAATATCATAAAAATATGTATGAAAGAATTAAAATTGACAATAACATATCATCTAAAGAACCAATTTCTTCTTCAGCTTCAACTGTTGCATTTGCAATTAAGTAATCATGATCAATAGTATTTTCTTCACGAACACTAGAATTATAATATGAAAAATACAATGAAATAAAAAACATAATAAACATTGAAATCACAATTAAATGTGGTAAAATTAAAACTGGATTTAAAAAATTTTCCTCATCATTTAAAACATAAATAATATTATCAATATTAGATGAAAAAGGTAAAATAAATGTTTTGACAATATAGTCTGAAATAAAAAAATACTCAGGATGGTTTATAAATAAAAGCGATGTATCGTAATTTTGAGTTAAAAATTTAAATCAATTATCTTGGTAAGGTAATTTAAATAAATTTGACGTTAAAAACTTATCTAACATAACAGATCAAAATAAAGTAAAATATGAAATATCTAAAGTTGAATATCAAAACGAATAATAATTAAAATCAAAAGTATCTTGATAAACATTATTTGTGAATCAATTATAACTGATATTAAAATCATACATAAAGGGAGTTTCTGTAAAAGTATATATTCAGTTAATTCCGTGGTAAATCGAATTTGTACTAAAATCCACCATATTTAAATTATTAAAGGCGTTGGTAAAATCCCATTGTTTAAATCCGTAAATTCCTATTGATTAATAAGTTGAAATTAAAAAACTAAAATTAAATTAAAAAATAACACGTTTATAATTAAAAATAAAATAATATTAAATATGTATTTATACCATCTTCCTTTAAAATATTGAAATGAAATTAAATAAGTTTTAAAAATATGAATTATTTCCTTCACCACAATTAATTTAAATATTTTCAGTTGTACAAACGAAATAAAAAAATATTCATAAATTTACTAAAAAATAATGGTTGAGTGCAATCAGTCTTCAATAAAAATAAACTTAAAGTTGTATAATCTATTTCTAAATATAGTGGAACATCAAAATAGAAATGTGACATTTTATTAATCCATACAGGTAAAGAAGATGGGCTTTGTTTATAAAAATTAGATCGAAATCTGTTGTACCGTCACAAACGATAACTTAAAAATGAACTTAACTTTAGTTTACTATTAAATACAGTTTTAAAAAAATAATAATATTTGGCGGTAAAAACTAATGTTATTGTGTCATATGCAACTAACTGTTTAAAAATATTATTACACACAACACCATTAACATAAACTAAATTATTTTTAATTAAAAAAATAGCATCGGAGTGTGTCAGTACAAATTTTGATTTAATTAATAAATTAACAACAGAAAACTCAAACCCAACAATACACTTATTAACAGACTTGTTCAAATTTTTACTAAAAAATTTAGTTAACTTATTTTGACGGTAATTAGACATAAAAAAAAACTTTCTTAAAAGATCTCGATTTAAAAAAAAAATTTTAAGAGTTTTTCGTTTCATTTCAAACATTTTTGAAAAATCAATATTACGTGTTACAATACTTGATGTGTTATAATACTTTATATTTTTTATAAAATTTACATTAACCAATGTATTATATGTAAATTTATCTTTTCGTTTTAAAACACCTGTTTGTCTTTTCATATTTATATATAGTTGAAGGGTGCTGATTTTATTAAAAGAAGATATTTTTTTAAAAAAATTTAATTTTTTAAAATTATTTTTCAAAACATTAAAAAATTTAATTGGGTTATACGTAAAATTAGTTCAATAATATTTATTTTTACTAAAATTCCCAATACATAAAATATCTGTTAAACACTCATTAAATCTAAATTTGTAAAAAATAGCATGCAGTAAATAATTATTAGAAAAACATGTTTGTAAAACAAAACATTTTTTAAAAATCCTATATAAAATATAATCAAAAATTTGTATTTGAATTAAATTTAAAAAACATATAAAATCAGGTAAATTAAATTTCAAATCGAAAAAATATAAAATTTTTTTATTAAACAATCTCAATATATATTTAAAATCCTTAAACATCTCAAACTGATTTTTTTTTCTTTTTTTTTGTCTCATGCGCCAATTTTTTTGTTTTTACATCTATTTTTTTTTTTACAACACGTTTTTTTTTAACCTCACCCTTACGAAAAATCAATTTTGAGTTTTCCGATTTTGAATCTTCTTCAACTCTAGAATTATATAATTCTCTTAAAAGAGGTTTCGTAAAACCAGGATCAAACCCCAATGAAAAATAATTTTTTTTAAATGATTGTTTTTGTTTTTTAGTCATTTTTTTAAACTTCATTGGATTCATAATTTGATTATTAGCCATTCCGAATAAATCAATTTTGATAGTATTTAAATTCCCTTTAAAATTAATACGACTTTTTTTTGCAGACAACCACTCGCCATATCATTGTAATTTTCATAACAAATTAATTTGCTCAGCAGCCAATGCTACATTTATTTCATAAATTGGCAAATTACCATAAAATTTTTTTGCTAATTTTACTTTATAATTACGTAAAACAACATTAGATCTGTAACTAGAAGAATGGTTGGTTCATGTTCGTTGACCACGAACTGGTAATCCTTTGTAGTGTCTTCATCCTCGATATGATGTAATCAAATCTAATAAAAATATATTTAATAAAACACGACGTCGAGTATTAGATTTAGAAGGTATGTTATTGTTTATAAATTTTATAAAAATTGTTCAAGTTAAACTCGGTAATTCCTTTATATTTGTATACATGCTACATTCAAGACGTTGTTCTAAACGTTGAAGAAAAAACACATTAAATCCGTACATCTTTTTAAAATTATACCCTATATTATAATTAGAATGTATTACACTACCATTAAAAACATATCCTTCTCGCATTAATTTATATAGCATTGCAATTAAAAAAAAAGGGATTTTTTAAAATTATTTATAAAATATTTTTTAAAAAAAAATGAAGCATTAGGAAAATTTTTACTATTTTCAGCCATGTCAAATTTTTTTAAAGTTGTGGGTGTTGACCCAACAAAATATAAAATAATTCAACCATCTAATCTAATTATATGAATTTTAGAAATGTATAGTGGTAATTTATTGAATTTATTTAAAAAATTAATCAAGGATTGTTGATTTAAATCAAATCTTATATTATAAATTTTTTGTCAATATGCTTTTTTCTCCACGTTTGAATTTAAATTTTTTAAAAAAAAAGTTTGTGATGAAATTTTTTCATTGAATAAAAGAGTGATATATTTTCTAATTAAAACATCTTCTTTAAAAAATGTCGTATAATTATGTTTATTTTCTCAGACCGAATTTCAAAACATTGAATAACCAGAACGATTCAACACCGGTATACTTGATTGACCCACCTAATTATTATTTTTTCTTTAAAGGGAAATGGAATGGTTTTCTTGAAAATGAAAACTCTCCAAATTTATAGCCAATATTGTACTTATTAATAAATAATTTACGAAAACTAAACCCCTTATGAACATTAAATGTAAAACCAGAAAAACAATTTGGAATTGCTGATTGACGATCATACAATAAAATTTTTTTATATTTTAAATTTCTGTATTTTATAAACTTAAAAATTTTACGCCATATATTTTTAGAAAAAAATTTAAATTTTCAATTTGATCGACCCACATAATTATTTATTTTCCTCGTTTTGCAATTTTCCCCCATGGAGTTACTTCAGGAGAATTTGTTTTAGTTCTTCCCCCGTGAGGATGATCTACAGGATTCATAGCAACACCACGAACAGTAGGTTTTATCCCTTTACGAACATTATAGCCTGCATTACCAACAACAGTATTTTTTTTAAAAACATTTGAACATCGACCTAATGTAACCAAACAATATGAAGAAATTGTTATTATTTTTAATGATGGTGTGCGAATTTTAGATGTATATGATACAACCTCATTATTTATCAATACACAATATGTTCCAGCTGCTCTAGAATATTTACCTCCTTGACCAGGAACAACTTCTAAATTGTAAAATATTGATCTTGATTGTAAATTTTTTAAAAGAACGCTATACCCAATTTGATATGAAGTAGAGAATAATTCAGGAAAAACAATCGTTTGACAAAAAACACCGTGTAAGCAACCATGAGGTGCTATAGTGTAAATATAAGATCCATTTGAAAATTTTATTAAAGCCATCAATGCGGTACGGCTACAGTCTTTTTTCAAAGCAATAACAACCCCTACATTCATATTCAAACGTTTAAAATCTACATAAGTATGCAATCTATGCGTATAATTAAATTTGTGGTTGACTGTAATTCTTCCAGTTATATTTCGACCTGAATTTTTTCCAAATCCCGAACGCAAAAAATTAAATGATTTTAAATTTAAAAAATAAGAAGAAAATTGTAATTTATGTCTTACACCATTTGTAATAGGTTTGAATTTTTTTAAATACAACTATTAATTAATTTTTTAAAGTATCAGTGTACAATAAACAACAATATATTGATATTGAATAAATTTCAATCAAATTCAATAATGTCACATTAAAAAACATATTCATATTCATATCGTCAACTGTTTGATGTGGTTTTGTTTCTTTTAAAAAAAACATACCAGAAGAAAAATTAATTAAGTGGGAAATTTTTATCGAACTACCAACAAAATCGAAATTGTTTTGATTTTTAAAATAAAATTTATTTTTTTTTAAATTATAAGACAATTGACCATTTTGTCATAAATACTTAACATTTAAACCATCAAAATCACCTAAGATGCTGTTTTGTTTTCCAAACATACGTTTTATAAAAAATGTTGGACTTAAAAAATTAATGCATTGCACATTCATATTTGAAAATCACAAACGTTTATGATTATAATAAAAAATATATTTAACATACGGTATGAATGATTTAAGTAATGTAAAATTAGATAGCAAAAAACGTTTTTTTAAGGATTTAAATTTTTTATAGTTAATTAAATGTAATAAAAAAACGAATGAAAGTTTTTTATCATGCATATGTTTTATTTGGGGTTTGATTTTTTGGTTCAATTGATTTTTCCTCCTCATCAATCTGTCTATATAAATGTTTTTGTAATTGAATAATTCCAAAAAATAACGCCTCAGCAGTTGGTGGGCAACCAGGAACATATATATCTACTGGAATAACTCGATTACAACCTCGAACAACACTATATGAATAATGATAATAACCACCACCATTAGCACAACTACCCATAGATAAAACTCATTTAGGATCTAACATTTGCTCATAAAGTCTCCTAATCCCAGGAGCCATTTTATTTGTTAATGTACCAGCAACAATCATTAAATCAGATTGTCTGGGACTTGCTCTAAAAATTACACCAAACCTATCAAAATCATATCGACTTACTGTAGCGTGCATCATTTCTACTGCACAACATGCCAACCCAAATGTCATTGGTCAAAAAGAACCTTGCCTAGCTCATGAAACAACTGCATTTACCGGAGTTAATAAATAATCTACTCGCACTGATATTTAACAAAATCATTAAAAAAGATGATAAAAATTATAAATTTCGAAATTTACGTCTGACTTTTTTTTTTAATTCCGCAGGTCGTTCTACTCCATAAATAGAACGTCTGCGCTGTTTTCCAATAACACCACTTAAATCATATACGCCACGTATACATGTATATCTAACACCGGGTAAATCTCTAGCGCCCCCACCACGTACTAACACTTGTGAGTGAGATCTTAAATTATGGCCTACACCAGGTATGTGTGCAGTAATTCTGTAACCATTAACTAGCATAACTTTAGCTACAGGTCTTCTTGCAGAATTTGGTTTTCTTGGAGTAACAATTCTTGCACGTCGAACAGTTCCTCGTGCGTGAGAAGAATGTAACAATGCGGGAGTTCTTTTATGGGATTTTTTTTTTAAATTAAACTTTCTTAACAATTGATTTATAGTTGACAAAATAATAATAAAAATAATTAAAAAAACATATTTGATCCTATATAATTAAAAAAAATTAAAAACTCTTCAATGTACAAAATACCAAACAAATTAATACTGTTTAATAAAACAAACATAAATACAATCACATTATTTGTATTCAAATTTGTAAAAAATAAAATTTTTTCATTTATTTTTTTTGTAGTTAAAAATCGAAAGTTTTGTATGTAAAAATACATTAAAAAAATATTCAAAAAACTAAAAAAAAAAACAAAAAATCAATTAGAATTTGTAAAAAGTGAAATAAAAATTAAAAATTTACCTGCAAAACCAAACAATGGTGGTATACCAGCAAAAGACATCAAACTTAAAACTATAAAAATAGAATATGATTGAATTCCACCAACAAATTTCAATTCGTTCAACGTTTTAACAAAACGAACATCCACTAAAAAAAACAATGCAAATATATTAAACAGCAACACTAAATAAACTGTAATATTTAATAAAAATAATGAATAAACGTACTCCTTATAAAAATCAATAATAAAATTATTTAAATAATTTACCAATAATACATGAATAGAAGTATTTTCCAAATATGACAACCATATATTTCAAAAGACGAAAATTCGTTTAAAAAATTAAAAACAATGAATCTGAATGTAGGTCCTCAACATCCTGCAGCCCACGGTGTTTTAAGATTAATTTTACAATTAAATGGTGAAATTGTAGAGAAAGCTGACCCTCACATTGGTTTATTACATCGGGGAACTGAAAAATTAATGGAGGATAGAATTTATTTACAATCCTTACCTTATTTCGATCGATTCGATTATGTTTCTATGTTATGTCAAGAACATGCATATTGTTTAGCGATAGAATCTTTACTTGGAACAACTAATTACAACGCAACTTTTGTTCAAATACGAACTTTATATGATGAAATTACTAGAATTCTAAATCACATGTTAGCTATTGCGTGTCATGCTCTTGATGTTGGCAGTATGTCTCCAATTTTTTGAGCATTTGAAGAAAGAGAAAAATTAATGGAATTTTATGAACGTGTTTCCGGAGCTCGTATGCATGCTGCATTTTATCGACCAAATGAAGTAAATCTAACTGCAATATCATCATTCCTTTTAGAAGATATAGTTGAATTCTCTAGAAATTGTTTTACAACATTAAATGAAATGCATAATGTATTAACATATAGTAAAATATGAAAACAACGCTTAGTTAACATTGGTACTTATTCATATAAAACGTGTGTTGAATATGGTCTAACAGGTGTTATGGCACGATCTACTGGGATAAAAAGAGACTTACGATTAGACAAATTAGAAACATATGCAAATTATTATTATTTAAACTTCAGAAGCTATATTGGCCAAAACGGAGACAGTTACGATCGTTTTCTTATTAGAATGAATGAAATGACTGAAAGTTTAAATATTATAAATCAAACAATCGGTAAATTGACTAAATATAAGCATTCATTAAAAAAAACAAATAATATTAATACAATAAACCCACATTTAATATTAAAATATTTATATCCAAAATCTATAAATCAATACAACTATAAGGGGGAGTATAACACTATGGAACAATTAATAAACCATTTTAAATATTGAAGTGAGGGCTTTGCCATAAAAACGGGATGAACATACAGAGCAGTTGAATCTCCTAAAGGAGAATTTGGTGTTGCATTATTGTCTGATGGTACAAACATTCCTTACAGATGTAAAGTTCGTTCTCCAGCATACCATCATTTACAAGTACTACCTAAAATTGGTAAGGGTCATTTTTTAGCAGATTTAGTAACATTAATGGGTACAATTGATATTGTTTTCGGTGAAATTGATAGATAATGAAACATTATAAATTAAATATATCAAAAGATAAAATAAAAAGAAAATTATTTTTAAAAAATGAATTAAAAAAATTAATTTTAAAAAGTATTTTTAAAAATCATCACATTAATGAATTAAATCGAATTGATGCTTTAAAACACTTAACATTTTTTTCAAAAAAATCATGTATTAGTAAACAAAATAATATGTGTTTAATTAGTGGTAGAATTGGTGGAGTTTTTAAAAAATGACAAATCTCTAGACATAACATCAAACAGTTTGGTAAATTTAATTTATTGCAAAATACAAAAATTAATTCATGGTAATATCTAAATAAATAGTATCGTGATACAATTTTTAAAAATATTGATGAGTAATTACCACTATAATAAAAACAATGTTTTAATTAAAAATCACAGAAAATATCATAAAATAATACCATTACTCATTAAACTAAATATAGTAAAATACACAATTATTAAACAAAACACACTAATAATATATTTACAAACTAATAAATTAACAAAAACTATAACATTTTCAAAAAAAAGTAAATCAATTTTTTTAAATCTTCAAGAAATAATCAAACTCAATGGTAAAAAAAATTGTATATTTTTACTATCAAGTAACAATGGTATTATAACTAATACATGCGCAATAAAAAAAAAAATTGGAGGGCAGTTATTATTTGGTATAATCCAATAATTAAATTAATTAGAATTTATAAAAATAAAAATATATTTATTCCAACAATTTTTAAGTTATGTGTAATAAAATCAAATAATATCATTAAAATAATAGCTTTTAATGAAGAAAAAACAATTAAAACATATATCAACAATATTATCAATTCCTTACAAATAGATGCAGAAAATAACATGCTAAATATCAACCATGTGGGTGTAATAGACACTAATAAATGATCTAACGTTTTAAACAACTTATTATTTGCATTTAATCATTATTTTTTTAAAAAAATTAAATTTAAAGGGAAAGGTTTTAGATTAAAAATAAAAAAACAGAAAAAAATATGTAAATTTTTGTTTGGTCACTCGCACACCATGCTAACATACATTAAAAATATAAAAATTCAAAAATGCACAAAATATAAATTTAATTTAAAAAGTGTGAATAAAATTAATTTACAATTACTAATATCAAATATCATTGGTGTTAGGCCAAACAACGTATACACTAATAGAGGTATTCGAGAAGGGAGACAAATAATTTTTAGACGTAAGGGTAAAAAGGGATCTTATAATTAATTAAATAAAAAATATATTTAACAATAATTAATTAAATTTAAAAATATATAATCATAGTAACACCCAAAGCACCGGTAAAGGTTCGAACAATTTGTTGTTGGTATTCAATTTTGGAGCTTTTTGTTGTTTTACTAAATTTCCCCACATTAAAACTAAAGTGACGCTTTTTTGCATTTCCAGCCACTCCAACCTTACCTCGTACATCAAAAAAAAAACCCTTCACAGAATTTGAATATACAAATAAATCTTGATAATTCATCAAAATAAATTTAAATGTGCTTATAAATTTTTTATGTGATCGAAATTGAATACGTTCCATAGTTTTCACAAATCAATCTATCAATAAATTCACATCTTTGTACAAAAAAGATATAAACAATATTTCTAGCATCTCAAAAAAAAAAAAACCCCTACCGACTTTAGATTGATACGACCTGTGTTTATTAAAAATATTAAAAAGTTCCGTTGAGTAAAATTCATTTAAATGCACTTTTGTTTTTATCTTTAAGAAAATTCTTTTTTTAAAAAAATTTTCAAAAAAAGTATTTAAATAATGATATATATATTTATAAAAAAGTGGTTGATTGCTTTCATTAAATTTTTTAAAAATAAAAATTTTTGCATGCAGATCTAATAACGACAATGGTGTGTAGTTAGTACAATGATTCGCATTGTTTGATTCTTTTGTTAAATCAACAGTATTTTGTATATTTTTTGAAAAAAATACAAATGTTAAAAAAGATGGAGTTGATTTCAACATTAACAATTTAAAGTGCGAACTGATTAAACTTTTTAAAAAATTAAACTTTTTAAAATTTTTTTTTTTATCTAATATATAAAAAGTTTGTAAAAATTGTAAAATAATACCACACGAAGTTAGTTCAAAATATTTTTGCTTACAATTATAATTTAAATAATCAATTTTTTTAAATTGCAGAATATTTTTCAAAGATTTTTTTAAAAAACTACAACTATAAAAATAAGATGTTAAAAATACAGTTTTATAAAATACAGTTTTATAAATGGGTGTAATATTAGTGCTGATAGTTACAAATTTAAAAAAAAAATAAAAATCTAATGAATGAGTTGTTAATTTGAGTGAATGCTGTTTTTTTAACAAATCAGTTTTAAAAAATTTTCGAAAAACATTTTTTTTTGAAAAAAATGCATTAAAAAACATTAAATAATAATTTAAAAAAAAATTATAATTCTTATTAACTGCATTTTTCTTCAAAAAAAAACATTGTTTATGTTTAATTTTCACCAATCTTTTTAAAAGAAAATTCTTTAATTTTCAAGGAAAATTTTCAATTTTTTTAAAAGTTTTTTTAAATTTTTTTAAAAAACTTTTTTTTAAAAAACCACTATTTATTCGAACATTAATTAATTCATTAAAATATTGAAATTCATTTAAAGAAAACGCAAAAACTGGATTTTTAAAAAAATAAAAATAAAATAATTTATTTTTTTTAATGAATATATTATACACATTATTTGAAAAACTGTTTTGCACAAAAAACGTGTCTGATTTAACATTTAAAAAAAAATTAATTAAAACAAATATGAAAACACTGTGCAATCGTTGAGCATAAAAAACTTGATTTAGTGCAAAAATAAGGTGTTTAGATAAAATAAAATTTTTTGAATATATATTTGTAACTATTACTTTATAATTTATTTGGTTATATAAATCTAAATATGTTTGTGAAAAATTATTTAAATTAAATAAATCATTACTTGGATTTTTTGATGTAAAAATTCTTCCACTATATATTTTAATTATTTTAATATTTAATAAATTTTGATCTTGAATTTTTATAATTTCCAAAATATGAGAAACGTTTAAAAAGAGGACGTCATAATAAATTAAAACCAATTAATTTAGAAACTAAAAATTTAATTAAATTTAAATTTTTATAAAATTTATAATCGATTAGATATAAATAAATTTTTTGAAAATTTATTTTCAAAAAATTAATAAATTTTCAAAAATTTTTTAATTTTAAAATTAAAAATTGAATTTTCAAATCAATCACTACATTATTTC
>Ga0208374_1000554_pt1 | contig 15012 bp, 13 predicted proteins | sample RifOxyC3_FD_184037 | JGI IMG/M metagenome (GOLD analysis project Ga0208374, IMG submission 184037) | Groundwater microbial communities from Rifle, Colorado - Rifle Oxygen_injection C3 (SPAdes) | ecosystem: Environmental > Aquatic > Deep subsurface > Groundwater | place: Rifle, Colorado, USA...
GCGGATCCAGGTGGGCCGTGACCGGGTCCGCGCACTGCTGGATGGCATCCGTAAACAGGCCGAGGCCCGGCACCTGGATCCGCGGGTGGTGGCCACCAAGGGCGAAGTGATACAACTGCTGGCCGATGGAGCCGATGCCAAACCCGCCGATCACCGGCTGCTGCGCGGCTGGCGCGCGGAACTCATGAAGGACGCCGGGTTTGCCACCCCCACCGGAACCACCCAATTGTCCCTGGCATTCTGATTCAGAAATACACGTTCCACATTATTGCTCCGCCCGGGGATGCGTATCCGTCGGTGGCGGTGTGCCAGACATCCACCCCCAGGCTGTGGTTGCGGCCCAAGGCCAGGTTCTGGCGAAGCTGGACCCGATGTGATGCGAAGTCCTCGTCCCGTCCGGCAAACACCGCCACATCCCCCTGCAACACCACGTTCCACCAGTGGGCAGGCGCTAGGATCAGGCCAGCGGAGGGACCCGTCCCCACCACGTAATGATCGGCATACGGCGATCCGGTTTCCACCCGCGCATCCAGCAACCCGTACGCCAAGGCCCGTTTTCCCAGCCGGACCGCATAGCCGAATCCCACCTGCCCCTGCCCGATCTGAACGTCCCGGTCTTCCGAAAACCGTCGGCGGGCCAGTCCGGCTTTCACCTGCCATGACAGGGGTTTGAAGAACCGGTTGCGCGGCGCCACAGAAAGGATGTCGATCACGTCCAGGTGTTCCAGCCGCCAGACATCCGTTGCCGGGTCCAGTCGCAGTTCCGTGTCCAGGAACTCGATCTGGAAACCCGCATCGAATCCCGCGCCGGCATCGGTCACGGCATGGTAGGCCGGCCGGTACCGGACCGGTATGAAATCGTCATGATGTTCCCGGCCCGCCCCGAGGGTCACCCGGTTCCCGTCATGCCCGGTTTCCGGCCGGGAGGGTTCCGGCAGGCGATACACGGCATCGCTGGGCCGCGCCAGCCGGCTTCGTTCCCGCAGCAGGTTCAATACCTGCTGCCGGTAGGTCTCCTGCGACATGGCACGGGTGGTGTAGCGGTACTGCGTCAACTGGGACGCCAGGTCCAGGACCATGATCTGCCGGTCCGGATCCCCGATTTTTTCCAGTACCGTTTCGGGAGCCATCCGGCCGGCCACCAGCGCGCCGGCAAGCACGCCTTCCCGGCGGGTCAACCGGCCGGCCAGGTATTGCAGGGTGGTCACCTGGGATGGCCGGAACACGGTGTTGCGAACCACGCCCCGGGCATGGATGGCCTTGACGATGTCGATGGGGGTGATCCAGGGATAGAAGCCTTGGGTCAAGGTCAGTGAGGGGCGTGCCGCATCGACCAGGAACAGGAGGTTGAAGGCGCAGTTCTCGGTGAAGAAGAAATAGTCGCTGCGCATCATCTGCAATTCCCACGTGTGGGCCAGCATGCGCCGCAATTCATCGCGGGTCAGGTCCAGCTCATATTCCCAGATGTCGCGCGCACCAAGGTCCCGGTACTGCCCGACCATTTCATAATACGGGAGGATGCTGTAGTAGCCGGGAAAGGCACCCGTGAAACTCCCGACAATGAACCAGGGACTGAACCCGCCGTCGGTGCGGCCGGCATAGCTGACCGACTGGGCCAGCAGGCGATTGCGGTCCTGCGAATCAAACACGATCAGCGCATGCCCGAACATCGACGCCGGATTGTTCAGGTGACAGGCCGGGAAGACCAGGGTGACGGCTTCCGGCTGCAGCCGGGTCCAGAGATCATCGAACCGGGACCGGGCCGGCGGCGGCAACCGCACCGGATCGATGGCAAGCTGTTCCCGGAGCCAGGCGGTTCGTGCGGGAAATTTTTGTGCGGGATGATCCTCCGGCATGGCGTCCGCCGGATCCGCCATGGCCTGCAGCATGGCATGCAGTTCCGCCCGGGGATTGTGTTTGCCGTTCGGCGCGATGAAGAACGCCGGATCATCCACCCGGCTTTCGACGCCGAACCAGCGCGGCTGGACATGCAGCAACAGGCGCCAGTAGGGATGGCGGTCCAGGGCCAGGCGGTCCGCCGCCGCGATCAGGTCGTCGACGTAGCCGGCGGTATCCGGTTGCGCGTCCGCCGGCGTCATGCCGGTCAGAACCAGGCACAAAAAAACCAGGGAGACAGAGCGATATGCCGCCCGGTCTCCCTGGTTCATGAAAACCGTCTCCGTCAACCCTGGGTGACGCTCTGGATGCCCGCCAGAACTTCGGAAGCCGTCACCTGTTCCGAGGTGAAGATCCGGCCGAAATTCGACTGCAGCCGGGCATTGAATGCCGCCTGTTCAGCCTGCTGGACGCCCATCAGGTTGCCCAGTGCCGCCAGGGTGTCGCCATGGCCGGTTGCCATTTCCAACGCCAGCCGGTCCATGTTGTCGCCGATGAATTGTTCCGTTTCACGCACGCCGGCCAATGCCGTGTAGGGATTGGCGCCGAGGGTTCCCGAGGTGATCGCAAACGTCTGATTGGCGCATACCCCGTTGAGGATGGTGGCCGCGCACTGCACGAGGAGCGTGGGCTCCTTGTCGTCCAGCAGGTAGGTTCCCAGTCCGACTCCGCAGTTATCCCGCACGCCGCCCGCCATGACCGGTCCCGCGATGATTACGCACACGACTGCCGCCAACACGATCTTTTTCATGCAACCCTCCATCACACTGTCCGGGAACCGTTCCCCGGCACCCTGCCGGATGATAACGGAACCGTTGAGAAAAGAGTGTGCGCCTCCATGATCCGCGGCGTCAAGCACCGGTTTCGTGTTCACTCCACGTAGATCATCCGGCGGGTCATTCCGCCGTCGATCACCAGGTTCTGTCCCGTGATGAATCCCGATTCCGGCCCCACGAGAAACCGGACCGCCGCGGCGATGTCCTCCGGCACCCCCACCCGTCCCACCGGGTGCTGGGCATGATCCGCCCGGGACAGGGTGGCCGGCCGGCGCAGGCTCCGCTTCTTCAAACCGGTGACATCGATCCAGCCCGGACAGATGGCGTTCACCCGGATGGCCGGGCCGAGACTCACGGCCAGCGCATGGGTCAATGCCAGCAATCCACCCTTGGAGGCGGCGTAGGCTTCGCTGTTCGGTTCAGACTGCAACGCGCGGGTGGAGGCAATGTTCACAATCGACCCGCGCGCCTTGCGCAGGTAAGACGCCGCATGCCGGGTGGTCAGGAATGTCCCGGTCAGGTTCACCCCGAGAATCCGGTTCCACTGGTCCGGGGTCACCTTCTCCACCGGGCCGTTGTAGGGGGCCGAGATCCCGGCATTGTTGATGACCGCATCGATCCGGCCGAACCGGCGGACCATCTCCTGAACGGCCCGCTTCACCGAATCGTCATCCGCCACATCGGTCGGGACGAAGGCCACCGGTCCCCCCCGCCGCAACCGGGCCACCGCCTCGCTGCCGGCCTCGGCATCAATATCGGCCATGACCACCGACCAGCCGTCCTTCAACAGCGTCCGGCTGATGCAGAACCCGATTCCCTGCGCCCCACCCGTCACCATGGCCGTCCGTCGCTTCATGATCGTCTCCTCCCCCGCTCATCCCGTCCATCTCCCATCCCATCCTGTATATCCCGTCAAACTGTATCCTGTCAAACTCCCCGCTTCTCCTTCTGGCCCCTCTGAATACTGAACACTTCCCCTCCCTGCGCTCCTGTATTGGGGCTGGCATTCCAGCCGCCGGATATGCCACCATCGGAACGATACGGTTTACGCTCGGGAACGCGTGGCCGGTCATGGAGGATGCCTCATGAAAAAAACCGTGCATGCTACCCCGTTGTCCTCGAAGGAACGCGTTCGGCTTTCCCTCTCCTGGAAGGAACCGGACCGGGCCCCCATCCAGACCTACCTCACGCCGGAAATGGAGGCGCGGCTCCACGATCATTTCGGCCGGCACCAGGAATCCGGCAAGGCCGCCCAGATTGAACCCGGGATCCTGGCCTCGCAGGACGAACTGGTGCTGACCAGCCTGGGCGTCGATTTCCGGATGATCATGCCGCGCTTCCGGGGCGATCTCAAGCCGTCGCACGACGGCATCACTTATGATGAATGGGGTACGGGCTACCGGCGGGTCTCGAACTCCGTGCAAGGCACCTACGACGAATCGGCCATCCAGCCGCTCGCTGACCTCAAAACCATGGACGATGTCCAGCGTTACCCCTGGCCGACGGTTGACGACTACGATTTCTCGGTGTTGGACGCCCAGTGCAAGCAATACCGGGACTATGCCATCGTGCTCGGGCATGCCGGCATGCCGGACATCCTCAACGGCGTATCGCGCGGGCGCGGCATGGAACAGGTGGTCATGGATGTGGCCCTGCGTGACGAGGTCGGGCTGGCCATCATCGACCGGCGCGTGGACTTCTGGTACCAGTGGGCCCGCAAGGGACTCGAGGCCGCTGACGGCAAGGTGGATATCCTCGCCCTTGGCGAAGATACCGGCAACCAGAACGGCCGCATGTTCTCACCCCGGGATTTCAACGAGGTGTTCCGTCCCCGCCTGGAGAAGTTCTACCATCTGGCCCATGAATTTGGGGCCAGGGCCATGATGCATTCCTGCGGCGATTCCCACGAGATCATGCCGACCTTCATCGACATGGGACTGGATGTGCTCGACGCCATGCAGCCGGAACCCGCGGGCATGAAACCGGAAACCATCCGTGCAGCATGCAAGGGCAAGCTGGCCTTTTGCGGACTGATCAGCACCCAGCAGACCCTGCCCTACGGCACGGTGGCGGATTGCCGGGCGGAAGCCCGGCACCGGCTGGACGTCATCGCGCGCGGAGGCGGCTATATCTTTGCCCCGGCCCATTGCATCCAGCCGGACACCCCCTTGGAAAACGTCCTCGCGATCTACGGGGAAGCCCTCGGCCACAGCCTGGCATGACGGGATAGGCTGTTAGGATGTAGGCGGAAGATGAGGTGTCAGGTTTCGGGTGTCAGGCGGTTTCCACGGGTTGTGTACAATCCCGGCCGCGCCAGGCAAACCAGATCGTGCCCAGCACGCCGAACACGAAGGCGACCTTCAGGTTGAGTTCCGGTGCCACCTGCCACAACAGCGCGCCGCCAAACGCCGCGAAGGCGACCAAAACATCGCGGACCAGGTAATACAATCCGAACATGGCCGCTTTGCGGCCTTCCGGGGCCAGGTCCATGATCAGCGCTTTCCGGGAAGGTTCGCCGAATTCCTTCAGCCCCCGCAAAATGAAGGCTCCGATCAACATGGCCGGCGTGTGCGTGTGCAGGAGCAGCAGGGGGAACCCGGTGAAGAAGACAAAGGTCATCAGGACAAAGGGTTTCTTGCCAAACCGGTCCGCCAGGAATGCAACCGGCACATAGATCAGCACGGCCGTGATGTTTTCCAGGGCGGACAACCAGCCGAAGGTCAGCTCCGATACGGGATGACTGATGTACCGCGTCGCCCAGATGACCACGAAGGCATCCGGGATACGTTCGCAAAACCGGATCAGGATATCCGAGAAGAGCAGGTTCTTGAGGCTGACCGGCATGTGGCCCCACAGGCGCAACGGGTTGGGCTCGGCAGCCCGGGCGGGATTGGATGCATCCGTAATCAGTACCTGCTGCATGACGGAAGCAACCAAGGCCAGCACGAGGGCAATCATGAATCCTGCCCGCACCCCCTGCTCCACACCCCACAGGGCAATGCAGACGCCTCCCAGCACCGGCCCCAGCATCTTGGGAACCCTCCGGACCAGGGCCAGCATCGAAACCCCCAGGGTCCGCTTGTTTTTCGGGACCAGGTTCGACAGCAGTTCCATGGTGGCAGGCAGGGAAATGGCGGACCAGGAAATGAACAGCGCCGCTCCGATCAGGACCGCCCACCAGGCCGGAATCAGGATCACGCACAGGTATCCCAACATCGATAACACGTTGAACAGCAGCAGGGCGCGTTTGGTGCCCATCCGGTCGCTGAGATATCCGCCCGGGAAGGAATACAAGGCGGAGAGGAAATCATCCATTCCCGCCAGCAGCCCGATGGCCATGACGGCGGTGGACGCTTGCGCCAGCTCATGAAGATAGAGCGGCAGGAACCGTTCCGCCAGGTGTTCCCCCATACCGACCAGGATCACCATCCCAATCAGGCCCAGCATACTGCGCCGTTGCGGGTGTTGCGGAAGATCCGGTTGCCGTATCATGCTTGTCCAGCCACGGCTGCATAACGGAAACAATGGATGACGTGATCGTTCACCATACCGACCGACTGCATGAATGCATAGCAGATGGTTGAGCCGACAAAGTTGAATCCGCGCTTTTTCAAATCACGGCTCATGCGGTCCGATGCTTCGGTACGGTCCGGTAATTCGCGGATGGAGGTCCAGGCGTTTTGCACCGGGACATGGTCGACATAACGCCAGAGAAAGGAATCCAAGGATCCGAATTCCCGGACCAGGTCCAGCGCACAACGCGCATTGCGGATGGCGGATTCGATTTTGAGCCGGTTCCGCACAATGCCGGGATCAGCCATCAGGCGGAGAACATCGCGGGACTTGTAGGCGGCGATTTTCACGGGATCGAATCCGTCAAATGCCTTCCGGTAATGTTCCCGCTTCTTCAAGATGGTCAACCAGCTTAGGCCCGCCTGTGCACCTTCGAGGATCAGCATTTCGAACAGGAGGCGGTCATCATGAACCGGCACCCCCCAATCGGCATCATGATACGCGACATACAGCGGATCACTTCCACACCATTCACATCGCCGGATCATCTTTCACTTTCTCCCCCTTCATCCGCCTACGCTTTCACCCCTCGGTGGACGATAACGGGCGACGAGAGCGGCGGACGATGGGGACAATCGTTACTCGTTATCCGTTCTCGTCGCCCGTTATCGTTCACCGGGTTCATGTCCCCGGATTTTCCGTGTTGTTGCTCTCACACCACGCATGTAGCATTTTGATGTAATTCTCTCGGGTGCAGGGATTGGCTATATTTCGGCCATGGGAACAATCGTTACTCGTTATCCGTTCTCGTCGCCCGCTATCGTTCACCAGATTCATGTCCCCGAATCTTCCGTGTTGTTACTCCCACACCACGCATGTAGCATTCTGATTATTCTTGTCTGAGTGGCTTTGCCCTCCGCAACCCGAGATGGCGTGACTTCTTTCCTGGCCGCCATCACGTCAAGGAGTACGAGTGTCTGGTAGGCATGCTCCTGAGCCGTCTTCATGAACCGATTCTGGTCCACAGCCGTATCGCGACCGTGGCCTTCAGCAATATTGAGTACCGTTCCCGTGCTGCTCGTATCCAGTCGCCCCTGAATTCGCACCTTCAGTTTGATCTCCTCCACCAAGTCGTGTATCCACGCAACTGCCTGAAGTGAAACCTGATACATTTCGAGGTTCGTGAATGGAAACCCGGGGGTCCCGTAGGAAGCTTTCTCTTCACGAACGTGGGCCTCACCGGCACGTTTCAACCCTAACAGCATCCCTCGTATCCGCCAGAGATTGCGCGTTCCGGACGTGTATAGGCATTCCTCCACGACTCGCCTAGCGAGGCATACATCCAGACAGGCTGCACATTCATGTATTGAGGCAATGGATACATCCAGGTAGTTAGCACGCGCTGCCGAACCCGCAGGCTGCCCGTTCGCACGGATGAGATTTACCCCTATGCTCTCGATGGCTCGCTCAAGATGATCTAACGCGACGATCTGTTGTACGGCGTTCGTCACCACATCGCCACACAGACGCGCCGTTTCCAGATAGACACCGTACACATCGAGTCGTTCATGGGGTAGTTTCGTTTCCATACTCTTCACTCTTTCCCGTCAACCCGTCGGTTGACGATAACGGGCGACGAGAGGGGTCGACGATGGGGATCATCGCTACTCGTTATCCGTTCTCGTCGCCCGCTATCGTTCACCGGGTTCATACCCCTGGAGCTTCCGTGTTGTTGCTCTCCCACCAAACATAAAGCCTTCCTGTCTAATTCTCTGTTGCAGGGGTTGGCCATATTTCGATCATTTCCCCGTTTTAACGCCCCTTCGGTTGACGATAACGGGCGACGAGAGGGGTCGACGATGGGGACCATCGCTACTCGTTATCCGCTCTCGTCGCCCGTTATCGTTCACCGGGTCCCCTCCTTCATCCGCCTGCGCTGCTCAATATGCACATGCAATAAGGCAATATCAGACGGTCTGATTCCAGATATTCTTGACGCTTGTCCAATGTTTTGTGGTCGTATCTTGCTTAACACTTCCTTGGATTCATGCTTGAGACCGTTCAACACCCAATAATCCAGATCATCCGGAATTATCACATGATCCATCGCACGTACACGCCTGGCCTCACGCAGCTCCTGCTGAATGTATCCATCATACTTGATACGGATTTCTATTTGTTCTATAACTTCTTTATCCAGAACTACATGTGATGGCATATCGGAATACTTCTTCAAGGGTCCAGCCAAAATGTTACGTAGAGGCACCCCACCCTCTCGAACCTTGTGCAGTCTCGCAATCTCATCGTCTATTTCAATTTCATAGCGTTCAGTTTGTTTGATCATTTCAGGATCAACCACACCGATTGTCCGGGCATGTTCAAACATCCGATACCGGGCATTGTCCTGCCGGAGAATCAATCGCCGTTCCGCCCTGGAGGTAAACATCCTGTACGGCTCTTTTACTCCACGCGTAACCAGATCATCAATCATCACACCAATATACGCTTCACCACGATCAAAGATAAGATCCGGTTTCCCGGCCGCATTAAATGCCGCATTCACGCCGGCCATGAAACCAAGCGCAGCCGCTTCCTCGTATCCGGTCGTCCCGTTTATCTGCCCACCAAAAAACAAACCTTCAATTCGCTTGGATTCCAGCGACGCCTTTAACTCGGTCGGATCAACAAAATCATATTCGATCGCATAGGCCCACTCGACGATTTCGGCCGTTTCCATTCCCGGTATGGAATGGACCAAATCAGCCTGAACATCGCGGGGAAGACTGTTTGATATGCCATTTGGATATACGAGGTCGGTTTCACGACCTTCAGGCTCAATAAATACATGGTGCGAGGTCTTATCCGGGAATTTTACAACTTTATCTTCGAAAGACGGACAATACCTGACACCAGTCCCCGTGATGAAGCCACCGTATAAGGAACTTCGTTTCAAATTATCATGAACCACCGCATGCGTACGTTCTGTCGTCCTGGTCAGATAACATGGCATCTGATCAGATCCTGGGATCCACGGCGATTTATCGGAGATGCATTGTTCCACGTGGAACAATGCATCCTTTTGCGATTGGTCTCCGTCTGAATGTTCCATGTGGAACATTCCGGCATGCTTCCTTACTTCCCACGAAAAGAACGGTGCAGGCACAATCCCGTCTTGTCGTTCCATTTTTGAATAATCTATGGAGTCTTTCTTTATACGTGGCGGGGTCCCGGTTTTCAACCGGGCCATCCTAAAACCGAGTTTTTCCAAATCGGCACCGATTGGATCTGCTGACGGTGTATGATTGCCTCCGCCGGGTTCAGACCAGTCACCGACATGGATCCTGCCTCTAACAAAGGTTCCAGGGGTTAGAACCACACATTTTGAAATAAGCTCATTGCCGCTTTTCGTCCGAACGCCTGTAATCCTGTCTTTCCTTATAGAGAGACCCACTATCTCGTCCCTGATTAGTGTTAGGTTCTTTGTATCGTGAATAATAGCCTGCATTCTTCGGCTATAGGCTTTCTTGTCGCATTGAACCCGGTTGGCCTGTACGGCTGGACCGCGACTGGTGTTGAGCACCCGGAATTGGACGCCGGTATAGTCGGCGTTCCTTCCGATCTCTCCGCCCAGCGCATCCAGTTCAAATACAAGGTGGGATTTGGCAATACCGCCAACGGATGGGTTGCATGGCATGGCGGCAATGTGTGATTCCGGAATTGTCACCAGTGCCGTCTTCGCACCCATCCTGGCACTAACCAATGCCGCTTCACTTCCGGCATGTCCGGCGCCAACCACTATTACATCATAATTAAAATTCATCGCAGGGAAGGGGACAGACACCTTGTCATTTGCCGATGCAGAATCGGCTGAAGACGGCATCCAATAAATTATCCGAATAATTTCTGCCTATGATCTGACCAATAAGGCCAGCGCATGTTGCAATATGTTGAGCTACAATCACATGTGACTCTGAACTGGTTCCTGTTCGAATGGCCGTTTGGATTTCTTTCAAGGCTATGGACAGCAATTTGTGGTGTCGTTCTGAGATGGCGGCGTGAAGGGTATCCAAATGACTTACCCCCAGGGTTTCCGTGATGGCCGTTTTCAATGCATCCAGTCCTGTTCCCTGTGTCAGGCTGGTCCTTATGGAAGGAACATTCAAATCCTTTTCCTGGATGCCTGTCCCGAGATCGCTTTTGTTCAAAATGACCAGGCAATGGCCGGCATGGGATTTGATCAATTTCAGTTCTTCCTGGTCAACGGGCTGGGATCCATCCATCACCCAAAGTATCAGATCAGCCCGATCGATGACGTTCCGGGCGCGATCAACACCGATCTTCTCGACTTCACATCCCGTTTCCCTCAACCCGGCCGTATCATAGAGCCTGATGGGAACGCCATCCAGGACCAGTGTTTCCTCTATAATGTCACGCGTCGTTCCTGGCGTCGGCGTCACAATGGCCCTCGGAACACCCAACAACGTATTGAGCAGGGTGGATTTGCCGACATTCGGCCTGCCGGCAATGACCACCCGTGCCCCTTCCCGTAACAATCGTCCTTCGTTCCACGTTGCTTCCAGCTCCTGCAGGCGGTCACCAATGAACTGTAATTTTATTTCTACTCCGTCACGGATCGATTCCGGCAGTTCATCCACCTCAAAATCCAACATAGCCTCGAAATCCGCCGACAAAGCAAGGCAGTCGTCGTAAAGATTTGATATTTCGTTACTTAACCGTCCTTCAAGCTGTTCAACGGCGAGATTTGCCATGCGGTCGGACTGTGCTTGTATTATGTCCATAACTGCTTCAGCCTGAACAAGATCAATGCGTCCATTCAAGAATGCACGTTTGGTGAATTCACCGGGATCCGCCAATCTGGCTCCTGCATCAACCACGGCATTCAGCACGCGCCGGGCACTGATGCGGCCGCCGTGACATTGGAACTCGACCGTGTCTTCACGCGTGTAACTGTGTCCATCCCGGTAAACGAGCAGAATAACTTCATCGAGATCCGTCTGTGTTCCGGGCGAAACCACGGTACCGTGAATGAACCGGCCACCGGGCAGGGTGGACGGGACGATCTTCCGATGCCGGAAAACCACATCGGCGATGTGGAGGGCGTCCGGACCCGAAACCCGGATGATCGCGATGCCGGCATTGCCCGGCGCCGTGGCAATCGCGGCAATGGTATCCTTATACATGGTTCCCATGGGGCTTGAACATAGCCAGCCAGGCTCGTTCACGGCAAGGGGATTCGGCGGGGGACGGGAGGGGGGGGGGAGTGTAGAGAAGTTGGACGTTGAACGTTACTTGTTGGCTGTTCAGGGTTCAGTGGAGATAAGGTGTCAGGTGTCAGGTTTCGGATGTCAGGTGTCAGTGGATCGGAAACAGGGTTTCGCCTGAAACCTGACATTTGGTGTCACCGATCATCATTCGTCAATCTGCGGTTTTTACAATATTATCTTCGCCTGCTACGTTATACGCGCATGAACCATGTTCAATTCAGCGGAGGAAAATCATGAACATCCTTACGTGTCGTTTAAGCATCGCCGTCATATTCTGCACCCTGGTTGCCGGAACCGTTGCTGCGGAGGCCGGGGAAGGATCCGCCAAGGGATGGCGACGCTGGTTCAAACGGCAAAAGCCGGCGGCTTCAACCAACCTCACCACCATGACCACCGGACAATCCGCGGGAGCCCGATCCGGCAACACGCAGCAATGGCAGGCTGACATCACGCATACCGGCCCGATCGGAACTTCAACCGTTCACGCAACAGGCTCCGCAGTCCGGACCGAAGACGGAAGCACCTGGGAGGTCGACCGTACGGGCGCCGGCCCCAAGGGCAATACCTGGGAATCCACGACCACGGGGCAGGGGACCCGTACCGAAGATGGCCGCACCTGGACGAGCGAGACCACCGGCGAAGGCTCAAAAGGTCATACCTGGGAAACCGATCGCTCGGGAACTGTTGTGAAGCATGACGATGGAACCTCAACCCGAACCACGGACTTCACCAAGACGCTGGACAATGGACAAACCATCACTGGCGAAAAGACGGCCACGATCACCAAAACCGAAGACGGCGTAACCTGGGAATCCGAAGGCTCACGCACCGGTCCCAAGGGAACCTCCACCTTTACCGGGAGCGGGGAGGGGACCCGTGACGGCAACACCGCGGAATGGACCGGTCAGAAAACCATAACCGGTCCTGACGGCAAGGTGATCAACACGGAAACGACCGGAACCGGAACCCGTACCCGTGAGGGGCGAGCCTTGCAATCCAACACGGAAATCAGCGGACAAACCGACAAGGGAAATCGCACCCGGAACACGATCCGGGAAACCGACTCAAAGAAAACCCGGAAACAGGCTGGAACGTCTCAACAATCCGTCACGCCAAACAAGACCCGCACCCGCAAACAACAGCCATAACCATGAAACGATATCAGCTGGCACAACTGGATGTTCTACCCGCGGTTCAATGTCCCTGCGGCTCCACCCGGCGGGCTTTTGTTGGGCCGGACAATCCCGTGGCAACCATGCACCTGGTGGATATTTCCTGTGACAGCCGGGTCCATTATCACAAGAAGCTCACGGAGCTTTACCTGATACTGGAGGGGGAGGGGCACATGGAACTCGATGGCGAATTGATTCCGGTTCGTCCCCTGACCTCGATCCTCATCAAGCCCGGGTGCCGTCACCGGGCCGTTGGAAAATTGCGCATCGTCAACATCCCGGTGCCCGCCTTTGATCCCGCCGACGAATGGTTCGATCCATAGCAGCACCGATTGATTCAGCCGATAGGGCGACAGGCATGGGACCGGTGCATCGGACACGGGGGTTCACGCCGGCCGACGACCTTTCACCGGCTTCATGGCTTCTGCCAACCCAAGAAAATAACCGTGCAATTATCGCGATAATTTACAGATATCTGTCCCTGAATTTCTTTCACGGCAATGAACCATTGCAGACGGCGGGGGAATGCGATATATCCTTGCAAGATGATTGTGGTGTAAAACATTTCGCGACCACCCTCACCGGTGGGGTGATGATGGAGCGCTCCATATGTCGTAAATATTGTCATAAACCAAACGGCAGAATGAAGTAATGCAGTATAAATGTTACATGTTACGATGTGACCCTGATGCCCTCTTCATCAACAATTTCTGCGAGTTCATCGCACCGGCCAAGGACCACGTCGAGCTGGACCTTACGACCTGCGGCGATTCTCCGGAGCAGGAAGCTGAACTCAAGGCGAAGCTGGTGGAACTCCAGAACAGCCTGGTGAAAGACCGGATCGTGTTCAAGTTCACGTTCGATAAGGGCCTGCACGACCGTTTCATAGAAGCCGACAACGGTTGGCGAATCATCATGGGCCGCGGTTTGGACATCTACTACAAGCCGGAGGCCCGCTTCAGCCTGGGCTTCATTGACCAGACGAAGCGCCGCTGTAAGCCAACGACGATTACCTATGTGCGAGCCAAGACATAAACCATGTCGGCAGTCGCAGAGTACCCTACCAGCCATGAGCGAAAAGATAATATCCGCTAGTCGTCGTACAGACATTCCGGCATTTTACACCCCCTGGCTGATGAACAGGATTCACGCGGGGTTCTGCGTCTACCCCAACCCTCTCTACCCGCACAAGTTCTACAGGGTTAGCCTTCGCAAACAAGATGTGCTTGGAATTGTGTTCTGGACGCGACACCCCGCGCCGCTGATCCCTCATCTCCCCGAACTGGACAAGGCAGGCTTTGCGTACTACTTTCAGTACACCGTCGTAGGGTACCCGCGCACCATCGATGTACGCTCACCTTCCCTGGACGCGGCCATCAAGACATTCTGCGATCTCTCGCGGCACATTGGCCCCGACAGGACAATCTGGCGATATGACCCGATCATCCTGAATCGTGAGCTTACGACGAGCTGGCATCAGGACAACTTCCGACGGATCGCTGACGCCCTTGCACAGGCGACCCATCGCCTTGTGGTGAGTATCATCGACCCATATGCAAGAACGCAACGACGTGTGGGAACGTCAGACGACGGCGTTGCGTATAGCCCAGATGCATATGTCGCTTTGCTGCGCTGGATAGTTGCCGAGGCTGCCGCGAGGAGTCTGCGTGTACAGTCGTGCGCAGAGTCCTCGCTCGCGGTAACCGGGATCACTCCGGGTAGTTGTGTTGATGCAGCCCTTCTGTACTCCCTTGCCGGCCGTCAGCCACCCTCCCGCTTACGACTCCACAAGCAGCGCGAGGGTTGTCTGTGTCACCAAAGTGTCGATATTGGCGTCAATGACTCCTGCGGTTTCGGCTGCCTATACTGCTACGCCACTACGAGCCATGACCGGGCAATGGAGACACTCAAGCGCCATCAATCTGAATGGACTTGCATCACCCAAGATGTCCAAATGGTCTCGCCGGATGACGGGGCGGAGCAGCAGATGCTTTTGTGACGGGATGTCTCTCCATGATCGACACACTCACAAGTCTTTTGGTCCCCGGCGGCAGGGCTCGGGTCTCCCCGTATGTTCAGGATGCTCAATTCCAGATTCTGTTCGGAGAGACCCCTGACTCCAAGGATCGTCATGACAGCATGCGGGGCATACTGAAGAATCGCGAAAAAGAGGTGCAGAAGCTTGCAGATTCCTATGCCCAGTTCGCTACTGCCGGGCGTCGTTTTGTGCCCAATACGTATGACACAGAGGACTTCCTGCGCCTCTATCTCGCCTATTACTTCACGACGAATCTGTCAAAGGTACAGCTTTGCCTCTTGGATCTGGTTGGCGCGGGTAGATTGACCGGCACCTTACGGCTCGTCGACATC
>Ga0208374_1000561_pt1 | contig 14859 bp, 13 predicted proteins | sample RifOxyC3_FD_184037 | JGI IMG/M metagenome (GOLD analysis project Ga0208374, IMG submission 184037) | Groundwater microbial communities from Rifle, Colorado - Rifle Oxygen_injection C3 (SPAdes) | ecosystem: Environmental > Aquatic > Deep subsurface > Groundwater | place: Rifle, Colorado, USA...
GCCCGCCTCTACGACACGTTTACTGCGCCCCCACCCCTTGGCAGACTGAACGCGCCTACCCGGCTCCGCCGGGGGCGCGTTCAGTTTGTCAATCGACGCTTTTGCAGAATCCCACCACACTTTATTGGATTAACGGATCGTCGAGAAGGTCTATGCTATACTCAAATGAACTTGGTCTGGCGGTGAAGGTGCTAACACAAGCCCCATCGGCTCTCTTGCGTAACCAGTTCAGTATTCGTTTGCGATTGCGAATGGGCATCTTCCACCCGAAATAGACTGCCTTCAGAACGCCTCCAGGGAATTCCACCATGCGCCGTTCTTTGCCACATCCCTTTGTATTCCGTATGTCCATAACGACCCGGTACTCGTTCTCATACGCCCATTCCCGACTTTTCCTCAGAAGGAAGAAACTGTCGCGCTTCCCCGACTCGCGGTACTCCTTGATCGTCGGGTATGGTTTGTATTCAACCTGCCGGAATGACGCTGGATTGCTGTCCAGTCGTGTCTTGTCCAGTTTCAAACAAAACCCCCGACATCCGTCTGCGTAGTGAACCCACATGATCAACTTGCGCCGAAACTCCCGATCAGAGAGTCGACAGAAGGAGACAATCCCAAGATAGGGTGCTATCGTCCTGCGGATGCTCCGCAATACAAGCTCTTTGAACCTGCGTATCCGGCAGGTCTGGGCGGTGCGAGATTCGTCCATCACCCTGCAAGTCTCGGCGGATACCTGTGCCATTGTCCATCTCGGATGTTCGTATTTCACCCGGTCCTGAATCCATCGCTTGAGCTCGGCTACATCCGTGGACGCATCCCGAAAGACGTACTGGCTGTCAAAGGGGTCATCAAACCGGGTTGGTGGCGTAAGATAGAACTCATTCTTGACGAAGAGCCGTTCCAGACTATCCAGCTTGTCGTTGCAGGACTTCTCCATCCGATTCGGCCAGCTCATGTACCTATAGATTTCGTGACCATGCATGTAACTATGATGCCATGTTCCTTCATCCCCGACAACCCATCTTCCCCAGCTGCGGAACCCAGCCGCGGAATAGTGTTCTTGCCTTGCACGGATGTTCAGCGTAACCTTAGTTAGCAGAATGGGGTTGCTCCACAAGGTGGTTGAGAGGCATGATGAACAAAATCAGAATTGCCATCTGTGGGACTGTTCTCGCCATCACGTGTTCGGTGGCGCAGGACTATTCTAACGTCGCGTACTGTGTTGGCTCTTCTGGCCTCCGGATGACCAACTTAACGATGGTTGCTATTAGCTCCTGGGGGCAACAGTTTCGCCCCACGGACTCTCTGTCAACCGGCTATTTACATAGATCGGGATTCATCCATGTCTTAGGCATTGGTCCATGGGCCGATACAGACAATGATGGTATTCCTGACGAAGACGACACCGACAACGACAATGATGGCCTGTCGGATACCATAGAACTTACGGGAAGCGCCTTCTCGCCCGCAACGCCCACAGATCCGAACAAGGCCGATACCGATTGCGATGGACTTGCCGATAGTTCTGAATTGATCGCCGGGACCGACCCGAATAGCGCCACCTCGGTCCTTGCGATGGCCGAAATACGTGACTCAACAACGGCCATCGTAATCCAAGTGGCAACCGTGCCGGGAAGACGCTATGAGTTGGTCTATTCGTCCTGTTTGACGAACACTTGGAGTGCTTTCTGGAACACCAACGCCAGCATCTACAAGTCTGTGGCTTCAACGTGCGCTGTCCATGTGTTTCTGGATGACTTTACGACTAACACGAGTGGCTCAGTTCCGGAACACGGCCTCCGGTTCTATAGAGTACGCCTATCGTCACCATAGGGGGTATCAACATGAATCAGTTGCGCATCTGTTGCTTTTGCTATGCACTGCTTGCATGCGTCGGCGCACAAGGCGAGTCAGGCATAAATGTCAACTACCAGGGTAAGCTCATTCAAGGCACGAATCTTGTCAACGGACCAGTAGCGATCGTTTTTCGCATCTACACCAACGCTTCAGGAGGTGATTACATCTACGAGGAGACAAATCAGGTGCTGGTGGTGGATGGATACTATTCCACGCTTCTGGGCGCCAATCCGAACTACGGCGAGTTGCGGTCCGCGCTCAAGCGCAAGGACGTATTCCTGTCACTAAAGATCAACAACCACGTGATGTCGCCAAGGGAAAGATTTGTGCCTCCCCCTTTCGCTCAGGAAACTGAGGAGGTGTGGCGAATGTTCGGCGGTTTCTCTGCGACAATGGAGTCCTGCACAAACTACTGGCCAAAGAAGTTGTCCGGTGCCACATACACATGCACCTGGGAAGAACGAGAAACTTGGCAGAATACTGAACAGTTCATTATCTATCCGCAACCGCTAGAGAAGAAAGTCGTCACGGAGATCAAGATGCAGCTTACGGAAGGCATCTATACCAATGCGCTGCACACCAACCAGCCAACACTTACAGCAAAGATTACGGGAGAGCGTGGCTTGCCGAAAAGAGTCATTTCTTTGCCGGTTGACCTCAAGCGACTGCCTTTGCAGAAATGGACTAACCTAACCCTTATAGGCACACACGAGGACCGAACGATCAACACCAATGAACTCCTTCTCCTCTGTTACCAAGCAAACACTGCGTGGATCAAAGGAACAAACAAGATATCGCTCGTGCATTTTCAGGTGCGCGTGAGATAGTTCCGGTGGGTACTTTGCAGCCTGAAGACGTCTGTGTTCGGCCAATGCGGAAACCACTATGAAGCAGACCTGCGCCTGCCAAGGAGCAGCAAAGGTCTGCAGAACGCTGAGGTCACATGAACTCGCTTGATGACAACAAGACCACAGGTCTCATCGGTGAGCTTCTCGTCCAACTCCGCCTGCTTGAGCACGGCGTTCAGGCTGCCCCCCCAATGGAGGATTCAGGAAATGATCTCATCGCCATCAAAGGGGAGGTGTTCAAGGCAATACAGGTCAAGACAACGGAGGGTGACGAAACTCCGAAATACAATCCGGCCAACCGAGTATATCATCTGCTGGCGATTGTTCGCTTGGTCAGGCACGGAAGATACTTGCTCGATAAAACCCCCATCTATCTCGTCCCTATTGAAGAGATGAATGGCCTGCCAACCGCTATCGATAAAATTGACAGGCGATATCTCATAGACAAAGAGTTAATCCATCGTTTTTTTGGCTAAATATCTCTTCACTGCCACCTTCACAAGTGCCTTATGATGAGTATAGTTATGGTAAGTTCTAGTTGAGGTGCTACTGGCGCGCCAGGCACCAGAGTTTCGCCAGGAGGAACACGATGATTACGCTGGCAAATAGTCCCGCGAACCGGATGAATGCCTGTCTGGAATATACCGATGGGCTTCCTGCACAGGCCATGGTGGAACGTAAACTGGGTGCAACTTCGGTCCGGACCATGCCGGTGGAGGCACTTGATTCACCGGTCCTGGACGGCGATGTCCTGGTGGTTTGCCGGACGGGATCGGCAGCAGCAGCTGTTGTGAACCGGCACTTCGGCGTGCGCGCCGCCGGAATCCGCCCGAGCGGGTACCGGATACAGGAAGTGAAGGACGGGAAACGAAAGGCTGTCATCATCCTGGGCGGCGACCTGTTCGGCATGCTGGCAGGCCTGGCGGATGTCCTGGTCTGGAGCGAACGGACATCACGGGGCCTGGTGTACCGGGGCGGAACACGTACCGAGAACGCGGCGTTCCCCCTGCGCTTCTTCTGGACCTGGGACCATTCAACCAACTGGGTGCTGGATGACGAAGGCAACCAGGTCAACGGGTGCGCCAATCAATACCTCAAGCAACCGGAAACCTACCTGGAAGACTACCGGCGACTCATCGATCATTGCCTGGAAGCGCGATTCAACGGGGTGATCATCTGGGGCTTCCTGCGGGATGCACATGGCGGTGAACGATACGCCCATGACATTGCCCGGTATGCGGCGGATCGCGGGGTGGCCATCCTGCCGGGCGTCGGGACGACAGGCTATGGAGGCATCTACTACGAAGGGGAACACCCCTACAACCTGGAGACCTATCTCGCCCGGAACCCGAAACGCGGCAACCGATGGAAGGACGGTCAGTACAGCGCCCGCGAGCTGTCCCCCTATGATCCGGCAAACCAGCAGTGGATCGCCGAATCGCTGGCCTGGCTGTACCGCAGCTTCCCGATCGGCGGGGTGAACCTGGAAAACAGCGACCTCATGGTCGACCATTCGAACGCGGGAAAACGGGGACGGGCGGGAATCCGGAGTGGTGAAGCCGACTATTTCAAGGACCAGTTCTTCGCCTACAAGACGGCCCTGGATATCGCACACAAGGTAGCCCCGGACGCCTGGAATACGTATGCCACCTACTCGGGGTTCGGCCGGGGCCGGGAAGTGACGAATGCCGGGGCCGACATGGGGTGTGAACCTTACTTCGCCCGGCGGATGCCGCCCAGCGCCATGGCGCAGTGGACCCTCACCGGCATGCTGTCGGAAACGCCCCTCAAGCTCCGGGACTGGATGACGAAGTCGCGGCCATCCGCCTTGTACCGGAATCCGCGCTGGCCCAAAGGGCTGATGCCACCAACCCCCCGGTCGGCGGGTTTCATTCACCAGGCAAGCCAGTGGAACGGCACCCTGCGCCGGAGCGCCCTGGCGGTCAGTACCTTTGCCGAAGGATGCCTCCGGTCCCATGAGGCCGGCCTGGAAGGAATCAGTATCCACGGCGAAGTAACCAACCGGACCCTGGCCTGGAAACTCAACTATCTGGCCATGCGACATTGGACCTATCACCCGGTCAGCACACTCGAGGCCTTTGCGGATTCCGAACTGTCCCCCCGGGTGGGCGGGGCACGGGATGCCCAGGACTTCGCGGATGCGTTGTGCAAACTGGAAGAAGGGAAAGACCGGCGGATAGAGGCCGGCAAACGGGCGTCCGAGGCGGTTAGGTCGTTCTATCCCTACAATGGACCGGCCCGGGGCGACCTGGCGGTTACGCGTCAGTGGGCGGAACTCCAGGAATGGGCGCACATTCCGGAACACTCAAAAAGCCCAGTCCAGGGATTCGCCGACATCCTGTAATGGAAAATAATTTATGATGCGGATTGTAACGGCGGCACCCACCACGAAGGCCTTTACCCGTAAATCCGAAGGCGATGTCATTGAGCTGAATGATGGGCGACTCCTACTGGCCTACATGGAATTCTCCGGCGATGGCAGTGATATCGCACCGACGCGGATCGTCGCCCAGGAATCAGGTGACGGTGGTCAAACCTGGCACGGGCACCGCGTGATCACGGACACGGCGCCGGGTGACGTGAACGTCTATTCCCCGAACCTTATCCGGGCCACGGATGGCGGAATCCTGCTGGTCTTCATGCGCCAAAAAAGCGCTGTTCCGCTTTGCATCACTGAACACGTGTGGAAATCCACCGATGAAGGCCGGACCTTTCTCCCCTTCGCGGAATTTGCCGCCGGTATGGATTACAGCCTGTGCAATGCGGTGATCAAGCGGTTGGCTTCCGGGCGACTGTTGCTGCCCGTCTCCCCTGTCGATAAACCGGGCGACACCCCCTATAACCACATTGTCTGTGGAGCGGTATTATTCAGCGACGATGACGGGCGAACCTGGAACGAAGCAGCGAACCGCTTGTTCCTGCCGATGCGTGGAGTCATGGAACCCCACGTGGAGGAGACCCGTGACGGTCGTGTGCTGATGGTCATGCGGAACCAGCTGGGATCGCTGTTCCTGTCGGAGTCCGCGGATGACGGAATGTCGTGGTCCACCCCGCAGACTTCGGCGTTGCAAACCCCGGAATCGTGTCCCGCGTTGACCCGGATTCCAAATACAGGCGATCTGCTCATGATCTGGAACAACAGCTCGTATGATCCGGCGTGCTCGCATTTCGGCATACGGACCCCGCTGACGGCATCCGTCTCGCGGGACGAAGGGCGGACGTGGGGACCACCCCGGGATATCGAAACGGATCCCGCACGGGCCTTTTCCAATCCGGGTTGCCGTTTCACAAAGGCCGGGATGGCGGTTGTAAACTACTGGACCTGCGAATACCTGCCGAACCACTGCATGCAGGATGTGATCGATCTCCGGGTGGCCTTGATCGAAACGGACTGGTTCTACGGCCGATAGGCCCGCCGGTTCACGCCGGCAGTTGCCAGAAGGTTCCGACAATACCGGTAACCCCTTGCCCATTCTCCGCGTAGGTAACGGTGAGAATCCGGCCGTTGCCGAGTTCCACGGAACTGGTATAGCCCTGGTTCCCGTTTGGAGTCTCGCGCAGCAACCAGGCCGTATCTCCCCAGGTCGCGCCGCCATCCTTGCTGATCATGGCCCGGATCCCGAATGGTTCGAACCGCCGGCCGAACGTCAGGAGAAGCCGGCCATCCGAAAGCGGCAACAGTCGTGGACACGCGCCACTCAAGATCCCGGTCGGTACAGGATCCGTCCAGGTACGACCACCATCGGTTGACTGGTTGGTCCAGAAACAGCGTTCTGGACCCCAGGTCGGAGTTTCAACGCGATGCAGGGCACGAAGGATTCCTGCACGGGTTTCCACAACAGCGGGTTCGCAATAGCCGCGGACCCCAGGCAGGCCACGGGCAATGACATTCGGTTCAGCCCAGGTTCGACCCTCGTCGGCGGAGATGACCAGCACGGATGACATGGACCCGGGATCATAGGTCACGGCCGAGGAGGAAAAGGCGTAGACAGGGATCAGGATACGCCCGTCCCGGCAACGGTGGACCGGGCCGCAGGGCATGGTATCCGGGGCCAGGAAGTGCACGTGGTCGGGGCGCCAGGTCAGTCCGAAAGTTTCACTCCACACCCAGAATGAGCCGGGTGTGCGGAACGGATATTCGGAGGGAAAGAGGTGGGGGATTCCCGAGCGTGCCTGTTCCCGGACTGGCACCACTTCATGCCAGGCAACGACCGCACCCACCCGGGGTCCGCCAAGATGGATGAGGGCACATTCCTGACCGCCCCCGGCAGTCAGTTGCGAGGCGCCTGCGATATCCCAGGTCCGGCCGGCATCATAGGATCGGACAACCGTACAGATCGAACGCGGATGGGTATGGTGAATGCCGTCTTCCTTCGGCGCCTGCCGGAAGGCCATAAGCAGTTCATCACCACCCAGCCGGATCAGGTGCGGGAAAGCCGTATAGTTTTGTGCATCAAACAGGATATCCACCCGCTCCGCTTGCGGAGCCGCTATTAGTTTCGGTTCTCGAACGGTCGCTGGATCAGTCATGGTGAACCTCCTCTGAATTGCCTGTACCAGGGCACACAGGTTAGGGACGCTTCATCCAGTTTAAGGCGGATGGCTTCCTGCGTGATGTTCGGAAGGGTCATCTCGGCATGGGCGCAGCGGTCGGCATGGTCGTGGACATGGTAGTCACAGCGCCTGTCGGAAAGTATCACGGGATCCTCAGCACAAAACGACGGACACGACCTTCCAGGAATCCTGCGCTGATCACACCAACACAATCCTCCACCGGCGCATGGTTGTCGATGGCGTAGGGGTTGAAGGGATACACCGGATATTCAAACACACTCTCAACCGGCATGTCGAGAACCCACCCGTCCCCCCGGAGCTTGCATTGCCGGTACTTTCCTGACGGATCCCAGTTGACCGCCATGGCATGCAGGGGATCCACCGTTTCCTGGCGGTTGACCATGGGCTTCGCCCTGGCCGACCAGCTGATCGGCGTCCCCGCCTTGAGGCGTAGACTGAAACATGCCTGGACCGTTGCCCGCTTGCGGGTGGCAGCCGGCAGTTCAAAAACCAATTCCAGCCGTTTGCTGTCCAGGGGCTTGAGATGCATGAGGCACGACAGATTCCCGTAACGGAACCGGACGGTTTCTCTACCCTGCTTCCGGGAGAAGGACAAGGAGTCCGGCTCCAGTCGCAACGCGCCATTATCCCACACCTCAAAGGTGGCAAAGAGCGAATCGTGCTTGGAGTTGCCGCCTCCGACCAGCAGCCCGGTTTTCCGGTGCCATAAGCCCAGCGCGTTGGACCGGGTCTTGATCCAGCGGTTGCGGGAAAACCGGGGCCGGTTGGCGGGAGCCGCCGAATAGCCGCTGACACAGAAAAACCAGTCGTCATGCTTGCACAACAACGCTTTTCCGCCATAAACCGTCCGCCCCCGCTTTTCCTCCTGCAACAGGCATGTTTCCGGGCCGGTTGTCATGTGTTGCAGGGCAGAGGCCAGGGCGGGATCGAGCCCGCCCTGCTTCGGAAGGTGGCGCATCACCTGGCGAATCAGCCGGCGCCCCCGGGGAGCAAGGGAAAAGGCAGGCCAGCCACGTGTCTGCGGGTGCTGATGATAACGGACACGACCATCAACGGTTTCCACCGACGTCATGTCGGGATAGACGAACGTGGTATGGAAATCCGTGCCCCGGCGAAGAACCGGTTCCAGGGTCCGGTCCTTGGTAAAGGCGTGGTACAAGCCCAATGCGTGCATGTAGACGAAATTGTATTGCGTGGTCGGGCCATCGCCTTCCGGCCAGAAGCCGTGCGGATGTTGTTCCCGGGCGGAGAACCGGCATTGATTGCGGCCGATCTCCAACCAGTCGGGACGGTTGAAGAACTGGCCGGCCCGGGTCAACGACATGCCATTCCAGGTGGAAATGTTATGCGCCGACGGGCTGGCGGTTGTGGCGGCCAATCCCTCGTAGGCAAGTGTCAGCCCCTGGCGCCAGCGGGCAACCCGCCGACGATCCAGCGATGTGTGCAGGAGGATGAAGGTCTCCAGCCAATGATAGATTGACCAGGGCATGAAGATCTTCCCCCACCGCGAACCATCGACCTTGATGAATTCAAATGAACCATCCGGCTCCTGAAATTCCCGCCACGCATCGCCGGCCCGGCCGCACAGGTCGAGGATCTTCTTCTGGCGGTAATAGCGGGTGCCGGGCGTGGCATACAGCATGGCCAGGGGATAGATGACATCCTGATTGGTGACCGCCCATCCCCCATTGGGTGCCAGAAATCGGCCGGTCTTCCCATTGAAGGTCGTGAGGACTCGAGGGACCCCACCTGCCAAATACTCAAGTATGCCTGCCGGATTCTTGTTCATTTGCATCCTCCCAATCTGGAAACTATCACGGTGGAGGCCGGAGGGAAAGCTCCATGTGTAATTCCGCTTCAATCCACGCGCATTAAGCGATAGGGTTGTCTGGACCGCACACGCACCATGCAAAGGTGAAACCATGACCATGGATATCGAACAACTCAGACGCGGCCTGCGTAACCCGGATGCCCGGTCCCGGACAATCGATGCGGCACTGGATGCCGGTCCGGCCTGTATTGACTCCCTGGTGGTGTTGTTGAATGACCGCAACGAATCAGTCCGGTGGTCCGCCATCCGGATTCTCTCGGAAGTCGGCGACGGCCGCGCCGTGGGCCCCCTCATCAATCTGCTGGAAAGCGGAAAGAATCTGACCGAGGCCGTGCGGGCGTTGCAGAACATCACCGGGCAGGATCATGGCGACGATGCAGGCGCCTGGCGACAATGGGCCGTATCGGCGCGTACACCCGGCATTTCAATCGATTCCCACCGACTCGGTGATCGCGACCTGCTCACCGCGGCCACACGCGACCTGCCGGTCCGCATCAGCGGCCAGGGACCGCAGTACAGTGCGGACGTGAATCTGCCGGATGGACGGTCCCAGCAGGTATGGGTGGACTTTTCCGGCCACGACAATTTTGGAAACCCGGTTGTCCAACTGTGCACTCCCTGCGGAAAAGCCGATCCGGCCCGTTACGAATGGGCGCTGAAACTGAACTTGTCGATTCCCTGCGGCGCCATTGGTCTGGCCGAACTGGATGGGTTCTTATGCTTTGCCGTCGTGGAGACCCACCTGCGTTCCACGGTTCACCCGGAAGACATGGCCAAGTCGATAACAACCCTTGCCGAACAAGGCGATTCCATGGAAAAGATGCTGACCGGACAGAACCGGTATTAACCGCACGAGGATACGATCCGTGATTTCACAGCCCGGAGACCATTTGTAATGACGCCCGCCATCGATATCAGCCTCAACTTCATGCCGGCCTTCTATACCAAGCACACCGGGATAACCTACGGCGAGGCCTATTATTTCGATCCGGCCTATCGCGCCAGGGTGGAACGCACGGAAGCCCTCTTTCTCCATGAATGCCTCGGACCTTACGGCGCCGGTTGCGCCTCCCCCGTTCCTTCCGCCAACCTGTTCATCCAACCCGTGGATCTGATCATGCGGACTCAGGGCGCCGACTGGAGATTGCCCGACGACGCCACCCTCGAAAGCTGGGGAAAACCATGGGCGGAATTGACCCCTGCAGAAATTGCGCGTATCGACCCGGCAGCATCCGCCCATCACCCCATCATCGACCGCATCCTTGACCAGTATCGGGAAATGAAAAAGCTGTACGGGGACCGGGCGGACATCTTCGGGACGCGGAGCGGTACAATGAACATCCACACACCCTTCACCACCGCCCACCAGCTGTGCGGTGAATCCTTGTTTATCCGGATGATGGAAACGCCGTATGACGCCCGGCAGATCCTGTACAAGGTCTGGGCAATCTACCAGGCCATCTTTGCACGTATCTGCCAGGCGACGGGGGCTGGACTGGAGCGCATCAACCTGGGCGATTGTTCGGCGTCACTCCTCTCGGAAGCGACTTACCGGGACGGGGTTCTCCCCGTCAACCAGTCCATCGCCTCCACCTTCCACTCGGTATCCTACCATTCGTGCGGACCCTCAACCCACCTGCTCAAGGCATTCCGGGAAATCCCCTCCCTCTCCGCCATCGAACTCGGACCCGGCACCGACCTGAACCTGGGAACCGTGCTCATGCCCGGGTGTGCCATGCGGCCCCTGGTTGACCCCACGGTTATCCGGGAGGGATCAACCGATCAGGTCCATGACCTGACCGTCTCGATGCTTCACAGCACGGCCCGGGCCCCCGCAGTCACCCTGTGCGCCTGGTCCTTCGATCGCGATACGCCGATCGAAAACGTCGCCACCCTCTACCGCACCGTGGAACAAGCCCGGAAATGATCGTCGCCCCCCCTCCGGAGTACTGACATTGACCCGGTCATACGCCGCCGGTATAGTATCTGCATCGTTCCAATATCCGAACCGGTTGACATGGCAGATACCGACAGACGCACGCAATTGACGGCATGGGGACTGGACCCCGACCGTGCCGACACCTTGTCCGGACAACTGGATTCCCTGCCAAACACCCTTTCCCCCGAAGCCCGTTGGCACCGGATTTCCCGCGCGTTCCTTACCCCCGACATCCCGTTTTCCATCCACCACGAATTGTACCGGGAAATCTACGCCGGCCGTCCCCGGGAAGCAGGCCCTGGTCCCGCCTGGATACCCTCCCCTGCCGAAATCGCCTCCTCCAACATCGGACAACTTTGCAACCGGCTCGGTCTGCCGGATTATGCCAGCCTCCATCAATGGTCAGTCCAGAACCGGGCAACCTTCTGGGACACCCTCATTCGCACCGTGGGGTTCCGCTTTTCCGAACCCTATCATGCCGTGCAGGAAGGGACACCCGAACATCCCGTCTGGCTCCCCGGATCCCGGCTTAATATCGCCGCCAGCTGCTTCACGACGTCACCGGACGCCGTCGCCGTGCGCCACCGGCAACCCGGCGGGCCGCTTCAAGACACCACGTATGGCGAACTCGACCAGCTGAGCAACCGGGTTGCCAACAGCCTGACTAACCAGGGACTGGCCTCCGGGGACGCCATCGCCATCTACATGCCGATGACGCCCGAATCGGTGGCGATCTACCTCGGGATCGTGAAAATGGGCGGTGTGGTGGTCTCCATTTCCGACAGCTTTGCCCCCGAGGAAATCGCCGCCCGCCTGCGCATCGCGAATGCCCGGGCCGTGTTCACCCAGGAACTGACCACCCGTACCGACGCAGGTTCTCCCCTGTATGCCCGCCTTATCGAAGCCCAGGCGCCTCTCACCATCGTGGTCGCCTGTGATGCGGACCGTTGCCGCGCCGCCCTCCGCCCGGACGATCGCCTGTGGGACACCGTATTGACGGCATCACCCGTTTTCACGCCAGTCGCCCGTGACCCCGGCGACGCCATCAACATCCTCTTCTCCTCCGGCACCACCGGTGCCCCCAAGGCCATTCCCTGGGTGCACACCACGCCCATCAAGTGCGCCGTCGACGCCTTCCTGCACCACAACATCCAGCCGGACGACACCCTGGCCTGGCCCACCAACCTTGGCTGGATGATGGGTCCCTGGTTGATCTATGCCGCCCTGGTCAACCACGCTTCCATCGCCCTCTATGAAGGCCCGCCCACCGGCCGCGCCTTCGGTGAGTTCGTCCGTGACGCCGGGGTCACCATGCTTGGGCTGATTCCCAGCCTGGTGAAAACCTGGCGGCACACCCGCTGCATGGAGGGCATCGACTGGAGCCGGATCCGCGCCTTCAGTTCCACGGGGGAATGCTCCAACCCCGATGACATGCTCTACCTGATGATGCTCGCCGGCTACAAGCCGGTGATCGAATACTGCGGTGGCACCGAAATCGGCGGCGGTTATATCACCGGAACCCTCGTTCAACCCGCAGCACCGGCAACCTTCACGACTCCCGCCCTTGGACTGGATTTCACCCTGCTCGATGAACAGGACCAGCCCACCCGCAATGGCGAGGTGTTCATTCAACCTCCCTCCATCGGCTTGTCCCAACGATTGCTTAACCACGATCACCACGCCGTGTATTTCGAAGGTGCCCCCACCGGCCCGGACGGGTGTACGCTCCGGCGGCACGGCGATCAGGTTGAAGCCCTCGGCGGCGGATTCTTCCGGCACCATGGCCGCACCGACGACACGATGAAACTCAAGGGCATCAAGGTCAGCGCCACCGAACTGGAACACGCCTTGAACACGGTCCCCGGCATTCGGGAAACCGCCGCAGTTGCCGTGCTGCCGCCCGACGGCGGACCGGCCAACCTGGTGGTCTACGCGGTCTGCCTGCCGGACACCATGCCCGATCCACGCCGGCTCAAGACCGCCATGCAGACCGCTGTCCGGACCCTGCATGGATCCCTGTGCAAGATCCATGATGTCTGCCTCGTCGCGACACTTCCACGTACCGCATCCAACAAGGTGATGCGCCGGGTCCTGCGCGACCAGTATCGCGCCGACATGACAGGAGCAACCAAACCATGACAACCGAACCCGTCCGCGGCCCGATCGCCATACTCGGAACCGGTACCATCGGCGCAAGCTGGGCCGCCCATTTCGCCCTGCACGGCTTCGAGGTTCGCCTTTATGACATGGTGGAGTCCGCCCGTGCCTCCGGCCTGCAAGCCGCCTCAGCCGCCCTGAACCGCTTGCAGGAACTGGGCCTGGCCACCCCACCGGTGGTCGCGGCGGCGCACCAACGCCTGCACCGGGTGGATACCTTGGAGGCGATGGCGGACGGTGCCGGTTATGTGCAGGAATCCGTGCGCGAGACCTACGAAGCCAAGCATGCTGTCTTTGCGCGCCTGGACAATCTCCTGCCCCCGGATGCCATCGTGGCCAGCAGTTCCTCCGGCCTCTTGATTTCCGAAATCCAACGCGTGATGAAACACCCCGGGCGTGCCCTGATTGCCCATCCCTTCAATCCGCCGCATTTGATTCCCCTGGTTGAACTGGTGGCCGGCAAACAAACATCCCGTGATACCATCGATCGTGCCCGCCATTTCTTCACCCGTACCGGCAAGACACCGGTGATCGTAAACAAGGAAGTGCCCGGCCACATCGCGAACCGCCTGGCCGCCGCCTTATGGCGTGAGGCCATTGACCTCGTGGCCTCCGGCGTGGCCAGCGTCGAGGATGTGGACAAGGCGCTCACGGCCGGTCCCGGGTTGCGGTGGGCCGTCATGGGCCAGCACATGATTTATCACCTGGGCGGGGGGACGGGTGGGTACCGGCAGTTCATCGACCATATCGGGAAATCCTTTGAGACCTACTGGCAGTCAATGGCCAACTGGACCAGTATCCCGCCCGCGGCAGGCGAAGCAGTCATCCGCGGCGTTGAACAGGCCACCGCCGGCCGCCCGCTTGCCGACCTCGCCCGTGACCGCGACCAGCGCCTCGCCGCCGTACTCAAAGCCGTTCACGGGGATACATCCACCGATTAATTCAATCCGGTTGTAGCCGCGATCGGCGATCGCGGCATGCGCCTCACGATGACGTTCGCCATGCGCTTCGCTCAACCGCCCACACTATCATTCGGACTTTGAACGCTTGACCATGGTGTTTTTCGCGCTCTGGTCGGAAAAATCAATGACATGACTGGGTACAAAGTCGCTCTGGTTCCCGCTGGAGATCATGAAAAACAATTCCTTCGAACCAAACCCGAGACGATCGCCATGCTGAATCGCGCATTTGGTCTTTTTGGACCCGTTCACCCGTGTCCCGTTACGCGTATCGAGATCCTCAACAAACCAGCGTCCCTCCTCGCAAACGATCAGGGCATGGCGTCTCGACACCAGTGAGTCGGTTAATTGGATCATGCATCCTGCATCACGCCCGATCACGCAACCCGATTCAGGCACCGGAAACGTCAAGTCGGGGTGTCCATCCTTAAATTCAATCAGATATGCCCCCATGACAACCCTCCCATCCGTCGGTAATCCCCTGTGGAAAACCCATGCGGTAAGTGGAATGGACAATAGGCAAATGAATATGGAGTGTCAAGCGGGCCTCCGGTCAAGCAGCGGTTCCAAATACTGGCGTCGATTGACAAACTGAACGCGCCCCCGGCGGAGCCGGGTAGGCGCGTTCAGTCTGCCAAGGGGTGGGGGCGCAGTAAACGTGTCGTAGAGGCGGGC
>Ga0208374_1000563_pt1 | contig 14839 bp, 11 predicted proteins | sample RifOxyC3_FD_184037 | JGI IMG/M metagenome (GOLD analysis project Ga0208374, IMG submission 184037) | Groundwater microbial communities from Rifle, Colorado - Rifle Oxygen_injection C3 (SPAdes) | ecosystem: Environmental > Aquatic > Deep subsurface > Groundwater | place: Rifle, Colorado, USA...
GTCGTTGATATAGGCGTTCCCTGTTAAAATATAGCCGCCATCATTTGTAGTTGACAGAGTATGAAAACCTCCGGTAAAAGTTGTATCAACATTAGGAGCAAGAATTTCTCTTTTCCATATAATATCGCCAGATGAATTCAGTTTAAATAATAAGGGACGATTGTGCGTTGAATATGAATTTGATTCGTAGCCGACTGTGGCGAAATCGCCATTCTGTAATTCAACAATAATTCCTATATCTGTCATTTCGCTTTGATTAAAATATAGTTTATCCCAAACAATTTCCATATTTTTATTAAACCGGATTATTCGACCTTTGTAAAGAGAGGTTGAGCCATTCAAACCTGTTACTTTTAAGCCGGATACTAAAAATCCAGAATCTTTTAAATTTATAATACTATGAACTGGGCCATCATCATAATTCGGATTTCCATAATGGTTTTCCCAGTTCAAGTTTCCGGCACTGTCGGTACGAATGATATACCATTCACCGCAATATCCTGTTGAAAGGCTACAAAAACTAAAGGTTTTACCACCTGCCAATAAATCATTGGTTTTTGTGTTTATTACTTTAAAGCCTGTTTCAAAAGAATTACCTCCATAATATTTGCTCCAAAGCGTGTCACCTTCTGTGTTTATTTTAACTAATACAAATTTTGAGTCATTACTATTAACCCCTTTTTCTCCTACTAGAACGTAACAGCTATCATTTGTTTGGGTGCAATTGTAAAAAGCAATAAAATTTGTATCAGTAAGATAGGTTTTTGTCCAAAGGGTATCAAACGAATCATCAAATTTCATAAAATAACCGGAACGAAAGCCCAGGCCTGGTTTTGACCCGGCAAGAGCAAAGCCTCCATCAAGGGTTTTTATCAATGAATTTTGAGCTCCACTATATGTGTGATAACCGGAATTTTTATATCTTTTTACCCATCTTAAATTTCCTTGTAAATCAGTTCCATTAATAAGAATATAGTATCTGCCATCATTACCGGTACCTGCTACAACATATCCCGTATCAAGGGCAACAACATTAAGTGTTAATGGATTTTCTTCAATATAGGTCTTATTAAAACGGATAGTTTGTGCTTGTAGAAAAAGGTTGAATAATAGGAATAATATAAAAGAACTTCCTCTGAAAAGGAAAGAGGAAGTTCTTAAACATTTCTTTATGGTTTTCATAATTTTATTTTCCTACGAAGATAAGACATTAAACAGAACATGTTAGTTGCATCAATGAATAATATTTATTTTCATTGAACAGCCTTTTGCTTCGGGACTGCCTATTGCAATAATATATGCTCCTGCTGCTATATCCGATACATCAAACATTAGCTATTAGTTGCATTAATGAATAATCTTTATTTTTGTTGAATGGTATTAAGCAACGCACTCGACTAAGTCGAGCGGAAACTTGGGTTTCTGTTACTGGTATTGATTTTATCAGTTTCCCTTCTGTTGTTTGCGCTTGGTCTTTGTTTGCGCTCGACTGTCTGTTTCTGTTCGCGCTCGACTTAGTCGAGTGCATCATAAAATTATTTTATCTTTGTAAAAAAAACAAATTAATGTCTGAACATTATAAAATTCACGACCCTGATAAACCATATTTCATTACATTCGCTACAGTTAAATGGATTTCAATTTTCAATGATAAAAAATATGCAGATGTCCTAATAGACTCCCTTAGATTTTGTCAACATAACAAAGGACTTTTATTGTTTGCTTATTGCATAATGCCAAGTCATATTCACCTGATAACAAAAGCTGAACAAAACAATTTATCATGCATCATAAGGGACTTGAAAAATTTACTTCTGTACAAATTTCTCATTTGCTACAGGATGATGATCAAAAAAAAGAAGAATTTAAAATAGTTCAGCACAGTGGAGATAGTTGCAACAGGAATGAAAAAAATAAAGTTTGGCAGGATGGATATCATCCGGAAATTATTTATTCAAACCATTTTTTTTATCAAAAGTTGAACTATATTCACCAAAACCCGGTTGTTGAAGGGCTTGTTGAAAATCAAGAAGACTATATTTATAATTCTGCCAGAAACTATGCTGAACTAGATTCAGTTTTAGATATAATTTATGAAAGTCCCAAATTGATTTGTTTTTAAAATGGGATTAAGCAACGCACCCGACTAAGTCGAGCGCGAACTTGGAGTAACGAATTTTCTATGCAGCATTAAATAATATCTGTTTCAATATTTATTTTTAAGGAAATATTGTAATATTTTAGCAGCCATAAATTATTCAGTTTTAAGATGAAAAAAATAGTAATTTTTGCTTCGGGTTCGGGTTCTAATGCTGAAACAATAACGAAATATTTTAAAGATAAAAATGTTGAAATATCCCTGTTTTTGACGAATAATCCGAATGCTTATATTATTGAAAGGGCAAAAATTTTGAATATCCCCTGTAAAATATTTAATAAAGAAGATTTTTATTCGACAAATGCAATATCAGATATACTTATAAATATTAACCCGGATTTAATAATTCTTGCAGGGTTTTTATGGCTTTTTCCTGAAAAAATCCTCCGGCTTTTTCCGAACAGGGTAATAAATATTCATCCTGCGCTTCTGCCAAAATATGGTGGAAAAGGAATGTATGGCGACAAGGTTCACAAGGCTGTTATTGAAAACGGAGAAAAAGAAAGCGGAATCAGTATTCATTATGTAAATGAAAAATACGACGAGGGGTCTATTATTTATCAGGCGAAATGTAATATTATAGCGAACGATACACCGGAAACACTCGCACAGAAAATTCATGTTTTGGAGTATAACTATTTTCCGGAGGTAATTGAGGGAGTTTTGGATGGAAAGTTTTAATATGCCGCAGATGCCACAATAACTATCTAAAACCGTATTCCTGTTACTAGAACATCGTCTATCTGGCGACGGCTGCCTTTCCATGCAAGAAAATTATTATTGATTATTTCCTGTTGTTTTTCTAAAGGAAGTTGGTTAATTTCTGTGAGTGTTTTTTCAAAACGCGCGGTACTGAATTTATCATTTCCTTCTTCGCCGATCTGGTCGGCATAACCATCAGAAAGCATATATAACACAGAGCCTTTTTTCAGAGCAAATGAATGTGTTGTGAAATTTACCTGTACCCTGCTGGAAAAAATTCCACCAATGGAAAAAATATCGCCTGATAAAGATTTTATTTCTCCATCCTGACAAAAATAAGCACTTTGATTCGCGAGGCTTAATGAAATTACATTTTCATTTGTATCAATGCAACAAAATGAAATATCCATGCCATCATCTTGTTTGCTTTCTTTCTGGTTCAGGGTATGAAAAACGGCAAGATTTAATTTTTCGAGCACTTTGGCGGGTTCAAATGTTTTTTTCTCTTTAACAATATCGTTTAACAAGGTATAGCCAATCATACTCATAAAGCCACCCGGTACTCCATGTCCGGTACAATCTACCACAGCAAAAAATATAAAATTATTTTCCTTATGAAACCAATAAAAATCTCCACTTACAATATCTCTTGGTTTGAAATGAATAAATGAATCGGGCAGACTTTCTTTAATATATTTTTCTCTTGGAAGTATTGCTTCCTGAATAAGTTTTGCATAATGGATGCTGTCGGTAATCTGGGTATTTTTTTCCTGTAGCTGCACGTTTGCAAATTCAAGTAATTGCGATTGTTTTTCTATTTCGTTTTTCTGGGCTGCAAGTTTTATGTTGGAACGCTTTTTTGTTTTATACTGCCGATATAATAAAAATAAAACTAACAGAATTATCAACAGACCGAAAAGCAAAAAATATCTGATATTTTTTTCTGTAGCGAGCTGGGATTGTTTTTGAAATAATTCGAACTTTTTTTCACTCATTTCCTTGTCTTGTTTGTAAACAAGATATTTGACCTGTACTTCGGCGATTTTTTTAATATTTTCTTCTGCCATCAGGCTGTCTTTAATTTCAGCATGCAGGCATTTAAAATCCCATGCTTTTTTATAATCTCCCATTCCAGAATACAAATCGTTGAAAAGATCGTAAATGCGCAATAAGGCTTCTTTCAGATCAATATCTCTTGCAACGTTCAGGGCTTCTTCAAGGAAAGGGATTGATTCTTTTTTTTGCCCTTTTTTTATCGTTAAATCAGCCAAATTGAGGTTGCTGAAAATGATTCCCTCTTTGTATCCGGCTTCATGACTTACATTTAAAGCTTTTTTATAATATTCTGAAGCGTCATTGGTTTTATTTTTTTCAAGAAAAACGTTTCCTATATAATTTAAAACATTTGCTACATTTCTTTTATCATTTGTTTCTTCATAGAGTGCCAACGCTTTTTCGTAAGTAAGAACAGCCACATCGTATTGTTTTTTTTCTTTGTAAATAATCCCAATATTTTTATAAGATCCGGCTATCCCGATTTTATCTGCAAGATTTCTTCGTATTTCAAGAGCTTCATTGTAGAGTTCAAGCGCCTTTTCGTAGTTTTTCAGGTTTTTATATACCGTTCCCATATCATTTAAGGTATAAGAGAGAAGCGATTCGTCTCCCAGTTCTTTTCGGAACTCCAAAGCTTTTTCATAATAATACAGTGCTTTGGTATTATGGTTGATGCTTTTAAAAACGCTGCCAATATTATGATTCGAAGCGGCAATATCTTTTTTATTTCCGATTTTTTCACGGAGCTTTAACGATTCCAGATAATATTCGATAGCTTCTCCATAAAGTTTCATATCCCAAAATAAACCGCCAATGAGATTCAGGGTATTTGCTTCTGTTTTAATATCAACAATACTTCTGCTTATGTCAAGAGATTTTTGGTAAAATTCTTTCGCCATGGAAAAATTTGCATAATCCTTATAGACCATACCAAGATTGTTCATGCTGATAGCCATGTCTTTTTTCACGCCCAATCTTTCTCTTATTTCAAGCACTTCCATAAAATGTATCAATGCCTGCGCAAAGTTTTTATTTTTCCAAAACAAGCTTCCGAGACCGCTTTTAGCGTTTGCCAATCCGTTGAGATCGTGAATTCGTTCGCTTATTTGCATTGCTTCTGAAAGGTATTGCTGCGATTTATCAGATTGGTTCATGTCTTTGTATACCAATCCAATATTTGCAAGAGAAGCAGAAATCTCAATCTCATCTTTCATCTCCCGGCGAAGTTGCAGTGATTGTTTGAGAAAATCCAGGCATTTATTATATTCTGCCATATCTTTATACGCACAGCCGATATTATATAAAGAAAGAGAAAGATATTTGTTGTCGCCAATTTTTTCAGAAAGATTTTTTGCCTGTTCGGCATATTTCAAAGCGGCATTATTATCTATACCCACTAATTCAGCACTGATTTTATTCAGCAGGTTAATTTTAGCACTGTCTTTATGTGTCTTTTCAATAATACGGATGAGGCTGTCTGTATTGCTTTGTGCAACAGAATGCAAGATAAAAATGCCTGTCAGAATTAGTAGAAAAAAGAAACGCATGGTTATAATTTTTAAATACAAATTTAATATTTTGCGGGACAGAAGTCTATTTTTTTTGTAAAAATTTATCAGGGAAAGTATTAACAAGAAAAATTTTACCACTAAGCCACTAAGGACACTAAGATTCACTAAGGTTGACAAATTGTTGCAGGTGGGGGTTGCAAAAACAGTAAAATGTTAAAATACCATACGTTTACAGTATAACTACCAGCCAATGCCAAGTTTATATCCTAATAACAAACTGATTGTTTTTAGTGAATGGCGGTTACCCGTAGGGGAATAGGTCGTCAGTGAGCTGCCATTAACATTTGTTGTTTCTGTGTCCTCTAATTCATCACAGGAATAGAATCTGAGACCAATGCCATAATAAAACTCATGCGCAAATTTTATTTTATCTCCGGTTGTATACTGTTTTCCATAATTTAAAAAATATTGCTGATTATAAATGGCAAATTCTGTTCCTGGTTTTAAGATTACACTTGAACCTGTTCTTGTTTTAGAAGTAAAGTACCACTGATAGTATCTTGCTCCCAACTCCAGATAAGACCTATCTTCATAATCGTCTTCAAAGTAAAAACGACCGGCAAAACCAAACTGAATTCCTCCTGATGATAAATCAGAATAAAGAGGATTCCATATTCTTCTGTAATGAGTACCTCCATCATCGCTTGAAGAAAACAACTCAGACCCCATCTCTGATGTAACAAATTCAAACATGTCTCTTGCAAAATAAGTACCCAAGCCTCCCAGTACAGAAAACTGGTCGTTTAGCGATCTTTCATAAGTTACATAAATGTTAGACCTTAGTACGAGTGCAAGATTAAACAATGTAATATTTTTCGACTGAGTTACTGATCCCGGTTTTGTCTGGCTGGTAGATTTTGCCCCTTTGGTATCAAGCACAGATCCGGCAGGAGGAGTATATAAGTTATCCAGATCATTTGACGGTGGTGTGTTTTGAGAAAATCCGCATACAGAATTTATAATAAAAATAACAGTTATAAGAATAGAATATTTCATGCTATATTGTTTTACTTGACTATCTGAATATTTCCAACAAAACCAATTCCGTAATAGGAGGATGGCATAAAAGATGGGATCATTGACCCAACGACCAACACCGGAATAAGCGCTATAGAGACCGCTATAGCTGCGGGTTTCATTTTAACTTTTGTACTGGTAATATATAAAGCATTATTTTTTTCAACAATATCGCTGGCATCTGCGTATTTTCGATTTTTTTTCTTTGTTCCGGGAGGGTTTAAAACAATTTCATGTTGAGTGGTTTGACCATTTTCAGGGTCGAGAATAATATAATCTATGAAATCTCGGAGTTCTCGTTTACTTTTAGACACCTTTCTGTTTCTTTTCGCATCAAATTTATTTCTGTCGGCATAAGTGATGAAAAATTTATTGTCTTCAAAAAGAATCTGAACATCTTCAACATACCATCCGTTATGAATGTAGAATCTGTCGTGGTTATTCAACCATTCAATTTCACCTTTTTTGTTTACAGCCATACATAAAACATCAGAATTTTTACATTCAATAACCGTATGGCAGGTTTTACCGTTACAGCTTGTATAAGAGTAACTATGCGTTTTATAACTGAACAAAATGTCTCTGTCGTTATACTTTTGAACTTTTGTTATAATTGAATTTACGAGATAAGGTTCTTTTTCATCTTTTTTAATTTTATTTTTTTCTTCAGTAGAAAAGGCTGTAAATATAGGTTCTTCAATAATTTCGAGTGTATTTTTATCAATATTTGAATAAAACAAACCATGAGTAGCACCTGCTTTCGGGTCAATAGTCAAATCTGTATAATAGCCATACAATTTAATAGAATTACCATCGTGAAAACTACGCAGACTGTAAATGTTTTTCTGATCAAATTTAATACGGTAAGATTTAATAGCACCTTTATCAAGATTTATAGCTGAAAAAATACAGTAATAGGTGTATTCGTTTTTACCAAGTTCTTTTTGTTCTTCTTTGCCCATTGACACATAAGAATAAACGTAAAGATTTCCATCATCACCGAGTTCGTAATAGCTTGTAAGTCCATACGATTTTCCGGTAACTTTAATAGGTAGTTCTACTTCGTTGGAAGAAACAAAACTTAAATCGGAGTTTAACAGTTTATAAGAAAGGGTTACAGATTCTTCTTTTTTTGCTGCTTTTTCGCCCCCTATAAGAACAAGATCGTTTTTTGTACCGAGAACTAATGCCTCTGCTTTTTTATTATCAGAACGTTCTGAAGTTAATTCATACACTTTTTTAATAGAAGAAAGTTTTCCTAGCGATTCATTAAAACTTTGAACATAAATTTCTTCACGCCCACTTGATTCTAAAGTCCAGAAAACATAAACCACTTTATCGAAAATAATTGTTTTATAATAATGGAGCTTTTTTAACAAATCGCGTTTTTCTTTGTTCTCCGGATATCCTTTTAGACCAACTGAAGACACTTTTTGAAGTGTTTGCCTGTCGAAAGCGACTATTTTCAGATATTTGTCGGTAATAATGCGTTTTTTCAAATTGCGGGTAAAAAGACAATAAATATATTTATCATTTACTCCGGCAACCGATTTAAAAAAACCGTCTTGTTTGTTCGAGTATTTCATCTGTTCGCTCCATTTGATATCTAATTTCTGCGAAAATGAAGAAATTGTTAATAAAGACAGGACAATAAAAAAAGCATAAAACCGCATATTTATTTAATTTTAATTAAAACAACATAATTTGAAATTACTTTAATTTTTTCTTCCAGAGGCATATTTAAAATTGCTTGATTATTGGGCATTGGAATGGTTTCGGGAAGTAATTCTATGAGATTTTTTACATAATTCAGTTTAATGATGTAAGAAACATTGTCTCCCCCTCTTAATTTTGCATTGATAACTCCCACCAGTTGTCCTTTGTCTGAAAAAACAGGTCCGCCGCTGTTTCCTGGCTGTACGGGTATTGAGGTTTGGTACATGTTAACAGCATTATTGTAGCCAGTTTTAGAACTGATTTTCCCATCGCTGAATTTCACTTCTTTTCCCATACCTTTAAGGGCATAAGGAAATCCGACCGTAAACACAGATGCACCAACATCAAGATTTCCGGATTCTCTTATAGCATAGGGAAGAGGATCAATACTAAAATCTTCTTCCACTATTTTTATTAATGCCAGATCGTTATCAATGTCTTTTTGTATAAGTTTTGCTGTATACTGTTTTTCCTGACCATTGAAAGAAAATTCAATAAGTATTTTTCCGCTCCCTTCCACTACATGGTAATTGGTTAAGATGTAGCCATTTTGACTGACGATAAGACCGGAGCCTGTAGATTTTACATCCATATCGTTGTTAGGTGTTGAAGCAGAATTCTTAAAACTTATTTCTTTAACCATTAATTTTTCGGCTTTAATTGTAGATTTTCCGCTTAATGCAAAACCCATTTTATTTCCAAAAAAAGTTGAATAATCCATTTTATACTGCACCAGTCCATTCAGGCTAAAAATTAATTTACCATCGTTACTGAGTATTTTAATATTGTTAGAAGCTTTTTCTTTTACATCTCCTGTAAACATACCATCTACCTTACTGGCTTTAATTCCTTCATAAATTGTTCCGATATACAATTCGGACTTGCCAATCAAAAAATAGTGATAATTCTGCCAGTCTTTAAAACCCCATATAATACCACTTCTGAAGTTGTCGGGGCATTTATCAAAATTCATAATTGCTTCAATCACAAAATCGTTACTTTCTATAGGAATACTTATAAAACGTGCAGTGCCTTCGTCGGTAGCAGAATTTATTTCAAGAGCATCTCCGGTAAATTTTGCAGAACTTTTATCGCTTACATATAAATCCCATTCATTGCTGTTCTCCTGAAATTTTTCTTCAAAAATTCTTGAAACCTGTCCGTTTTCGGAGTATTCTTTGTATCGGTTATTTACAATTTTACCGTTTTTAAATTCAATTTCTTTTTCTATTCTTCCTGATTCAAAATAGTAATAACTTGTTCCGTGCTCAAGACCTTCATTATTAAAAGAACGAATAGCTTTTTTCTGCCCATTTTTATAATACCATGTGCAGGTTTCTTTGTACTTGTTGTCTGCTTCGTTTTTTGCATCTGCGATTTCAATCTGACCTTCAAAATACAGAGAATTATCTGAAATATAAAAGGACTTGTAGAACCCGGGCTTATCCGTTATTGTTCTGTAATAATAAGCGTCTGCCTGAGATGCGGGTTTCCCAGATTTATTCAGACTGAGCCAAAGAATTGGAAGAAAAAGCCCATAAAAAACAGAAAAATAGATATGTGTATTTCATGTTATTTAATTTATAAATCATTTACAGAATAATATCCGTAATCCTTAACAAAAATAATTTTGAAAGAAAGAAAAAAGTATATTTGAGTTGTTGAGTTGCAATCCTAATAATTACAAAATAAATACTTTTTTGATATTATACAAAAATTATTGCAGAGAAAGTTTATTTGTTATCATCCGGTTATTGAAAGACTGAATGATAGCTTTTAGTTTGTGTTCCATAGATAAAATATGGGTTTTGCTTTTTAAAAGAATGTTGTCTGTTAAGAGGCTGTCTTTTTTCATGTCATAAACAGCAATTGATTTTTCACCGTCGAAATGCAACACAAAATTATTCTGAACAAGTTGATAATAATCGTCAAGAAAATTGATGGAGAAAAAAGTATTTGTAGTATCAAAAACAGAATTTCCGAAACTGATAAAAGCATTGTTGTAATTGAGGTAATCGAGAACTGTGGGCATGATGTCAATTTGCTGTGTTATCTGATCAAAGGTTCCTAAAACAGTAGTGTCTCCCGGTGCATAAAAAATTATGGGAATCGCAAACATTCCTGTTTTTGTTTTATAATGTTCTTCTAATACTGGTGCGGTGTGGTCTGCGGTAATAACAAAAATTGTATTCTGAAACCATTCTTTCTTTTCTGCATTTCTGAAAAAATCACCAAGTGCATAATCAGTATATTCGATAGATTTCAGAATATTGAGTTCGCCTCCTTCAAATTTGTTTTTATATTTTTCAGGAACAGAATAAGGGTGATGCGAAGAAAGCGTGAACAGGCAAGTGAAAAAAGGTTGTTTGTAGATGTCCATTTTTTTTACAAAATATTTCATAAAAGGTTCGTCGTAAATCCCCCAGTTGCCATCGTAATCTTTTTCATTGTTATATTCTTTTCTCCCGCAATACTCATCAAATCCTGCGCTTTTTGCAAACAGGTCGAAGCCCATGGTTCCATTATCTCCCCCATGAAAAAAAGCAGTTTTATATCCTTCTTTTTTCAATATCCCTGCAAGGCTGTTGATGTGATTTGCAGAATAATTTGAAGAAATAAAAGGCTCGCTCATCAGTGGCGGAAGGCTTGCAATTATTGAGGGAAGCGCTTCGATAGAGCGTTTTCCGTTTGCATAGGCATTTGAAAAACACAAACTTTTTTTAATTAATGAATCAAGAAAAGGAGTGTGTCCCTTGTTGTTATTTAATGCTCCGATGTATGCGCGGGAAAAGCTTTCAAGAATAATAACCACAACATTTTTTGCTGCAAATTTTTCTGTGTTTTGATAATGTTTTACAGGATTAAAATATTTATCAAGTTCTTCGTCCGGAAAATATTTTTTCTCCTCAATTTGTTCAATATTATAAGTATTCAGAATTGTAAACGGTGTATTTAAGAGCAGAGGAGCATAGCGGGCATCGGTGTATTCCACAGCGCTGATTATGCGTAAGGGCTTGAGTTCCCAGCCTCTTGCAATGGAGAAAAAAATGCCAAGAAGCAAAACAGAAATTCCGGTTTGAATGAAAATATTTTTTAATGTTGATTGTTTTTGAGAAACAGAAACCTGTTTTATTATTGGATAGAAAAACCAGGCTGCAATCAATGTAGCAATCCATATTAAAAGAACATACCAGAAGTCTTTTATATATTGTGGTAAAAGGTTTGTAATGTCGTCTCCCATGCCAAACAGCTTAAAAAAATCGGCAGTACTTCGTTTACCAAGATATTCATAATACGCGCAATCAACAAAATTTGATAGCAGAGCAAGCGCATTAACAAAAAGAAAAATAATTTTGAGAAATAATTGGTATGATTTTTTTTCTTTGAAATTTCCGGGAATCAGGTGTAGTAAGATGAAAAAACTATTCAGATAAAAAATTGAAGCAAAATCAAAACGAATTCCCCAGAACAAAACAGAAAGGGTTTCGGTAAATGAAATTGATTTGAAAACCGGGTAATTGAAAATGAAAAATAAAACACGGGTTACTTCAAATAAAATCAAAAGCAACACAAGTCGTTTTAGCAAAAGTTTAATATGTATAAAATGCTCCTTCATAATTCTAACTATTTGCAAAGATATTAATTATTGAAAGATTTCGTTTTCTTTGTGGTTGTAATTACAGATAAGAGGACGCAGATGACACGGATTTTGCGGATGTACGCGGATTAAAATAAATAATTCAGTCGTATCAGTAAGATCAGTGTACTATTGTAAAACTCGAATAACACAGATTGTTGTATTGTTTTAGGTCGCAGATGATACAGAATTTGCAGATGTACGCAGAGGAAATACAAATCGTTGTGCTATTTTGGAACGCAGATGACGCTGATTTTGCGGATTTATGCGGATAAATATAAAATCAAACAGAATTTGTATAAAAAAACACTGTTGTCCGACAAAATTTTATCTTTTTGGTTAAATTTGTTACTTCAACACGTTTTGATGACAGGGCACTCCGATGGAGCTTCGGTATTTATAAATATAATTTTTCTTGAGTTTGACACCTCAGAAGTCTATCTCCCTAAAAACCTGAAACATAAGAAATCAAGTTTCACACTACATCCGATTTTTCACGAATGAGTTGCAAGTGCCTATTTTAGGACGATGGACTACCTCTGATGTTCATAATGTATTATTATTACAGGTGTTGATTAATAACTTTCCTTGGAATCAAGTCAGGAAGTTCTTTTAACGATAACGCTTTCATTATTTGTTTGCCAGCTTCGTCTGTTTTTGCCCGAAGAAAATATTCATGATCATTTTGACTTATAAGACTCATTTGCATTTTGATTAAAGACTTTCGTATTTGATCTTCTGATTGCGGTGTCCCTTGTTTTTTCAATTTAAGTTGCAAATAATTCAAAAGTGCAAAAGAAATATAACACAATGCCAGATGTCCATGTATTCGCCTTTCTGTCCAATGGAACATTGGCCGGGTTTCTAAAAAAGACTTAAAACTTCTAAAAGAGTGTTCTATTCTGTACAGTTGTTTATATGCATCTAATATCTGTGCAACTGAAAGCTCTTTGTTGTTTGTAGCGATAGACATGAAGCCATCAAATCTTTCGCTGCGTTTTATTTTTTCATAATCAAGTTCATATTTGTTTTTATCGGTCTTTTTCAGAAAATGCTTTTTTGCTTTTTTCTCTAAGCTTTCCGGATGAATTAAAAATGTTTTTGCCTTTTCAATTTTCTCTTCCCTCTCAGCCTTATCCTTTGCTGCTCTTTTTTTACTGTAGGTTGTGATTAATTTTTTGCCCTTATATTCGGTAAGATAATATCGTATGGTAACAGTATCTTTTTCCTGTTCATTTTCTATTTCTAATGTTTGATATTTTTCTAAATCAAGTATTTCATCTTGTTTGGATTCAGCAATGCTTCGTAAACGTTCGCCAAATATGTATTCATATTCAGCTCCTTCAATATCCATCAAATTGTCTTTATTCATCATGCCTGTATCGGCTACACATATTATTTTATCTATCTGATACTTGCTTTTAAGACGCTTGAGTGCATCTGCAAATGTATGTCCTTCGTACTGCTTTCCATGATATACTTCATAACCCACAGGCTGCTTATCTTTATCTATAAGCAAACCAAATGTAACAATCGTTTTCCCTATTTTTCCATCTTTACCAAATCCTTTTTCCCTGAATCCATCTTCTTTGCCACTATCAAAGTAGAATGTTGTTACATCATAAAAAACAATATCTAATTTTTGATTGAATAGATTCCTACCCTTATTGTATATAAGGGTTTTTATCTGTTCCTGTGATTCAAACAGATAATCTAGTGTCCGGTATATTTGATGAAGCGCTAATTCATCCAGTCCATAATAATCACTTTGGTTTTTGTAATTGGACAATTTACTTACCGGATCATGAAGTCTTTCGCTGATGAGCAGATTGACACTTTCTGTCAAATTAAATCCCAGATTTTTATTTCGGCTTATTCCGTTAAAAAATCTGTCAAGTGAGTAGGTATTTAATAATTGGCGAACCACAAGAGGAAAACCATAGTAATGCCTGCTTACCTCATGAAGCATCTTATGCTCAAGTTCCTCGATAGTGCCACCTCCCAATTCATATAAGGTCTGTCCTATTTTTTTTAATGCTTCAGGCGAGTAGTCTTCCGCCTTGCCAAGATTATAGAGTGTTCTGTGTTTACTCTTGCCGTCATCGCCTCTGTAGCTTTGAACTATTCTCAGATAAACGCCTGAATCTTTCTTCTCCTGTTTTAAAAATGCCATTTGATTGATATTTAAATAGATAATTTTGTTTCACACTTTTTTAGCCTGTGCATACTGTTTGTAATGCAGCAAATATCTACTTAATAATTCAAATAACAAAATTATTTTTCACACTACAAATTTGAAAATTACAAAAAACACCCCGCATGAATAGGGGCTTTCAGAGGGATGGGGGTGGTTTAGGTGTCAAACTCAGGAGAAGAACCAGTGCCTTCAATTACACCATTCAGAACCGGGCCGTTATTCGGCGTGCCACAAGCAGGGTTCCCTAAACAATCAGGGTCAATACAGTCAATCAGACCGTCGCCGTCATCATCAATACCATTTGAACAATTTGTTTCGGTTAATTGCATCTGTGCAGCCATTATCAGCGGAACTATCACGCTGAACACAAGGAAAAACATTTTTTTCATAGTCATTATTTTTTAAATTAATTTCACATTACTATTCTTCTGTCATGGTATGACATTTATTTTTACTGTTTCATTGCCTGTCGGGTTGTTGATAATTTACGTTTATACAAAAGTAAAACATTTTTTTTTGAATTACCAATTTATTTGGATGATCTTTTTAATTAAATCTCTTTCTCCTGAAATCACTATATATGTACAGACTCAAAGAGGGTAAGAAAAGCAACTCTTTGACGGTTGGGCATGTTGTTATCGTGTGATGGATGCCCAACCGACAATGTGTTGCTGTGGGTGGGTTTTCAAAATTTTTGTGCGTGGGGTATCTTTTCAATTTGTCTTTTATTTAAATTCTCTTAAAATTCACTTTCTTGTTTTTTTATGTTCAGGATTTTTTCGATG
>Ga0208374_1000564_pt1 | contig 14786 bp, 19 predicted proteins | sample RifOxyC3_FD_184037 | JGI IMG/M metagenome (GOLD analysis project Ga0208374, IMG submission 184037) | Groundwater microbial communities from Rifle, Colorado - Rifle Oxygen_injection C3 (SPAdes) | ecosystem: Environmental > Aquatic > Deep subsurface > Groundwater | place: Rifle, Colorado, USA...
GATGGAAAGGTGCGCCAGTCCGTATGACGGTTATACCTCTAACTGGAGAGCCGAATGCGGGAAATCCGCCTGTTCGGTTCGGAGGGAGGGGAGGAGTTCAAACCTCTTTCCCTACCCCTATCATCCGGAAAATGTAGCACCGCTCTATGAGCGGACGTGCGGAGCACTTGTTAGGGCGAGGCACCCGGAGCACCGGAGGGATTCCGCTTGAAGATCGGGGGGTGGGGTGGCATTTTGCGGGGCGTTGGCCGGGTATCGCATGGATGAAGGAAGGATGTGCAGGATGGGACTCACGCTTTCGAAAGAGGAACGGGACTATCTGCGGGGACTGGCCCGGCGCCAGGCTGAAATCGCGGCGTTGCCGGTCATGGAGCAGCGTCGCCGCATGTGGACCCGGATGAATGACGGTGTACCGGGGACCCGTCCCCCGTTTGCCATCGAGACCTGGACCTTTGACCGTGACTTCATGCCGGCATCGATTTTCCGGTGTCAGTCCGACTACGGACGGCGTCTTGAAAACGGCTTTCTGCGGCATATCCGGCACCATGAGATTCTCAATGACGACCATGTTTGCCCGGACACCCTCGACATGGGATGGCATGTATGGTGCAAGGAGTTTGGCATCGAGATCCCGACGACCTACGCGAAGGATGCGGAAGGCGTGGTGATGGGGTATCACTTCGACTGCCCGATCAAGGATCTCAACAACGGGTTTGACATGATCAAGCCGGCCGAGTTCGGGGTTGATCGGGAGGGGACGCTCGCCGAGAAGCAATTTTTGGAGGAGACCTTCGGCGACATTCTGCCGGTGGTCATCCGTTCGGGGACCTACGGGTACAATTGCCTGACCCAGCGCCTGATGCGGTTAATGAGCATGGAGGCGTTCTTCCTGGCCATGTATGATTGCCCGGACAAGCTCCACGCCGTGATGGCCTTGTTGCGCGACAATGCCATGCGTATGGCGCGCTGGGCGGAGCAGGAGGGGTTGCTGGTGATTAACAACGCCAACCAGTGCACCTGCGGGACCTGCTATAATTTCACCACGCTGCTGCCCAAGGCGCCGGTGGAGCCCGGCCATGTCAAACTGTCGGACATGTGGAGCGCCATGGACAGTCAGGAGACCGTGGGGGTCTCGCCGGACCTGTTCCATGAATTCTGTTTCCCCTATTACCGCGACCTGGCGGCGATGTATGGACTGGTGTACTGGGGCTGTTGCGAACCGGCTGATCCGTTGTGGGAGACCTCGCTCGGCAAGCTGCCGCACCTGAAGGCTGTTTCCATCTCGCGCTGGGCGGACCAGCGCAAGATGGCCGATTATCTGGACGGGCGGGGAATTGTTTACTCGCGCAAACCTGATCCCAACCTGCTTGGGGTCAATCCGGAACTTGACGAGGCGGCGTGGGCCCGTGAGATCCGCGAGACGCTGGAGATTGTTGCCGGGAGAAACATTCCGCTCGAGTTTGTCGTGCGGGATGTCTATTCCATGCACGGCAACCTGGGCAAGCCGCGGCGTGCCGTCGAGATTGCCCGGCAGGAGATAGACCGGTTCTATCCCGCCTGAGAACATTCCATCCGGCTGGCGGTGGGCTGGCCGCAAACGTGATTCTGTGGACCCATTGACGCATATTAAATCTACGATGTTCTTGAGATACGTCACAATGAATGCATAAACAACTCAGAATCAACGGCCGTATTGACGGTTTCAACGCTTGAGGCGTATCTTGCATGACGTAGTTTATGATGTTAGACGTCCTTAGGAACGGAGGTAGCAATCGTGCGCATTCTAAAATTGCTGATTTTGTGGGCCACCGCGATCGGTCTTGCGGGCACCTTATTCAGCTACGGCCAAGTGAAATATTATCGGTATGAGAATGCTGAGGGGAGTGGATATACGCTTAACTCATATTGGGGTTGGAAGGGCGATTCGCTTGATGGCACAGCAGGATATGAGAAAGGCTTCAAATATCGGGGCGACAGATATAAGTTTGAGCGAAATGCGGAAGCGAGAACAATTTTGATCATTCTTATTTTAGCGGGAGCTTGTGCGGCGAGCCCGTTGGTTTGGAAACGAAGTAAGGCTGCAAAATCAATTTGATGCACCTACTGTCGACGTCTAACCATCGGGTGCTGCCGACCGCCGCCTCGTTTGGTTGGACTGTTGAAGCGGCGGCGGCAGACCCCCTGCGTTGGGGCACTGACGATGAGATACAAAAGACCAAAGTTGATAGCAGCCCTTTTCGCCTTCGCATGGGCAGTGACGCCCTTGCTGGCGAGTACGCAAGAAACCGCCATTGTGTCGATCCCCATACAGGACTGGAACAAGAACCCATCCCCGGCAAATCCGCACAACAATCCAGAAGCAGTTCCGGTCGCCAACAGAGTGGCCCCAACGAACGCTATGTATGCGGTGATTACCAACCTTGCCACAGTCACATACACCGAAAAGAGGGACGCTCTCATTGCTAGATTTCACCTGCCGAACTCGAAACTCGATTATCCACTTCCGAATCAAGTCCGATGGGCGGTGACAACAAGTCATGGCACCTTCTACATCCACACCTCCTTTTCCGACATGATGTACGCGGCACGGTTCACATTCCAGTGTGAGCAGAAAACCAACACGTGGGTTTGCCCGCAATTTACGGATCGGAGGACTTTAAGGGAGAATGATGGGAAGCCGCGCTGCCCGGCTTGCCGAAGGTATTGTTCAGGCGCGAAGCGCGCATGAACAATACGCTGGACCTGACGGTCCAGCTGCTCCTATATACATACGCGGATCGGGCTGCGCCCCATCTGCGATGTATATCTCCGCGCTTCAGACGCGCAGGTCAGCGCGGCGTTGGGCAGGCGGAACAGGAGATAGGGTGATGACCGGAGATCAATCATGATGCCGACCGACCAGGGCTACCAGAACCACTCGGTCTTCGGCGAGATCGACCGATATATCGCCTTCTACGAATCCCTGGCCCATTCCGTCTTCCAGTATGTCTCGATGGGCACAAAGGCCATCTGCAACATCGACTCATACGTCTTCTCCTCAATCCAAGGAACCCTGACTTCAATCCGAACGATTCTCCGTGATGGAAGGATCAACGATGCGTACGCCCTGCTGCGGAAGTACCACGACTCCGCCGTAATCACCGTCTATTCCAACCTTTACCTCAAAGAACATTTCAGCATTGAGAACTTCGTTGTTCGGCAGATAGACGAGTGGCTGAAGGGCACGGCTCGACTTCCTGAGTACCGTGTCATGTCCGAGTACATACGCAAGTCGCCCAGCGTTGCCCCAATTACCGAAGTTCTCTTCGCTGACGACCGCTACAAGCGGTTGCGGGAGCGCTGCAACGATCACACACACTACAACTTCTATCGGAACGTCCTACTCAACGACGCGGAGATACATCTGCCGGATCGGCAGAGGGCTTTGGAACAGTTCGGGGCGGATGTTCGTGACGTGTTCATTCTGCACGTCGCCTATCTGTTCTTTGCGAAAGGCCACTACATGGCATCCAGTGACTACCTTGATGCCTTGGAGTGTGGACTCACCCCGGAGCCGGATTCCCAGTACTGGGTGGCACCGTTTGTACAGGAGACGTTCGACTCGATTGTGACACGACACAGACCGGACTTGGCGAAGAGGATCAAGGACCACACGAGCATGCACCTGACATGAGATTGCCCAACAACCAGCGGCACGATACGTCGCTTCGCGCCGCCATGAACGCCGCGCTGCCCGACTTGGCGAAGGTATTGTTCAGGCGCGAAGCGCGCATGAACAATACGCTGGACCTGACGGTCCAGCCGCTCCTATATACATACGCGGATCGGGCTGCGCCCCATCCGCGATGTATATCTCCGCGCTTCGGACGCGCAGGTCAGCGCAGCGTTGGGCATCGGAACGCCAAATGAAGAACAATTCACTCAGTAAGAATGCGGTACGCCGACATGCCTTCAAGTCCCTGTTTCTGCATCAGGTACGTGACATTGAGGCACTCGGTGAGCTGGTCGAACGGCTACTGAAGAAGGAGGTCCAATCGCTGTCGGAAATGGTCAATGAAAAGACATCCTGTCTTCCGTTTCCTGAGCGCGACGAGCTTCTCGGCTGGTACGATGGCGATCTGGACCAGCTCACACACGAGTTCCCCCGATTGCAGAGGTACGCGCTCTTTGCAACTGCCATGGGAATGATCGAGAGCCATCTCCAGTTTCTCTGCAAGCATGCCCAACAGATATGCGGCATTCAGATTGCGGTCAACGATTTGAACGGTAAGGGAGTGGTGAGAGCCATAACCTACCTGACGAAGGTCTGCCGGTTCCGTATTTCTACAGGCCAGAGATCAGAAGTTAACCACTTGACCATGCTTCAGAAGATCAGGAATGCGATCGTCCACAACGAGGGCACGCCCCCAGACTGCGATCTGGAAGCGATCCGGCAGTACCGAACACGTTGTCCTCATTTCGATTTGTCCACACGGAACCAAATTCGACCGAAGGAATCTTTTCTTGGAATAGCGATCCATCTGGGTCAACTGCTTGTTACGACGATAATCGCCGAGATTGAAAAAGCAGAAAGACGTGCCCAACATTGAAAGGGTTAGTACGTCGCCGAAGCGCGACTTGTAACCCTGTGTTGGGTCAATGGAAGATATAAGATGATTGATGTCACGATCATCGGCGGTCTGATCGCCGGAATGGCCTTCATTTTGATGGGCATTCCGTTCTTCACAGGAATGCTGCTTCGCATCCTTCTCAAACGTCCTTCCTCCGGACGTGTTGCCTTCCTGGCCGCACTCCTCGTTTTCGCGGCTCAACTCCCCGGCAATCTCGGTTCCGGCAACGGTCCATTTGCCCACGGTTTGTCAAAGATTCTCACGAACAAGATCAGTGTTGCCGCCGCGCAGACACTGGAGTTCTCGCTGTGGGTCGTTATCGGCATCGGCCTCCCGTTCATTTTCGCCGCATGGGGAACAGAACTGGCGGACAAAGTCAGAAAGAAGAAGGACAGCAAATCCACCTTATCGTGAAAACGCTGCGCGCTTTCACGAACGATGATTTGAGTCGTTCTGCTTGAGAAATAATACGGAGGGCACAAGTCGTGAAAATTGAAACCAGACAAAGCGGACGCGATGGCTTCACGCTCATTGAGCTGCTGCTCGTGGTTGCGATTTTAGGCATTCTTGCCGCCGTTGTCGTCACGCGAACGGCAGGTCAGGCTGAAAAAGCTAAAAGGCAAACGACTTGGACACAAGCCGACCTCCTGAAAACGGCAATCTTCCAATTCGAAATGGAGGTCGGCCGGTGGCCCGCCGACCTCAACGAACTGGTCGTAGAGGGGGACGAAAAATGGCCAGGGCCTTTTTTGACCTCACCGGAAGTTCCAAAAGATTCCTGGGGAAATGATTTTCATTTTGAGATGAAAGGAAAGTTCGTCCGTGTTACATCACCGGGACCGGACGGCAAACTTGGCACAGAGGATGATCTCTGGAAATAAAAGCAGAACAAGAAAATGCATGCGATTGTCGCGTAACCGCGAAAAATCATGATTTTCGGCGTTATGTCTTATTAAAATGAATATTCTGAATTCATTCATAGTCATTGGCCTCTTGGCGACACAAGGTTGCGAGCAGCCTCTTCACCGAAACGAGTCGCACCCTCTGTCAGCAGTCGGGTTTCGAGATGTGCGAATCGTCAAGGGCAAAAATCTGGGGCTGGCGGCATTTAGCAACTGCGCCTACCGTACCGACTGTCTCATCGTCACAAAGGAGGGGGTCTCCATGATGATTCCGTACTTGGCACTTCGGAAGCAAGACATCGAATATCTCCGCATCAATTACCCCGAAGGATTCCCCGGTCAATTGAGTAAAACGGAAGAATGACATAACCACCGCCAGGAAACTAGCACGCAAAGCTCGCAGTTTCAGGCGTTGGGGCAAGAGAGGAACTATATGGCTGAGCGTCGTCGAAAAGTCGTTCTGATTGGGGCGAAGGGCTATGAAAGGGCCGATGACTCGCTTTGCGTCGATTGTCTGCCGTGGACTAATATACGCAAACTCCAGAACATTCGTGACTACGACGTGGTCATTCTCAATCTGCTATCGCTGACATCTAAGCAGAGTCGCGAGGAAGTTGATTGGGCCGCATTCGTCACCCTCTTGGATTTTCACAGCACGATGGACATTCTGATGAATGGCGGTATGATCATCGTAATCGGGGATCCCCGATTTCCGATCACAGCCACACCTTCCGACCCCAAAGCGAAGAAGGAGAAACTGAAGGAGAAGGAGGGCGTCGATGCGGCGCAGGCCTTCTTAGCGTGGACTGGCGTGAAATTCGCATGGGATTCAGAACCTGGCGACACAGTTCTCTTTGCCGACGACTACGACCACCGGAGGTATGCTGACTACATTGGCAAGCTGAAGAAGTGGGAATATTCCCTGGCTGGATGTCGTCTTGACGACGATATTGTTGCCTCGCGGTTCAATCTCACCTATCTCCGCGAGCACGGCTCCGAATTCCATCTCGAAGAAGACGACTTCTGCTGTAACCGCTACAAACATGCACTCGCGGTGCGGCTCCACTACCAGTATCGCGATCGACAATACAAGACCGTGCATCGGTCGTTCGGTCCGGTTGTGCTCCTGCCCAAGGTTAATCTTTCAGAGGACGAAACGTTGCAGCTTGTCCTCACCAGCATCTGCGGAATCGAAACGAATCTCCCCGAACCGGAGTGGTTAAGCGAGTTCGTCGCACCCGGTCAGAAAGCGGTTGACGATGACATCACAAGAATTCGCTCTGAGATCAAAAACATGGTCGAGAGTCTTCAACAGGCGGAGGGAGAAAAGAGTGAATGCCGGAAATGCCTGAAGCTGCTGTACGAACGGGAGTTCGCACTTGAGCCTGTGGTCAGGGACATCCTCAGGGGCTTCGGCGCCCACGTTGAAGACCCCACTGTTAAGAACAAAGAGGATGGGTGGCTGGTCGTGGAGGTTGCGGGTACCACGCTAGAAGGCGTTCTTGAGATCAAGAGTACAAAGGCGGACACTTTCAGTGAAGATGGACGAAAGCAACTTCTCGACTGGATTGACCGTGGACGCACGTTGCGCGACAAGAACTACAAAGGCATATTCATCGGAAACAGTGCAGTGGATAAACCGTGGAAAGAAAGGCCATGGGCATTTCCGGACAATTGGGTGAAAGCCGCAACGCTCAGTGGCATCTGTGCTCTCAAGACTGAGGACCTGTACGTGGTTCATCTGCTGAAGTCAAAGGGTTTGGTCGATTTGGATGGTTTCTGGCAGGAAGTGTTTCAGACGAACGGTGTCTTCGGCATGAAGAAATACTGGGAACTGCTTTCGCCTGGAGCAAAATCCACAGCATGATGGAGCGGCCCCAACAACCGCCTGCATGATATTCTCGCTCCGCTCGAAATCATGAGGCGGTGCGTTGGGGCACAAAGAGGAGAATGGGACATTGTGGAGCGAACTGAAATCGAAGCCCCTCGGGGAGTTCCTTGTCTCTGAGATTCGCGCCTGGTGGCGATCACTCGACACACCGGATCCGTGGCCAGCCGAACTCGACACCGCAGTGCGCGGGCCGGACGCCATACCCGTCTGTCACCGTTGCATGACGCCCTGCGACCTTCCCGTGTGGTTCTGCCCGGCCTGCGGAGCGGCAGTCGGGCCTTACAACAACGTCATGGAGTACATCAACATCTTCTCCGTCGGTGAGGCACTCCGTTCCGGAGTCGGTCCGGAAGCGCACTTCACCCCATTCCGTACAGTTGCCTACGTCTCAATCGGACTCATCGAATACACCGTGTTCGCACCGTTGTACTTCATCCGGCTATATCGCAACTTCCGGAGACTCAAAGGGGCACAGAATGATGGCCCCAACAAAGCCTCGGATGCGACTTCGGAACCCGCGCCGGGCGCGGATTCATCAGCGCATTAAGACTAACGTTGGGACGAAGACTCGATGACCTTTAGAATTCAACTGATCCTGACGGCAGGGTTGTCCTGCGTGTTCTTGGCATGGTTTCTCCCGCTCCGATATGGGAGAACCCCAGAAACAAAAGAACGACAGCGTCAGCAATTCCATCGCTGGATTACAGGAAGCAGTGCGTCGGTGAAAGCTTTCAGAATTTTCATTGCGCTCCTTATGCTCGCAACGATTGCACATGTGATCTTGATGATATTGAAATTAGAATGAGGTCCCAACATTGTCCTTCAAAGTAGCCTCGCAACTGCTCGGCACTTTGAGGACAGGCGTTGGTGCGCCACGCGGGCGCACCTATCTAGCGGGGTGTAAGTCCCCGTCACGGCAGGCAAAGCTCCCTGCCGTGTACCGAGTGTTGGACCTCTGGCGGAGTGGCCGGAAGGTTGCGAACAAAGGAGGTTAAGCATACACAGGGAATGCCGCAGGCCGTAAGGGGAGCCGCACTCTCCTGAAGCGATTCAGCTCCGTGAGCAAATTAGAAGCGGAGGCCGAGGATTTCAACGTAGCCGAAGGCCAGGAAGGTCCGACCGGAAATAAGAGGGGCCGTTCTGGGGTCGTTAAGCGACGCCGGGGCATTAATAAAGCCCGGGACAGGAAGGACAACCGCCGGAGTCCGAGAGCATGGCATGTGGTAAGAGATAGGTGCGAAACGTGGGAGGCCCACGCCGGTCCTGGGAAGGTACGCGAAGGCGACGAACTGGAGCTGAGCGGATGCCGGGGTGGGAGTCAGACCGATCAGTAATACTCAGAGCACGGGAAAGCCGTGCACACGTGCCCCGCAGCCAGCGGGGACGGGGAAGGGATCGGCGCTGTGGAAGCGCTGGAGGCCGAGCCACATGCGGAATAGAAAGTCCGAACAACATGTGCAAGCCGTGCTTGCCGGCATAGCGAACAGGGCGCGGATCGACAAGAAGCACCGATTTGGAAGGCTATATCGCCTTCTGGACGAAGAAGCGTTGAGATGGAGCTTCTACAACCTGAACCGCAAAGCGGCTCCGGGTGTTGACGAGGTAACATGGGCAGAATACGAGAGCAATCTCGATGAGAACCTGCGTTGCCTGGTTGAACGACTGAAACGAAAAGCCTACCGGGCGCGGCTCGTGCGAAGGCACTACATTCCCAAGGAAAACGGCAAACGCCGACCGCTGGGAATTCCGGTGCTGGAGGATAAGCTGGTGCAATACGCAGCGAAGACGGTCCTTGAGGCCATCTACGAAGCGGACTTCTACGGCTACAGCTTTGCGTACAGGCCGGAACGTGGGGCAAAGGATGCCGTTAGGGAGTTGACCTTTCGACTCCAGTTTGGCCCCTTTGGATGGGTAGTAGACGCCGACATTGCGGCCTTCTTTGATAAAATGGACCATACGTGGATGATCCGGATGCTAAATGAGCGCATCAACGACAAGGCTTTTACAGGATTGATTCTGAAATGGCTGAAGGCGGGGGTGCTGGAAGAGATGCAAACGGTGACGCATCCTGCGACGGGAACGCCGCAGGGAGGGGTGATCTCACCGATCCTGGCCAACATCTATCTGCATTACGTGCTGGATATGTGGTTCCAGAAGCAGGTCCAGAAGCAATCGCAAGGGGCGAGTGTGATGATGCGCTACGCGGATGACTCTGTGAGCGCATTCCAACGCAAGACCGATGCGGAGAATTATCTGGAAAGGCTGAAGGAACGGCTGGAAAAGTTCGGGTTGACCCTGGCAGCGGAAAAGACACGATTGGTCAAGTTCACGCGGTACGAGATTCATCGAAATGAGAGCTTCAACTTTTTGGGGTTTGAGTTTCGATGGGGTCTGGACCGGCATCGGCGGCCTCATGTGAAACGGCGCACGATGCGCGTACGACTGCGAGGCGCGTTGCGGGAACTGACGGCTTGGATTCGGGGCGCACGATCCGAGGGACTTCGACCTCTGTTGCGGACGCTGTCCAAGAAACTGCTTGGGCACTGGAACTACTACGGGGTATATTACAACAGTGATAGTCTCTGGGAGTTCTATCGGCAGGCATGTCGGGTGGTGTTCAAGGAGTTGAATCGACGGAGTCAGCGGCGCAGTTACTCGTGGGATCGGTTCAAGGCGATGCTGGCGCGGTATGCGATACCGAAGCCGCGCATCACCGAACCGGCCGTGAAACGACGGTATGCTTTTTGTTGATCTGCCTCGTGCGGAAGTAGCGAACGAACACAGTGAAGAGCCCGGTGCGGGAAAACTGCACGCCGGGATCTGTGCGGGGGGCACCCGGCAACGGGTGTCCCTACCGCGATGGCGCCAGACATGATTAGAAAACGAAAACTGATGTGGCTTGGAACCGTTCCCGGTATACTCGTAGTCGCAGTCACTATTGTCGCGAATACGCCGCTCTGGAAATCTGAGGAATTCCGAAAGAAGATGGGGTGGTGTAGTTATGGTCGTGAAAACCACAGCACGTATCACGCTTGCGATTGGAACCGAGGGGTCATTGAGGATGCGAAGGTCGCTCTGGTAAAGGCAAAAGGGTTAACCAACGGTACACCAGTCAGTTGGCAAGACATCGCGCCAATCATTACCAACCTGCAAGCCTACGGTGGATGTCAATATCCGGGAACTCCACCAGATTATCTCCCAAAATGTCCGTCGGACGGAAGTTATGCGATCAACCCAATTGGTTATAATGTAGTCTGTTCGCATCCATATCATCAATGGTACAACTGTATGTGGAAAACGGATCGATCAAGATAGGATGCCAGCGGGTTCAGGTTACGTCGCTTCGCGCCGAACCGACCCTCGGAGTTCAGCTTGAGAAGATATGACAAGAAAATGGAAAATCGCATATTTAGCGCCACTTCCTCTATTTACCATCCTCTTCATTGCCGGGATTTGGGGAATTGAACACGAATCAAATCGTATCCGAAGCGGAGAGATTACGGAGCGGTTTGGACATGACTTGATAGTAGGTTCTCTTGGCATGGTTCTACTTGCAATCACCGCGACGATTATCTGGCTTGCAGGCGTTGGGACGATCCACTGGATTACTACGAAAAGAAACAGGAAAGATCCGAGCAAAGTTCTCAAGCGTACCGTTGACCCTGCCGGGTCAACGCCCGGTTAGAACAGTCGTTCGGCAAGATATAATGAGGGAAATATTTGTAGTTCTTGTGGGTATCGTCATCGGGATGCTGGCTGGGTGCCGGACATCTGCGACATCACCCTGTTCTCACACACGCTCGGGGCAAGACCATGTCGCTCAAATTCTTGCCTTATCCAATCAAGTCAATCGGTTGAGTCAAAGAATCGAGACTATGGAGCAAGATTGGAAGGAACTGAAACCGGACATCCAATCTGTTCAACAGCTGATGAATGAAATGCGTTACGCACCCGTCGTGCACGAAGAATTGATCGGAGTCTCCACAAACAAACACGGAAAAGAATAGCCGAACCCGCTTTCGCAGGCGACGTCCAATAGGCCGCGCCTGAAAAGCATTGTTCGCTTCATGAGATGAACGAGAAACCACTATATCGTAAGTGGGTTGGCGTGGTGCTAGGGTTCCTGCTCCACGGTTCCGCGCACTTCCTTGCCGGAAGGCGTGCCGCCGGTCTGAAGTGGTACTTCGGCCTCTTTGCGTGCGGCGTTGTCGCAGTCGCGCTTGTCGCTACGCCAGGCACTGTCCCCTTCATCCTGGGCGTGACCTTCGTCCTCGCACGTGTGGTCATGTGGTTGATGATGCTTAAGGAGTCGTACCGGCCCGTCCGGCGGATTGGCCTTCTTGGTTGGCTTGCCGTCATCGTTTTGGCCGTGGTTCTGAACAACGGATCGAGTCTTCTTGTCCGACAGTTCGTTCACCCATTCAAAGTCCCGACTGGAGCAATGCAGCCGACGATCTTCGGAATTCAAGGGCACAATGTGCCCGCGGATTCAACCGACAAGCCGACCATGCTTCACTGGCTTGTGTCTGGCGAGCGGTATGTCGAGGTCAGAGCCAAGTCCAGCGGCATGCTCTCGGCTCCTCGTTACAATCCGGGCAACCCCTCATGCCTGACATATATGGTCGCGGACCAGGCGTACGATTTGCCGCGCTTCGCGCCGCCACTCAAGCAGCCTGGTGAGCATGTGTCAGTCGGAGATGTCCTGTGGTCAGGTATCACTACCGCCGGAGACCTCTTGATTGTCGAAAGACTGTCGTATCGCTTCGGGAAGCCGAAGCGAGGCGACATAGTTGTCTTCCGTACCAAGGGAATCTTGACCCTCCCGCCTGACACGTTCTACATCAAGCGTGTCGCCGGACTTCCCGGCGAACGCATCCGTATTGAGCCGCCCTTTCTGATCGTGAACGATCAGAAAGTGATCGAGCCGCAGATATTCAACACGATAGCGAGTGCGTCGGATGTCTACGCCGGGTTTCAGCTTGCAGCTCACGCTGCCTCTATCGGCGGGATTCTGTCGAATCCCGTCGACGAGGTCACACTCGGTCCCGATGAGTACTTCGTCCTGGGTGACAACACCCGAAACAGTCGTGACAGTCGCTACTGGGGTGCCGTACCGGAGAGAAACATTATCGGCAAAGTAACGCGAATCTATTGGCCATTTACCAGAATCAATGCCTTGGAAGACAGGTGAGAAGAGCCAATAATATATTGCATGGTAGGGTCACCTAATAACTGGCATTGAATGGGCGGATAAGCGTGGTTCGGTGAACAGGGGAAAGATGAGAAGCATCATCGCTATAGCAGTTCTCACATGCTGCGCAGGATGCATGAGCATTAGGGTTGATCGGACATATAACGCCAACCTCTGGAAACCGTTCGAATACGGTCACAAATACGAACTCCGGGAGGATCTGTTCCTCATCACGCTCGAAGAGGATGGCAAACGCAACGAGCTTGCACTTGTCCCTTCGAGCGACCAACGACTCAGCTCCACCAATTGCTATGAATCGTCCGGTTACTACTCGGCTCCAGCGAGTATTCAGGCTTATCAATCAGACTCCACGAATTGGATGAATGTCGCGGGAATCGCGCGGGCAGGCACGTTCCTTGAGCCATCTCGTCTTGATCGCTTCTACCAGTTCAGTCTCTGGTATGGGGCCGAGACACCGGTGAAACGGTATGCCACTCTCCTCTCGGGATACTTTACCGGCACGGTTGTGAACATCGAGGATCTGCATTGGAACGCCGGCAAGTACCTGAAACGAAAATGATCAGGCGAACCAGGCGCTGAGGTAACACGGCGCTCGAGCGGTCGCCGAGCGCCACAGCGCTAATGTTGGCCTCAGAGAGTTGAATGAGCGAAGGATACGAAATATACGAGCAAGGGCGTGCCGCCATGAGAGATGGCAGGTTTGCCGATGCGATAGAGTTTCTTGAGCGAAGCGCCGTCCTTGATCCCCATTTCAAGACGTTTGAGTTGATCGGCGAGTGCCTGATGAAACTGAACCGTTTTGCGGAGGCGGTGGGGCCGCTTGCGGCTGCGGTCGCCCTGAACCGTGGCGTCCGGGCGCCGTCGCTTCTCGTCGAGTGTTTCCATGCGATAGGCAGGATTGAGGACGCTTGGGAGTTCGCCAAGGTGGCCTTGCTGCGAGACCCGACGAACCGTAGAGCCAAGGACATTCTGAACAAAATGGAGGCCAACCAAGCCTCCCACGCGCCTTCAGACCCCGCGCCGGGCGCGGCTCCGGTCGAGCCGCCGGGGTGAATGGTGGCAGTGTGAAGGTGAAGGGGTTGGGCGTTGCCCGATCGATCGACAAAACGCTGGTAACGTCGCCACCATAACGCCGGGTGCTGGCGGAAGGAGAGATTCGTGAGGAAACACGTCCTGATCGTTGCCTTGGCAATCATTTGCCCTTTGCTTGCAATTGCCCGCGGCGTACGGGTGTTCGAAATGAAAGAACTTATAGCCGGTGCGCAACTTGTCTTTGTCGGCAAAGCCATATCCGTTGAGCCATCCGGCATCACCACGACGATGAGCTATCCCACATGGGATGATGTGACGTTCGAGTGGCTTAAGGTAGAGGTAGAGGTGCTCGGACCCATCAAAGGTGTCTGGAAAGGTGAGACGGTGCGAACATTGATGCTGGGGACACGCGGGCAAGGTCCCTTTGTCAACCCACCCGGTATGGTTCGCCCAAAGAAGAACCAAACGTACCTTCTCTGCCTCCTTCCGACGACAATCTCGAATGTCTACGCTTCCCTTACGGCACCATGGGATGACAACCAGGCAATCTTTCTGTTGGATCGTGAATTGTAGAAAGAATACACGACCTACAACAATGACGGTAAAAAAATGGCTTTCCGAGAAATAGATGAGAAGAACCGTGTGCTGTGGGATCTCGTCGACGACGCAGGGAGGATACAGCCTGGCGCAGTCGAGGAGTTGCAAAAGACATACGCCGATGAAATCAGCATGATTCCCGGTACGAATGCCGTCATACACCTTCAATGGGAGACGTGGAAGTCCGCCAACGGGTGGTTGTGGGACGTTCCTAAGGGTTATGGCAATGTGACGAATCCATCCATTGAGACGAAGTGACCATCTGGAGCATGGAGACGCAGAATAAAGTGCCGGACAGGTGTCGTCTGAACATGAACCTTAAGACGAACCGTCAAGCTGAACGGTGGCCCGTAAGATGAATGGTGAGAAACAGACAGGAAGGCTCGTGTTGCGGTGGGGAATCCAGGGACAGACCCGAATGGCACTAAGATAAGGCCTGTTTAGGATGGTTTGTGGGATCGTTTTCTTGGCGAATTTGGGAGGGTGTGGAGGATTGCTTGCTGAGCTATGAGGCGCATTTGTTGGAGTATTTCCTCCACGCG
>Ga0208374_1000566_pt1 | contig 14764 bp, 15 predicted proteins | sample RifOxyC3_FD_184037 | JGI IMG/M metagenome (GOLD analysis project Ga0208374, IMG submission 184037) | Groundwater microbial communities from Rifle, Colorado - Rifle Oxygen_injection C3 (SPAdes) | ecosystem: Environmental > Aquatic > Deep subsurface > Groundwater | place: Rifle, Colorado, USA...
CCTACTTACAATCGACGTTTGGGAACATGCTTATTACATAGATTTTCGTAATGCTCGTCCAGATTTCATTGCTAAGTTTTGGAATCATGTGAATTGGAAGATGGTTGAGGAAAGACTACAATAAAAGCTATAAGGAGTGGAGAACGTAAGTTCGCCAAGTTTTGTAAACGGGGCGAACTTACGTTCACCACTCCTATACTATTCAATTTTAACAATCTCTTGTGAAGGGATTGTTTTTTTGATATGATTAAAAAATAAATTTATTTTGAATATTTTGTTATGATATTAAAAGTTCCATTTTACAAAAATACTGGCGATGAAAATCAATGTATGCAAGTTGCAATGAAATGTGTTCTTAAATATTTCCTTGATAAAGATGTTTCTTTGCAAGAATTAGACAAACTAACAGGACGAAAAGAAAATTTTTGGACAGCGACTCCTCAAATAGTATCCGTTTTATATGATTTTGGTTTAGATTTAAAATTTTATTCCAAAGAAAAATTGGAACCATTTTTAGAAGGTGAAACATTTATTCGAAAACATTTTGGTGTAGATGCTGATAAAATTCTCAAATTCACAGATCTTCCAATAGTTATCAAAAGTGTAAAAAAATTACTTAGTTATGATTTATTTGAAAATAAAATTTTATCTATAGCAGATATTCAAGAACATTTGAAAAACGGAAATGTACCAATGGTACTTCTAGATCATAATAAAATTATAGATAAAAACGATTACTATCAAGGTCATTTTGTCGTAATAACTGGATTTGATAAAGACAACATATATTTTCACGAAACAGATCAAGATAATACAGAACCTAACAAAAAGGTTAGAAAAGAAATTTTTGAAAAAGCCTTTAATGCAAATGGTACAGATAATGATTGTGTTATTGTGTATGGGAAAAGAAAATAAAATATTATAAAAAATAAAGAATGGAGGACGTAAGTTCGCCCCGTTTACAAAACTTGGCGAACTTACGTTCACCATGCCTATTTATTAAACTAAATTACAATCTCTTGTGAAGGGGTTGTTTTTTTGATATGATAAAAGTGTGAATCTTTAGCTAAATTATGAATTAACTTTTATTGAAAATAAATAGCGTAGTTTAGAGATTATTTTAACAAGTTAATCTATTAAGTTAGGCAAAATAAATAATATCTTTCATTTTTTAATTTCAAAAATATGAGCTGGAAAAATTTTATGTCATCAATAATTAGTGCTTTCATAGGAACTATCATTGGTCTATTAGTCAGTCTAGTTATTGATTCTATAATGTATATCAACCAACCAATATCTGGTCTTGTGATAATAATTTCTGTGCTTTTAGGTATTTATCTAGGAGTAAAATTCAACAAAACTAAAAATGTCTATTACTATATATTCAAACCAAACAAAATTAATATTATCTTAAGTTTGATTATATCATCAGCAACGTATTTTTTCTTGATTATTTTTTATCGTGATCGAGATTTCTTTAATACAATAAATTTCGAAACCATTACTAATATACCATCTCTTTTACCAATAGCTATTATAATTTCAACGATTTACTTTTACCCATTCAGCGCATTAGTCTATTTTTTTTACAAAGAAAATAAAAAAATAATCCCAAAAAAAACAAAGCTTACAATAATAGCACTTTTACTTTTGTTTAATCCTCTTTCACTCTATTGGTTCACTGTCAAAAACATTAGGATGAATCTTAATAATCTTTATGAAACGTGTGGAGTAGAAGTTCTTAGTATATATGATAAATCTGACTTAAAAAATTCTGGCATTTCTAAAGGAGATGTTATTATAGGTATTGATGACATAAAAATTTCCACTATTTCTGAATTAGAGACGTTCTTAAAAGTTATGAGCTCTACAAGAGAGGTTAAGGTAATTACTAAAGATAATATTTTCTCTACATATCCGTATCTTGATGAACAAGATCAACAATACAAATTAGGTATTAAAATCAATCAAAAAATGTGCGAAAAAAAATAATTTTTAATATTCACTTTTAAAGATTATTACCAAAAACATATGCCCAAAAAACAAATCACCACTTCTACACTCCACAAAATACCGGCTGATTTGAAAAAAACCTTAGCTTCCAATCCAGAAGTACTTGAAAAATGGAACAGCCTCACTCCCCTCGCCCAAAACGAGTGGATATGTTGGGTTACCATCGTAAAAAAGGCAGAAACCAGAAAAGAACATCTAGACCGCTTATGTACCGATCTTCTGGCCGGTAAACGCCGACCTTGCTGTTGGCCGGGCTGTACTCATCGCCGACCAAGCGCCAAAAAATATTTTAAATAAACAATACAAAAACAGTGTATTGAAAAGTCGCTGTTTTTTTGATATGATTGTAATATGAATTTATAATTGTTTTAAATATTATGACACAAAAAAATACAATCCATTTCATTATAACTGGTGGCACAATAGATTCTTTTTATAATGGTGTAAAAGATACAGTAGACACTTTGAAAGAATCATCAATACCAGCCTATATAAAAAGTCTGAAACTCCACGAAAAAACAGAGTTTACAACCATTTGTATGAAAGATAGTAGAGCTTTGAAAAAAAGTGATCTTGCAAACGTATTGAAAGAAATTAAAAAAAGTCCTCACAAAAAATTTATTGTGACCCACGGAACCTATACCATGCCAGACACAGCACGCTATTTAGATGCAAATCTTGGTAAACATAATAAAATTATTATTTTTACAGGTAGTATGATTCCACTCCTTGGGTTTTCACCATCTGATGCCCCATTTAATCTAGGTTATTCTATTGCAAAAATTCATGAGCTAAAACCAGGTATTTATGTTTGTATGAATGGAAAAATATTCAATCCAACAGAAGTAATCAAATTTCTCTACGAAGGAAGATTTGTATCCGTTTTTAGCAAATAATTTAACCAATTTTTTTATTTACTAAGCAAAAAATTATGGAAATGACTAACACTACAAAACAAGAAAAAATTGTCGCCGCATCAGCTTACCTCTTCGAACTTGGATATATAATATCATGGTTAACCCAAACTAATTCAGAATTTACTAAATTCCATTTTGAACAAGAAAACAAAATAATAAAAATGATCATTATACCAGGAATAGTTATTTTGTTTGTAGGCCTTCTATGGGAAAGCGTCGCCTCAAAATTTTTGATATATACTGGTTTAACAATAGTAATTTTATCATTTGCACTATCAATCAAAGGTGCCTGGCACGCTTTCAAGGGAGAAAAAAAGAAGATGTTATAAAATTTAACTACATCATTTAACATAATTTAAAACAATCCCGACTAAATATCGGGATTGTTTTTTCCGCCCAAGGCGGATCCCTGCCTACCGGACAGGCAGGCGCCTTGGGCGGAATGTTTTAATACAACACCTAAAACAAAATATCTAACAAAGTAAAACCACTATTTGGAAAAATTCTCACTGTCGGATTTTCATATCTATTATCAAAAGAAAAATATTTTCCAGCTTGTGTAGTTCTGGCAAAAAGATAGTTTTCTTTTATCAACTTTAGGGAACTTGCATTGTATTTTCCAGATGGATAACAAAAAGAAATTACTGGTTTAGCAATTTTTTCTTCAATCATTTTCTTTGATTCTACTATTTCTTTTTTCTGCTTTTCCAAACTAACCAAAGACAAATCCAAATGATTCACAGTGTGTGAACCTATTTCTTGTCCAGCATCAGACATTTCTTTTATTTCTTCCCAATTTAGATGTTCCTTTGTGTTCAATGTTGCATTAGTAATAATATAAAAGACTCCTTTCATTTCATATTTTTGCAAAAGACGAAAAGCGTCTTTGTAATGACTTGTATAACCATCATCAAAAGTAAGAATCACAGCTTTTTTCGGCATTTTTTTCTTGCCTTCCAAAATATCTTTTACATCCCAAAAAGTCAGAGTTTCAATATTATTTTTTTTGAAATATTGCAAAAATTGTTCCAACTTTTCTGGTGAAAAAGACAAATTATAACGAAGTTTGTCAGATGTATTAGCAGAAATATCTTCTACATAATGAAACATGAGTACTGGCAAATAGGTATTTAATTTTTTATTTAGATTTACAAGATCAAAACTATCAGAATAATCCCTATCATCTTTTGCTATTTCAAAAATATAATTTGTATCAACACTTTTGTTTGCTACTAGATAATTTTCTTCTGCTTCGACCAAGACTCTTACGACAATATCTACATAAGCACCGACTACTTCTTTTTTGTCGCTAAAAAGCTGTAATCTAAGTTTATACTCACCTAGTTTGTTTGGCGCTCGCAGATAAATAGTATCACGAGTATTAGTATAAGATACAATTTCTTTATCTTGTGAAAGAATTACATTGGCTGAAGCCCAATCATCATCAGTAAAATTATAATCTTTACTGTCATCAGTTATGGCAATAGTATAACCATTCCAAGCAACTTGACTCAAATTTTGAAAACCCAAAATAAATGGAATTTGTTGAGAACCTTGTGCAATAAAATCTTTGTTACTAATCATTGACAATTTTCCACTAGAAAAACTAAGATTTTTTGTGTTAGTTGTAGCTACAACAGTACTGACTACTTGGCTAATTTCATCATTAGCGACAGGTACAATATCGCTAAGTGTGACATTTTCTACAACATTCAAAACAACAAAAAAATATCCATTTTTTACCCATGAATAATTGTTTGAAGCCAAATAAAATTTTTCTATATATTTACCAGGCTTATTTGGTGCTTTTAATTTCAAAGATAACTCCCCTATTTCTCCAGGCTTTACCTGTCCATTTATTTTGGCAGTTTCATAATCACTCAACCAATTTTCTCCATGAAACACTGAACTACGATAACGAGGTTCCATAGTGAAAGCAGAAATATAATTTTTACTATTACTATCCCAAGTTTTGGTACCAATATTTTTGAATTTGAAAATAATATTTATACTGTCCCCTGCTTTGATTTGAATATCGTCAGCAACTGATTGGCTAATGTATTCAACACTAAAACCTTCATCTCTCACTCCGACATAAGGAACTGAATCAGCTTTGGTAATACTTGGTAAAAATGAAAAGATTAATAAAAAAATAAAGATAATCCCGATATTAAATCGGGATTTTTTTAAATAAGAAAAAAAATGCATAAATAAAATTTTTTTGAAAATATAATGCTTAAATTGTAACATATTTGAGTATAATAAACAATAAAAAAAATATCTTGCCACTGATAAATAAAAATGTAAAATTTATTATATTAATATGACAGAGTAAAGGTTGATTCTCGTCCTATTAGGGGGAGTTTGTTTGCAGGTAGGCAAGTTAGAGGGGGTCCATCTTTGAGAAAAACGTTTTGTTATACTCTGGACCTCCCCTTCAGCCAAAGGACTGATCCGCCTTGGGTGGAAACCCCTCCTAATAGCGGTAGTGCATACAATTTTTACTATTGATGCAATAGATTACGCACAACCTTGCGAAGATTTGCCACAGGTCGAGTGTTGAACCTAAAAACCGCTTCTAAAAGGTATGGTTTGTAAAGATTTTTACTTATAGTTCTCTTGCTACGAAAGAAATATCTAAGATACCTCCAGAATGATTCAATTCCATTAGTATAGACACTTTTGTCAGTAACATAGACATGAGCATGGTAGACAACTCTATGTTTGTAGCCGAGTGATTTAAGTGGTGCATAAGCACCAAAGCCATCAGAGTAGATAGTTGTACCAGGAGAAACCATTTTTTGAATAATAGGAATTATGGTTTCTTGACGTGGTTCAACATTCATTGTTGTGACCCAGACTAAACCGGTTTCCCTGGAGCGAATACCGAAAAAAGGGACTTTACCTACCATTCCAGTACCTTTCATACCAAATGGTTTTTTACCAAAATAACTTTCATCTACTTCCACTGCTCCTGTAAACAGAGGTGGCGGAGGTAGTTGAAGGATTTTTTCTCTTATTCTTCCATACCACAGTTGGACAGTTGTTCTAGAAAGATTTAACTTTCTAGCACAGACTGCTGCTGGAGTTGCATAGCACCACTCTGTGATCAGTTGTGCCATTTTCCAGCGACTCAATTGAGTCTGTTTAATTTTTTTATACATCTCCTATTGTAGCACATTTTGTACAAATTACTGTACACTACCGCTACTAGGGGGAGAATCAACCCTTATTCTGCCATATTTTTTTTATAAATAATACACAAAATACCACACTTTTATGCACCAGTCCTAAAATTTTATTTTATCTTTTTGGTTTTGCTACACAAGCAAATTGCAAATGTTTGGTGTCAGAGAAAAATCCAAAAGTTAAGAAATTAAAGACTTTGAATTTCCAAGATTCTATGCTGTTTATTCCTTCTATTTTGACTAATTCATAATTTAGAGAATCAAACATATCTATAATACTTTTCTCAGTAAAAAATCTAAGATGTGTTTTGTCTAATATCCCGGAATCTTCATATTTCCATTGTTTTTTGAATATTAAATTTACTAAGTTCAGTAAGTATCTAACATTTGGTAATGAACTAACGATTATAGCCTCTGGCGTTAGTTTTGTTTTTATTTTGTTTAGTATTTGATAAGGATCAATAAGATGTTCCAAAATATCATTGAAGATTATGACGTCGAAATAATTATCTGGCAATTTATCCATTAGACTATTTACATCACCAACAAATACTTTATCCAGTTTTTGTTTGGCAATTTCAGCAGATTTTTCATCTAGTTCAATACCCCAGATTTCTCTAGTATTTTTTTCTTTGAGTTGTTTACTAAAAGTACCTTCGCCACAGCCTACATCTAAGATTTTTTTTGCAGAATCTGGTATATATTTGAGCATTTCTGGACGAGTTTGGGTATAGTAACCATCGTCTTTTATTTGCATGTTTTTTAGATTGGAATTATCATTCATAATGAAATTATTTTATTTTTTTAGCTAGTATGTAAGTTGTTACTTTTTGATTTTCAATCAAGTCAAAAGATTTTTTCTTTACTTGGTAACCTTGTTTTTGGTAAAATTTTTTGGCAGTAATAGTTGATTCTACTTTGATATTTTTACAACCTTGTTTGAGGAGTGATTGCTCCACTTTTTTTATCAATTTATTTCCAACACCTTGCCCGATGTAATCTTTGTGAACATAAAGTCCCCAAATTTCACATTTATCTAAAGGATGATCTGTAAAACCGATAATTTTTTCACCATCAAGAGCGACCCATCTTTTACACTTGTGGGCACTATCACGAAAACGCTTGACCGAAGTGCGACCAGACCAGGCCTTGATTTCTTCAGGAGTGTAATCATTTTTGTTTACGTTTCTGATTGTTTGTTTATGCATGCGAACTATGGCGGCATAATCTTCATCGCGAGCGAAACGGATTTTCATATTTTTATTCTATGATGTATTTTTCTTGCATATCTTTTAAAAAAATACATCTATTTAAATATGTCTGCCCAAACATGTTTTTCAAGAAAGTAAGCCAAAATAGAAACATATCTTTATTTTTTTTTGCGTTGTCTTCTCCTAATATGGTTAACAATGTGTTGTTACTTAGTAAAAGTAATGTGCTATCTGATTTGGAATTAAATATAGAATAATAAACAAAGTATCTTTCATTTAATAATTCTTCAAATTTGTTTTCATCTTCTTCATTTTCACAATATTTTGTGTAACTAAGTGAATGAATTTTATCAAGTATTTTTTTTAGCAGTTCATTTTTGTCTTCAAAAGATCTTGATACTGCTTTTGTCATATTGAATAAGTCCAATATCATTAATTCTCTTTTTTGATCTTTGTCTAATATGAAGTTTATTTCTTTAGGTATGAAATTTTCATAATTTAATATTTTTTCTGAAATTATTTTTGCTAAATTATCAATAGTTATATTATTATCCATATTTTTAAATAAAAATTATATTTGTATTTTATCTTGCTTGAAGTCTTTTTGCAAATTTAAAGGAAATTATTTTTGCTGATTGTTTATTGTATAGTTTATATTTTGATCTTCCTCTGTATAAAATACAACCTTATCAGTTTCCATGTTTATTTCTGCGTCAGTTTTGAATATACATAAAAAATCTTCAAATGGTACCAGTTTACCATTTTGTTCCCTCACACCACTATCACCAGTTTTTTCTAACTCTAGTTTGCCAATCTTATTAGCTATACTTGAAAGATTGGTATAAATTAGCATATTACTTTTTGGTGAATTAACTGAAATTCTAAATGTTTGTTTAAATAATTTATCACTAACATCATTGATTTTTTCAGGAAATTGTGAATATATATTAGGTTTTGAATTAATTATTTCTTGTTGTAGTATTTGAATTTTTTGATTGTTTGAATTATCAATTGTTTTTCCTGTCCACCAAGTACCAAGAAAGGAAAAAGCCGACAAAAATGCTGCTATTATACCTACAAAGGTAAAAATTGAATGTAACGTAGTTGTTTCCATAATAAATTAAAATTTAATAAAGTTTAAATCTTATATTTAGCGGAGAGAGAGGGATTCGAACCCTCGGTCCGCCGATTAGGCGGGCAACTGATTTCGAGTCAGACCCATTCGACCACTCTGGCATCTCTCCGTGTTTATAAATTGTTTGAGCTTTTCCCCGCCCAAGGCGGGTGCGCCTTGGGCGCAGAGAGTGGTACCTTCAACCAGCTCAGACATCTCTCCTTAATGTTAGTTAAGTTAATGTTATTACAAATTGACCACAAAAGCAAGTTTATATCCAAATTTGCCAAAAGCTCTTTTTTGGGCTATGATATATTTGATTAATCAAATATTTTATGCTTATTTTAGCCCTTATTTATTTTTTTATAATTTTATTTGTTAGTTATAAGAACTTTGCTTACGGAATTTATAGTTTGGCTTTGGTTTTACCTTTGTATATTTTGAGATTTCCTATCGGTATTTTGCCAACTACAGTGTTGGAAATTCATTTCTTGGCAGTATTTTTGATCTGGCTTATTTTTTATTGGAAAGGGGACTGGCAAAGAATAGTTGATTTTATCAAAAATCATAAAGTTTTTGTAATCACATTGTTTATATTTTTGTTGGCTTCTTTTGTGAGTATTTTTGTCAGTGCTATTGGGTCAAAGATACCACTTAATAAAATTATTTTAGCTTTAGGTATTTGGCGAGCTTTTTTCTTGGAGCCAATTATTTTATTTTTTATTTTAGTTGCTCGTCAGCAAAATCTTTCCAAAACAAAAATGATTTGGGCCTTGTTTATAAGTGCTGGTTTGGTTAGTTTGGTTGCAGTGTTTCAAGAAATATTTTTTGTGTTAAATTGGCAATTTCCTTATTTTGGTATGGCAATTTACGGACGAATGAATAGTATTTATACCACACCCAATGCGATTGGGCTTTTTACTTTACCAATTTTGTTTTTGAGTTTGCTTATGCATGACACTCTAAAAACAAAATTACAAAAATATTTTTATTATTTTGCTATTTTGATAATTTTATTAGCTAATTTTTTTTCTTTTTCGCAAGGTGCTTGGGTAGCTTTGGCTGTCGCCAGTGTGGTCTATCTATTTTTTTTAGGTTACAAAAAGTTTAGTGTTGGTCTTGTGATTTTGGGAATAATTATTGTACTTTCCATTCCTACTTTTCGGTCTATCGTGTTATTTCAGGATAAAGCCGGTAATAATAGGTTTGTCTTGGCTGAATATACTTGGGATTATTTGTCATATTCTCCTCGTCAATTTGTGACAGGAGCTGGACTTCGTAATTTTTATGATGCTGTAGAGAATCCTCGTCGTAATCCTTATTTGCTTGAACCTCTGACTTTTCCTCATAATATTTTTTTGAATTTTTGGTCAGAGATTGGACTTTTTGGGATGCTTTCTTTTTTCTTTATTTTTGTTTTGCTTATCAAGTATACTTGGGACTTAGAAGACAAAAAAAAGAGAGCTATTTTGCTCGCAATGCTCGTAGTTTTTTTTGTGCATGGTTTAGTAGATGTTCCTTATTTCAAAAATGATTTGGCTTTTGCTTTTTGGATTTTTACCTTTATTATATTTAGTCAAAAGTCTACTAAGTCCGTAAAGTTTATAAAGTCTAAAGTCATCTAATTATTAAAAGTTTTTTAAAAATAGTTAGACAATCCCCCTCCTACTAGGAGGGGTTAGGGGAGGTCTAATGTATAATAAAACGTTTTATCTTGCTAAAGACCCCTTCTAACCTGCTTGCCGGTAGGCACGGCTCCTCCTACTAAAAGAAACCAAGTTTATTTATTTTTTCAAAGTTAATAAATCTTTGATATTATCTCTGCTCAAGGCTTTGGTTGCTATCAATGACAAGAAATAAACTAGAGCACTCAAAACGATTACTAGCAAAACTGGTAATTTTTTTGTGAATATTATAAATATACCCATTACTAAACTAGACAAAAGTATTTTGAAAAATAAATTTAAGTTTAATTTGGTCATTAATTTTTTTTTGATAAACCAGACTAACATTATTCCTGTATAGAATTCAGAAAAAACAGTCATCCAAGCTGCGCCATACATACCATATTTTGGTATGAAAATCATGTAGCCAGTGAGGGTAATAAAAGCATTGGTGATATAGATCCACATAACTTTTTTTTGTAAGTTTATGGCTACAGCTAGGTGACCAAAAATTCCACCTAAGAAAACTCCTAGAGTGGCAATAGATAAAATTTGTAAGGCATAACCAGACACAAAAAATTTTTCTCCAGCTACGAGAATTATTAGTTCATGAGACAATAAAAACAGACCAATAAACATGGGCATAGAGATAATCATCATAGCATCAAAAGCTAGTTGATATCTACTTTTGAATTCTTCTTTATTATTTTGAGCCCAAGAATTAGCTAAAAGTGGAAGCATTACACCCATAATCATCATGGCAGTTTGCGTGACGATATCAATAACACGATAAGCAGCTCCATAAATACTTACCTCAGTTTGAGCTTTGAAATAACTTAGTAATAGGACATCACCGCGTAAATAAATAACATTGAAAATCACACCAATAGTAATAGGCCACATTTTTGTGATAATACTTAACCAAATATTTTTGTTGAATTCAAAATTTATTTTGGTTTGTTTGCGGATATATAAGTACAGGCTAAAGGTATAACTAATACTACCTAAAATTATTATCCACATCAGAGTTAGAAACTGAGCCTGATTGTAAATAGCCAAAAAAAGGCCAATAACCAAAATTAAACGACTAATTATTTCTCCTGTAGCTTGGATTTGCATTTTCAATTTTTCTTGCAAAAAACCAATAAAAACTTGGTTGAGAGCAATGGCAAAAAATGATATAGCTGTAAAAGCAATAGCAACTTTTACTTCGTGAGGGTAGGGAAAAAATATTGCAAAAAGTGGGGCAATACTCAGAAAAAATAGAGCTGAAAAGAAACGGAAGGTGAGTAAGTTGTTGAATAATTTTGTTTTATCAAATTTGTTTTCACCAAGCATTTGAGCTGTCACAGGTGTCATACCAAAGTCTATGAGTATGCCTATGAAACTCAAAAAAGAAATAGTGGTAATATACCAACCAAATTTTTCTACACCTAAATAGCGAGTCATCATGGCTATGGCAAAAAGACCTAAAAAAGTAGATATTATTTTTCCAATTATTTGGGAGCTGGTATTGTGAGCGACTTGTTTGAGGAGTGACATAAGACACTGATTACAAGGATTTTTTAGGATTACACTGATATTTGTTGATAAATTTACATATATTTTAACAAATTTTGCTGTATTTAGCAATCTCTGATAGATATTGTTTGACTGTGATTTGTTTGTTGATAACTAACGTAATTTTGCTAAGACTACAGTCTTAAAAAAGGTTGGTTAAAAAGAGTAAAATGTGGTATAATTGTCAAAGACAAAATATTAATTTAATCCCGACCCCGTTGGGACGAGATTAATTACTGGTAGCTTGCTACTGTGTAGTTGATTCTGTTTTTAAAATCCGAATTATGCTTTCTAATTCTAATAAAATCGTTTTACCTTTAATTAGCTTTTTGGCTATTGTAGGTTTATTTGCTTTCAATCCTGCTGTTACCAAAGCTGCCTCTGGTATGCCTGTCGTGGCTGTCAGTGACCCTGGTTTTGCTGCACAATATATTAGTCAAACTATTAGTGATCCTATCAAAATTGAAGCAGGTTCTACAGTCACTGTAGACGTCAAGTTCAAAAATGTTGGTACCAAAAATTGGGAAGCTAACAATCGTAACTTTTTGTCAGCTTTTACGATGGAACCACGTTATCATATTTCTGTATTTGCTACTAGTAATTGGATAGACAAAACTGAAACTGCAAAAATGTCTCCTAGTGTTGTCAAACCTGGTGAATATGGTACTTTGACTGTACAATTAAAAGCTCCAGAAAAAGTAGGTACTTATACTGAAAAATTTTGGTTAGCTTCACAAAACCATTCTTGGGTTAAAGGTGGTTATTTTTATTTTATTATTAATGTAGTTGCCAAATCCACTGTTACACCAACGGCTCCTGTTGTCACTACTCCAGTTACTGTAACACCAAGTTCCAATACTTCAGATACTTCTACTGTTGTAAGTGCTTACAAAGCTAAGAAGTTTTTTAGCAATGTCAAAGATATCAAAGCTTCTGGTGCTTCTCAAATAAAAGTTATACTTGGTTTACAAAATTTAGGTACAGCTACTTGGCAGAAATATAGTTTTGTGGCTAATAGTCCTCTTTCTTTGGCTAGTGCTGCTGATTTGAGTTTTGCTGATAGTTCTTGGCAAAATAGTAATACTATTTTTGAAAAAACCCAAGCTGTAGCTCAATGGAGTACAACTAGAGATGAATTTAACATCGTGACTCCTGCCAAAAAAGGTAGTTATACACTTACTTTGAAAGTAAAAGCTGATAATCAAGAAATCAATGATTTGGAAATCAATATCCCTGTGGAGGTAACTTCTGATGCTCCAAATTATGTACCACCATTTTTCAATAGTAACAATAATAACAATACAAATACTATTGTCGAAGAAACTCCACGTCTTAGTGAAGAACCAAAGATTCGTGTAGGAATTTGGCAAAATCCTACTGATCAAGTTCAGTTTCAATCTGCTGATGATGATTATGTTGTTTATTCTGCTGAGGTTTTGCAAGGTGTATTAGCAAAAAATACTTTGGCAACATTGTATTATGAAAATGGTATTTATCATTTTGTTTCAACTAATTTAAATTTTTCTAGTTCAGATTATATTCGTTTATCTCCTTCTAGTAATATGCATGCTGTCTATACATTGCTCAATTATAATAGAGCTGTTAGTTGGAAAGGTCCTATGAATTTCAATAAGTATCGTGGTGCCATGGAACTTAGAAAAATAAATAGTGGTACAGATGTTTATGTAATTGAAGAAGTTTTGATGGAAGATTATGTCGCAGGTATTGCTGAGACTTCGAATGCTGGTCCAATTGAATATATCAAAGCCTTGCTTACAGCTGCTCGCACTTATGCTTATTATGTAGCCAATTATACTAGCAAACATGATGCTCGTAACTTCGATGTTGTCGCACACACTGGTGACCAGCTTTACTTAGGTTATGCTAGTGAACTTCTTATGCCAAATGTTGTCGCAGCCCAAAGAGCTACTAGAGGTTATATGGCTACTTATGACAGTAATTATATTATCACACCATATTATAGTACTAGTGATGGTCGTACCAGAAGTTGGGCAGAAGTTTGGGGTGGTAGTAATAGACCTTGGTTAGTATCTGTTCCTGCAACTTATGACAAACGAGATGGCAAAGCTATGGCAGGTCATGGTGTAGGTATGAGTGCTCGTGATGCTGCTTATATGGCTGATGAAGGTGGAAAAAATTGGCAAGAAATATTAAAATATTATTATACAGGTGTAAATGTTAATTTGATTTACCAATAATTAGCTATGACAAATTTGTCTTTCAAAAAGAAATGTCTGATGCCGACACATCGTGTTTGTCTACGACTAAAAGCTTTGCGTGAAGAAAAAAATGTTTCTTTGTCAGAGTTAGAACTTAAAACTAAAATAAACAAATTGTATCTAAAAGCTCTTGAAGAATGCCGTTTTTCTGATATACCACAATCTTCTTTGTATAAGAAAAATTTTATCAAAAAGTATGCCAAAGCGCTTGGTGAAGATCCTACTTGTTTTGTTGAGCAGTTTGTTACCGAAGAATTGACTTATGCTACAAATGAAGATGTTTCACCTAATTTAACTTACAAAAGATATTATTTTAGTAATATCCCAAATATTTTGCGTGTTTCTTTGTTTAGTTTTGTTGTGGGTGCCTTATTATTATTTTTGGGATTTCATATTAAAAATATTTTGACACCTCCAAGTTTGCAAGTAATTTCTCCTGAAAATGGTTATATTAGTGATAGTAATTTTATTGATGTTAATGGGAAAACTGATCCTGAAATACAAATAACCATAAACAATGAGCTAGTCAAAAATGATGAAAACGGTAATTTTAGTCAGAATATAAATTTATTACCTGGTATCAATACTTTTGTTATAGAAGCTAAGAATAAACATGGTAAAATTACGGAGGAAGTAAGGAACGTGATTTATAAGAGTAATGGTAATAGTTTGTCTCGTAAATAAAATTTATTGAATAGATTGAAAAAACGACTTAGAGTCGTTTTTTTGTTTGTATTATTTTCTATTATAATCATCTTCCAATCTGACTATATCATTTTCATCAAATTCTCCAAATGATATTTCCATGATTTCTAGTGTATCATTAGTTGTCATCATACGATGTTTTGTTTCTTTTG
>Ga0208374_1000568_pt1 | contig 14716 bp, 10 predicted proteins | sample RifOxyC3_FD_184037 | JGI IMG/M metagenome (GOLD analysis project Ga0208374, IMG submission 184037) | Groundwater microbial communities from Rifle, Colorado - Rifle Oxygen_injection C3 (SPAdes) | ecosystem: Environmental > Aquatic > Deep subsurface > Groundwater | place: Rifle, Colorado, USA...
GCTGGCGGTGATGCCGGTGTTTGATGCGGGGGGCACGGCGGATCGTACCGTCAAGGCGGAATCGCTGGTGGAACCACTGTCGGAATCGGGAGTTTCGGCGGCGGTAGTGGCGCCGGAGCAGGTGGAGGACTGGTGCCTGTCGGAAGCGGGTGCGGGTGATGTGGTGCTGATCATGGGGGCGCGTGATCCGGATCTGCCGCGGCTGGCGCGGCGTATCCTGGCCCGTTTGGGCTCGTGACGTTGTTTTCCCGGAGGATTCAAGTGAGCGATTACGTGTGCGGGGTGGATGTCGGGACCAGCGCCGTGCGGGTGATGGCCTGTGATCGGGGGGGACGGGTGGTAGCGGTGGCGGCGGTTGATTTGCCGGAGCCGCACAACGACGGGCCGCGCCGAGAACAGGATCCTGAATCCTGGTGGCGTGCCGTGGTACAGGCCTTGAAGCAGGTGACGGCGAAGGTGGATCCGGCCTGCATCCGGGCGGTGGCCGTCGATGCCACGTCGGGGACGCTGGTGTTGACGGATGCAGCGTTCCGGCCGGTGGGGCCCGGGATCATGTATAACGATGCACGGGCGGCCGGTTATGCGGACCGGATCAATGGGCATGCGGAGGCGTTCATCCGGCGGCATGGGTACCGGTTCAAGGATGATTTTTCGTTGTCGAAACTGTTGTGGATGAAGGATCATGACCCGGCCTTCAAGGCGGCGCGGTGGGTGCTTCACCAGTCGGACTTCATCAATGCGCGTTTGCTGGGTGACTGTCCCCCGACCGACTGGTCCAACGCGTTGAAGACCGGGGCGGACCTATGGAAGGCCGGATGGCCATCGGATCTGTTCGCGGTGCTGGAGGTGCCGGTGGACCGGTTGCCGGCCCGGGTTGTGGCGCCGGGGACCGTGGTGGGAACGGTGTGTGCACGGGCAGCGGGATCGACCGGATTAAGCGCCGGTACCCTGGTTGTGACGGGGGCCAGTGACGGCACGGCCTCCCTGTTTGCCAGTGGCGCCTGTGTGGCGGGGGATTTCAACACGGCATTGGGGTCCACGGTCACGATCAAGGGTATTACACGGGACATCCTGCATGATCCCGAAGGCGTCTTATATTGTCATCGTCATCCGGCAGGATACTGGCTGCCGGGTGGAGCGGGCAACGTGGGGTGTGCGGCATTGAATCGCACGTTTGCACCGGACCCGGGAACCCGCCGGGTGACGCTTCAACGGCTGGATGCCTCGTTGCAGGCACATGTTCCATCGCCTTTGCATGTGTATCCGCTGGGGACCGCCACGGATGAACGTTTTCCTTTTAAGAAGCGGGGGATCTCGACCATTCGTTCCGGTCCGGCTGATTCGGTGGAGGCCGATTATGCGGCGCATGTGCAGGCGATTGCCTTTGTGGAGCGATGGTGTTACGAGAAGGTGGAGTCCCTGGGCGGCAAGGTGGTGCGCATTCTGTCGACTGGCGGTGGATCGCGCAGTGAGGCTTGGTGCCGGTTGCGTGCCGACGTTTTGAAGCGTCCTTTGGTGGTGCCGGAACAGACCGAAACCGCGTTCGGGTCGGCTATCCTGGCGGCGGGCGGGTGGTCGGGAGATCTTGCCGCCGCGTCAAAATCCATGGCGGGCAAGGGACGCGTGGTGGAGCCTGGCGGGCAGGACTATGAACCGGCGTATCGTGGATTCCGGGATTTTTGCAGGGACCGGTGGGGGGTGTGATATGAACCTGCGGGGATTTCAGCCGTGCGATATCCGGGGGATTTACGGTAGCAGCCTGGATGATGAAATCAGCCCTGCCTTGACGTTCCGGGTGGGGCGGGTGTTGTCCCGTATGGTTCCCCGTGATGCGGCGATTGTGGTTTCCGGGGACGGGAGAGCCTCCACGCCCGCCTTGTTGTCGGCCTTGGTTGACGGGTTGAACCGCGCGTGCTGCAACCTGGGGGTTGGGGTGCCCACGCCAGTGGCTTCCGTGGCGCGGCACCGGTTGGGGGCGCATACCAGTGCCGTGGTGACCGCCTCGCATAATCCACCAGCGTATAATGGAATTAAACTACAGGTGGGTCCGGCGCCCATTACCCCAGACCAACTGGCTGCGATCCGTGACGCCGTGGCGGGGATGCATTCGATGTTCCATGAACCGACCGGCCCGGGGTCCGGGCTTCGTGCGGACACTTCGCCCCGGCACGCGGGCCGGCTCCAAGGGAATCCGGATATTCGGAGTGGGATGGGTTCGGCGTGCGTGAATGGGGAGGCGATCTGGCAGGCCTATGCCGGTATCATCCGGGATTCTTTTGAGCCTGTGAACCGGGTTCCGATCAGGGTGGACTGCATGCATGGTTGTTATGCCGGGATTGCTCCGGGATTGCTTGAATCGATGGGATATCGGGTTAACGCGATCCACAACGAATGTCGCGGAGACTTTGGCGGACTGGTTCCCGATCCTTCCGACGACCGGAATCTGGTGGCGTTGCAGGATGGCCTTTGTGCCGGCGGATTCGCCTTCGGTGCGGCATTGGATGGTGACGGGGACCGGGTACGCCTGGTGGACGAGACCGGACAGCCGGTGGATAACGGTACCATCCTGGTGTTGCTGGCCCGGTACCTGCTCGACCGGGGGGTGGCACATCCGGGACAATATGTGGTGTATGATCAGAAAACCCGCCTGGCGGTGATCCGGGAAATTCGTGAAACCGGGCTGATACCGGTCATGGAAAAATCCGGGCATTCGTTCATCCGTGCCCGCATGCTGGCGACCGGGGCGGTGTTGGGCGGGGAGAAGTCGGGGCATTTCTTCTGGGGCGCCGGCACACCGTATCCGGTACCGGCCGGTGATTGCGGATTGTTTGCCCTGGCAGCGGTAGGCGACTTGCTGGCGCGTGCGGGCGGTCGGTTGTCGGAACTTGCGGCCACGGTGCCGGCCTCTCCTTACTATACCGGTGACATTCGCGGGTTGCGCTATGCCGGGGATCGGGTAGGATTGCTCGAACGGGTGGGGGCCCGGTTGCGGGCGGCCGGTTATCCGGTGGCCATGGAAGACGGGGTCCGGGTTGAGACGGAGGATGCCTTCGTCCAGATCCGGGCATCGGTTACCGAGTCGGACGGATTGACGGTGGCCCTGGATTCCGGGACGAGGCAGTTGCTCCGGCGTTTGTGCGACGATCTGGCCGGAGCCTTGCGGGACGATGCGGACGATTTGGCCGGGATTATCCAGGAGCGTGTTGACCGGGTGCTCAAAGCGGGGGAGGGGCGGGTATGCGTGGGGTTCGGGGTTGTGTGAAGTCGGTTGTGGATATCCGTCCGGTTGACCGGGCTTTTTTTCAGCGGAAACTGGACCGGTTTGTTCCGGACCGGGTGGTTGATATCCATACCCATGTCTGGCAGAAGACGGAGCAGACGAAGCGCCGTCGGGGGCACGATCCGCGCCTGGTCAGCTGGCCGTCCCGGGTGGCGGATGAGAATCCGGTGGAACATCTGCAGGAAACCTACCGGCAGTTCCTTCCGGGGAGACGGGTGGTTCCTCTGATGTTTGCCACGGTTCCGTCCGGTAACGACCTGATGCGGCAGAATGCGTATGTGGCAGCTTGTGCGCGACGGACCGGGTATCCGGCGCTGGTGTTCAGCGATCCGGCCTGGAGTGCCGAGGAGTTGGAGCGGCGGGTCAAGGCCGGCGGGTTCCTGGGTGCCAAGAGTTACCTGAGCATGGTGCCGGCGGTCATTCCGGGGCGTGAGATCCGGATTTTTGATTTTTTCCCTCCGCATCAGTTGGAGGTACATGACCGTAACGGGTGGGTGGTCATGCTGCATATTCCGCGGGATGCGCGGTTGCGTGATCCGGTGAACCTGCACCAGTTGATGGAGATTGAACGGACCTACCGGCGGCTGAAGCTGATTGTCGCCCATGTGGGGCGGGCTTATGCCAACGAGGATGTGGGTGATGCCTTTGATGTGCTGGCCGGGAGCCGGCGTATGTGTTTCGATATATGTGCCAATACGCATGCCGGGGTGTTTGAGCAATTGATACGGTGTGTGGGGGCAAAACGGATACTGTTCGGAACCGATTTGCCCATTACCCGCATGCGCATGCGTCGGATCACGAAGGCCGGCCATTACATCAACCTGGTCCCCCGGGGGATGTATGGTGATGTCAGCGGCGATTCGCACATGGCGGAACTGCAGGGTAAGGCGGCTGAACGATTGACCGTGTTCATGTATGAGGAAATCGAGGCGTTCCGCCAGGCGGCGGAGCGGACGGGGTTGAGCCGGGGGGATGTGGAAGCCGTGTTCTGGAAGAATGCCGTGCGGTTGTTGACGGGTGCCGGGTACCGGGGTTGGTGAGGGAGTGCTTGAGTTTGTGGAATAACCGGCTATAACTTGTATCAGGAAGCAAGGAGATCAAATCATGAGACAGCGACGTGTAATTGGCGCATTTACCTTGATTGAGATCCTGATTGTAATCGTGATCATCGCGATCCTGGCGACCATGATTCTGCCGGCCATTTCAAAAAGTAAGGAACGGGCCCGTCATGTACAGTGCCAGAACAACCTCAAGAACCTGCATATTGGCGCCATGAATCATATGTATCAATGGCAATGCATGCCGGAAGACCGATCGTATGAGTGGTACGAAGGGCCGGACCGGTGTTGGTATCATGAAGTGGGGTGGGTGGTCTGGAGGAACTGGAGCAATCCCGATCAAGTGGGAAACACCCGGCGGCCCGGCCGACCCGATTTGTGGTGGGGTTCACTCGGCATGTGGTCGATTACCAATCAGGCGGTGATTCGTCCCCCTGGGGGATATCAGATCAAATGTCAGACCTTGTTTGAGTTTATTGGCAAGAATTTCAAGACATACATATGTCCCAAATTCAGAACCATTATTGGTGACCGTGATCCACAAGGAAACCTTTTTACGGACGACAATCAACCCTTGCGGAGTTACAGCATGAACTATATGGCTGGGGCTGCGGCCTTGGGCATGCAGAACTCGAGCCGATTACTCCTGTTTGCGGATTCCCATACCCATCGGACCAACTTGGTGATTAACCGGGCGGGGACCGCCATGGCTCGGATTTGCAGGCAGGGATTGTATGAGAACACGCCGTCAGTAGCCGTGAGTCCGGCTGTGACGTATGCCACAATCGCAAATAACGCTCCGCAATATGATTTTTGTACGCCGGTTGGCCATGATGGGACCCTGTGCGGATTTCCTGATCCGACAGCCACGCCGGCGAATTCCTGGCCGATCGAGAGTGTCGGGGTGTTCCATGGCACCAAGAACATCAACGGGGTCGACCATCCCTACGGGTACGGGGTTTTTTGTGACGGGCATGTGGAGACCTTGCATTGGTGGCAGACCACCAATGCCTGTTCGGGAAACTGGTAAAGCTGATAAATATTTGTTTTTCGTTTGCGTGTGTTGTGTGCAACCGCCTATACTCCGGACCGTTAAACTTGCACCGCGACCAGATTGACGGGGGGTTCATGAATAAGCGAATGGTCCGGATTTTTTCCCTGGCTTTGGGTGTGATGTTGGTCGGTGCGCTGGCAACATGGGCCCAGCAGGCGCGGCGTCCGGCAGCCGCGGCATCCAAGGATCGTGCTGTGCTCAAGGTCCGGCGGATTGTCGGGGTGGGCAAAACAGCGCTGGTCAGGACGCCTGAATACAAGGCGGATGTACCGCGCGGCAGTGCGCGCAACCAGCAGTGGGGGCAGGTTCTTATAGAATATGAGACCGCACCCGACTGGATCGATGAATTGACCATCCAACATTTCGTACTGGCGGCCAAGATGGAGGACGGCAAACGCAAGATGTCCCTTTACAAGCTGGTGGTGCGCTACGTGGATGTTGAGAAAGGCACGCATCTCAGTACCGTCTATTTAAAGCCGTCAGCCTTGAAGCGGTTCGGCGAGGTGGTGGCGGCAGCGGTCGAGATAACGGCGGATGGTAACCCGGCTGGCGAGATGGTTGACGAGTCGGTCAAGATGCCGGAGAAGTGGTGGCGTGATCCCAAGGTGCTGGAGAATCCTGATATCGTGCTTCGGGAGGGGTATCTGGTGGATCGTTTGCGGTCGCCGTTTGCCTATGTGAATATCGATGATTACGAGGACATCCGATAGTGTGGCGTTCTGATCGAATCCTGGCGTTGGATGTTGGGGCCAGCAAAGTGGTCCTGGCTGAGTTTTCGCTTGCCAAGCCCCGGGGGCTTGAGCTCCTTCAGTACGGTGTGGCGGAACTGGGGATTGAGCCGGACGGCGATGCCGATACGTCGGCCTACATTGTCACCACTATCCGGGATCTGCTTCGCCAGCACAACATGCGGCCGGCGCCCTTGTTGATGACCTTGTCCGGCCAGGCGGTATTCCCCCGGTATGTCAAACTGCCGCCGGTGACCAAGGATAAGATCCAGCAGATTGTCCAGTATGAGGCCGAGCAGAATGTGCCATTCCCGATTAATGAGGTTGTGTGGGATTACCAGCTGATTTCTGGGGATACGGCTGGCGAGATGAGTGTCATGCTGGTGGCGGTGAAGACCGAGAATGTCACCCGCCTGACGGATTGTGTCCAGGCTGCCGGCATGGAGCCCGAGGTGGTGGATGCGTCGCCGCTGGCGCTTTACAACTCGGTCCGGTTCAATTATCCGGAACTCCAGGGTTGTACCATGGTGTTGGATATCGGGTCGCGGTCCTCAAACCTGATTTTCATCGAGGAAAGCCGGATTTTCATCCGTAGCATCCCGGTGGCCGGCAATGCCATTACGCAGGAACTCATGAAGGAGTTTGAGCTGGCGTACAAGGATGCCGAGGAGCTCAAGCGGGCCGAGGCGTTTGTGTCGTTTGGCGGGGTATATGCAGGCCCGGAGAACGAGGTGGCGGACCGGGTTTCGAAGGTGGTTCGCAACGTGGTGACGCGATTGCACTCCGAGGTGAACCGATCCATTAATTTTTACCGGAGCCAGCAGGGTGGGAATGCGCCTTCACGGGTTCTGTTGTGCGGTGGGGCGTCGGTCATTCCGCATACCGACACTTTTTTCCGTGAACGGTTGAAGGTTGAGGTGGAATACCTGAATCCGTTCCAGGCTATCCCCGTCAACCCGGCGCTGGATGTCGAGCGATTGCAGTCGGAGGCCCACCTGTTGGGTGAGGTGACGGGGTTGGCCCTTCGTCGGGCGTTGACCTGCCCGGTTGAGATCAACCTGATGCCTCCCGATCTGGTCAAGCGCAAGGAATTCCGCCGTCGTCAGCCGTTTTTTGCGATGTCGATCATCGGCTTGGTGTTGATCATGCTGTGCTGGTGGGTCTATGCCTTTAAGATGCAGGAGGTTACCACCAGCCAGCTGGAAAAGGTGGACCGGAAAATCGGCGGTCTGCGTGATATCCAGACCGTCTTGCAGGCGCGGGTTGCGGAACGCCGTGTGGCCGAGGCTCGCAATGTCGTGTTGCTGGATGTGGTGGAGCGCCGGTCCCGGTGGGTGGAGATCGTCGCGACCGTTCATGATTGCATGCCGGAAGGGATGTGGTTGATATCCATGCAACCGGTGATGGGGGGCGACCAGATTGTGGAGTCAGTGGAGATTTCGGGGGCTATTTTTGACGACAAATTCAAGGAATTTGCGACCGCCGAGGCCAACCCGTTCGAAGTGTTCCGTGACCGGATCAAGGAATCGACCGTGTTTTCCGAAAAGACGGAAATCAAGCGTCAATTGCGGTTGGGAGATTATGCCCAGGAATTCAACATCTGGGTGGGTTTGCGCAAGCCCATCGAGATCAAGCCGAATCCATCGGTGACAAAGCCTGCGGGGCAGGAGGGAACCGATCCTCATGCCTTCTAACAAGACAACCATTATCCTGGGGGTTGCGGCGATCGTGGTGCTGTTGCTGCTGGGTGCTTCCGGGTTCCTGCTGTTCCGTGGCATTTCGGAATTGAACAAGAGCGGAAGCCGTTTGAAGGGGTCCTTGCAGGCGCTCGGGGGCCTGTACAACGCCAACCCGTTTCCTTCACCCGCGAACGTGACGGTCGAGTCGGAGAGCTTGAAGATCATCAATCACTGGCATCATGAATTGAATGTGGCCTTGTGCAAGGGACAGATCGATCCTGATTCACAGAGCCCGTCCAAGTTCATGAACCTGCTGGACGATAAACGGCGTGAATTAGATGAGGGTTCTCAGCGGAACGGGACCACCCTGCCGGGCAACTTCCAGTTCGGTTTTGACCGCTACCTTGCCACCAAGGGGACGTTGCCGGACCCGGCGGATGTTGGGCGATTGACCCAGCAGCTGCGCATGGTGGAAATGTTGTGTAATGGCCTGTTTGAGTCGCGTGTGACCTCAATTTCCCTGTTGAAGCGGGATGAGTTTGAGGCGCCCATTCCAGGCGCTTCCGGCGCCTCGGACCGGTCATCGCGGCGTCGATTTAACCAGAATGATCCGTCGACGTCCGCTGCTGTGGCTCCCGTCAACGAAAGCGCCGGGGCCGGGCTTCTGAACCCGGGAGACCTTTATACCACCTTCTCATTCCGTATAGAATTCACGGCGCGGGAACAGGCCTTGATGGCGTTCCTGAACCGTTTGGCAAAGCAGGAGCCCTTCACGGTTGTCAAGACGGTCCGTACCGAGAAATCGGTGCCGGACGTCCGGACAGAGCTGCCGGCTGAAAAGCGTCAGCGGGACCGTGCGAAGGCGGCTGCTCAGGAAGCAGCGGTTGTCGACCCGTTGAAATTGCTGCTGGGAGGCGGGGCGCCGGCGGAGCCCGCGCCGGAACCGGTTGAACCGGCGAAGCCGGAGAAGCCCTTGTTGCGGCGGGACCGCCGGATGTGCGGGTTTGATCTGGAGCAACCCATGCGGGTCAAGATTGAGCTGGACGTGTATGCGTTTCCGGCTGATTGAGTGGCGGGATGTGAATGGTGAAAAAGCTGATTGACAGTATGAAGCGGCATTATGACAAATTGGTGTTTGTCGTAATCCTGTTGAGCCTGATGGGGTCATTGATTTACCTGGCGGTGCGGGTCGGCATGATCCAGTCGGACCAGCGGAAGTTCGACGAGCAGATTGCCGGCATGCGACCCGCTCATGAAACCGTTGACCGGGTTGTATCGGTTCCCTACGAACAGGCGTTGGAATTGATCCGGCAACCCCGTCCCCTTGGATTCCAGGCGTGGAGTAATGCCTTGTTTGTGCCGGAAGCACGGGTCATGTGTGTGGATTGCCGCAGGCCCATTCCGTACAACTATGATGAATGTCCGTTTTGTTTTACCAAGCAACCGCTTGAACCTAAAGATGAACCGGATTATGACGGTGATAGTGACGGCCTGTGGGACAGTTGGGAGATCGAGCATGGATTGGATCCGCGCGATCCCCGGGATGCCATGCTGGATGCGGATGGCGACGGATTCAGCAATCTGGCTGAATTCCGGGGCAAAACTAAACCGAACGATCCCAAGTCATATCCCCCTCCGGAGGCTGAGTTGTATCTCGAGAAGGTTGATGCGCAACCGTTTATGCTTCGTTTTAAGAGTGCAAGCAAAATGCCGGATAAATCCCTGCGTTTCCAGCTGAACTTGGCGCAGGGGCAGAAAACCTACTTTGCTTCATTGGGTCAGGAGATCGAAGGATTCGTGGTGGCCAAGTACGAGCCGATAATTAAAGAGGAAAAAACCGGCAACATGGTCCGGAAACGTGATGTTTCAATCCTGACATTGCGGCGGGGAGACAAGGAAATACCGCTGGTGCGCAACGAAGATGTTCCTTGGAACGAGCATACGGCGCATTTCCTCTTCAATCTTGATGGGACACGTTTTGCCAAGAAGCGTGATGAGACGTTCAAGATAAAGGATGTGGAATATCAAGTTATCAGTGTTGACAGTAAAACTGAAAAGGTAATAATACGCCGATTGCACGACGGTTGGGAAATGGAAGTTGGCAAATATCCTGATGCTCCGGCCGACGGCGCCGGAGGAACCACGGATCAGGGTGGGGTTCCTGCGATCGAGGGAGAACAAGCGAAATGACGCGATCCATGCGTTTGAACGCTGTATTGGCAACATCCGCAATCTCATGTTTATGTGCCGTATGGGTTTCGATGGCGCAAAACGAAAATGCTGAGATTGCCGTTGAGGAACTTCAGGTTGAAGCCGCCTTAATCGGTGACCTTCCGGCCGTTGAATTGCCTGAAGCGCCGCTTCCTGAACCGGAACTTCCCGTTGAAGCAGTGCCTGCCATGGATCCAGTTGAGGACATCCCTTTACCGGAAGTTGTTGAACCGGTCGTGGAGGAACCCTTGCCGGTCGCGGAACCGATTGCTGAAGAAACACCACTACCCGAGGCTGTTGAAGAGGAAAAGGGCCTCGCTGCAGAGGTGAATGAAACGCGAGAGGCTTTGAATGGGCTGGATCCCGAGACGGTAATTCCGGATGTCCCGGTTGATGAAGCGCCGACAGCCGAAGTGCCTGCTGAAGTGGTTGAAGAACCGGTTGCTGAAATTCCGGTTGTTGAAACGCCGTTGGTCGAGGATGCCCCAGAGGCAGCGGCTGTCGTCCCGGAAGCGCCGGCAGTCGATGCGCCCGTTGAAATTGTTGAGGAACCGTTAGCCGAAGGTGTGGAAGAAACGCCAGCGGTGGTGGCCGTCCCGGAAGTCCCGGTTGTTGAAGTGCCCGCAGCCGAAGTGCCTGCTGAAGTGGTCGAAGAACCGGTTGCTGAAATTCCGGTTGATGAAGTTCCGCTGGTGGAGGAAGCCACAGCGGTGGCGGCCGTTCCGGAAGAGCCGGCAATCGATGTGCCCGTTGAAGTTGTTGAGGAGCCCGGGGTTGAGGAACCGTTAGCCGAGGGTGTGGAAGAACCGGTTGTTGAAGAACCGTTGGCTGAGGATACCACCGGTGAAGCGGTTGTGGTGCCGGATGAGCCGGTGGTTGAGGAGGTTGAGGACGTTCCTGAGGCGAAGATTGCCGTTGATGGTGAAACGCCGGACGAGTTTGAACCGACGCTTGATGCCCAGGATGATCAGGCCGCCGTTGATATGGCGCCGGATCCCGTCGAGCATGGTGATGACCTTGATCTCCTCATGAATCAGGCGATCGAGACGGCCGTATCGGCCGGTGTGGAAGAACCGCCGGAAGGGTTGACGGTTCCTCCAGGGCTTGATCCTGAACAAAATGCCGCGATATCGATCATGAGCGATTCGGAAATCCTCAAGCGCCAGGCATACGAACAGCATGGCAGGGACAGTCTCAAGTCGGGCGATGAGGCCATGGGTAACAAGGATTTTCTCAAGGCGATGACGTTTTACCGTGAAGCCATGACCTATCTGGGACGTCGTCCTGACACGAAGGGTCCGTACAACACGGCCCGCAAGGGGTTGGCGGAGGCCTCGTACCGGCAGGCCTTGTTGTTGCGTGCCAAGGGTGAATATGACGGTGCGCTGGACATGGCTCGCAACGCCAATACCTTCGGCCATCCGGCTGCGGCCAAGCTTTCGGAACAGTTGAAACAGGACAAGGTGAAGCCGCCGGTGCCGGAAGTCAAAATTGATGCGGTTGTGCCACGCAGGACCCAGGAGGATTATCAGACGTCCCGGGCTGACATTCAGAACCGCATGCGGCGGGGCCGGGAATATTTCCAGGCCCGTGAATATCAAAAAGCCAAGGACGAGTTTGAATCCGTCCTGAAGCGGGATGCCACCAACACGGAAGCCATCCGGATGCTCGAAAAAATCGGCCGGGTGACCTATGACCGGTCGACGGAAGAGTTGGAGGCTACCCGTCGCAATATGATAGGCGATGTGAGGGATACATGGAATCCTCGTGGATATGCCGTGGGTGAGGAATTCCGGCCTGATACCAAAAAAGAACCGGACGGGAGGTCGAAACCGATTCAGCGCCTGGTTGAAAAGATGGAAACGATCACCATCCCTGAAATCGATTTCCGCCAGGCCAACATCAATGATGTCGTGGAGTTCCTGAATCTTGCCAGCGTTGAGTTCGATACGGTCAGCAAGGATGACGAGGTCAAGGGCGTCAATATTATCCTGAATCTTCAGGCAGGTGGCGCCAAGCCGGCCGCGGCGGCCCCGTCAACGGATTTATTCGGGGATTCCGGGTTCGGCGGTGGAGGCGGTGCTGCGACTGGCGGTGCTGATGTCCCGTTGATTACTTTCCAGGCCCGTTATGTGTCGGTTCTGCAGACGCTTAAAATTGTTACATCGGTTGCAGGACTTCAGCACAGCATTGAGGGTAATGTGGTGATGATTCTACCCAAGGACGCACCGACGCGTGAGATTATTCATCAATTCTACGATGTCGAGTCATCCTTTGGAAACAAGGTTACGATGGCGGCAGAAGAATTGGGGCGTGGCGGCGCAACCGGCGGGGGCGGTGGATTTCTTGATGGCGATGCGGCCGGTGGTGTTGGTGGTGGGGCCGGTGGCGACAGTGAAGTGTGGAAAAATTTCTTCGCTGAGATGGGTGTCAAGTGGCCGATCGGTTCGTCGATCCGACATATTCCATCGATCGGCAAACTGGTGGTGGCGAATACGTCGGACAACCTGGCCTTGTTCGAAAAGATCCTTGCCACGTTGAACGTGGTTCCAAACCAGATTGAAATTGAAGCACGGTTTGTGGAAGTACAGCAGAAGGATCTTGAAGCCCTTGGATTTGAGTGGTTGCTGACGGATGACTGGGAGGTCATGCAACAGCAGGGAAGCGGTGCATTACCCCTGTCCATGCGGCCGCGTGTCAGGGTGCCTGCCAATGCTTCCAGTGGAGGGTTTACCGCCGGCAACCGGTTTACCGCGGGGCTTGAAAATGGTCCGGTTGCCAGCCAGGTACTCCGGATCGGTTCGGTTCTGACCAATCCGGAAGTATCGATGATCCTGCATATGTTGTCCCAGAAGGGGAACAACGACCTGTTGTCGGCTCCCAAGGTTGTGACCCAGTCCGGTGCGGAAGCGACCATCAAGGTGGTGACCGAATATATTTACCCGACTGATTTCTCGGTGGAACCGGTTACAGGGACGGATGAAAACGGGAACAGCATTGTTATCGGTGGTCTGGTTGAACCGAGCAGTTTTGAGACGCGTGAAGTCGGCGTGATCCTGACCGTGATTCCGGAAGTCAGTCCGGAAGGACAGATGATAACACTGGCCATGTCGCCGGAAGTTGTCAGTGAACCCACGTGGGAGAACTACGGTTCAGAATTCACGTCAGGTGATTCATCGGTAGTTCTTAACATGCGGCAGCCGTTTTTCCATACCCGCCGGGTGAATACGACCATCTCGATTTACAACGGGGCAACCGTGATGATGGGCGGTATGATTACGGAAAAGCGGACCTCGGTGGATGACAAGATTCCAGTCCTGGGTGACATTCCCTTTATCGGTCGGTTGTTCCGAAGCAAATATGACCAGAGCGACAAGCGGAACCTGTTGATTTTCGTGACGGCGCGGCTGGTTGATCCTGCAGGGCGGCATGTCCAACGGCAGCAAGGCGACATTTCAAGTCTGCTGCAGGCTCCGGAAATGGTCGAAACGCCGTAATTCCGGAACATTCGTTTCGCATAGCACTCATGTCCAATCGATTCATGCTGGTTGACGGTCTTTCCGTTGCATACCGTGTTTTCTTCGGTATCCGTGAATTATCGGCACCGGATGGCGCTCCCACCAATGCCATTTATGGCTTTGTCCGTCTGATCCGGCAGTTGTTGATTCACTGGGCGCCGACGCATTGCCTGGTTGCCTTTGACGGGGGAATACCGCAAGCCCGCCGGGATCTGCTGGAATCTTACAAGGCCCAACGACCGCCGATGCCGGACTTGCTCAAACAACAGTTGCCGGGCATACACGACTATCTTGAATTGGAGGGGCTGTGCTGGATCCGGAGGGAGCATGAAGAAGCGGATGATCTGCTGGCTTCCGCCGCCGTATGGGGCGCTGGACAGGGGGCGGATGTGCAGATTGTCACGTCCGACAAGGATTTCCTTCAACTGGTCAATGACCGGATTGTCGTGGTGCCGGCGACCGGCAAGGGCGATGTCCGCATGGATCGAGACGCGGTACGCGGGAAATACGGGATCGAACCCGAGCAGATGGTGGACTGGCTGGCCCTGACGGGTGATTCAGCCGACAATATCCCCGGGGTGCCGGGCATTGGTCCCAAGACGGCAACCCGTTTGTTGCAGGCCTGTGGTTCATTGGAGGCCATGTGGGCGAATCCGGAGCGGATACCGGGTGAACGGTTTCGAGCCCTGGCGCTGGAGCATCGTGAATGTATCGAACGCAACCGTGGCCTGGTGCGGTTGGGCCTGGAACATGCTCCCGTCTGCGATTGGCGGGAAGTTGAGCGGAAGGCTCCGCAGGTTGAAGGTTTATACCGTTTGTTCGAGCGGCTGGGGTTCCAATCCTTGATGGGTGAGCTGGTGCGGGGGCCGAAGATTCCTGTCATGGTGCAGGGTTCTTTATTTTAATTTGACGCCGATGGGGATGCGTGATAGGGTAAATGTGCTTTTCTAATACGGCAGACGGCGGCGTTTGCTGTTCCATATCATCCACATCACGCTTTCTTACAACAGCCGAACCGGTTTTCATGTTCCAAATTGCGATTACGGGTGGGATAGCGTGCGGGAAAACGACGATTGGCCGCAGCCTTGAAAGCTGGGGCTATCCGGTATGGGAAGCGGATGAAGCCGCCCGTGTTCTTCTGGCGCCCGGTCAGTCGGGGTATGAATGGGCGGTGCAAACCTTTGGTGG